>Ga0114931_10002764_pt1 | contig 22305 bp, 22 predicted proteins | sample 2SBtaG_FD_89579 | JGI IMG/M metagenome (GOLD analysis project Ga0114931, IMG submission 89579) | Deep subsurface microbial communities from Kolumbo volcano to uncover new lineages of life (NeLLi) - 2SBTROV14_V59a metaG | ecosystem: Environmental > Aquatic > Marine > Volcanic | place: Kolumbo... | reverse complement strand
TTAAGTCCATGTTAGAAAAAATAAACAAATGAAATATAGTCATGCTATCGAATGAAATGAGAATAGCATTTGATAGTGCGTCCAATAAGCACAACTATTGTAAAAAAAAGGTCATTGAACGCCTTAGGGCGAGCGTTCAATGAGCGAGTTTTATCATGGGGGATAAAACGTGAATTTAATTGAACTCATTCAATTCATTATGATCATGTTGAATGTGTCTTGTTTGATTCCTTAGCATATCCAAATAGTTGAGCTCTTCTTCTTTTAAACCAAGGTATATTTCGTCATAAAAACATTCTATGTTGTTTTTCATTTCTACCACCTCCGTGGTTTGTAATTAATAGTTAAGATATTAAGTATATAAACAAAATGAACAATGAATCAGAGTTAAAATCTGTATTACAAATGCATAAGATTTATAAGTGAAAAATAGAATATTCTTACTTTTTTTCTGTGACAAAGTTTATAAATGCCCTCGGTCTTCTCTACACCATAGCGGAGTAGGGCAGCCAGGAGTGCCCGCAGGGCTCATAACCCTGAGGTCGGAGGTTCAAATCCTCTCTCCGCTACCATTTTTCTTTTTAAAAAATTACCCAAAAATAAGAACTACAAATTAATTTATGATATTAATCAAAAAAACAGAGCTTCGTTGTATTACTAAGAAAAGCGAACGTAGTACTTGAGAATTCGTGTTAACCGAGCGTAATCAGAAAAAAGAAAAAAAAAAGTTAGGCTTAGACTTGTACAACTTCTCCTTCTACGGATCCTTTGTGTGGTCTTTGCAATTGAGAGTCTTGGTTTGTGTATAGGAAGGTTATGTCAGATTTGAATCTGTCTCCTTCTGTTAATGCTCCACAGTTAAGTCTCAATGAAAATGCTTGACCATTTGTTACTGTTGCCGGGAAAGTTGCGTTCCATCCTGCGCCATTAACATTATGCCTGTCTCCAGTTCCACTAAGCACACAACTACCATCTGCAACTGTTATATCATCAACTGCAATTGTACTACCTACATTGTTTCTAAATGCTATAGTTACGTTTCCATCAACTCCTATTACTGCATTATCTACATTTGGAATTGGCGCTGCAAATGTTGTTCTTGCTGGTAACAATGTACTCGGACTTAATACTCCGAAATAAGCTAATGCTCCAATTGCTGCAAGTACTACAATAATCGCCCAGCCATAAGTCATCAGGAACTCCATAGCCGCTTGTCCTCTATTTTTCATGTATTCACCTCGTTATCCTTTTTTTAATGAATGAAAAGGATTTTATTCTATATATCAGACATGAGAATTTATAAATGTTTCGTTTTAGGATATTAGTATACAAAAAAGCTCAAAAATTGTTGTTTTATATTCGATAAAATTATTTTTCTCATTTTAAAATAGAAACACAAATTTATATAGTGAGTAGACAAATAGAAAATGATGGTTGTATTTAGGGGAAATGGTCAGGTAAGCATGGAGTATTTGGCAATATTTTCAATTGCAACTCTTTTAATTTTACCTTTAATAATCATTTTTGTAGTTCAAACACAAAACATTCAAGCAGACATAACAGATAGTCAAACACAAAAAATTGCGAGTAAAATTATGGCTTCTGCAGAAGAAGTATATTTTATGGGAGAACCGGCTCAAAAAACGCTCCTTGTACAATTTCCTGCAGGCATTAAGTCAATAAGCATGCATAACTTAGAAAATGGTAGCTACATTAACTTTACAGTATATAAAGGAGATGAGTTTTATGAAATAATTTATCCACACGGAAAGCTTGCAATATTTGACATGGAAGGAGAAATTCAACCATATGAAGGCACCCACAAATTAACAATAATAGCTCAAAGCAATTTTGTAAACATATCTGAAAATTCATAAAACTCCTATTAAAAATGAAAAAACAAGGACAAGTAGCAATAGAATTTTTACTTTTAATAGCATTTAGTGTAATACTACTTTTGTTTTTGATTACAACATTAAGTAAAATATCCTCATTAAAAACTGATGAAAAAACATATTATGAATTAAATGATCTTGGAAGAAGCATACAACAAGAATTCTTGCTTACAACAGAATTAGAAGATGGTTACATTAGGAAAATAAATTTACCAGAAACAGTAAATGGAAGAAATTATGAACTTGCGACAAACACTTTATCAAATTACGTGAGCTACATGAATATAACTTTTAATGATGAATTAATATATTATCAAATTCCTCCAATAAATGGAACTTTTTCAAAAGGAGACAACATTATATCAAAAATAAACAACACTATTTTCGTATATTAACAATGAAAAAAAAGGGGCAGATTTGGACTGTAGATTTTATCACAGGATTTGTATTATTTATTATAATTATATTTGTAGCATTAAAACTTATAATCAATCTTGTTCCAAATAACCAGTACGAAAATATTTACAGAGAAGGCTCTGGTTTATCAACAACTCTTCTCAAGCCAGGGTATCCAAATTCTTGGAATGAAACAACAGTAATTTTACCAGGAATAGCAGAAAACAACAGAATAAACTTAACAAAACTATCAAGATATGATAACATGTCTTATGGACGATTAAAAATATTATTTCATCTTTCAAATGAATATATTTTTCTTTTTAGAAATGCTACATCAGTAATTAACATATCAAAATGTGTCAGGGGCTTTGATATTGCTGTTAATACAACTACTTGCGAGCCAGATTTTTCTACTATAAAATATGAAAATCTTGTAAGATTTGATAGAATAGTGATTATAAATTCAACACTTTCGAATATGGTGATATATTTATGGAATTAAAAAGTAAAAAAGGAATATATTATACCTTGGACGCCTTGCTTGCCACCCTTTTGGTAATTGGAGCAGCAATTTTAATATCTTCTAATCCCATAACTGAACAAAAAATAGAACAAAAAAGTTTTGCTTCTCAAGATTTGTTAACTTCGTTGTCTGAATTAAAAATTGAAGAATTAAATAATACTTTTATCAATAATGAAATTCAGAGTGGAAATATAAACACGACAAATAATTCAGTTCTTGAACAAGCAGGTGAATTTTGGGCTACAAATCAACCAGAAAAAGCTCAAGAATTACTTGAACTTATAATTAATGATTCCATTCCCCCTAGGTTGGGTGTTAAGTTATCAATTGATAATGATCAAATAACAGAAAAAAACGTTTCTTCAAAAGAAAATGTTGTTGTTTCAAAAAGAATGATTGCTGGGATTGAAAAAGGAAAACCTTTGGTTGGTTCTTCTGCTTCTGCATATTTGAAAAAAATTAGAAATAAAAAAACTTCTTCTTATGCTTATTTTGGAGGATTTATAGGACAAGGAAATGTTTCAAATAAATTAATATTGCCAGGAGATTTTAATAGTTCAAGAACTATGTCTGCAGAATTAAAAATTGAAACGGAAGGAGTATTTGAGCTTTACATTAATAACAATAAATGCGGTACAACTTATACAGGAAATGGAAATAGAAGTGTTTCATACTGGGATGTTAGTCTTTGTAATGATTCTCTAATTCCTGATAATAATCAAATTAGTTTGCGCTTTACTTCACCATTAAATACTTCTTTTATATCTGGGGGTCATTTCAAAGTAACATATCAAACAGATACCTTAAGAGAAAATGTGACTGAGGGTTATAAAAGATATTATTTTCCTGAAATAAATGGTTTTATCAATATTTATGATGCTATAGCTGCTCAAGGATTAATAAGAAATTGGAGTTTAAATATCACTTTTTATAATGAATATGATACTTTTTTAACAATAGGAAATGAAACAATTTTTGTTGCTCCAGGAACTAACCAAACACAAAATATTTTGTATACTAAACTAAATGAGACTCTTTCACCAACACAAATTCCTTTAAGACTAGGAGTTATAAATATTTCAAATGTGACAATACTTGACACGGGAGTGCCTTCTGATTCTTTTTTAGTAACTGATGTTTCAGGAAGTATGGGTGATTGCGCAATATCTGAAGATATAGACGAAGAGTACTGCGGATATGAATACAAATTTTGGTTCTGGTGGTTCTATACAGAATGTCCATATCCTGGTTCTTGTTCTTCAAATGAATGTGGAGGAACAACAAATACAAGAAATCATGATGTATTTAATAAGACAACAAACGTTTGTACATCTACGATGCTTGATTTAGCTAAACAAGCAGACAAATTATTTGTTGAAATAATATTAAATGATTCTTCTCTACACAATATTGGATTAGTAGATTTTGCAACAGATGCAAATCCTTATACGGATTTAACTAATATCAAATCAGTTCTTGATGCAGAAATAGATACTTATACTAATAATGGAGGAACTTGCACTTGTTGTGGAATAAACAGAGCTAGAACTTTGATTAATGATTCGACCAATAATAAATTTATCGTAGTTCTTAGCGATGGCGAACCTACATATAAGTGCACAAGCTTTACTGATTATACAGGAAATAGTGGTTCTAGTGCTGAAAATCAACAATGGGCTATAGATGCTGGTCAAGAAGCGTGTTCACAAAATATAACTGTATACTCCATTGGATTTGGAGAAAGTATGAGTGAAACTGGTCAGGATGTTATGAAACAAATTGCTTGTAATGAATCATTATATTATGATGCAACAAATGTAACTCAATTATCTGAAATTTATGAAAATATTTCAAATCGAGTGTTGGTTGCAGCAAATTTTACATCTCAAACACTCAATGTAGTAGGCAATTTTACTTATTCAAATATTTCTGGTGATTCTTATATTGATATTTTCTACGAACCACTAACATTAGAAGATACTCAAAGCAAAGTATCAGTTGTTGTTGAAACAGATCAATTTAATTCGTGTAATGCTAGTATTTATATTGATGAAGGACTTTCTATTGAAGATGCTTTTATTACTTCATATTCTAGCAATCATTGGACAAAATACTTAGAAATTAATGGCATAGAAGTTTTTAATCTTACAACTTATGGTTCTGAATATGAATTGTTAGGAGATCCATTCACAGTTCAAATTCCGGCAGGCCTTATTGAAACAGGAGGATATAATAATTTATCATTAATAGTTGGAGATAATTCTAGCAAGGATTCGAATTGTTCAAATAATAATTCTTTAATTTACACAGCACTATTCAATAGTTCAACACCAAGAACAAATCCATTGGAATTAGCGGTTGGTTGTAATTGGGAAATAGAAACAACAAGTGGAAGTTTTATTAATACAAGTGTTCCTGAATTTTATAATGGTAGTAATAAATGCACATATAACAGCACACAAATTAGTTACAATGAAAATGATGCTTACGATTTTGCAATATATGATTTACTAAGACAACTCGACTATGGAAATCAAGGAAGAATTTTTATTGATCTTGATGCAAACGATTTAGAAATTATAATAATCAACACAGGACAAATTCCTTATATGTGGGGTCCTTCTATTCTTAGAGCAGAGGTTTGGCAATGATTTCTCTAGGTAAAAGAGGTTTTGTTTATGTTATTACAATGAGTTTGTTGTTAGTTGTAATACTTGCCGTATTTCTAACAACAAATCAATACAGATATCAAGATAAAACTGAGTCATATCATATTAAAATTAGTTCAAGTAATGATTTTGTTAAGGATTTAAATAATGATATTCATAGGGCTTCATTTATTGCTGCGTTTAGAGCATTAATCTCTTTAGAAAATCACATTACTTCTTCAGGAGAATTTCTTGAAGATGTAGATAAATCATTTATTGAAACATTTTACTATGGAACTATTGATGGTTCCGAAGTAAATTTAATGGAAAACTCTTCGTTTGAAGAATACATTCAAAAAGTTAATTATATTGGGGAACAAAAGGGTTTGAATGTCAAGGTTAACATTACAACCGTAAATTTAACGCAGTCTGATCCGTGGTCTGTTGATGTTATTTTAACGGCGGATGTGAATATATCTGACAAAGACAAACTTTCATCATGGGTTTACACTAAAGATTATTTGACTAATATCCCTATTCTTGATTTAAGAGATCCTCTTTACGGAGTATATACAAAAAACAAAATTCCTAATACAATAAGAAAACTAAATGTTACTGAATTTGTGGAATCTGGAAATCCTGAAAATCTAATAAATCATATTAATCAATCTTACTACATAGAATCCTCTTTTGCTCCAACATATATTATGAGATTTGAAAATTCAACAGAAGCAAATCCGAATGGTATTGAAAGTATTGTTAATATTCAAACGCTTTCGGATCAAGGTCTGGAAGTATTTCCTGATAGAACAAAGATTGATTATATATATTTTAATGATATTAGTGATTCAAAAATATGTGATGTTGAAGGAATTCCATCAGATTTATACTATGTAGTTTCTGATGATAGAGACACATTATATGAACTAAATGAACTAAATTATAGTACGAGTTGCTAAAAAATAAGTTAAAAACGAAAAAAATGAGTTTCAATGAGAGAGTGGTTACAAAAAATATTTAAGGAAGGAAAAATGGTGTTTATAAGCAAATGAAGAATATTACCACGGGGGCGGATAGATTAGTTCAACTAATCTCAGAAAAAAAGAAAATTACATTAGATGAAGCTGCCCATATTTTAAACGTAGAAAAGGATGTTTTAAGAGAATGGGCTGAATTTTTAGAGCAAGATAACTACATAAGTATTGATTATAACTTTTCTAAAGTGTGGCTTGAAGAAAAACACATAACTGAAAAAGAAGTTATAAATGTAGCAAAAGAAATTAGTTCTGAAAAAGAAGCTTTAGAAAGAAAAATAGAAGCAGTAATTCACAGCTTAGAAAATGAAACATCTGGTTTTGAAAAGGTTAAAGCAGAGTTTGAAAAAATACATGAACACATAAAAAATGAAATTGAAACTGTAAAAAAAGAATCATTAGAACTTGAACACTTTGAAACCTTAAAAACTAACATAGACAAAGAAATAGAACAACAACAAAAAGAATATCAAGATAAATTAAAAGAATATAAAGAATCATTACTAAAAGAATCAGATAATCTTTTTAAAATTCAAACAAAATTAGACGATAAGAAAAAAATATTGTCTGATGTAGTAACTAAAATAGAAAATATGGAAGAAAAAAGGCTGGCTGCTGCTAAAGAAATGCAAAAATTCCAAGATGAGTTGAATAAAAATAAAAAAGAATTTGGAGCGATTGCTGATGAAATTAGAGCATTAGATTCTCTTGCTACAAAAACTCAAAAAAATATTGATAAAATAAACAACGGAGAATTAGGAAAATTACTAAAAATAGTAGATGAGGATAGCAAAAGAATTAAAGAAACTCAAGACGATCTTTTAATAAGAGTTAGAGAAAAAATGAATAAACTTCAAGGAAAAATGGATACGGGTTCAAAAATATTTAATAAATTTGAAAATACTATTATGAAAAAAGTAAAAACTGAAAAAATGATAGATAGTATTGAAAAAGATAAAGAAGACTTGATTAAAAATCTTTCAGAATTGAAGAAAAAAGTTCATAGTTTTACAGTATTAAAAAAAGATTCAAATGTAAGAAAGGAAATGAAAGAAATCGAGAAAAAAATATTAGAGTTTGAAGAACAAAAGAAAGAAGTTGTTGGTGGATTTGAAAAATTAGTTAAATTCATTAAAGGAGCTTAATTAAAAAAAAAGAGGGGAGAATGGTTAAAAAAAAGACTAAAAGTAATAAAAAAAAAGTTACTAAATCTTGGATGAGTGTAAGTACTAAAAATAAAAAAGCACATAAAAAAAGAAAAAAGAAAACCTCTAAGAAAAAATCAAAAATAGAACCTGTTGTTGAAAAAGCAATAGAAATAAGAGAAAACAAATTAATTGACCAATACAGTTATCTTTCAGGAAATATTCCTATTACTGTAAGCATCCTACAAAAAGCAGAAGATTTTGTTCCTCATTATGATTTGCAAATTTCAATTATTAGTAAAACAACAGAACTCATTTTAGAAAAAGTTAGACAAGAATTGATAAGAAGAGTAAATCTTGGTATTGTTGAAATAAGGGATACAAAAAAAACTGATTTAATAGAAACAAAATTTGAAGAATTAATTGACATATTAATAAAAAAATATTTTCCTGATAGCGACGATGAAACATCACATTTTCTAAAAACATATCTAAAAATGAAAAGTTTGGGTCTTGGAAATCTTGAACTTTTAATGAGCGATGATAACTTAGAAGAAATTGTAATTAATCAAGCTTCTGAACCTGCACACGTTTATCATAAAAAACACGGATGGCTAAAAACAAATATTTTAATGAAAGACGAAGAGCAAATAAGACATTATGCTAGCATAATAGGAAGAAAAGTAGGAAGACAAATTACTGTTCTTACACCTTTACTTGACGCTCATCTAAAAGGGGGAGATAGGGTTAATGCGACCTTAAATCCTGTTTCTACAGCAGGAAACACTATTACAATCAGAAAGTTCTCAAAAGATCCTTGGACAATTACCAAATTTCTTAAAACAAGAACAATAACCGCAGAAGCTGCTGCACTTATTTGGATGGCTATTCAATATGAAATGAGTGCAATAATTGCAGGAGGAACAGCATCAGGTAAAACATCTGCTTTGAATGTATTCTCTAATTTTTTTCCGCCAAATCAAAGAATTATTTCAATAGAAGATACAAGGGAAATTACTCTTCCAAAATTTTTGCACTGGGTTCCACTTAATACTGTTTTATCTAACGCTGAAGGAAAAGGACAGATTAGCATGGGAGATTTACTAGTTAATAGCTTAAGAATGAGGCCTGATAGAATTCTTGTAGGAGAAGTAAGAAGAGCTCAAGAAACAGAAACACTATTTGAAGCTATACACACAGGACATTCAGTATATGCTACGTTTCACGCAAATAGCGCTAAAGAAACAGTTGAAAGACTTACAAACCCTCCAATTAATGTTCCAAAATTAATGCTTCCAGCAATATCACTAATAATAGTTCAGTTTAGAAATAGAAGAACTGGAAAAAGAAGAACATTCCAAATAGCAGAAATCTTACCAGATGGACGAGAAAAAGTATTAATGCAATACAATACAAAAAAAGATGCTCTAGAATACGTATCTTCAACTGTTGAAGACTTTATGACATTAACTCAAGCAAAATCAAGCTCTCTTTTTTCTAATATCCAACTGTTTACTGGAATGACCATATATGAAATTAAAGAGGATATTGCTGAAAAAGTTAAAGTGCTTCAATATCTAGAAAAAAAAGACATACATACAGTAAATGGTGTTGGAAGAATAATGGCAGAGTACTATACAAATAAGAAATATCTTATGAAATATGTAAATTCAAATAAGGATCTGCCAAATTGATAAAACGAGGTAAAGCCAGATAATGGAAGTTTACACAAAATTTGCTAAATCTGTACCAGATCTTAGTAGAAAATTAAAACAAGCAGGAATAATAGAAGAACCAGACGAGTATGTAAAAAAAATATTTTTTACAGCAGGTTTCATGTCTTTTGGACTTTCATTAGTGATATTCTTATTTTTACCAACTCCTTCAACATTATTGATTACTCCAATTCTGTTTCCATTTTTAGTTATGTATTTTTTGAAATATGTAGATGTAAAAATAGAACAAATAAAAAGAAAAGTAGATCAAGAAATTATTTTTGCAGGTAGATTTCTTATAATTGAATTAGATTCGGGCGTTCCATTACATACAGCGTTTGAAAACATAGAAAAAAATTACGAAATTGTAGGTGCTTATTTTGGGGATATAATGAACAAAGTATATCTAGGAACAAGTCTGGAAGATGCAATAAATGATACATTACTAAATGCACCTTCTTCTAATCTAAGAAAAGTTTTTTGGCAAGTTCTTAATTCAATTAAAACTGGAGCTCAAGCAGGTAGTGCTTTAAATTTAATTGTTGATCAAATCGTTAGAGAACAACAAATAGCAGTTAAAGAATACGGGAAAAAATTGAATCCTATCGCTATGTTTTACATGATGGTTTCCATTATTTTGCCATCAATAGGTACAACAATGCTTGTTATTTTAGCAACATTCATAGGCCTTAATATAACCATGCCTTTTTTTATATTACTTGCAGGAATTAATGCATTTATGCAATTCATGTTTTTATCACTAATAAAATCATCAAGACCACCAATAACTGCGTGATGTAAAAAATGAAATTTTTTAATAAAAAAAGAAAAAAAGAAATAAACGCAAAGGAAATAAAAAAATCTGCAGAAAAGCAATCCTTTGCGATTACATCTAGATTTGAGAAGAAAAAAAGTCATGACAAATATCTAGTAAGAAAAGGTTTAAATGAATTTTTAATGAAAGCTGGACTTGATGAAAATCCTAGGGATGTTCACAAAAAAATATTAATTTTTGACGGAATTCTTATAGGCAGCATTTTATTCATATTATTGGTTGCAGGAATTATATTATCTACGCCTACTAGTAGATTGTTAACATTAATTTTCATTGTGCTTACATTTTTTTCTGTTGCAGTTTATTTACTAACAATTCTATCAATATTTGTTTATCTTGATGTTAAAATATATCAAAGAACAAAACAAGTAGAAGAAGTTCTTCCTGATTTTTTGCAACTAACATCAGCCAATATTGGTGCAGGAATGCCAATAGATAGAGCTCTGTGGCTTGCAGTAAGACCAAGATTTGGAGTTTTAGCAAAAGAAATAGAAGAAATAGCTAAAGCGACAATTGCAGGAGAAGACTTAGAAAAAGCTTTAGTTACATTTTCACAGAAATATGATTCAAATATGCTAAAAGAATCTATAAACTTACTTATCGCAGGAATAAATGCCGGAGGAGAAATCGCAGAACTTCTAAATAAAATTTCAATTAATATTCAGGAAACAAAATTAATGCAAAAAGAGATATCTGCAAACGTTATGACTTATGTTATATTCATTGCTGTAGCAACAATTGGAGCTGCTCCATTTTTGTTTGCACTAAGTTTTCAACTCTTGCAAACCACACAATCAATTACTTCAAATATTCAATTGGACAATACAGGAGGAGCAAATGCCATGTTTTCTTTTAATTTTTCTGGAGAAGGAATATCTTTAGCCAATTTCTCTAATTTTGCCCTTCTTATGATAATTATATCGTCGATATTTTCTGTGTTTATAATAAGCACAATAAGAAAAGGCTCGATAAAAGAAGGCTTAAAATTGATACCTGTATTCATAGGAGTATCTGTTGTTATATTTATTCTCTCAAAAATGTTATTTGGATCACTATTAGGAGGATTCTTTTAAACAGCAGTTTAATCAGTTTAATATAAAAAGAAAAAAAGAATAGAAAAAATAGAGCTTATCTTTTGGATTTTGCTTTTCTTTCAACAACTTCCTTTGCAGGCTTATTTTTGTTGAATCTTAGAAATTTATCTATTTTCTGTTCATCTACCTGCTTGTTCTTTCTTTGATCATCATCTAGATCAGGGAAGTTTATAACCAGAGTACCTGGTTTTTCCCTATGAAATTTAGCGTATCTTTCTTTTTTTGCACTTACTTTTTTTGCTTTTTTCTTTTTACCGAACATATTATCTCACCGAACCTGTTATAAATTATGATACTTAGAAGCAGCAATTTATTTATATAGCTTATTATTTTCTTAATAAATGTCTAAATTACCAAATTTCAAAGGTAAAGCCTTTCTAGCACCAATGGCTGGTGTTTCTGATCCTGCTTTTAGGTTACTTTGTGTAGAATCTGGAGCTTCATTGGTTGTAACAGAACTTACTAGCATTCACGCAGTAGTTGCTTTAGAAAAGCAGCTTAAAGCTCAGAAGAAAAAAATAACTGATTTTATTGAGTATTCCAAAAAAGAAAGACCTATATCTGTTCAATTGTTTGGTAGTGATATAGATTTAACTCTAAAAGCAGCAAAAATAGTCGAACCATATTTTGATATAATAGACTTTAATATGGGATGTCCTGCGCCTCATATAACTGCACAAATGGCAGGAGCAGCATTATTAACAGAGCCAAATCACATGGAAAAATTGTTTAAAAAACTTGTTGATTGCGTAAATATCCCTGTAACATTAAAGATGAGAGCAGGCGTAGGCCCATCTAACTGTTACTTATGGAAACCTATGGCAAAAATTGCTGAGTCAGCCGGAATATCTATGATAACTTTTCATCCTAGAACTGTAAAACAAGGTTATAGCGGAAAAGCAGATTGGAATTTAATCAAAGAATTGCGTTCTGAAGTTAGCAAAAAGATTCCTATTGTTGGAAATGGAGATATTCGTAGTCCTGAAGATGCAAAAAAAATGATTGCTCAAACAGGATGTGATTATGTAATGATAGGTAGAGGTGCAATGGGAAACCCTGGGTTGTTTAATCAAGTAAACAGTTATCTAAAAACAGAAAAATATGCTCCAGTTAGTAAAGAAGAACAGATAACTGCATTTTTTAAGTATCTTGATTACACAAAGAATTATCCTACAATAAAATTTTCAAATATTAGAACTCAAGCAATGTATTTTTCTAAAGGAATTGTTGGTGGAGGAAAACTTAGGGTAAAAATTGGAAAAACTAATTCTGTAGAGCAACTTAGAAAACTATTTTAATAAGTATGAATATCTTTATGTACTTTAGGAAATAAAATGAGAAATAGCAGTGACTTAATAGAAAAATTAGTAGAAACTTTAAAAGAAGAAATCGAAAATAAAAATCAAAGCCGTTCTGAAATAAAAAATGTTATTGATTATATATACAGAGAAATTTATCACGACGATAAAAATCCTGCAATCATATCTCCACACAATTTTTTTTATATTATAACAGTAGACAAATTTTTTGTTGAACAAAATCAATCAGATTCTAATTTAATCAATTATTTATCTGATTTTATTTATAGAACTACTAATACACCTATGCACATTTTTAGTGATGAAGCAGATATGTTACTTACGCTTGACCCTATTAATACTTCTTTAAGTCATAAAGATAAAGCAAGCATATATAGAACTATAGGTGATCAGTGTCTTTTCAAATCCGGAACTGTTAGATATTTTTATGATTCTGACAGACAAAAACAAAAGAAAAACAAATCTTCATTTGAGGAAATTGGAAAAAAAGCATATTTTTTAGCAGGAGAGGAAATAAACGATTTAAGACAATCAGGAATTTTTTCTACTTTATCTCAAGATTTTAAAATATATGTGAACGGAATAGAATCAATAGCAAAAAATCATCTTTTCGGATATCCAAACAACATATTTGTTAAAAGAATGATTGAGTATTCTAAAAGATATTCTAAAAACCCTACGAAACAAAACAAGCAGAGTGCAAGAATGTTTAGAGAGCTTGTTAATAGACACTTGGCTGATAACAATTCGAAATACTTATAAGTTTTAGAATAGTATGATATTCTTATGATTATTGCAGGAGTTGAAGAAGCAGGCAGAGGACCAGTAATTGGTCCTATGGTTATGGCTATTTGCACTATTGATGAATCAGAAGAAGAAAGATTATCAAATATTGGTGTTAAGGATTCAAAATTATTAACTCCTCTTAAAAGAGAGCAATTATTTGACCAAGTAAAAGAAATATGTTCTTATGAAATCATTGTTCTTTCAGCTTCTGAGATAGATGATGCACTTAATGATGAATTTATGAATCTAAATAAACTTGAAGCAGTAACTTCTGCTAAACTGATTAATTCTGTAAAAATGGACAAAGTTATTTTAGACTGTCCTTCAAATAATATTCCTGTTTATACAAATTACGTAAAAGAAAAAGTTAATGACAAAAATATTGAGGTTATCGCCGAACACAAAGCAGATCTTAATCATTTGATTGTTGGAGCAGCTTCAATTTTAGCAAAAGTTACACGTGACAGACTAATTGAAGAAATAAAAAGAAAAATAGGGGAGAATTTTGGTTCAGGATATCCATCTGATCCTTTGACAGTATCATTTCTAAGATCTAATTGGAAAAAGCACGAAAAAATCTTTAGAAAAACCTGGGCAACATATAAGAAAGTCGCAGTGAACAGCGCTCAGAAAGGTTTAGGCGAATATTAAGAGAGTTCAACTAATTGTTTTCCATCTCCACAATAAAAAAAACAACTTGTTTTATAATTTTTGAATGCTTTTTTTATTCTTTTAAGTTGTTTTCTTGCCTTAACAATTCTATAAGAACATTTTACCTCATAAAGATGAATTTCCTTGCCTTTCCTAGCAAGAACATCAACTTCTCCGTAAACCCGGGTTTTGTTGCGTTTTCTTCTCTCAATTTTTAGATGGGTAGAAATAGATTCATAGTCCTCGCTTATTTGCTCGACTAATTGCATAACGTATTGGTCGTGTTTATTAAGCTTTATTGGCATCAACTCCAAAGGCTTTATCTAACACTAATTTTATTCAATTCTAACTTTATATAATTTATGGTAATTAAATTATACAGGAAACCTTTATATATTAAAGAGTCAATAATTGTGAATATGGGTTTACTTGACAGAGCAAAAGCAAGCGCTCAAACAAAAATATGGGCTGGCGGAAGAATTACACGAAATATTGCTGGTTCAGCGAAAGCAAACTACAGATACAACAAAATGCGTTCTGTCACTCAAAGAGTCTATGCAAACGAAGCATTAGATGAAGAAATCATAGTGCAAAGTATGAAAAGTATCACACGAATTGCCAGTATTCTAAAGGGTTTTAACAAAAAAATGTTTACAACAATCTACAATGCTTATGAGGATAATCCCGAAAAATTACACAAACATTTAATAGAGCTCTTAGAAGCTTACGTTACATACATAAAAGAATTCTCACAGAATTTTGGGAGAATACTAGAAGCAATTAACAAAGGAAGAACTATTGCTCAAGGTCTGAGTAGCATATTATTTGAAGACGTAGAATTTTATGTTCTGGAAGCATTAGACAGAGTTCAAAAAGAAGAATTTGTTATTCCAAAAGATGTAATGACTCATATGAAAACAAAATTCAATAAAATAGCTGATAAGCAAGCAAAAAAAATACAAAAAATGATTCAAAAAGAATCTTTGGAACTTACAAAAGTCAAAGAGCATACACGACTTAAATCTGGTATTAAATCAAAATCTATGCTTATGTACCAGGCAATAAAACACAAACATTTCATCAACAAATTGGGAAATCGAAGCTTGGGTAAAGTTATGGAAGACAAAAATGCATTAGATGAACAAGTTAAAACAAAAATAAACAGCGAATATTTTGCTATATTAAAGAGATATTTTGAAGATATCGATAGATGTGAAGGTTTAGCTTATCAAATGGATAAAGATTTAGAATTATTCTTAGATTCTTTGGAAGCAGATTTGCAAATTGTTAAACAATCATATCACACATTCGGAGTATTGTTCAAAAATGAAAAAGAAGTTAAAGAAATTGCAGGACCTCTTTTTAAACAATTAGAAATTTTATCTACAAAATCTTTAGGAGAAATGACAGATTCAATTAAAAAAGAAGAAGATTTGAATAAAGTAGTTGCGCATTTCAAAAATACAGTTCCAAAATTACTTGTGGAAATAGGCACTACAAGTGAAAAAATTCTGAAAGACCTAAGCGGAGCAAAAACTTAACGATTTAAAAAAATAACTACGCTACTATTCCTGTACAAAAAAGAAATCAATAGATTTCAAGACCTGTGTCTTTGCTTAAAGAATAACCCGTTGCGAGCCGAATCACAAAGCATCTTTTTAAAAAAGCTGCATCATAACCTTGCACCAAAGGTGCATGCCGGGGCTACAACGGAAAACGTAGAACGCTGCGACCCGGATTCGAACCGGGAACTCCAGAGGAACCGGCTCTCAAGGCCGGCGCAATACCAGATTATGCGATCGCAGCAAAAAAAGTTACGTTTTTTTAACGCACTATCTTTTAGAACGTAAAGTTCTATGATTAACTGGAAATCTATGTCATTTTTAAAGTTAACTGACTTTTGAATCAGAAATTTATCTTCAGAGAGGCAGTATATTGCTCAGGCAGACCTCTTCCAAATTTCTTTTGACCTCTAGAATCATAATATATCTCTATTACATTGCGTTTTGAACCAGGAATTAACAGATGAGGATCAATTACTGAAAAGCTGATTTGACCTGAAAAAGTATCAAAAACACGTCCAAACTTGTAAGATAAAGATAAAGAAGATGTAATACATGCAGGATATCTTTCATTATTTCTCTTCTTTTGTATCAAATTTGAAGAACTGATATCATAATATGCATTCAAATCTGTTTGTTTTAATACTAGTAATTCAGCATCTGATAATTCCATTTGTTCTGCTAGACTTGGTTCATAGTATTTTGCAGTATGAGGAAATCCCGACCTATAATGCAAATAACCAGCTAATTTTATATTTTCAGAAAATAATTCAGTCATGCCAAATATTTTTCCTGAAAAAGTAATATCCTTGTTGTATGGCGTTGAATTTGATGAAAATGGAGAACCCTCTGTTGCTCTTGAAAAAGAAATTGAAGCAAATAAATTCTTATTTGGGTTATACCACAAATCTGCTGCAATAACTTTTCTATTTCTGGTATTAATAAGATTAGTATTATTTTCATTCAAATATAATCCTAATGTTTCTCTTCGTTTATCGATTAGTTTAATTAATTCATCATCTGATAAATCTGAGCCTTCATTACCAATAAAATTTCTGTAAGCATTAAGTAAATCTTCTGTTTCAACTAAGCTTAAATAATCATTATACTTTTCAAGAAAAGCAACATCATAATTTAAATTCAAAGAATTAGTGTTTTGGTTAAAATAATTTACATAAGATAATTTTAAACCATAATTTTCTGTTTCGGCAGAAACATAAAGTTGATCAGCTTTGGGATATTTTGTTTTTGAATAATCAAAAGGTATATCTCCTGTTCTTATAATATCAAAAGAATTGTCAGTCATACGTCTTGTTGCAGCAGTTTTTAATGTGTAATCTCCTAAATTATATGACAAACCAATAAAAGGTCCTAATGGAACTCCTTTTTTAATATACAAAAAATCAATAATTGCAGTAGAGCCATATTCTAATAGTATTTTGTCAGATAGTTTATTTTCAAAAAAAACAAAAGGATACAAGGGTATGGTTGTTAACATTACAGGTCTTCCTTCTTCTGGTAAAGCGAGTTGAGCAAGAGAAGATATTGATTTTACTTCAACAAAATTAAAGTCTAAATTATACCTATTAATAAAAAAATCAGCGCCATAATAAAACATTCCATAATTTGTTTGATTTGTATTTTTTAATGTTAGTTTTTGAGTTATTTTTTCATCTGATAAAAAACCTGAGTTTCCATAATTAACTTTTTGAAGCAAATAATTGGACATGAACTCAGCTTCAAAAATGTTTTTTTTTCCTATTTTTTTATATTTAAGTGAAGTGCCTAATTGATAGTCTTTCTGAATTGGGTTGTATTGTTTGTTGTTAAAAGAAAATGCGGATTGTGAAGCAAAAATATTTACCACATAAGAATTTGTATTAATATCTGTCTTGAAATTTGCTAGCATCAAATCTTTTTCCAAATTAACATTTAACCCCCATATATTTGCAATGTTTTTTTCTAGTGAAAGGTTATATTTTGATTTTGCATCATCATCTATTATTTTTGTTAAATTTGATATTCCGGAAACTGTAAATTGAGTTCTTACAGGATCAATATTTATTGTTCTTTTATTGCTTTTTATTGCATCCATGTCTGTTCTTGCAGATAATCTTCCTAAAAGTCCTCTTCTATTATCTTTTGGAGACATTCCAACAGTATTCATTTCAATTTTTGCATTTTCTCCAAAGAAAAGTGCGTCATGTCCAAAAAAACCATTTGATGTTGTTTCTATTCCGTCTATATCTATTTTAAAATCTCCTAAATCTGCACCATAAAGAATCATATCTCCGTATGAAGGAATTACTCCTTGTGTTAATGCATAAACTTTTTCTGTATGAGAATTTCCTGTTAAAAAAGTAATATTATCTAATGTTTCTTTAGGAATTGGTTTTATTGGCGAACTTGCAGCATTTAAATCTCTGTACGCTTTTTCTTCAATTACAATTTCTTCTCCTTTTAAGTCAATTGGTTTTAAAGATACTTTGCTTGGATAAGAAATACCATTTTTTACATTTATTTCAAAGTCTGTTTTATCATAACCCATATAACTAACTGTTAGCGTATAAGTCGTATCTTTAATATTGTAAAAATGAACAACACCACCTATATCTGATATAGTTCCCTGTCTAGAATTCAAATTTATATTAGCATAAGGCAGCGGTTCATCATTTTCATTAACAATTTCAATAGTTGTTCTAGTTTTTGGCTTTTCTTGTGCAACTGATTGATTTGGTATGCTTAAACCAACTGCGAGCATGGTAGCTAGCAAGTAACTTTTTCCACCCATAATGCTCTTTTAGGTATTAAGTTATATAAATTTAACTAAGAATTAATTATATCTTTGCATATTAAGATACGCCTTCAACTCTTTTTTAAGATTTTCAGCATCTTTTACTGCTGCTTCTTCGTATCTGTCCAAATAAGATCTGTAAAGAAATTTATCTGCTATAACTTTCAAAAAGAAATAAAGAGGCTTAGTTCCCCAATAGTTTTCATAATCAGTACATAAAAATACATCAAAAACAAATTTTCCTTCTCCTTTCATAAGCTTGTGTTTCATTTTGTTTTTTTCTATTGTAACATCTTTTAAATTAGCTAATGTAACATTAATTCTTATTTCCACTTTAGCAAGATCAGATATTTTTTTGTAAGGCTGAAATTTCCATCTGCATTGTTTTCCTGATTCAAATATTTCTTCTTGATTCCAGGTTTCAACTTTATCATAACCATTTGTTTTTAGCCATTTATCCATAGTTTTGTAGAGTCCTTCAACGTCAATAAGACCTTTATATTCAAAGGAATCTCCAAGTTTAAGTGTTTTGTATTCTGTCATTTTTACCTAATATGCATTATAATGAGTTTTCATCTTTAAATTCTTTTTTATTAATGTCTCTAATTGATACACATCATACGTTAAACTATCTATGTATTTGAATTCAAAATATCTTTTCAGAGCAACATTCATTAAAAAATTTCTAAGTTTTATTTCAAAAGGAGTCTTAAATTTATCAGAATAATCAAATTCTATCCATCCTTTGAGTATAACACTAAATCTTCCGTTTGTAACTTTTTGAGTTTTTCCATCAATATTAGCATCGAATTCTTTTACATCATAATGATGAAATGATACTTCTATATGGTATTTTATGTATTCCGTAACAGGCAGTTCTGCAGACATATCTAATTCTACTTCATTTCCTAAGGGAGAAGAAACCTTGTCTTTGTATTTAGGCTCCATGTAGTAATATCTTCTCTCATCAAACCAATTTCTAACCGCAGAATAAATGGCTTCCCAGCTAAATACACCCCTAAAGCGAATCATGATAGGGTCCATCATATCTTTTATATCTAATGACATATATAAACTCTAGACGTGAGAGCTTATAAATTTTTTGTAAAAACTATTCAATAAAGAAAAAAATTACTTAAGCCTTACAGTTTCAAGATTTCTAGGAACTTCAGTTTCAAGTCTAAATTGTTTGTGAAGAGTGCTTGCTAAATCCATACATCTATTCCCATCGCCGTGATTTATTAAAATTCTTTTTGGTCTAGGACTTAATTTTTGAACAAAAGCTAAAAGTTCTGTTCTATCAGCGTGACCAGAAATTTCTATTCTATGAACATCCATTTTTATGTTCAGAACCTCTTCTTTTCCATTTTCTCTGAAAATTATTTCTTTTTCTCCACGTTGAATTCTTCTTCCTAAGGTTCCTTCACCTTGATAACACGAGAAAACCAAACTATGTCTTGGATCTTCAGCAAATGCTTTGAGATATTCAACAGAAGGACCTCCAACAAGCATACCTGATGTTGCAAGAATAATACATGGCCCTCCTTCTTCAATAATTTGTTTTCGTTCCTTATTACTTCCAACTTGTTTAATATTCTTATTTAGAAAAGGATTATTATCTCTGTGAAATATTTGCTGCCTTATTGTACTGTTTAAGTATTCAGGATAAGCAGTATAAATTGCGGTAATATCCCAAACCATTCCATCTATATAAATAGGAATATCATTAGGAATCATACCTGAACGCATCATCTGCTCAACTAAAATGACAACTTCTTGACCCCTTCCAGAACCTAGTGTGGGCATTAATACTTTTCCTCCTCTTTCAATAGTTGTTTTAACAATTTCTTGCATTACTTGTTCTTGAGTTCTGACATTTTCTGTGACATTTTCACGTCCACCATACGTTCCTTCAAGCATCATTGTTTCAAGTCTTGGAAAATTAGTTGCGGCAGGACTTAGAAGTCTTGTTTTTGCAAATTTAATATCTCCAGTATAAAGAATGTTATGAAGACCATTACCTACATGAATATGAATCATGGCGCTTCCTAATGTGTGACCTGCATTATAAAGAGTAATTCTTACATCAGGAGTAATATCAGTTACTTCTTCATAATCTAAAGTAATGGTGTGCTTAACCATTTCTTTTACTTCTTCACTTGTATAAAGAGGTTCTTTTCCTTCTCCACGCATAATTTTAACAATATCTAATTGGAGTAATGCCATTATATCTCTTGTTGGAGCAGTACAATAAACTGGTCCTCTATAACCATATTTGAAAAGGTACGGAATTAAACCTGTATGATCTACATGAGCATGACTAACAATTATTGCGTCAAGCTCTTTTATGTTTAATTCTGGTGCTTCCAAGTAAGGATATGCTTCATCTTGGGATGAAACATCTATCCCGCAGTCAAGCAAAACTCTTGATTCGGGTGTTTGCAGTAATAAACAACTTCTTCCTACCTGTCTTCCTCCACCTAAATATGAAACTCTAATCCATTCATGTTTTTTTTGTCTCAGCCAACCATTGTATACTCTTTCTCCGGTTTTATTAAGAAATTTTCTTCTATAATCAGAATTACTGTATAAAACAGCTCTAATATTTTCTATTATTTGGCTTCTTATAAGAGGCGTCCTTTTAACTTGAGGAACCCAGAAAGTTTTAGATTTAATTTCTTGAAGCATTTCACCTTGCTTTCCAATAGCTAAACCAGGTTTTTCAGCTTCAATAATAACAATAGATCTTTGAGTATCAAAAATGATTTGATCAATTTTTGCGTCTTTATCAACTATTTTTCTAATTTCTTTTTCTGCTTTTTCCTGTTCATGACATAGTTCAGGGTCAGGTCTTAACTCTATTCTTTTTTTAATTTTATTAACAATAGATTTTATTAGACCTTTATCGTCAACCACAAATTTTTTGTCCTTTGTGTATAGAACAATATTTGCTCCTTCAAAAACTGCGTCACTGATTTTTCCTTCAGGTATATCTTTTAAAATTTCTTTTATTATATCGCTTGGCAAGAGAATTACCTCATTTTATTTTATTTTTTATGTTTTATTATTTAGTATAAGATAAAAAAAAATTATTGTAAATTTGTGTTAACAATCTTATGAGCGACCATTCTTGCACCATTCTTGTCAACAACCATAACATCTGCTCCTTGACCTGAAGCTGTATCCCTTTGAAGTGCGGCATTTATAGATCTTAATGCTAACTCAATTGCATCTTTTTCATTCATGTCTTTTTTCCATGAATCTTCTAGAACACCATATGCGAAAACACTTCCTGAGCCTGATGAAATAAAACCTGATTTTTCAGTTATTTCTGTTATTGAACCATCTGGAAATAAGTCATAAAGATGACTTCCTGTAGAATCATTTCCTGCAAACAAAAAATGACAAACTCCTACAATAGTGCTATATTTTCTTATGTTATTATAATTTATTCCTGAAAGAAGATTTGCTGCTTCTTTAACAGTTGGAACTCTTCTTGTTCTTAATTCTTTAAGTTTTAATTCTGCTTTTAGATACTTAATTATTAGTTGAAGATCAGAAACACTTCCTGCGATAGTAAGTCCCATCGTATCGTTGATTTGAATAACTTTTTCAGTGTTTTTGTCAACTATTAAATTGCCTGCTGTAGCTCTTTTATCTGCTGCGATTACAACAAAATCTTTACCTAATAATCCAACTGTTGTGGTTCCTGTTTTCAAAAAATCTTTCTCCATTTCAATCATCCCTTTATGAGAGCTTTTCAACCCCCTAACCTTGACATTATCTCGATAGAATTCATATCTTTAAGTATGGTTAGTAAGAATTCATTTATATAACTTTTGATTGAATATTGTTTTTGCCCTATATTATTATGACATATTAATACTTAATTATGAAAATAATTG
>Ga0114931_10002763_pt1 | contig 22306 bp, 20 predicted proteins | sample 2SBtaG_FD_89579 | JGI IMG/M metagenome (GOLD analysis project Ga0114931, IMG submission 89579) | Deep subsurface microbial communities from Kolumbo volcano to uncover new lineages of life (NeLLi) - 2SBTROV14_V59a metaG | ecosystem: Environmental > Aquatic > Marine > Volcanic | place: Kolumbo... | reverse complement strand
TAGATGTCTTCTTCTTTAAGGGGTGGGGCATCGACGCCGGTCTGTTTGTCAGCGGGGAAACTGCATGCGGTACCCACATAGATGAAGCCTTTCAGGGAAGCACTTCTTGCAGAGGTGATGACGTTGGAATTAATCAGTATATTCTGCCTGAACACACTGCCCTGGTTGTTAAAAACATAATTGATACCAGCGACAATGTCCGCCAGATGAAAAATGTAATCCACATGATCAATGATCGAATCAAGTTTTCCAGGTACGGATAGATCCAGTTCGAAGAAATCCTTATCCATATCAATGACCGGGTTGCCAGTATCACCAAGTAAATACTCTTTTTGGCCACGCCACAGATTATCAACGACACTTACTTTGTAGCCAAGCGATACCAGACGTTTAACCAGGTCAGAGCCGATCATGCCGGCACCACCTGTGACCAGTACATGTTCGCTAGCTGACATTATTGTTAACCATTTTTTTCAGTCGGCCTTTAGTCCAAACTTTAGTCCAGACTTTAGTATAGCGCAGTGGACAGTTATGCGCCCTTAACAAACGGGGTGTTGAAATGATATGAAATCACAAATATATAATGCGCCAGGAATTAGTGCGGTAACTTTCTGAGCCGCAGGATAATGCGTGCGGCCTTGTGTCCTGCCATGTCTATGGTTTTTAGTAAACGGCTCTTTAATTTGTGACTCGATGTCAATGGTTTCTGTTTCCCGGGATGAATGACGTATTTTTTAAGTGCCTCAATATCTGAATCACATCCAACACATTGCCAGAGTTGGCCACAAACAGGCTCAAAATCACTTACCAGGTCTTCGTATTTGACCGATATATCAGCATATTTCAGGTGCTCAGCATAACTTAAATTATAGAGCTTTCTGAAACGCTCATAGCCGTTATCTGAATTTGCAGCGTGCAAGGCAGGATAACGCTGTTGCAGGTCATCGCACCAGATCGCCATGCTCATACCATTGAAATTAACACCGTTCTGGCCCACATCGATCCTGCCATGATGGGCCTGGCTTCTTCGTACGATGCTGTTCCACTGTTTCCCGGGATCCCGGTAAATATGTACGATTTTTGCTTCCGGAAACTTGCTCTTTAACCATCCGAGCCGGAATGTAGCTCTATTAAATTTCAATACAGCTTTTCCCGAACGTTGGAATGACATGTCAATAATGTATTTCAGATATTTATAAAGCCTGTCCTCATCCTGAATGCTGGAAAGATAAAAATTCCTCTCTCCCCATTCGGGATTGAACAGATTCCGGATTTCTTTAAAATCTTTATATTCAGAGAAATAATTATCCGCAAAAAAATGATGTTCGTATGCGCGGAGAGGGTAGATCAGATACTGGAGCAGTTTTTCATGAAGAGGCTCATATAGGCAGTGGTATTGCCCCGTTTTGCGAAATAGTGTCCACAGCAGTGTGCTGCCCGAACTGAAATCCCCGCTTATAAATACCAGTTTCGACATTATATGGCGACCGAATAAATCCGGATTTTTCTGTAAATCATCATGGCCATTAATATATTCCAGAGGACCATACTCACAGCTGTCGCAGTAGCGGCGCCCTCAAGTCCCCATTGAGGTATCAACAGGGCATTTAATGTAATGTTGAGTATGGCACTGATGCCAAGTCCAATAGCGGCATCACGTTCGTGATGGGTCATAATAAGGATCAATGCGACAGGGCCCATAAAAACATTGAAGATCTGACCGGCACTGAGGATGGCCAACGCGTATTTCCCTTGTGTGAAATCCGGACCAAAGATGAGTAGAAACCAGTAGCCAAAAAATATTAATCCAAGTCCAACAGGCAAAGACAGGGAAAAGACTATACGGGTACTTTTAGTAATAACACGCTGCAGACGCTCAATGTCCTTGTTGGTATATAGCTTTGCAATCGTTGGCCCAAGGGATGCATGGACGGCAATCATAAGGAAAGTAATTAATTCACCGCCTCTGACAGCGATATTATAAATACCCACTGACTCACTGTTGGTCATTGCACCTAACATCAATATATCGGCGCGTGAATTTATGATATTCAAAGCCGTCATAAGCATCATCGCCAGTCCGCTACGTAACCATGTCTGGTTATCATATACTGGTTCAGCATGTTTAATTTTATGTGGTACGATTTTATATAATAAATATACGCTGACAAGGAATGCCATACTGGTTGCTATTACATTTAATCCTATTACCCACAGGGCATTGATATATTCCTCAAGAAGAAAATAACTAATACCTACTAATACAATAAGTATGAGCGGCTGAACAAGCGCTTCAGGCAGTTGCCCTATGATGACACGATGAAGGCCCTGCATCGTCGATTGCCGTAAGCGCATGAGTGTGGTTGCAGGCAGAATAATAACGGCAAGCCACAGGCTATGAATTGTTTCAGTGCTAATATGATTCCTCAGTAGCCAGATGGTAACAATTGCAAGTATTACGATGATTAAAGAGGCAGCAAGCACTACTCGATCAGCCCAGCGTAACTGACCGGAGATCAGGCCCCATGCTGACTGGGCCTGATAAGATGCCACATTTCTGATGAGTATTCTGCCCATGCCCATTCCAGCCGGAACAGAAAGGAGTGTTGCCCATACAATGGCATACATGTAAGTACCATAACCAGTAGCACCTAACAATCGTGCAAGCACTATACTCGTGATGAAGAGAGTAATGTTAACAAGAACATTGAGACCAAATGTGCCCGACGTGCCTTTAACAAGATGTCGTGTAGTATGATCAGAGGCATCTCGCCCCAGTAGAACCTGACCAATTTCGACGATTGTTTGTTTTACATTCTTGATGATTGATTTCATTATTATGATCTGTATTCAGGCAGGATTGATATGAGGTAGAACTAGAGACATATCCCGGCATCCTCTTCGATTATCCTCCTGAAAATATCGACAAAGGTTTTTTTTCTGAAGGATGAAAATTTTTCCGATGTAATAAAATTTCTTGCGTTTTCCCTATAGGCGCCAATCTCGTCGTCAGTCAGTGACTTCATGAGGGTTTTCAGTTCTTCATAAGAGCCGAAATGCCGCTTGTCTATAAAACAATTTTCCGGTACATAGTCTGTGATATCAGGTGCACCCAGATAAACGGGTATGGTACCCGAGAAAAAGCAATCGAAAATCTTTTCCGTGATCCAGCCTTTTAGAATCATATTCTCATAACATAAAGCGAACGTGTACTGACTTAATGTTTCTGATTTAGACTCAACCGATCCCTTATAGACGCTTCTGGCGGCTACCAGCAAAGGATTGGGATAAAATCGATGCCATTGATGCACCACTTTCCGATGTGCTAATCGGAGGGTATAAGGAATCCATGAAACACCAAGCTTGTAGGACGGAAGATCCCATTCGTGTCCGTATAAATCAATATCATCTGTTCGACTGAAATATTCGACAGCCCTCATTCTTTCCGTATACAACTCCTGCCAATAAATACGGGGGAGCTTGTTTGAATTGATCATGATCATGAATTTCCGGTCTTTATTATTCCAGAGTGTTTCGTGGACCTGTTCATACGACTGGGGCCATTTGAATGATTCACATTTAAGCGGGTCACCTGTAAACCGTTCAAGTGAAGCACTGTCACTCCACGAGAAAATGCGTTTAAAATATCTTTGTGCTTTTCCCAGTTTTCGATACATGGCGGGATCAACAATAGGGCATTCCATGGAAAAGAATGCGCTTGTGGTGACATCGGGACGGGCCGACAGTTTTTTATAGTTTTTCAGACTCCCCATTGATATATAAATGTTGTGGGTGGTCCCGATTGTTCCAGGAAGATAATCTGCGGTGTGCACAGGAATAGATCGTTTATCAAGGAATGCTTTAAGTGCCAGGTAGGGTGCCTGCATATCCTCACCCAGATGGCTATGAGCATCGACCTCGAATAGCCGATCACCAAGAAAATGATGTGAAGGTGGATCAATATAGACGGCGACCTTGTCAGAAGCTGTCACTTTGTTTTGTTTCCATGCCAGTGCTTGTAAAAGACATCCGATATCCATGCGTTGTATGGCAGATGTACGAGCACCCTCATCATAAGGAGCAGGATTAATAATCGCCAGCGTTGAATCCTCGAACTGCCAATGAGATCAAGAATACGTATTCGTTGTAAACACTTCCTGGCATTTTGTCGATCATTTTTAATATAGTGATTGATTGCCACCATCAGGAGGTCTTCGTTTCTATGCGCTTCATGGGCAGCAATAGCTTCAGGCGTTGCCAGTTTATTACCACCCTCACCAAGGTGCATGTCCATTATTCTGAAATGGATCTCGGCCTCTGTTCTGAGATGGTAATAGTTTTGAGATAAATTACCATGGTCATGCCGATATTGATGCAGGTATTCGTCAATAACCAGGACAGGATATTTCTTCGCAATTCTCATCCACATTTCGAGATCAGATGCTATATGGAATTCATCACCTTGATAAGTGCCAACGTCCTGATACACGGAAGAACGGACCATGGCCGTCGGGCCGACAAGGAACACATTTTTGAAAGTGAGCATGGCATTTAATACATCCGGATAGGACAAAGGAGAACCTGTCTTTATAGATTCATTGATTTTGAGTCGATTATATTCATGCCCGTCAGCGCCGATAAAAATATCTTTACAGAATACAGCCCCTGCCTCAGGGTAATTCTGTAGATACTTTACTTCTGTTTCTACAATTTTCGGATCATAGATATCATCAGCATGATAAACAGCAATATATTCTCCACCGGCTCTGCTAATGCCACTATTTACATTTGCAAATTGACCTACGTTTTTCAGTTGTCGGTATGATTTTATCTTGTCGCCGCAGGACGCAATAATGCCCGGACTCTCATCATTTGAGGCATCATCCATGACCAGAATCTCGAGGTTTGTGTAGGTCTGGGCTATAATAGAGTCCAGACTATCACGAAGATAGCGTTCGCCATTATAGACAGGCACAATAATGGTAACGAATGGTGCGGGTTCTGTGCTCATTTTTTATAGTGGACAGAATGACTGAGTCATTGAGTAACCAATTTTAACACAGGTATGATTGTATTATGATGGAGCGTCAAGCATGAAGCGGATCCTGGTGACGGGCGGTGCCGGGTTTCTGGGACGGCATTTATGTGAGCGTCTGCTCAATGATGGCAATGAGGTTATCTGTGTCGATAACTTCTTCACGGGCACCAAAAGTAATATTATCGATTTACTTGGCAATCCTTATTTTGAATCCATTCGACACGATGTCTGTTTCCCGCTTTATATAGAAGTTGATGAAATCTATAACCTGGCCTGTCCGGCCAGTCCCATTTATTACCAGCATGATCCGGTACAGACCACCAAGACCAGTGTGCATGGCGCTATCAACATGCTCGGTCTGGCCAAGCGAATCGGCGCCAGGATTTTTCAGGCGTCAACCAGTGAGGTCTATGGTGACCCGGAGGTCCATCCACAAACCGAGGATTACTGGGGTAGTGTCAATCCTATAGGCGTTCGTTCTTGTTACGATGAAGGCAAGCGTTGTGCCGAGACATTGTTTTTTGACTATCACCGCCAACATGATCTGAAAATAAAAGTTGCGCGCATTTTCAACACCTATGGCCCTTATATGCATCAGGATGATGGCCGGGTCGTTTCAAATTTTATTGTCCAGGCGCTGAAAGGTAAACCAATTACCATCTATGGAGAGGGAACGCAGACGCGTTCGTTTTGTTATGTTGACGATTTGATCGATGGTTTTGTCAGATTGATGGATTCATCTGATGAGATTACCGGCCCGGTTAATCTGGGTAACCCGGGAGAATTTACCATCCGTGAGCTGGCAGAGAAGGCGATTGAAATGACCGGCTCTGCATCAGAAATTGTGTTTAAACCACTTCCCAGCGATGATCCGACTCAAAGATGCCCTGATATAACTATTGCGAGAGAGAAGCTTGGCTGGGAACCTGGCATCAAGCTGGAGCAAGGGTTGGTAAAAACCATTGCTTATTTCGAGAATGTCCTTAAACAATAAATGACCTTTGCTTGGGATGGAGTTCTTCAGACTGTTACAGAGATGATGCACATACTTCCGGGCAGTTATGTGCAATATGCTTGTTAATGTGTAAACTATGTATAAACAGAGATTTTCGTATAATAATTCTATAATTTCAGTCAGAACATCAGTTATATTTATAATTTCTCTAATCTAAATAAGGGATTAATTCATGCCTAAACAAGCGGATGTGGATAAAGCAGTTCTGATGGTGGCGTTTGCCAAGATGGATGTGGTGGCTTTGGCGGTGGCTGTTGGTTGCACCTTTGCGCTTGTATTTTTTCTGGCAACAGTGGCATTGGTTTTAAAAGGTGCTCCTCCAGGCGTAGCGGTCGGGCCAAATCTGGGATTGTTCAGTATTTATCTTCCCGGTTATTCGGTTAGTTGGGCAGGTGGTTTGATCGGTTCTGCATATACCCTGGTAATAGGTGCAGGGATTGGGGCAGTAATGGCAGTTCTGTGGAACTTGACGCATTACATTTATATTATTTTGTTGGTCATCCGTGCCAACTGGTGGCGGATGATGGTTGATTGATCATTATGAATGAGACCGACATACAGTTTGATGAAAGACTGATACGCCGAACCATCAGACTCAATACGATGCTATTGGCGGGCGTATGTGGACTCATGTCAGGGCTTGCCCTGTTTTTTGCAACTTATTTATCCTTGTTTCGTGGTTTGCCCAACCCTGGTCATAAACTGAATCTGCTTGGTGTCTTTTTACCTGGCTATGAAGTCAGTCTCTCTGGTGCGTGGATAGGGCTTTTCTGGGGCGGTATATTTGGCGCGGTTGCTGGTGCAGTTATCTATTTGCTCTATGCGCGTGATATCAAGCAGCAGGCACGGTTATATCTGGAAAATGGCAAGCTTGAACAGGTTATTTCCTACGTCACTATGCATATTAACGGGAATGCCCTTGGTCTCGCACTTGGCGCCATTACGGCGTTGGGATTATTTTTCAGTACGAACTGGCTGGTGATGCGTGGCACCGCAAATGAAAGTGTTCATGCCGCCTTGTTATCTAATTATTTTCCAGGATACACAGTCAGTTTCGCAGGTAGTTTCATAGGTGCGCTCGACATATTCGTTCTGACCTATCTGGTTTGTCTTGTGCTTGGCGCGATCTATAACGGTGTTGTTTTGTTTCGGCAAAGGTCAAAGAGCTAATGGCCATACCTGAACATGTCGTCATTCTTGGTGGTGGTCCGGCAGGGCTTGCCGTCGGGCATGAGTTTACCTCGAACGGCGGAAAAGTCACCGTTCTTGAACGCAATAATTTTGTTGGTGGACTGTGCCGGACCATTCATAGTAAAGGTTACCGGTTTGACCTTGGCGGGCATCGGTGGTTCACCAAAAATGAAGAGTTGAATGACTGGTTCAGACGATTGATGGAAGATGAAATCGTTATGGTTAACCGGATCAGTCGGATCTATTATGGTGGTAACTATTTTTTCTACCCGATTCGATTTGGCGATATTTTCAAAAAGACTGGCCCATTGACAATTCTTCATGCTGGCATTGCTTTTACGTGGGCGATGCTTGTGCACTCAATTTCAAACAAGCCCATTATTAACATGAAAGAAGCTTACACGGCACAGTTCGGTAGCAAGCTTTACCACATGTTTTTCAAGCTCTATACAGAAAAAGTATGGGGTAGACCGTGTGAAGAGTTATCTTCAGACTGGGTGTCTCAGCGAAGTAAAGGACTGTCAATCTGGACAGTCTTGCGCGAAGCGCTGGTCGGCGGCAATACGAAAAATGTTACGAGTCTAATAGATGAATTTATGTATCCTCGCTATGGGTATATGCGTGTACCAGAGCGTATGGCAGAGGATATCCGGAAATTTGGTAGTGAGGTTTTGCTGGGGACAACCGTTACCGGTGTTGTTTACAATGGCCCCAACGACTTTGACGTGCATTATTTGCAGGAAGGCAAGGAAGAGGTCATCAAGGCCAATGCAGTAGTATCGACCATTCCGCTAGGGTTGTTGGCAAAAATGTTGTCACCTGCCTGTGATGAAGGGGTCGTCAAAGCGTCCAATGAACTTGAATTTCGTGATCTGATCACGGTCAATGTCATGATTAAGGGCAAGCAGGTGTCGCCCGATACCTGGTTGTATATCCAGGACTCGGATATTCTGTTTGGCCGTATGCATGAGCCCAAGAACTGGAGTCCGGATATGGTACCGGATGATGATCATACATCGTTAGTGCTCGAATGTTTCTGTTCCTATGGCGATGACATCTGGAACATGACGGACGAGCAGGTCGAAGCGCGCTGCGTTCGCGATCTTGTCGACAAACTGAATTTTGTCAAGGAAGAAGATGTTGAAGGTACCTCTATTATCCGCACACGCGATACTTATCCAGTCTATGATCTTCAATATGCCGACAAGATTGCAACGATCAAGGAATTTCTGAAACCGTTTGAAGGTCTGCATATTGTCGGCAGGGGTGGAACATTCCGCTATAATAATTCTGATCATTCCATAGAGATGGGTTTGCTACTGGGTCAGCAACTGCTCGGTTATAATATCGATTATTCAGCGGTCAACACCGAGGAAAATTATCAGGAGATCAAAACCGATGATGAACCCGTCAGAGACAGTTATTCTCCTTTGCCATCCGCATCTGATGTTGCTCAAAAGGTATCAGGGGCATCCCGGTAGCTGAAAGCTCTTTTCTCCTGTAACCCATCAATTCAAACTTGTTAGAATACCCGATGTGTTTTTTGATCCTGTTTAAGCGATAATTTCAGTATGTATGATAACTTTTCCTCGCTGAATACCGGGATTGTTGGTGGTGGGTTGATGGGCTACTGGCATGCCTGGTATGTGCGCAGGCTTGGTGCAAGGCTTAAGGCGGTTGTTGACACCGATCTTCGTGTAGCTGAGTCACTGGCAAAACGGCTGTCAATACCCGATGTTTTTACTGATACAGAATCAATGTTCAGGTCTGGCTACTTTGACATTGTGCACGTATGCACCCCTTTATCCAGCCACAATCAACTTGTACTCGATGCCATTAATGCTGGCGCACATGTTATTGTCGAGAAACCATTAACAGAAACCGCAGACGAAACAAGAGCAATACTGGCCACCGCAGATAAAGAGAAGGTGCTTGTATGCCCCGTCCATCAGTTTTGTTTTCAACAAGGCGTTCTGGATGCCATGCATGCTATCGAAGAACTGGGCGATGTAATATCGATCAAGGTGAACATTTGTTCAGCCGGTGGTGAGGGATATTCCGGGCCGACACTGGACAAAATCATTGCGGACATTATTCCCCATCCATTATCTGTTTTGCAGACACTCTGGCCTGAGCAGCAACTGAACGCATCAGACTGGCACGTACTACACCCGGATGATGGTGAGTTAACAGTCAATGGTATGTCAGGAAAAGCGGGCGTCACTATGTACATCAGCATGCATTCACGACCAACACGTTGTGAAATGGATATTATGTGTAGTAAGGGGCATGTCCATCTTGATTTTTTTCACGGATATTCACTTACTGAACGGGGGGAAGTGACGCGTTTGCAGAAACTTGCTCAACCCTTCAAGTATTCCGCTCGTACGTTCTTTACTTCCGCTTTGAATCTGTCAGGACGGATACTACACCGCGAACCTGCGTATCCAGGATTGCATCAGTTACTCAGACAATTCTACGGGGCAGTCCTTAACAAGAAGCAGGGGCCTGTACCAATCAATACAATTCAGAATGTGGCGGATGTTCGCGATCAGCTAATGAAAAAATTTATTTAGACACCAGTACAATGGTTTAACCTGCAAATAAAATGGAAGAAGAAAATATAACCGTAATAGTTATCGCGATTGCAGGTGGTGACTCGCTGAGAAACTGCTTGCAGCAAATCGAGAAACAGAGCCGTCAGTGTCTGGTGGTGTTGGGTGATAGCATGGGCAATGTGCCATCATGGAAGACTGAATTCCCGGCAGTGGATTTCATTGAAACTGAAAAACTGCCCGTGCCACTACGACGGCAATACGGGGTGGATCAGGCTAGTAGTGAATTTGTCGTTTTACTGGAAGATACGTCCATTCCTGAGGACGGCTGGCTGGATGCGATTGTTTCTGCGTTTGAGGAACCACAGGTAGCCGCCGTCGGTGGTCCTGTCAGTATTTCACCCCGGTTACCTGCTCGTTACCAGGCATTGGCATGTACTGAGTATGGCCGGTTTCATCCTGAACGAGTTTCACAATCAGCCATTGATATAATCAATTCTGATACTGCTTACCCTGTAACACGCATCCCGGGCAATAATCTTGCCTATCGACGAAATGATTTGATGTCAGTGCTGAATGATTCCGATCACGGGTTGATTGAAGGTGAAGTTAACTCAATTTTAGCCTCTCGAGGAAAACTGGTTGTGCTGCATCCGAATATGGCAGTGGTCTATGCGTCAATTGATGCCTATGGCGCAAGATTGTACACAAGAATGCAACATGGACGATTATTTGCAAGTGGGCGAGTCGGAGGTTGTAATATCAAGACCCGTATTTCGTGGTTCATAAAATCTACATTGTTACCATTTGTTCTTGTTTTCAGAGGTTGGCGCAACATGGTTACCGCAATCCGGCCAGGTTCATGGCCTTTGGTTATGAGTTGGATAGCCTTGATGGAAGTTTCCTGGGCATTGGGTGAGAGCCTGGGATACATTGCCGGTGCCGGTTCCAGTCTGGAGGCATGGCATTAATGCGGATAGGCATAGACGCAACTTGCTGGTGGAGTAACAGGGGATTCGGGCGTTTTACGCGTGAATTACTTAAAGCCATGTTTAAAAGGCATAAACAGCATACTTATTGCCTTTTTATTGATCGGCAACCAACTACTGAAATGACACATCAAAATGTCGAAATTATACAGGTCACTCCATCACGAACAGTCACTGAAGCCGCCGGAGCAAACGACAACAGGTCAATTGCCGATGTATGGGTATTCACCAAAGCCACGGCCGGAAAATCGCTTGACCTCATGTATTTCCCGGCTGTGTATTCCTATTTTCCGGTGAAACCTGGCCTGCCAGTAGTTCTGACCATGCATGACGCCATTGCCGAGCATTTCCCGGAAATGATATTTCCTGACATGAAGGGGCGACTCTTGTGGAAAATCAAAACGCGTCTGGCCCTATGGCAGGCAAAAAGAATCATGACAGTTTCCAACGCTGCAAAAGCAGAAATCATCCAATATATGGGTGTTAAGCCCGATCACATAGACGTGGTTACTGAGGCAGCCAATCCCTGTTTTTACCCGGTTAACGATCCGGATATTCGGGCAGTGGCACGAGCCAATGCAAATTTACCTGTTGATGCACGTTTAATTGTCTATGTCGGTGGACTGGCACCTCATAAAAACCTGTCGGGTCTGATGAAAGGACTGGTAAAAGCAATAGAAATGGGTGGCATGGACGACGTCCATCTTGCACTGATTGGTGACCCGAATGGGGACGGCTTTTATTCAAACTTCCAGTGTCTTCAGGCTCAGGTTGAATCTGAACCGAAATTGAAAGACCGCGTTCATTTTACAGGTTATGTTTCGGATGAAGACCTGGTTGCTATATATTCAGATTCACTTGCAGTAGCACTACCATCTTTTTCTGAAGGATTTGGATTGCCTGCGATTGAGGCCATGGCCTGTGGTGTGCCGGTACTGGCCAGTAACGCAGGCTCTGTGCCTGAAGTTGTAGGAGATGCTGGTCTTTATTTCGACCCCAATGATCACGATCAGATAGCGACTGCACTTCATCGTATTGCAACGGAGCCTGGTACCCTGGCCACTCTCAGACAAACGGCGCTCGATCGCTCAACAGAATTTACATGGGACAAGGCTGCCGATCTTGTACTGTCATATCTTGAGCAAACGGCAGAGGCATCCTGAGTGCGTTTTTGCATGGTGACAACTTTTTATCCCCCTTATCATTTCGGTGGTGATGCTACCTATGTACGTTCCTTATCCAGAGCATTAGTGGAGTTAGGTCATGAAGTCGAGGTCATCCATTGTGAAGATGCGTTTCATACCGTTAACAAAGGATCAGAAACATCGCATGACACCAACGACGAGGGAATCACTGTTCATCGTCTAAAGAACCGTTTTGGTTTCCTTTCAGCATTGATTACACAGCAAACAGGACGTCCTGGACTCAAGGCCGGAAAACTGCGCACATTACTTGACAGGGATTTCGATGTCGTGAATTTTCATAACATATCATTGGTCGGTGGCCCCGGTGTACTGGCAATGAGCAAAGCGCCCATTACACTTTATACATTACATGAGCACTGGCTGGTATGTCCGACACATATTCTGTGGAAGAATCGGTCACACGCATGCGATGGTCGCACGTGTTTTACATGTTCACTACGTTCTGCTATTCCACCACAATTATGGCGTTATACCGGATTAATTAATCGTTCATTAGAAAATGTTGATATGTTGCTGTCACCCAGTGAATTTACCGCACAACAACATCGAGACGGTGGTATTGAATGTCCCATTCAGATCCTGAAGATGTTCTCATCACTTGATCCAGGTTCTGAAATAGATGAAGAATTGATAGGGCGGCCAAAATTTATCTATGCTGGTCGTATGACCGCCTCAAAAGGGATTGCATCGTTACTTGAAGTGTTTTCTGATCTTGATGATTGTGAACTTCTGGTGTTAGGAGAAGGGGATTTGCGACTCCCACTTCAGCAGCAATATGCAGACAAGAAGAATATCAAGTTTATGGGATTTGTCCCACAAGCCGAATTAGTCTCTATATATAAAGGAGCCTCGGCTTTATTATATCCCTCGCTTGCGCCTGAAGCTTTTGCATTAGGTGTGCCAGAAGCCTATGCCTGTGGATTGCCAACAATAGTTCGTGATGCCGGTGCCAATAAAGCGCATATAGATGCTACAGGCGCAGGTTTTGTATACAGGACACAGGATGAATTACGACAGGCGATTAAAAAGATCGCCAGTGACAGGGAATTACGCCTGGAACTGGGCAGGAAGGCACGTTCAGGATATGAAAAATACTATACTAAAAAGCAGCACCTGGATAATTACCTGAACTGCATATCAGATATAAGCAAGAAGAAAGGGATCAGGCTACCGCAATAATGCGAGCAATCATAACATTTCACAGCATCGACGATTCAGGTTCGGTATTGTCCTATCCGCCAGCAACATTCGCATTGTTACTGCGCTCACTGGCAGAAGAAAATATACCTGTTCGTAATCTGGATGCCTTGTTACAAAATGACACAAGACAAGGGGTAGCGCTAAATTTTGATGATGGTATGAAATCAGTATTCAAAAATGCACTACCAATCATCAAGGATTATGCAATACCCGCACACTTGTACCTGACAACAGGAGTTGTCAGCAAAGATGGTCAAACGTTATCGCGGCCAGATTTCGCACCTGCCTTTGACATGCTTTCCTGGAACGAGGTTGAAGCACTTCACGACGCTGGTGTTTATATTGAAGGACACACGAAAAGCCACCCGGACTTGCGTGCACTGGGCACCGATGAAATTGCAGAGGAGTGCACTATTGCTGATGACATCATTGAATCACGAACCGGGCGCCGCCCACAATATTTTGCATATCCATTCGGATACAATGATGCACGTGCGCGCGACTATGCCAGAGAACATTACAAGGCAAGTGTCACTACACGGCTTGCTACTCTTACATGCAATGATGATTTTGCGGCTTTACCTCGACTGGATAGTTATTATTTACAGGCCCCCTGGATCTATCAAAGACTCGATACTCCACTGACGCACTTATATATAAAAATGCGCGGATTACTCAGGAAGATAAAAGGTTCTGAATAAAACAATAATAATAATGATGAGTATAACCAGGACGAACCAGGCACGAAGAATCAAGTGAAGGATACTAGAAGCCATCTCAAAATGTCGCGAGCGCAGGCGAGGCAAGGCAAAAATGAACGAGAAAGCGGAGTTTACACGGAGTAAATGAGCATTTTGAGTTCATTTTTAACACAGTATTGGCAAGCGCAGCAATTTTGAGATGGCTTCTATAAGACTCAGTATTATTATTGCTGTCCAGCATGCCCGGAAGAACCTGCCGGATATAATAAGGCAACTTGATTTTCCGGGACATGAAGGTGTTGAATATTTATTCTGTTACACGGATGCGGATCCAGGAATAGAAACTTGTGTGTCCAAATCAGATCATGTCCATCTGATAAAAAGCCCTTCCGGCAGTTTAATTCCACATTTATGGAGAGATGGAATCCTTGCTGCCCGTGGGCAGTATGTGGCCATTACAACGGCGCATTGTATTCCTTCTGACGATTGGGTTGATAATCTCTTATCGTTAGATATGAGCGACAAAGTGGGAGCAGGTGGCGTTATAGATAATGATCAAGGTTCAGACTCCATGGGATGGGCTATTTTTTTTCAACGATATATCGCTTTTGCTTCGCCACAAGTTTTACATATGGCAAATGAAATCGCTGCAGACAATGCGATTTATTGCCGGGCCGATGTTGTATCCCATGGTGACCTGATGGAAAGAGGGTTCTGGGAACCTTCTTTTCATGCGCGCTTCCGCACGGCTGGTTTGCAAATGTATATTGCTCCTTGTTTGCGGGTTGTGCATAAAAACAGATATAGTGCATCTCAGTATTTCAAGCAACGTTATGCCCACGGTAGAGAATTTGGGCTGGCTCGCGCCCATAGTCTTGGAATTATGAAACAACTTATCTTGATTGTTTTATCTCCGGTTCTGCCTGTGGTATTTTTACGTAAAATCATTCTTGCCGCAGGTAAAAATAAACAATATGTATCACAATTACCTCGCGCATTACCATGGCTGTTGCTATTCCTGATAGCATGGGGAACAGGGGAGGCAAGTGGTTATTTGTCCAGTCTGTATCGTACTTCATAATACCGGGAATAAATAAGGTAACTAATAATGTCCAATCAGGAACCACCTGCTCAGGATTTATCCAAGATATCTGTTAGCGTGATCATGCCAGTTTATAATGGCAAGGATTTCATAGCTCGAAGCCTTCCACCTCTGGTTAAAATGATGAAAAGTGGTGAGATTGTTGAAGTGATTGTTGTTGATGACTCATCGACCGACAACACCGCTGAACTTGCTATGGAAATGGGGGCACGAGTGATGCCGTCAGGTGGACGTTTGGGTCCGGGCGCGGCCCGTAACATGGCCGCGACTGATGCCAAGGGTGATATATTGTGGTTTGTTGATGCTGACGTGATCGTACATGAGGATGCTGCTGAACAGTTAAAAAAAGGTTTTATAGAGCCCGATGTGGTCTCCGTTTTCGGGTCATATGATGATAAACCGCCAGCCCGGAACTTTCTTTCACAATACAAGAATCTGGTACACCATTATTATCATCATCAAGCCAGCCGCGATGCATCAACCTTCTGGGCCGGATGTGGTGCTATTCGCAAGGACGCTTTTCTGTATGTGGGTGGTTTTGATATCGAGACGTACAAAAGACCTTCCATTGAAGATATAGAGCTTGGTTATCGTCTCATAGAAGCGGGTGGTCGTATCCTCCTGTTACCGGAACTACTGAGCACACATCTTAAGGTATGGCGGTTTATGAACCTGATACATACAGAAGTATTCTGCAGGGCAATACCCTGGTCACGTTTGATGTTGCAAAGAACCGGTATAGTTAACGATCTGAATGTAGGTGTGGCAGAACGGCTGCGCGCATTACTGGCCGGGCTGCTATTGTTAATCCTGATACTGGTCGCCACGAATATTTTACCATGGTGGTTATTATTGATGATGCTGATAATCGTAACGACAGCCAACACAGGATTGTTCAAGACATTCCTTAATCGCAAGGGAATCTTTTTTGCAATCGGAGGAATTCTTTTTCATCAGGTTTATTATATTTATAGCAGTGCAGCATTCGCATGGTGTTGGCTGGAAAACATGGTTCACAAAATATAAAACCCATTACTGGAGAAACACCCCCCTAACAAGAATGAAAAATTTACGGTTCACATAAACAACAATGGATAAGTCAGGCCCAAAAATATATTCAGAAGAATACTATGAAACACTCAAGTCAATAGCGGGCAATCATTGGTGGACTCTGGGTATGGATGATATTATGGATATCATAATATTGCCCAACATGCCGGACAACGGTGATAAACACATAATAGATATGGGCTGCGGGAGTGGCACTGGCCTGGTGTGGGCAAAAAGTCGATTCCCGGAGGGAAGTTATATTCTGGGAATTGATATTAGCCAGCATGGAATAAAGCGATGTAAAAACAGAGGGGCCGATCTTTTGGTGGGGTCTGTTACCAATGTGCCAATATCCAGTAACAGCTTTGACCTGGCAATATGTAATGACGTGCTACAGCATGTTGAAGATGATCAGAAAGTGGTTATGGAAGCAAATAGAATACTAAAACCAGGGGGTGTTTTGTTTATTCGCACCAATAGCAAGTTTGTTTTACCTAAACTTCCCGGGTGTTTGAGACTTTATAAAAAACATGGATTAAGAGAGTTACTAAGAAATACCGGGTTCGATGAAATTATTATTTCTCATGCAAATTTACCAGGCTCTCTGATATCCATCATGAAATATTATTTACAATCTGATAGCAGTGATTACAATGATAAACAAATCGATGTTTGTGGTCATAACCATGACGGAAAGAAGAACAAAGGCGGGTTAATGATACAGGCCAGGAGCACAGGCGGAAAAAGTATGATGGAACGGCTAATGAGGCTGACTCTACAGATGGAGGGGAGGCTAATGCGTTTGTTACCGTGGCTTATTCCATTTGGACATACACACATTGTATTGGCAAAAAAGCCGAAATGATAATGAATAATTCCACCAAATTAGAGGGGATGTGAATAAGAATGAGTAAAAGGTTTAAACGACATTTAGTTCTTTTTTTATTCAGCGTTATTCTAACGGCTGTTTTCTTTTATATACTTCCATCAAAAAATCCGGTATTCAAGACAAGTATGGCAACGGCTTATGGTGGATTATTTCTTGTGTCATTAACACTTGTGATCGGGCCATGGAATATTATTTTTGGGAGACCTAATCCGGTTTCCAGCTATTTAAGGAGAGATATCGGTATATGGGCAGGTATATTAGCAATCGTACACACGATCGTAGGGCTTCAGGTGCATATGGGAGGTAAATTCTGGTTATATTTTATACCAGATCCAAAAGGTTCTCATCTTTTACCAATTCGTCTGGATGTTTTTGGATTTACAAATCATTCTGGACTGGTTGCAATTTTGATTTTTATTTTACTTCTCTCTCTCTCTAATAATTATTCATTGAAAAAATTAGGGGCGCTGCGCTGGAAAAAATTCCAGAAGTGGAATTATGCCATTGCCGGTCTGGTATTGTTTCATGGAATCATCTATCAAGTGCTGGAGAAAAGATCTCTTGGCTACAGTGTTATATTCGCGATACCGTTTTTACTGATTTTATTCTTCCAGATATGGGGCTATAGAGTCCAATTAAAAAAGAGGTCTGTACGTTAGATGCTCTATCGGGCACGAAGATGTAAAATATTTGATATATAAGATTATGTTTTTATTCGATATACGCGAAAATCCGCATTCTCGAAGACAGTCTCCAGCATATTTCTATTGCGGTCTATGAAATCCAGATATTCCTTACTATCCTCCAGATTTACAGGTTCAACAGGATTAGTAAGTTTACTTGCATCTTCTTTAGGCTGATCATCTTTGGCAATTGTGGTTTCAATTATATAGGTAGCATTTATCTTGTTTATATATGCCCATAATTCATCTTTGTTATTACGTGGAATATAATAAGCAGATGACCTTCTGTCTGTATAAAGAGCCAGGACTCTTGGTTTTCTGAATATGAATACACTGTCATGAGGCGTATGTTTGCGCACAAAATTGAATAGTTCCACGCTTTCCTTTTTCTCAACACCATTCTCAAATTTCGTGAAATTATGTATTGATAGATATCCAATGTACGATACAGTAACAAGAGTTATTATTAATGCATAAGTGTAATTCCTGATAGAGATAGATTTTTTATTTAAGCTAATATCCAGCCCATAGACGAAATATAATAAGTAAAGAGGAATAATTGGAAGCAAATATCGTTTGCCATGATATTGGGGAACTATAAGCAAAGCAATAATATAAATTATTGCAAATAATTCCACTATAAATATTTCACCCGTCTTGAATTTCTTCCTCAGAAGAAAAAAATAACCAACTAATAAGAAAAGCAGGACAATAGATCCCATAATCCCTTGTAAAATACGACTAAAACCATTTTTCCAGTAGCCGCGCATTATTGTGGCATATTGCACAAAATGCAGAGAAACATTTTTTGCTATTTTTCTGCCTATATAATTTATAGCACTGAACTCTGAAGATGATGTGGACGTGTTATTAGATGTTTTATCTGAAATAGATTTTGAAAATTTATTATTATCAGTATTATCCAGGCTCATTTTTAAATCGAGGCCTCTGATATAAGAAAGATCTGTGTGGGTATTAGAAACAAAATTTTGATTAAAGAAAAGAATACTGAAAACAGCTGTTGCTATAATTACAGGGCGTGTAATTATTCTGGCTTTAATTAAATCATGAGCAATAAATGAAACTATTAATAGTGCTCCTATACTTCTGGTGCCATAGGCAAGATAGCAAGAAAACCCTATGGCTATGGCAAGTAATATTATTTTTTTATTGTTTTTCTGATTATCTACACTGTAGAAAAGGTAGAACGTTATATAAACGAACAACATGAATGGAATATCAGAAAGCACAAGATTCTTCTGCTCCCAAAACCAGGGAGAAATTGCGACCATTAAAACAACGAATAGTTGCAGGAATCTGGAACCCAATGTTTTTGTACAATAAAAATAAAAAAACAAAAGAAAGACAGAAAAAGAAATTATTCCTAATATTTTCATCGCATGCAGATCTATACCATATAACTTATAAATCGGCGCAAGCATCAGGGGAAACACCGGAGGATAGGTTTGTGGGCCAAGACCAGGGTACTGAGGATTGTAGATATAGCCTGTAGAAGTATAAGCAATACCGGTAGCTATATTTTTTGCATGCGAAATATATAGTGAAAAATCGCCGTCCCAGGAGTGGCCATCACGGATTGTAAAGAAATAATATAAAAAGGTGACTAAAACAACTAAAAATACAGGAAAATATTCTTTAAAAGAATGGCTATATTTTACATGATTAACTATGATATTAACTTTAGACATACTTGGCATAAAAATACACATGAACGCATATTAATGGAAGTTTCAACGCACAAATAACCTTAATATATCTGCCATAAATAATATACCATACTAACTGAATAGGAAGGTTTGTGCAGTGTTTCATCCAGAATTGTTTTGATATGACGGTTAAAGTCTATTATAGATTTACACGCAGTTTGAACATCAATCATACCAAAGTTAAGCTAATAAGTTAAACTAGCTCAATATTAGCTGTCTTAATTAAGCTTTCATGAGAAAAAATCACATATATAATTATGCTAAAAAGGGATCATTATGAACATCTATTTGATATCAAACCAAGGAGATATGGAGCTGGCTTAGGTAGCTGTGTCAAGTTGCCTGGTTTGTGAAATGCTCTAATCAGACATTTAATTATGTTAGGTCTATGTAATCCAGTAAAAAAATCATCCATCCAGATCGTGGGGCAAGATAGGTAGATGTTTTTAATGTACGAAATAGCTTTATTCTTTAGCCACTATTAGCCAGATAAAACTGGACAAACACACGGGAAAGAACGTCAAAGTGCTTCAAGCAAACAAGGTCAGAGATATTGGGAAGATATTCAAAGGAGATGGTATGCATGGCAGATATGACTGAAGCTTTACTGGCCAGGTTTTATAGAGAATATGGCAGCGACATTCTTTGTGGCTTGATGATCGTGTCCACAGCACTTCTGAGTATAATTCAGGCTTTTTAAAAAAGCACCACGTCATGTTAAATAAAAAACCAATCTTTATTGTTGGGTTTCAGCATGGTGGTACGAATGTAATCCTTAATTTGTTGCGTTCTCATCCAGAAGTTTGTTCGCCGCGTGGAGAAACCCAGGAAGTGTTTAAGGGTAAACGGCTCCATAACAGATTCAATGAGCCTATGACCGTAGTAATCTCGAAGATTCTACGGTATTTACCGATCCTTGCTGAGCAAAAACAGGACATATTTTCATTAAATCTTTGGGAAGAACGGAAGGCATTAACCAGGCGCACAGAACGTTATATTGACAGAATACTGTTAAGTGAGAAGCTGAAAGCAAAAGGTGATACACAAAATCGATTCCGGACAGAAGATGTCGAATATACGCATAAGCAGATATTAGAATCAAGATTGCTTTGTAAAAATCTTAACGGTCTTATTTATCTTACGAAAAATTTCAATCAAATGTATCCCGATGCAACATTCATTGCGTTAGTACGAAATGGTTACGCTCTATGTGAAGGACACGTTCGGCGCGGAGCAGATCTTGAAACAACCGCGAAACACTATGAAAAGGGATGCCAGAAAATTATTAATGATGCCAAAAATATGCCGAATTATCATATTTTCCGCTTCGAGGATTTTCTCAAATCACCCAGAGAAGTATTTGATCAAATTATTGAGTGTACAGGACTGGATGCCGAACAAATCAAAAAACTTAGGCTCGAGAATAAACGCATTATTGATAAAAATGGAAAACACACCTACATGTACGAACAGAATCGGGAGGGACTTATCTGGTATCCAGTGGAAAAATTTATGGAACATATCAAGTCGGAAGTAAATGAGCATCAAATCAAGAATCTTACATTAGATCAGAAACAACTTATAAATTCTCTGGCGTCAAGTTCCCTGGAGCATTTCTCGTATTCTGCATCAATATGATCTCTGTTCGTGGTCATATCATCAATTTTGTCAGGTGAATAGAGTTGGCAAGAAACGTTTGTAATATGAACGTAACCATTCTCTTTCTAATTATTCCATAAATATATACATAACGTACAGACTTACGCTACAGAGAAAAGTACATATATAATTCCTGACAATAACCAATCTGGAGAGCATACTTGACCCGGATTAGCATGTTTGTTCTATGTATATATATGGTTGATATGGGCGGAAAATTTGAGATCTGTCACAATATTGTTATAAATCCAATCCGTACATATGATTTTCTGTGAACATTGTCACAGGAGGAGAATGCTTAATACTCTAGAGTTAGACATAGTAAATGTAACAATGAAGCACTAAATAGAGCTTCGTATAAGATGCATATAGTAATAAAATGCATTTAGATGATATATATTCTGTACTTTAGATGGTGAAAATGGCTACAGACATAGCCGAACATGGGAGGATTTGATTGTGAAGAGAATCAGAGTAATTTATTTTTTCCGGCTCATGCTGTGTATATCCATATCTTTAATATCAGGAAATCTGATTGCAGCAGATTCCCCAAAGTTAATGGGGATGAACATCGGCGCCAAAAATTATGACTCTCCGGCGTATCAAGCTGACATGTGCAAGCTGGATGTCGTCATACTTGGCTTCTATCGAGGGTGGAAAGGCCGGGGGCAAAAATCATACGACAATATGACCAAGGTTGTGAACAACCTGAAATCCTGTAATCCTGATATTCTTGTAGGTCAATATACGATCATGAATGAATGGCAAGACAATTCAAGTTATGCCAAGGTCGACAAGAAAATAAAATTAGACAGTAATAATTGGTGGCTGAAAACCAGCTCTGGACAGAAAACTCAATGGACCAGTTCATTCAGAGCATGGAGCATTAATTTCACGAGGGGAACAAAGAAAGATTTCAATGGTGATCGTTATCCTGAATGGTTAGCAAAACGTGACAATAAGGAATATTTTAGTCCTGTTCCCTTCGATATTTGGTACTTTGATAATGTATTCCCGATTCCCAGGGTAAAAAGGGCTGATTGGAATCAGGACGGCGTTAATGAGTCGAGGGGAGATCAACCGGTTAGACAAGCGCACCAGCAGGGCTGGATTGATCACTGGAATGCTGTCAGAAAACTTCAGCCCAATATGCTGTTAATAGGTAATACTACCGGCGCGTTAGAAGCCACTTCAGCGTTTGATGATAAATTAGACGGTGCCTTCCTTGAAGGCATGATGGGCAGGTCATGGTCGATTGAAGGGAAGTCAAACGGCTGGAACAGGATGATGAACCGTTATCAT
>Ga0114931_10002762_pt1 | contig 22310 bp, 15 predicted proteins | sample 2SBtaG_FD_89579 | JGI IMG/M metagenome (GOLD analysis project Ga0114931, IMG submission 89579) | Deep subsurface microbial communities from Kolumbo volcano to uncover new lineages of life (NeLLi) - 2SBTROV14_V59a metaG | ecosystem: Environmental > Aquatic > Marine > Volcanic | place: Kolumbo... | reverse complement strand
GATGAAATCCTGATAGATCTGGTTGAGAAGGATATGAGCGTTACTGAAATCACCGCTCTAGGATTTGATAGGGGGCTGGTGAAACGCATTGAACATCTGCTCTTTATCGCTGAATACAAGAGACGCCAGGCGCCGCCGGGCGTGAAAGTCGGCGTCAAGAATTTTGGCCGGGACCGGCGCTATCCCATCACGAATGGTTTTCGTGATGCAGAATAAAGGACCTATGTTTGTGACCATATTTGGCAAAAGGGGAGTGGTTGGACCATGACGGTGATTGTACGGTTCGCGCCCAGCCCCACCGGGTTATTGCATGTGGGAAATGTGCGCACGGCATTGATGAACTGGCTGTTTGCCCGGGTCCATGACGGCCAGTTCATGTTGCGGCTGGATGACACCGATGTTGAGCGCTCAACTGAGGAATTTGCTCACGGGATTGTGCATGACCTGGACTGGTTGGGGCTTCACCGCGATCTGTCGGCGCGTCAATCCGAGCGGTTTGACCGGTATGAGGAAGCCGTTGAAAAATTGAAATCTGATGGGCGGCTCTATCCCTGTTTTGAGACAGGCGATGAGCTCGATTTGAAAAGAAAACTTCAGCGCACGCGGGGCTTGCCACCGGTCTATGATCGGGGTGCGTTGAAACTGTCCGATTCTGATAAAGACGCATTGAAAGCTGAGGGGAGAACGCCCCATTGGAGATTCAAATTATCGGGCGACCCCGTGCGCTGGCGCGACCTGATCCGGGGCGATGTTGTTATCGAAACATCCAATGTGTCCGATCCAATCCTCATTCGTCAGGATGGCTCATATCTCTATACCTTGCCCAGCGTTGTCGACGATATCGACTATGCCATCAGTCATGTTATTCGCGGTGAGGATCATGTGACCAACAGTGCCGCTCAGATTGAGATCTTTGAGGCTTTAAGAGCCGCACCCCCACACTTTGGCCACCATCCCCTGCTGACCGGCGCTGGAGGAGAGGCGCTTTCCAAGCGGCTGGGTTCACTTTCCATTGCTTCATTTCGCGAGGCGGGAATCGAGCCCATGGCGCTGAACAGCTTTCTCGCGAAAATGGGAACGTCCGACCCTATTGAACCGTTTTTGAGCCTTGATGATCTGATCACGGAATTCAGCCTGTCCAAGCTAAACCGCGCGCCGGCTAAATTCGACCCCAAGGATTTGCAAGCTCTGAATGCCAAGCTGCTGCACGAACTTCCCTTTGAAGCCGTGGCGGAGCGGCTGAATGATTTGGGCGTGGGAGGCGGGGAGCCGTTGTGGCAGGCCGTGCGCGCCAATATCGGCCGTCTTTCCGAGGCGCGGGACTGGTGGGCCATTGTTGCGGGCGAGGTAACCCCTGTGGTGGAAGATGCCGCATGGGCCGCAAAGGCGGCCGCATTGCTCCCGGAGGGCGCGTGTGACGATCAGACCTGGAGCGCGTGGACGGCGGCGATTCAGCAAAGTACGGGTGCAAAGGGACGGCATTTATTCATGCCTCTGCGACTTGCCCTCACGGGCCGTGCGCACGGACCCGAAATGGCTAAACTCTTGCCCCTTATCGGCCGGGAAAAAGCCCATGCCCGTCTCACGGGTTCTGCTGTTTGAGTGTGGTTCAGGAATAGGCTGGAAACAGGGGGGCCTCTGCGTGGCGGCAGGCGAGGCAGGCTTTGATCATGGGAAGCACCTCATTCACCTTGTCTGCAACCATCAATGCATCAGTGCCGGCAACGCTGCCTGTGAGATGAGGCTTGGCGAATTTATTGTCCACCAGATGCGTCATCAGATACAACAGAGGGCCCCAGTAATTATTGATGTTCATGAGAATGATGGGCTTGGCGTGGAAGCCGAGATAGGACCATGAGAGCACTTCAATCACTTCTTCGAGCGTGCCAATACCGCCGGGCAGGACAACGAAGGCGTCTGATCGGGCAAACATGCGTCCTTTTCGTTCGTGCATGTTATCGGTGACGATGGTCTCGTCAGCCGCATCGAACTGGCGTTCCATCTGCGCAATGGCTTTGGGAACGATGGATGTGACGTGACCGCCCGCGTCATGTGAGGCCCGGGCCACTTCTCCCATGAGACCGACATTCCCACCCCCAAAAACGAGCTTAACCTTGTTTTTGGCCAGTATCCGGCCCAGCATGTCCGCAGCTTTGGCATAAGCGGGATCTGTTCCAAAATTGGACCCGCAAAAGACGCAGACAGCCTTTGGTAGTGTCGTGAACTCGCCTATAGTACAATTTACCTTTTCTTTTGGGGAATATTTTCTCCTGTCAATGTGACATTCTTAAGGCACAAAGTTTGCTTAATCCTTACTGTCCGATTAAGCTTGCTTTAACTGAACCAGGAGGCCGTTTTTACTGTGCGCATCTTCTTCATAGCTCTGGGCCTTGTCATCGTTGCGGCGTTTGTTTATTTCCTTGTTTTTTACGGTGAAAAGGGACCTGAAGCGTCTTTAACCGAAGCGGGCAGGCCGGGCGTTTCTGATGTTACAGGCCAGCAAACCCAAGAACAGGAAGGACTGGCGCCGACTTTTGATATCGTCAGAGTTGATCCACGGGGCTCCGCCGTGGTGGCGGGCAGGGGAAAGCCGGGATCTGAAATTCGTCTTTATGCCAATGGTAATCTGATCGCGAGTGAGAAAGTGGACAGTGATCGCGGCGAGTGGGTGATCGTGGTTGACACGCCGCTCAATGAAGGTGATCAGGAATTAACCCTTGAAATGGTGCTCCCCGATGGCACAGTCACACCATCCACGCAAACGGTGGTTGTCGCCGTGCCTGAACGGGCGGGTGAAAAGCCGCTTGTTATTTTAGGAAGTGAAGAGGGTGCGAGTCGCATTCTTCAGCAGCCTGGCGATGGCGTTATGGTGGGCGATCTCAGCGTGGATATCATCGATTACGATGAGGAGGGCAGAGTCATCATTCAAGGCCGCGCCAAGCCCAATGCGAATATTCGCGGCTATGTTGATAATAAACCCATCGGTGAGGGGCGCAGCGATGCCAATGGCCATTGGACACTGGTTCCGCAACAGACGATCTCTCCTGGGGTCTATACTTTGCGGCTGGATCAACTGAACGCCGAAGGGCAGGTGACCGCCCGCGTGGAAGTGCCTTTTGAGCGTGCTGCGCCTGAGCGCGCCAAACTTGCGTCAGGGCAGGTGATTGTTCAGCCTGGTAACAGCCTGTGGCGAATCTCCCGGCGCCTCTATGGACGCGGTATTCTTTATACGGTGATCTTTGAGGCCAATCAGGGGCAGATTAAAGATCCTGATCTCATTTATCCGGGCCAAATCTTTGAAACGCCCTCCCTGACGGATGGTGGCCAGCACTAACGGAAAATGGACTGGTCAAGAAGGGCTTGAAGGGTTACATCTTCTGGTCTTATGGCACGAGGATCTGCATATCGCCCCCGACATTCAACACAATACGGTGTGAATGATCAGGCTTCTCTCTATCAAGGAGAGAAGGGCCTGGGGAACCAACTCCGTGTTTTAGGCTATCTCTTCCCTTATTTATGGCCGAAAGGGAACAGGGCCTATCAATTGCTGGTCGTGGCAGCCATGCTGGCGCTCGTTTTTTCCAAGTTAGTGGCTTTATCCATCCCCATACTGATGGGTTCTGTTGTCGACAAATTAACCCCGCAAGGGGGTGCGTTGGTTGGCAATGTCGCCGTAATGGTGGTCGTTCCCATTTCCCTGATCATTTTGTGGGGAATCGCGAGAGTGTCTGGGCCGGCTTTGCAACAAATGCGCGATGCCCTGTTCGTTCGCGTCGGGCAGCATGCGCAACGTCTTGTTGCGGTCAAAGTTTTTGAACATCTGCATAAACTCTCTTTGCGTTTTCATCTGGAACGGCGCACCGGCGGCATCAGCCGCATTATTGAACGCGGCATCAAATCCATCGAATTTCTGTTGCGCTTTCTCATTTTCAGCATTTTTCCGACATTTCTCGAATTGCTGATGGTTTGCTCCTATTTAACTTTTAAATATGGCGGCCGCTATGCCCTGATCGCTGCTGTGACAGTGTCCGGCTATGTTTGGTTCACGTTTGCGATCACCGAATGGCGCGTGAAAATTCGCCGCCAGATGAATAAGAGCGACACGGAAGCAAATACCAAAGCGGTTGACAGTCTGCTCAATTTTGAAACCGTGAAGTATTTTGGCAATGAGGCCTATGAAACTGGGCGCTATGATGCGGCCATGGAAGGTTATCAGCATGCTGCCATCCGTTCTCAATTCTCTCTTTCCGCCATCAGTATTGGTCAGTCCCTGATCTTTAATACCGGCGTGGTGGTTCTCATGGTGATGGCGGGGTATGACGTGGTCGCCGGAACGTTAAGAATTGGCGATTTCGTTGTTGTGTATGGTTTCATGATTCAGATTTATATGCCGCTGAATATGCTGGGTTTTGTGTACAGGGAAATCAAGCAGGCGCTTGTGGATATGGAATCGATGTATCGTCTGCTGGCGATTGAGCCGGAAGTCTCCGATCATGACAGCGCCGCGCCACTCAAAATTACAGGGGGCGAGATCCGATTTGAACATGTTTTCTTTTCTTACGATCAGGATCGCGGCATCCTCAAGGATGTGTCTTTTGTGGTTCCTGCGGGCAGGAAGGTGGCCATCGTGGGACCCAGCGGCGCCGGTAAATCCACTATAAGCCGCGTGCTGTTCAGGTTTTATGACATTGCCTCGGGCCGCGTTCTGATAGACGGACAGGATATTGCCAAAGTCACACAGAAAAGTCTTCGCGAGGCCATTGGTATCGTGCCGCAAGATACGGTGCTTTTTAACGATACGATTCGCTATAACATTGCCTATGCCAAAACTGATGCCACGGATGAAGAAATAAAAAGAGCCGCGAAATTGGCGCATATTGACCATTTTATTGACTCTCTGCCGCAGGGATATCAAACCCTGGTGGGAGAACGGGGTTTGAAACTTTCAGGTGGCGAAAAGCAGCGCGTGGCCATCGCAAGAACGATCCTGAAGAACCCACCCATCCTTCTTCTTGATGAGGCGACATCCGCACTTGACAGTAAAACGGAATCGGGGATTCAGGAAGCCCTTAGAGAAATCTCCCAGCAGCGCACCACCCTGGTGATTGCTCACCGCTTATCAACCATTATTGACGCCGATGAAATTTTGGTTTTGCAGGCCGGCGCTATTGTCGAGCGCGGCTCCCATGGAAAACTTCTGTCTCAAAAAGGGATTTACGCACAAATGTGGGCCCGCCAACGGGAATCAGGCGCAACGCCCCTCAGGGCCAGTGCCGTTTGACTGTCAAAATCATTGGGCGTTAGCTTGAATCATGGCAACATAATCTCTGATGCCTATTGCCCCTGGGGCCGGCTGCGAGACTGAGACAAACAAATGAGGCTGTGAATGGATTCACTGTTGTCCATTATTCCAAAAATACATCGCGAAGGCCTGAAATTTATTTTTTTCTTCGCCTTTAGTGCTCTGATTATGTTTCTGATCTGGACGCCTCTCGGGTGGGTGGGACTTGTGTTGACCATCTGGTGTATCTTTTTTTTCCGCGATCCGGTGCGGGTGACGCCCAGGGATGAAAAACTGGTTATCAGTCCGGCTGACGGTGTGGTCAGTTTTGTCGGGCCCGCCGCGCCGCCTCAAGAGCTGGAGATGGGGTCTGAAGGCTGGCAACGGATTAGTATCTTCATGAATGTTTTTAACTGTCACGTGAACAGATCACCGATGAACGGTACGATTATAAAATCGGTTTATCGCCCGGGAAAATTTTTAAATGCTTCGCTCGACAAGGCAAGTGAAGACAATGAGCGGCAATGCCTGTCGATCAGAAATGAGCAAACAGGTCTCATAGGCGTCGTTCAAATTGCAGGCTTGGTCGCGCGGCGCATCGTGTGTGATGTGGAGGCCGGCGATGTACTGAAGGCCGGTGAGCGCTTTGGCCTTATCAGGTTTGGAAGCCGTCTTGATGTTTATGTCAAAGCAGACCTGTCCGCACTTGTGGCGAAGGGACAGACTATGGTGGCGGGTGAGACGGTATTGGCTGATTCAACGCGGACTGGCCCCGCGCAGGAGGTTGACATCAGATGACGACTCCAACGCACCGTAAACGGGGCCTGCGGTCCAGGCGTCTCAAGCCTCTGCCCGTCCGTTCTCTGGCGCCCAATATTTTAACCGTTCTGGGTCTGTGCGTGGGCCTGACAGCCATCAGATTCGCGCTTGAGGAGCGCTATGAAGCCGCTTTGAGTGCGATTGTGATCGCCGCTCTGCTGGATGGCCTCGATGGCCGTGTCGCACGATTGCTGAAGGGGGCGACACGATTTGGCGCCGAACTGGATTCCCTCAGCGATTTTGCCAATTTTGGTATTGTGCCCGTCATGGTGCTTTATGTCTGGAGCCTTCACAGTCTGGGGGGTGTGGGATGGATTGTCGGTCTGACGTTTTGCATCTGCTGTGCGCTGCGCCTTGCGCGGTTTAATGTGGCTTTAGAGGATCCTGACAGGCCTGCCTGGAAACGAAATTATTTTGTTGGCGTTCCAGCGCCTTCGGCAGCAGGTTTGATCATCTCACCGATGTTTCTCGATTTTCTTGGCTTTCACAGCGTCCGTGAATGGCCCATCTTTCTAGCGCTCTATGTTGCTATGATATCTTTTCTGATGATCAGTCAGATTCCGACTTTTTCAGGTAAGGGTTTGAGGGTGACACGGGAACAGGTTTTGCCGCTTTTGCTTCTGGTTGCCCTGTTCGCGGCAATGATGCTGATATATCCTTGGCAAACCCTGACCGGGAGTGCTGTGGTCTATCTCATTTCCATTCCTCTTGCGGTAATCAATTACCGCAAGAATGACCGGATGTGGAAAAATAAAATAGATAGTACGGATGCTGATGAATGCGTCGAATAAAATGTTATATTGTTTATTCAGCAGGTTGAGGGTGGTCATGAGAATCACTCCGCGGTTTTTTAAACAGCTTGAACCACATCTGCTGAAGCCGGCATAAAGAACTTTTCCACATCTCCGGGAGCATCACTTTCAGGTGCTGAGGCATGACCAGCAGGGCGGGCGTGAGAATCAATGTGATGAGGGTTGAAAATGCCAGTCCGAAAACGACGGCTGTCGCCAATTCCACCCACCACACGGCAATGGGTCCACCGGCTGTGACGTCACGTGTGAAAAAGTTGACGTTGAGTGAGACGGCCATGGGCAGCAGACCAAAAATCGTTGTGATTGTTGTTAACAATACAGGCCGTAATCTTTGTGTGGCTGTGCGTATGACGGCATCAACCAGCTCATAACCGGCTTCACTCAGACGTTGGAACGTGTCTATCAAAACGATATTATTGTTCACAACAATCCCCGCAAGAGCGACAATGCCGGTTCCCGTCATGACGATGCTGAAATTCTGGCCGGTGATGAGAATGCCCAGCATCACGCCAGCGGTGGACAATATCACGGAGGATAGGGTGAGAACGACATAATAAAAATTGTTGAACTGGGTTAACAGAATAATGCCCATAAGAAACAACGACAACAGCATGGCCATTTTGAGAAATTTCGCAGCAGCATCCCCCTCTTCATCGGCGCCCTTGAACTTGTAATCAATGCGCGGGTCTATATGAGCCTGGGCCAGCCACTGCTTTATTTCACTAACTTTGTCGCTCGCAAGCACCCCCTCCTTCGTATTGGCACGGATTGAGATAATACGCTTCCCATCCAGGCGGTCTATTTTGTTGATTTGAGGCTTGGGGGAGCGGGTGACAAAATTACTGATAGGGACAAGCCCCTGCGAGGTTTGTATTTTCAGTTTGTCCAGTTGCGTGAGGTTTCGCTCGTCATTGGGATACCGAACTCGGATTTCAACTTCGTCTTCAGCATCATCGGGCCTGTATTTTCCAATCAACACCCCCGTGGTGATGAGTTGGACCACCGAACCAACCTGTGCCACATCGGCGCCAAACAATCCTGCCTGTTCTCTGTCAACTTTCAATTCCCACTCTATGCCGGGCAGGGGGCCACTGTCCTCAATTTCGATGAGACCTTTCAGGCTGTCAAAATATTTACGAATACGCTTCGTCTCTTTGATGAGCGCAGTGCTGTCATCGGATCTTAAGTCAAGCTGCACGTCTTTACCCACGGGAGGTCCTGGGTCCTGCAGGCGGACTTCCACGCGAATCCCGGGAATTCCGGACGTCTTCCGCCGGATTTCATTGATAATCTCGCTGCTGTGCCGGCGTTTTTTCCAATTTTTCAGTTCAATATTGATTTGGCCAATCGTATCGTCTGGCGGTGGGCTTTGCAGCGCAAATGACATCGCACTGGAGGAGCTGGTGGCCGTATAAATATTTTTAATTCCTTCAATGGTCATGATCCTGTTTTCCACTTCAACAACAAGATCCCGCGATTCTTCCGTAGACAGATTTCCTCTGGCTCCAACCAGAGCGCTGATAATTTCTGGATCGGCATTGACGAAAAACATGGTGCCGACATTTGCTGAAAGAAACAGTCCGATAATGGTGACGACAATCACACATGCCATCCCCAATATTTTGAGGGGTCTGTGCACCGCCCACTGAACGATTCTGGCGTACCAGCCTGTAAAGCCCTCCATACTGGCCAGTTCAGTGTGCTCATGACCGGCCAAAGCTTTCATGGTGGCGGCCGTCCCGGTTTGTGCCTGACCGAATATGGAGCCGATGACGGGGAGAAAAATAAGAGCCACAAAAAGTGACGCCATCAATACATAGATCAGCGTCATGGGAAGATAGGCCATAAATTTCCCGGTAATTCCGGGCCAAAGCAACATGGGGAGAAATGCCGCGAGAGTCGTCAGAGTGGAAGAGATAATGGGCCACGACATGCGCTTGGCGGCGAGTGCATAAGCTTCTTTTTTATCGAGTCCGGCCGACATCTTGCGGTCAGCATATTCCACCACAACAATAGCGCCGTCCACAAGCATGCCGACGGCCAAAACCAGCCCAAACATCACCATGTTGTTGACAGAGCTTCCTGTCGCATAAAGAACGAGAAAAGCCAGGAGGAAAGAAGAAGGTATTGCGATGCCAACCATCAAGCCGGACCTCAACCCCAATGCCGCCACTATGATTACCATCACAAGACTGATGGCTGTTAGAATGGAAGCCTGCAAGCTGGTCAATGCATCGTGAATAAAATCAGACGTATCCAGAATAAAGCCAGCCTCGACATTTTCGGGCCATCGTTTTTGTTGAGCGGCGACAATATCGCGCACACTTCGATTCGTCTTGATGACGTTCGCACCGATGCGTTTCACGACCTGCAAAGCAACAGCGGGCTGGCCGTTAAACAGAGCATATCCTTCGCGATCTTTGTATGTCCGTCTGATGCTGGCGACGTCCGAGAGTGTCACCACGCCATCACCCGAAACTTTGAGTGGAAGATCGTAAACATCCTGCGCGGTTTCGAACAGACCTGGGACTTTGACAGAAAAGCGGCCCTGGCCGGTATCTAGCGCGCCGGCCGCAATAAGGCGGTTGTTATTGGTGACCGCCATCAGAAGCTCTTGCTGTGTGATATTGTATGTTTCAAGTTTGACCGGATCGATCACAACTTCCAGAAGATCCTCCCGGTTGCCCATCAGCTTCACTTCGAGAACCCCTGACAAGGCCTCTATGCGGTCCTGCAATTCCCTGGCAAGCTGAAACAGTTTTCTCTCGGGCACATCACCGGACAATGTCACGGCGATGACAGGAAAGAGCGCCGCATTTAGTTCCTTCACCACCGGCTCTTCCGTTTCGGAAGGCAGATCAGCTTTGGCGATGTCCACCTCTTCGCGCACATCAATGAGAGCCTGATCCTGATCAAAATTCACATCAAATTCGAGACTGATAAAAGCCGCCCCTTCCACGGCGGAAGCTTTCATCTCTTTCACGCCGTCAATCGATTGCAGGCGTTTTTCCATCGGCTTGATGAGCAGTCTTTCCGCATCCGTTGGCGAGATGCCGGGGTGGCTCATGGAGATCAAAACAAAAGGAAATGGAATATCCGGATCAGTTTCCTTGGGAATGTTGATATAGGCGGAAACTCCAAATATGATCGCAACCACAAGAATTGCCAGAACCGTCCGCGAGCGGCTGAGTGCCATGTCGATGATGGTATTCATGACTGGGCGTCTTTGTTTTCAAGGGTGACGTTAACTTTCTGATTGTCAGAAACATATTCCTGACCAACCGTGATGACTTTAACCCGGTCTGGCAGGCCGGTGACCCAAATACCTTTCGGTTCATCTGATATGATGGTGACCGGCATGAATTTCACAATTTGATCCTCATTAACCGTGCGCACGCCAATCAGCCCTTCGGCATTCAAAACCAGTACGGAAGGCGCAAGGCGGTGGGCATTAAAGGCATTTTTTGGGACACGGATTTCACTTGTGACGCCATCACGGATTGTGCTTTCCGGATGTGGGATTTCAAGCTCTATGCGGAAAGTGCGCGTTGCAGGATCGGCCCGCTGGCTGATGAAACGGATCATGCCACTGAGAACGGTGCCGTCAATAAGCCGTGCCGTTCCGGCATCCCCGACGTGAAGCGCATTCACTTCATTTTCAGAGACTTGTCCCACCACCAGATAGCGCGATTCATCGACCACCGTCGCGCAGGCTTCCCCCGGACGCATATAGTCCCCGATTTCAACCGCGCGATCATCAAGGATTCCAGTGAAAGGCGCGCGAATTTTCGTTTGTCTGATTTCAACTTTTATTCTCTCCAGACCGGCTTCGGCCACATTATAGGCGGCCTCCGCCGCAGCTTCCTGAGTTTCAGAGCGATGTCCTTGTTCAGTTAACTTGCGCGAGACGTCATATTCCAGTTTACGCTGGCGCAGATTGGCTTCGGCTTCCTGCCTGCGTGCTTCTCTGGCGTTCATTGACAGTTCGCACAGCAGATCCCCTTGATGCACGATGCTGCCTTCTTCAACAGGCACATTCACGACGGTTCCCACAGTTTCAGCCCGCACCGTTACCGTGCGCCAAGCTTCCGTGCGGCCTCTGATGACAATATCGGTCGTATGGGATTTGGCATTGCTGACTTGAGCGCGGACGGCAACCAGTGTCTTTTGTTGGGTTTGGTCAGCGGCGTTCAGATTCTGGCCCGACGCGCTGCCACGGGTTAGCATGCCTGAGAGTATCCAGGCGACAATCACCACAGCGATGACGCCTGCCCAGATATAGGAATTTCTCACCTGAAACCTTTCCAGAGCTTTCTCCAGCTTTTCACCCTTATGTTTCATAAAGTGCGTCATGGGAGGATTGATCCTCTTCAGGTAAACGGAATCATCGCCTGTGCATCGTGCCTTTCGTCGGTGGCTTGATGCTGTTCAATTAGGTGACGGTTTTCTTCAAGGTATTTTATGGCGGTCTCGTACATGACCTGGCCAAATCCTTTGACAAACCGCACCCCGGCGGTGTGGGATTCAGCGGTGGATTCTGAAGCCTCGGCAGCCATGCGTTTCATGGAGGTGATCTGCTTGTCTATCAATTCAGTTATGTGATACGCCGGCAGGAGATCGGCAAAAGCACTGACAAATAGAAATTCAGACCGGTATTTATCTTCCGCCAGATCCCGCAGAAGAGCTTCTTGGAATGCAGCGTGTCCCTTCTGGTTCAGGGAATAAACTTTTTTGTCGGGCCGGCCATTCTGGCGCTCGTCCCGGCAGACCACCAGTCCTTCTTCTGCCAGCCGGTTCAAAGCCGGATAAATAGAACCGTAACTGGCTTCCAGGCAGTGGCTGAACAGGCCCTGCTCAAACATTTTCCTGATTTCATAGCCCGTTGCATCTCCTAGATGCAGGACGCCCAGGCAGAGTGTTCTGACATCCATGACCCGTATTTTTCCTTCAGATGCAGATTCCGCACTTCAGTGTACCGGTCATCTGCTATATTGGTCCAATATATACTATTATGCTGGGCTGATATATGTCTGAAAGCGTGTGATGTAAAGTCAAGGATGGAAAAAGCGGCAAGAAAGATTCGCTGAAATACAAATAATACAGCAATATCAATGAATTAAAGAAATAATGCGGGCAGGTGTCGTCCCGCGCTCAATCACGGAAACTCTTCGCATAGGCATCGCAGGCGCTGACGCGTTCACACAAAGGGATATGGGGAAAAGCCTTGCTCAGGGCATTCAGGGCCGCTGACGCGGTCGCCGGTTCCAACGCTTCAAGAAGGGATTGCATGTCGGAAAGGGCAGAGGCAAAAGAGCTTTGCGGGACTCCGGTTAACTCACGCAAGATGCTATCGCCAGGTTTTGGCATACCCACACCACTTTCTTGATGTCTTGGGTGTATAGTGGCCGCAAAGGGTAAAATATTTCCTAATCGCCCCCGGCTCTTCAAAGGCTGTTACGGCGCTTGCAGACCTGATACACTCATTAGGAATAATCCCTTTCAAAAGGGATGAGATGGAATGAGGATGACGCGTGCCAGGACGCAAACACAGCGGTAATAAGGGTAGCCCGTACATTCAAAAAGCACGAAGTATAACGGATCAACAGATCAAACCGGGCAAAGGAGCGTACGAACAGCCTCACACGGCGCGGCGCAGGGTCGGGCGTTGGGGCCACACTTACGCGGCGCTTGATCTTGGCACAAACAATTGCCGGCTTTTGGTTGCCAAACCATTGCGGCGGGGCTTTCGCGTCATTGATGCTTTTTCTCGGAACGTGCGATTGGGAGAGGGGGTCGAGCAGACGGGATATTTATCGCAGGATGCCATGGACCGTGCTGTTGACGCCCTCAAGGTGTGTGCCCAAAAAATTGAGCGCAGGCGCGTGACGCGCACCCATGCCATCGCCACTGAAGCCTGCCGGCTGGCTGGCAATGGCGCCCAGTTTATTGCCCGTGTGCAGGCTGAAACCGGTCTATCGCTCGATATCATTCCTGCTGATGAGGAGGCCAGACTGGCGGTTACCGGCTGCGCCTCACTGGTTGACCGTTCCTGCGATTCCGTTTTGATTTTTGACATAGGCGGCGGCAGCACGGAACTGGTTTGGCTGGATCTGCGCCGTGTTGACGAGCATTGTAAGGTCCATCAGGGTCATGGCGCCATTCAAGCATGGGTTTCGCTTCCCTTTGGTGTGACCAGCCTGTCAGAGCGCTACGGAATCGGCACCATCGAGCCGGCTGTTTTTGAGGAAATGGTCTTGGAAGTGGTAGAGTCCCTGACAGTTTTCGATGAAGCAGAAAGTCTGCGCCCGACCTTTGAGCAGGGGTGTGCGCATATGTTGGGCACATCAGGTACGGTGACCACCATGGCGGGCGTTTATCTCGGGCTTGAATGCTATGACCGCGCGCAGGTCGATGGAGCCTGGGTCGATGTACCCCGCTTGCGCGAGGTCTCGCATAGGCTCGCCTCGATGGACTATGAGAGCCGCGTGGCTGAGCCATGCATTGGGGAAGAACGGGCGGACCTTGTGATCGCAGGCTGTGCGATTTTTGAAGCCATCACACGGGTTTGGCCCTGCCAGCGCATGCGCGTGGCGGATCGTGGCCTGCGGGAGGGCATGTTGCTCGCGCTGATGGAGAAAGCTGATAAAGAGCATCGCGTGCGGCGGGGCAGACATCGGGCGCATCAAAAAGCCCCATCCGGGAAATCCTGAAACCGCATGTCAGACCGGCAGAAAGCAAATGATCGGACGCGCGGCCGTGTTGATCGCGCAAAGGTGCGGCAGGGTGATGCGGGCAAGGACGCGCGTGGTGAGCGGCTGCTCAAGAAAAAAGTCAAAACGGCGCGGGGCCGTAAACTCTCCTCCACATTATGGCTGGAGCGTCAATTAAACGATCCATATGTCGCCGCAGCGAAAAAGGCGGGGTATCGCTCCCGCGCCGCGTACAAACTTATTGAGCTTGACGACCGGTTTGGATTTCTGGGTCCAGAGGTGCGTGTGGTTGATCTTGGCGCGGCTCCCGGCGGCTGGTCTCAAGTTGCTGTTCAGCGTGGTGCGGCCAAGAGTGCTGTAATAAGCGAGAAGCCGCAAATTCTGGCGCTCGACATCCAGGCCATGGACCCCATTGCCGGCGTGATGACACTCCAGCTTGATTTTCTAAGCCCTGGGGCACCGGAACTGGTGCGGGGTCATCTGGGCGGGCAGGTTGATGTGGTGTTGAGCGATATGGCGGCACCGGCGATCGGTCACAAGCAGACCGATCACTTGCGTATTATTACCCTGTGTGAAGCCGCCCTTGAATTTGCTATTCAGGTTTTGCAGCCCGGAGGGTGTTTTATCGCCAAGGTTCTGCAAGGGGGGACGGAGCGCGATCTGCTGATGGCAATGAAAAAAAGCTTTCGATCCGTGCGACATGTCAAACCAAAAGCAAGCCGCGCCGATTCCGCTGAAATTTATGTCGTCGCGCAGGGGTTTCAAGGGCCTCATGCCTAACGCCATAAACGGTATCTCTCATTTTTCCGCCTCTTAGGACTTTGCTTGCTTTGGAAAGCTATACTAGGGTATCCAAGCGACGCATGCTCTCGGATTTCATCCGTGGGTATTCAACCGCGTGAAGGAAATGTTACCTAACACTAATTTTAAGCCGTTCTGTCATTCAAGTGAAGTCGGAACGCCTCTCGCAACCATGGAATCCTGTGAATTCTGATGAGCGCAGAAACCGAACAACTCTCAGCCGACATCGAGCAGTCATTGGAACTGCTGAGGAGGCATCTTTGACCCCGATAAGGCGCAAAAACGGCTGGATGAATTAAACCGCCAGGCGGAAGACCCCTCTCTTTGGAATGATCCTGCCAATGCGCAAAAGCTGATGCGCGAGCGCACCATGCTGGATGAGGCGCTGCAACAATACGGCTCTTTGCGAACGGGTTTTGCCGACACAAAGGAACTGGCCGCGCTTGCAGAAGCTGAATCCGATGAAGAATTGCTGGCTGAATCAGTAGAATCTTTGTCCGAAATACGAGACCATGTGCGCAAACTTGAACTTGAAACGCTTTTGTCGGGCGAGGCGGATGCTCTTGATACCTATGTGAACATCAATGCGGGGGCGGGCGGCACAGAGAGTCAGGACTGGGCCAGTATGTTGCAGCGCATGTATATGCGCTGGGGGCATGCGCACAACATGAAAGCCGAGTTGATTGAGGAAAGTCCGGGTGAAGAAGCGGGGATTAAATCAGCCACCATTCTCATCAAGGGCAAGAATGCCCATGGCTGGCTGAAAACCGAGTCAGGCGTGCACCGTCTTGTGCGCATTTCGCCTTACGATTCCAATGCGCGCCGCCACACAAGTTTTGCCAGCGTGTGGGTCTATCCGAAAATAGACGATTCCATCGATATCGATATTGCGGAAAAAGACGTGCGTGTCGATACGTATCGCGCGAGTGGGGCAGGAGGCCAGCACGTCAACACAACTGACAGCGCGGTGCGTCTCACGCACATCCCGACCGGCATCGTGGCGCAATGTCAGAGCGGGCGCTCTCAACACAAAAACAAGGCCGCAGCCTGGGATATGCTGCGTGCCAAGATTTACGAAGCGGAACTCAAAAAACGCGAGGAAGAAGCGCAAGCCACAGCCAGTGAAAAAACCGATATCGGTTGGGGGCACCAGATCCGCTCGTATGTCCTGCAACCTTATCAGATGGTGAAAGACGCCCGGACGCATGTGGAAAGCAGCAATCCCACAGCGGTTCTCGACGGTGATCTGGACCCGTTTCTGGCGGCGGCACTGGCGGCCAAAGTGACGGGATGAACGGTCACCGGCAATGATCTTCTCCCAACCTCGCTTGCGTTCAATTCGCGCGGGCGCTCCCATAGACCTGTGCTGCTTTTTCCCCACGAGAGGCGCGAAATTTTTCCTCTTGTGCTCTGATAGCTTCCTCTCCCCTCGGGGAGAGGGGGGGGGGAATCTGCTTTCTTAGTTCCGGTTGATGCCGACGCCCAGAGCGTTTGAGAGAGTGCGTGATGCGGTTTGGCGCTCCGCCTCTTTGCCTGCCGTATTATTGACGGAGCCCGCAGCGGCCTTGACCTTCAACGGGTTGCTGGGGCCTGAAGGTTTGTCGGACTTGGAGCGAATGGCGCCTTTGGGCATTTCCGCTGTGAGGGGATCGTCGGCATGGCGGCAATTGCCGTCAAAAAATGCGCCCGATTCCACCGCCAGAGCGTTGTGCAGAATATCGCCTTCCACATGAGAGGTGCCTGATAGAGCCACTTTTCTGGCCCGGATGGAACCGATCACGCGGCCCCTGACGGTCACGTCGTTCGCGACGATCTCGCCGTTGATCACCGATTTTTCACCGATGGTGAGGGAACCGCTGCGGATATTGCCCTCCACACGGCCATCAATCTGGATATCGCCGTCGGAGTGCAGCGTGCCCTCAATGACCAGATCGGTGCTGAAAATCGATGGTGCGGACTTGCCCCCGCGTTTGGTGTTTGGAGCCGAATTGGTCGTGGGGTTTGTGTTGTTTTTGTCTTTACTCTTTGAAAACATAATTACCTGCCTCGAAGAACTTCGATGGGTCCCTGACTTTATTGTTAAACCAGACTTCATAATGCAAATGTGGGCCCGTTGAGCGGCCTGTGGACCCCACTTCTCCTATTTTCTTGTAGAAATCGACCTTCTGTCCTTTCTTGACGAATATTTTCCGCAGATGCCCGTAGCGTGTCTTAAAACCATGGCCATGGTTAATTTCCACCATGTTGCCATAAGGTCCCTTGGGTCCGGCATGAGTCACCACGCCTGCTGCGGTGGAGAATACAGGAATTCCACGTTTGCTTGCCATATCCATGCCAGAATGAAACGCCCGGCGTCTCGAAAAGGGATCATAGCGGGCCCCGAATTTACTGGTAAAGCGATATTTCTTATTCAACGGGATGGCGAGGGGAATGCTGACCAGCGCCGTCTCCAGGGCCGATAACCGGTCCAGTTGCGTGGCAAGCCGGTAGCTTTGGCGTTGAAACGCCGGATCATCCATAGTCTGCGTGTCCGTTATGTCGCCCGACGAACGCAAAGCGATAAACGGCCCGCCTACAGCCGTTGTGGCATCTTCAAATTTGGATTCGATCTTGGGAACTGCAAGCCCTGTTTTATCGATGATGGCTTCGGCCTGCGCAATCCGCGAAAGGCTTTCCTCTTCCATGTCGAAGACAAGGTCCCGTTGGCGGTTGCGCAGCGCTTCAATTTTTGACTCCAGGCCGGCAACCTGTGAGGCCAGCGAGCCACGCGATGGCCCCTCATGCGTCACGCTTTTTTTGATCAGTTGGCCCAGGGCAAGCGTTACCGAATGAAGTGAACTCTTGACCGGTGTATCGACGCGTCTGGAACGGCGGGCGGAAGGTTCCAATTCTGTCACGCGCATCAAAACAGAATTATTGCCGGGACTGGGCGCGCGTTCCGGTGGCCGCATGGCTAAATAAGTTTTCTTGTGCGCGTCTAACTGCTCATTGAGCGCCTGTTCCCGATCAACCAGTGATTTGAGCTGCTCATGGCGTTTCACCAGATCCTGGGTGGATTTCTGAAAGCGCTCCTCGGCTGTGATCAGCACACTGTTGATTTCATCGTAGGCGCCTTCCAGATCAGCCAGCCTTTGCTCATACTGCCGCTGCATGACAATGAAATTCTGTTCTTTTTCAGAGATGATTTGTTCTTTGAAAACAACATTAACAGAGGCATAGCCAACCCAGGTTAGGAAGGCGAGGGTGAGGGCGACATATGCGAACTGGGTGCGTCCTGACAGGGCAACGAAATGGACCTCGCCATGGCTGCGATGGTAAAATTGTCTTTCAGGAAACAATCGATTGATTACTGCCCCCAGGCCCTTAAGAAGACCTCCGGTCATGCGCAACTTCCCTTTTTACCTACCGCCCCACGAGGGGCCCCCAGCCCCAACCCATATAACAATACAGCATTGGGATATTCCTAACATATTCTAGTCAAAATTATTAACAAAATTTGTGCCATCACAGGTTAAATTTTAAATGATCGGCAGCGAAGAAAAAGGGTCTGGTGTGAACTCTGACCCTCCGGGCCGCGCCCGACGGGCATCCTCCGCCACAGGCCCGCTTTGTTGCTGCACATCCCCATCATCGCTGTCCCTATGAAGAGCAACCCGTATGGGGGTGCTGACGACATCACGCTGAACCACGATTGGCCGGCGTACAGCTGAACGCGATGGCTCACGGAAGACATTTTCATCAGAATAAAGATCGCTAATTCAACAATAAGAAAACTTATTATCTTGTTGAAAAACAATATATAATTAATGGTAAAAATTTATGATAGGGCCTTGGCGGCGAGGAGAACAGCGTCGACATGGCCGGCAATTTTCACTTTGCGCCATATACCTTGAATGACGCCCGATGCGTCGATCAGGAAGGTAGAGCGCACGATGCCCATATATTTCCGGCCATAGAGATTTTTTTCTGCCCAGACACCATATTTTTCACATATTTCAGTGTTTTCATCGCTTGCGAGGATGAACGGCAATTCATATTTATCTTTAAATTTCTCGTGACGTATGACGGAATCTTTAGAAACACCAATAATAGTGCAATTTAATCTATTGAATTGTTTGATTTTATCGCGAAAGTCTAAGGCCTCTTTGGTGCAGCCCGAGGTCAAGTCCTTGGGGTAGAAATAGAGAATGACAGTGCGACCCTTCAGGTCTTTGAGAGCAATTTTTTCACCACTTGCCGTCGGCATGGTGAATGCAGGGGCGCGGTTTCCAATTTTTAGCTCTTTGGCCATAAAACACCTCGAAATTGTTTGTGAATGTTAACAATAGGATAATACCGCTCCGATAACACTAAAAGTGCCTGCCTGTCCCGTCAGATATGCACGTGGGACGGGGGCATGTTTTAAAGCGGAGGGCGGTTGGAGCGTGGGTCCTGTACGGCGCCGGATTTTAGCGCTATGGATGAAAGAAAACCTGTGCACGGCTGGCGGCAGGAGGGGGCGTTGTGCGCGTGGGAGCGTTTATCGGGTAATCAAAAGGGATGACCCGAATTGTCCTTCTAATACATTGGGCATTGCCAGATTGTGATCAGACCTGCACTAAAACATTGTCTTGAGATTGCTGCCGGAACGGCCGCTGTGTTTGCGCTTCTGGCGGGCGCTCTGGTGTGGCGTTTGTCCACTGGTCCCATTTCCCTGGATCTGATTGCGCCCAACATCAATGATGCCCTGAATCAGGCGCTGGGTCTGCAAGTTGAATTTGATGGCGCCAGTTTGCGCTGGTTGAAAGAGACGAATTCTGTCGATATCGCTGTGCAGGACGCGCGTATTTTCAATTCAGACAAAGCTTTGATCGGTGAGGTACCGGAGATGGATCTGGGCTTTGATCTGGCCTCCGTCTTTCGGGGATATGTGTTGCCCGCGCGCATTGATATGGTGGGTGCGGCCGCGGTGGTGGCGCGGCGCGCCGATGGCCGATTGCAAATGGGTTTTGCAATCGCGCCCCTCTCCGGGCAAAACGATAAAAACAAAACGGAGGAGCCCCCCAATCTGGTTGCTGAAAGCGGCCTCAGTGACTATCTGCTCTCTTTGATTATGAATCCGCAGGATAAGTCAACGATTGGTCAATTGACCAGCATTGCCCTGCGCGATGCATCATTGGCTTTTTATGATGAGAAAAGCGCATCGCTCTGGCAAGCCAGAAATGGAGTTGTGCTTTTCCGTCGCACTTCAGAGGGTGTGGAAGCCAGAGTGCAGGCACAATTGGTGGTCGAAGACGGCTTGGTTGATCTGACCCTTGACGGTTCTTACAATCGTGACTCAGAACTGGCCGAAGTGAATGCCGCATTTTCAGAATTCATGCCCTCGCAACTGGCTGCGTTCAGTTCCCGGTTTAAGCTGTTGAAACGTCTTGAGGTTCCCGTCATGGGGCGCGGGTCTATTACGGTCAACAGATTGGGCGTGGTGACCAAAGCCGCGGTCACCCTGTTGGCGTCCGGGGGCATGATTGATCTTGACGGGGTGCAAATAAAAAAGGCGGGTCCGCCATTTCGTGACTCGGATCCCGCATGGGCTAAATCGGGTCCTTATCAAGCTTTGGTCGTCGAACCGCCGCCACTAAAATCCATTTGGATCAACGGCGCCGCGTTTGAAACTTCTTATGATGCGCACACCGGACGTATTGTCATTCGCCAGCTAAGTGTGGCTGGACCTGAAAACTGGGTGAATTTCACCGGCAGCCTCAGTCTTCCGTCAGTCCATAAAAGTGTTTCAGCAGGCGCTCCTTCAAAAACGCCACTTCCGGATTCGAGGTTCTACTCTCTGGATCTCAAAAGTGACGGCGCTGGTTTTTATGTACCGGGGATCGTCGGGAAGCCGGTGATCTTTGATGATCTTGCATTTTCGGTTTCCTGGAAACCTGAAACCCAGCATCTTCGTCTGGAGGATCTTTCATTTGCTGTTGATGGCGGGTCAGGAAATTTAAGCGGTAACGTGACCAACTGGACGGGGGAAGATGGCGCTTTTTCACCCGCCGTTGATCTAAAGGGCCGCATCAGAAACATGTCCGTCGAAACGGTCATCAAATTGTGGCCTGTTTTCACGGGGATGGGCGCGCGGGGGTGGCTCGAAAAGAATCTGCATAACACGGTTTTAACCCGCGGCGAGTTTATGATGAACGCGCCGGCCGGTGTCTTGGGCACGGGGCCGTTGCCGAACGATGCCCTGAGATTCGATTTTGCGTTTAAAGGGGGGCAAGCCCATTACATCCCGGGTTTGACGCCGGCTAGAAATATCGAGGGCAGTGCGACAGTTTATGGCAACAGCCTGTCTCTCAATATTAATAAGGGCATGATCGGAAATCTGAAAGTGTCTGGCGGCGAAATGACCATTCCGCGGTTGTCGCCCAAAGGGTCCTGGGCTGTGTACACCGCAGATGTTTCAGGTGACGCCTCTGAGATCCTTGAACTTATTGATATGCAGCCGCTGGCCCTGACACGAAAATTCGGTTTTGATCCGGGCACCATAGGCGGCGAGGCAAATGTGCATCTGGTTGTGCGCCGCCCCATGTGGCGGCGGGTGCCGCCAAAAGTTGTTACCTATGATATCAAGGCGACCACGCATGATTTTAGTTTGCCGAACACAATCGCGGATCTGGCGCTGACCAAGGGTGCCTTTGAAGTGGCGATCAATAATAAGGGAATCATCGGGCATGGCCCTTTTGAGTGGGGTGATGTGCCGGCGATGATGGATTGGCGCGAAAAGCTCAATACTGAAGACCCTCTTCCGACTACTTACAATATCACCCTGGACGTTGAGGCAGCGGAATATGCCAAGCTGGGGCTGGATATTACGGGCCTCGCGCGCGGGCCGGTCAGGTCTGTCATACGCACCACGGGCAAGGGCGCTAATATCATCAGAGCTGACATCACGACCGATTTGACCGACGCTGTGATGAGCATCGCGCCGTTCGATTGGAGTAAGGAAGCAGGGCAGCCTGCATCCGCCACATTCTATTTTGTTCCGGGTAAAAAGGGAGAACGCGGTTTTAAAGATTTGGTTTTGCTGGGAGAGGGCCTGGAAATTCGTGGCGATCTGGATCTGGCGGAGGATTACAGTTTGCTCAAGGCTGAATTTCCCGTCTTCAAACTGGGAGATCACGTTGACTTTAAGTTGAATGCCGCGCGGCGCGGTTCCAATGGGGGCTTTGTTCTGGTTGCCCATGGCAAGAAACTTGATGTTGGTGCGATGGTGAAGGAGTATTTTGCGACACCGGGCGGCAAATCCACCACCCCAACCAGTATTCAGGGAGACATAGAGACATTACGTTTGAATGAAGGTGTTATCCTGAAGGACGCTCATTTCAAATTTGCAGGAGATGGCTACCGGCTCACGGCTTTTGATGTCGATGGGGATTACCCTGATGGAGGCGGTCTGTTTGCACAACTGACCGGCCCCAGTTCTGGGCGGCGTCATCTCGTTCTCTCGTCGAGCGACGCTGGGGCGGCGGTGCGCGGCATTTTTGGCTATACGAGTCTGGTGGGAGGGACTTTGGAACTTTCTGCTTATTATCAACCGCCTAACTTGTCCGATAAAGAGTCGAAGACACCGGTTGTGCAAGTCCCGGCGGAGACTGAAGACGATCAGATTGGTGGACCGGAATTAGCCATAAAAGATCCGCCTGTACTGCCTGAGCATGCTCCTGATGTGATTTTTGGAGAGTTGGATATAGAAAATTTTAAGATCGTGAATCTGCCCATTTTCGCGAAGCTTCTTTCCGCGGGCTCCTTTACAGGTCTCAGTAACCTGTTGAGTGGTGATGGCCTCGCTTTTGATTCTATGGAAGTCCCTTTTGTGATCGATGGCGGACGCATGGAGTTCAGCCAAAGCCG
>Ga0114931_10002761_pt1 | contig 22310 bp, 23 predicted proteins | sample 2SBtaG_FD_89579 | JGI IMG/M metagenome (GOLD analysis project Ga0114931, IMG submission 89579) | Deep subsurface microbial communities from Kolumbo volcano to uncover new lineages of life (NeLLi) - 2SBTROV14_V59a metaG | ecosystem: Environmental > Aquatic > Marine > Volcanic | place: Kolumbo... | reverse complement strand
GCCCAACCGTCCGCCATGTTCTGGTAATCCACATCACAATCCACCCGGTCGGAAAAACGCTGGGCGCCCAGTACGTCGAGCCGGGTATCAAAATCCTTCCCTGCCTGACAGAACTGGTCGTAACTGGAATCGCCTAGACCGAGTACCGCGTACTTGAGCTGCTCCAGCCGGGGCGCCCGATTGCCTTGCAGGAAGGTGTGCAGTTCATAAGCATCTTCGGGCGGTTCACCTTCGCCGTGGGTACTAACAATCAGGATCACCCACTGCTCCTTCGTCAAATCACGGGGCCTGTACTCGCCCATGGACAGGACGCGAGTCGCCAGGCACCGAGCGATCGCCTGGTCGCCCAAGGTTTCGGCGATCCCCCGCGCGTTGCCGGTCTGGGATCCGTAAAGCACCGTCAACCGAGCCATGGGGCTGACGTCGAGCGCCTTGGCTGACGAAGCCTTGCTTACCGTGCTGGCCAGTTGGCCGCTCACCCACGCCACCTGCACCGGCGGCAAGCCATCCAGCACGGATTGCAATTGCTGAAGCCTCTCGCCCGCCAGTTGGATGATCGGAAGTTCAGTTGTGATAATAAAGGCATGTAGTTCTCCTGCGTGTCCTGCTTGCACCGTTTGGCCGCTATGCACCCTGTTCCGCCGGGCATCGCCGCTTATATTCGCGTCCGATTTTACGTAAGCAGTAAATCATGTAAAATAATTACTTTCGAATATATATCTATTATTTTGATATGGAACTGAGACAACTACGCTCCCTTGTAGCACTGGTGGAAAATGGGTTCAGTGTGAGCCGCACCGCTGAGCGGCTCCATCTGGTTCAGTCCGCGGTTTCCCAGCACCTCAACCGGCTTGAGGAAGAAATTGGTGCCCTGATCTTTATCCGCCAAGGCAAACGACTGACGGGGCTGACGGAAGTAGGCGAAAAAGTGGTGCACTATGAGCACCGAACCCTGGCGGACACCCAGAACATAATAGAGGTGGGCCGAGAATATGTTGATCACACCCATGGCGTGCTCCGAGTAGGTGCCACCCACACACAGGCTCGTTACGTGCTACCAGCGGTGATAAAAACCTTCAGGACAGACTATCCGGGGGTAGAGTTACAGATCCACCAGGGCACGCCACAACAGCTGGTGGATATGGCTATCAAAGATGTAGTGGATTTCTCTATCTGCACGGAAGCCCTCGGTGATCACCCAGAACTCACAACCATCTCATGCTACCGGTGGAACCGCAGCCTCATTGCGGCACCGGATAACCCCCTGCTAAAACGCCGATATTTAACGCTGAAGGCACTATGCAGCCAGCCCATCATCACTTACGTGTTTGGCTTCACCGGACGGGGGCATTTTAGCGACACCTTTGCCAAGGCTGGGCTGACACCGCGGGTTGTGCTCAGCGCGGCCGATACCGATGTAATCAAGACTTACGTGCGGGAGAGGATGGGCGTGGGCATTATTGCCAGCCTGGCCTACACGCCAACACAGGACAGAGACTTGGAACGGCGTGACCTTAGCAGACTCTTTCCCTGGGAGATCACCAAAATCTCCTACCAAAAAGACAAATACCTGCGCCGCGACCAACAGTACTTCATTGAACTGTTCCAGACTTACGTGTCAAAGCCAAACCGCCAGTACGGTCTTTTACCGGTGGAATGAATAACTGCAAACATGCTCTGCGCCAGCCTTACGAGTAGTGTCCAGATTTTTTCGCGGTACTAATGTAATGAACCATCCCCACCCACCCTCAGCGCCAGGAAGTTGCTTTTCAGCAGATGAGTGGTAAGGCTGAGGGTGGGTGGGGATGGTTCATTACATTAGTACCCTCCTGGCAACTTTTCCGACCCTGGAGCGGGCACCACCGACCCAATGGCCGGAACCTGACCGCACTGTCCAAGATCTGCGGGAATGACGCCCCCCAGGCAAACTGGAAGACCCGTCACTGAACTTCACTATTCATAACGACCTGACCATCCGTTTTCGTGCTCGTGCGACTGCGACCACCGCCTGCCCCAATGCGATACCCCCATCATTTGCAGGTGCCCGTTCTGGGTGGATCACTCGGAAACCACCCTCTCTGCAACACGCACTCACCCCTTCCAGAATCAGGCGATTCTGGAAGACGCCGCCACCAAGCGCAACAGTTTGCACATGGTTCCTTTCACCTAGTTCTGCGACCAGGTCTGACACAGCTCGAATCAACCCGTGATGAAAACGTGCCGCTATGACGGCGGGTTCCGTACCCTGTTGTATGTCGGCCAACAATTCGCGCCACAAGGATGCCCAACCAAGCTGCCGACTACTACCATCTCGGGTCGTGTCACTGAAGTATGCGTGATTAGCTTCGTTGTCAAAAACGGGCGTCGCCAACGACTCCAGTTCTATTGCTGCCTGGCCCTCATGTGTCACGATCTCGCGGCAGATCCCGATAGCTGCCGCCACGGCATCAAACAAACGTCCACAGGATGAAGAGGGTGGACTATTGATGCCATTTTTTATCATTGCATCAAGTGTCTTCAATGGCTTGGTTTCCAGGAAGCGTATGATATCGAGTTCTGCATACTCGCTCAGAGCATTTCGCCACCCGATGAATGTCGATAACTGTGCAAATGTGTTACGCCAGGGTTCCCGCATGGCCTGTGTCCCACCTGGCATAGGCACAGGACTGAAATATGCCAGCCGCTCAAAGCCTGTGTAATCAGCCAGAAGGAACTCTCCTCCCCACAGTGTTTCATCCAGCCCGAAGCCCAGACCATCCAGTGCGACACCCAGCACCGGTGGCGTATCAATTGGCAATCCGTGCTCCGCCATGCAACTTGCGATATGGGCATGGTGATGCTGCACTTCAATCACTTCAAGTCCGGCATCACTGGCCAGGCTGTGTCCGGTCTGCGTCGATAGATAATCGGGATGCCGATCGACGGCGACAAACTGTGGGCGAAAATCAAACAGGTTCCGGTAGAGATCGAGGTGATGCCGGTAATCAGACAGGGTATGCGCATCCTCCAGGTCACCCATGTGTTGCGACAGGATAGCTTCTCCATCCTTGAGCAGGCAGAAGCTGTTCTTCAGCTCAGCCCCCATCGCCAGCACCGCCGGTACCTGTTCGAAGCCCTCGGGAAGCGGGTAAGACTCCGGTGCATAGCCACGCGCACGCCGCAACATTTGCGGCCTGCCAGCGACAAACCTGACGACCGAATCATCCAGCCGGTTGACGATATCGCGATCATTGAGCAGCCAGTAGTCTGCAATCTGCTGTAAACGATCCCTTGCGTCATCGTTCTCAATACACTGGGGTTCGTCACTGAGATTCCCCGAAGTGAGAACGACAGGGCGCGCCATATCCTGCATCAACAGATGGTGCAATGGTGTATAGGGCAACATAAAGCCCAGCGTATGCTGCGATGGTGCCAGTTGCTCTGGCAGTGTTCCGGGAATCGCATCCAGAATCACAATCGGCGCCGAGCGGCTTTCCAGCAGTGCCTGTTCATCGGCATTGACTTGAGCATACTGCCGGATCATCGTCACGTCCCGGGCCATAAGCGCAAAAGCTTTCTGGTAGCGCCGCTTACGTTGACGCAGCTTCACAATAGCAACACCATTCCCTGCATCACAGGCGAGATGAATACCACCAATACCTTTTACTGCAACAATACTCCCCTGCTCGATCAGAATCCGTGCGGTGTCGACGGCATCCCTCGCGCCGGGGATATCAACCGCTTCATGCCGGGAATTTTCCAGCCACAAGCGGGGACCGCATTCCGGACAGGCATTGGGCTGGGCGTGGAAGCGGCGATCTGCAGGGTTTTTATATTCGGCCTGACAGGCGGGACACTGTGTAAACGGTGCCATGCTGGTATGGCTGCGATCATAGGGGATGCTGTGGACAATCGACAACCTCGGTCCGCAATGCGTGCAATTGGTGAACGCATACCGATAGCGGCGGTTTTCCGGGTCCAGTATCTCGCGCAGGCAGTCGGGACAGGTGGCCGCATCCGGCACTACACCGGTCTGCACCTCTCCGGCAACACTTTCACTGATACTGAAATCTGACGGGATATCCCGCGCTGTTATTGATGACCGTTCAATACTGTCGATGCGAGCGAGTGGCGGCGGCTCATTCTGCAACCGTCGCACAAAGTCATCAACTGCCGCGGCGGAACCCCAGACACGAATCAACACCCCTTCCGAATCATTACACACGTCGCCGCAAAGCGTGCAGTCCCTGGCCAGACGCCAGACAGTCGGACGGAAACCCACGCCCTGAACCTGGCCTCTCACGCGGATACTTTCACCTTTCAATATCGACAGGTCGATTGCAGACATCAGGCAGTCAATGCACCGTACAAACCATGCAGGGATCAAATGATCGCACGATATGCTGCACAGAAACCGGGTCCTTCTCTCCGCCGCGTACCGGCGCGCCAATCAGCGCCTGCTCCAGCGCACCCGCTACGCCGCTCATATCACGGGGAGAAAAATTCCAGGTGGTCGGGGCGATAATCTGGTAGTTGAGTATCCGCCCGTTTTTTATACGCACCCAGTGTCCGAGGCTGCCACGTGCGGCCTCGGTCAGGCCGCAACCCCGCGCCTCGTCCGGCATCTTCACCTGATGGCAGAACGCCTCCCGTGGCCGCAGCAGTCGCGCCCATTGACTCATGGCATCGACAACCCTGCCGATTTCGAGCAGCCTGGCAATGACGCGGTTACGCACATTACCGCCACTCTGTTGCACCAAGTCACGGATCAGGGGATCGCCATCAACGACCTGTCGTGCCAGCGCACCCACTTCGACCACGGTGCCGTCGAGCCTTGGCGCCTTGCACCAGGTATAACCGTCCCGGGTATCCGGGTCGGGCACGGTGACACCATCATAAGGGTGTCTGGGCGTATTCCCGTGTTCCATCCAGCTGTGAGACAGGTCTTCGGTGATATTTTCCGGCTCGAACATTTGCTCACCCTGATGCCACACCCCGCGTTTGAACAGATTCCCTTCCGGCCCCTTGTACACGCCATAGCTCATAAACACATCGGCTGCCCGACCCAGCTGTTCCAGACCCAGACTCCGGGAGACATGCAGGAAACGCACGAAATCACTGTGATCCGGCGCCTGCTTTTCAAGCCAGCTGTCCAGATCCGCGGCAGAGCTGATCGACAAAATATTTTCCAGGGAATCCCCGAACAACACGTCTTCCAGAAACTTCCGGAAAGCGTAAATGACCGACAGGATACGCGCCTGCTCCTGAGCTTCTATGGCACGCGATGAACCTCCCGGCTGAATCGCCAGACTGTGTGGCCACTTGCCGGCCAGTATACCCATGACATGCAGCCAGTCAGACCGCGCCGGCAAGACCTGTTTGACCGCGGTTCCTGTAACAGCCTTGAAACGATGGGCAATCGGCTCATACCAGGGTTCGTTTCGATAGATGTCGCGCGCGAAATCCGGCATAAAAAACAGGTAAAAATGCGTCAGATGATCCGCGATGTTCTCGTTGGCCAGTATCAGGTTGATGGCGAGTTCACCGTTGGGCGGCATATCGATATTCTGCGCATCCGCCAGCGCAGCAGCAGTTGCAACAGACTGGGAGACAGAGCAGATCCCGCAGATTCTGGGCGTGTAAACCAGTGCATCGCCTGGAAGCTTGCCATGCAATATCTGCTCGAAACCACGGTACAGGGTTGACACAACCCAGGCATCCTCTACTACAGCGCCGCCGATCTCCAGGTGCACCTCGAGGTCGCCTTCGACACGGTTGAATGGCCCGACGATGCGGCGACTCATTTCCTGTCCTTCGTCTGATTGCGAAGCGGCACGATAATGTGATCTGCGACGGCGTTCTCCTTCAGCCGTTTTGGCGTCGCTGCTTTGGACAATGAAGCCAGCGCAACAAACCACGCTTTAGGCATATCAGTTGGCAACCCTACTGGAATTCCTGCAACTTTGGGTGTTTCAGTGAACGAGTGCCCCGGTTCCTCGAAGCCAGGCGCCGTACAGTTCACACATGCATATCCACCCCGCAAGCAGGAGCCCCCTCCATTCCATAAACGGGTATTGCAGTCTGCGTGCGCCTGAGTGCCCAGGCAGCCCATATTCTCCATCATGCAACCCAGATCCGAGGGTTTTTCTGCGCTGGCCTTGAATTCGTAGTATTCGTTACGCGGGCATCCGCGATGGACCAGGTGGTCCGCATAACTGCGAGGCCGCCCCAGATCATCCATTTCGGCCTCTGTAAACCCGCCGATCGCAATCTGTACCAGCATCTCCGTCACCCAGTTCGGGTGCGTCGGACAGCCGGCTATATTAATAACCGGCATGTCGATTCCGGTAACGAAGTTCTCACCAAGAAACCCGCCCTTACTATGACCGTCGTACTGTAGCCCGGTGGCTTCCGAGGGGTTGTTCCCGGCAGCGGTGATGCCACCATACGTCGCGCATGTGCCGACTGCAATCACATAGCGCGCAACGGCAGATAGCTCCCTGATCCAATCCATCATGGGCCTGCCGGTTCCAGCCAGCATATGAAACTTTCCGCTCCCCTGTGGTCCGGTAATCACGGAACCTTCCAGGCAAAGCAGGTCTAGGCGAATTTCCTTTGCCATGACCTGCGCGAGAATATCCTGCAACTCGGTACCGGAGGCTTCGCTGAGTGAGGGGTGCCACAGCAGGTTAATACCGGCACTCTCCAGTACAGTAATCAGGTCCGGAGACTCGGCGCACAGCAGGGACAGCGTACAACCGCCGCACCCTCCCGACTGCAACCACAGGAGATTTAACTTCCCGTCAGAAAGATCAGGCGATTTTTCCTGCATTCAATGGAACCTCCAGGGAAAATACAGCACCGCCTGCCGAATGATTTGCGGCGCGCAAATCCCCCCCGAGATCGGCTACCAGGCCATAACTGACATACAAACCCAGACCGGTGCCTTTGCCAACCGGCTTGGTGGTATAAAATGGGTCAAAAATCTTGCCCAGTTCCTCGTCCGGAATACCCGGCCCATGATCCCTTACCCGGATCAGTGCCGTGTCGACCAACCTGGTGCAACTGATTTCCAGACGGGCCTGTTCCATCTCTTCCATGACGTCGCAGGCATTTTGAACCAGGTTAACGAGGATCTGATGAACGTGCCCTTTTCTCCCTTCGATTTGCAGGCTGTCCGGCAGGTCCAGAACCACCTCGGGCTTGATCCGACTGGCCTTGATGACCCACTGTTCGGCCGTGTGAATCACCTCGACCAGGTCAAACACGCTGACAGACTCTGTGCGTGACGCGGAATAGCGGCGTAGATCTTTCACAATATCGCTGACCCGCTGTGCGCCTTCCAGTGTCCCGTCTATCAGGGAACCCATATCACTCATAATGCGATCAATCTTGAGATCATCACGAAGTGACTGCAATGCCCGGGCATCCGCCCCGGCATCAACAGCTTCCAGATACCGGATCAGACGGTCACCATAGCGTTTCAGTGAATGCACATTGCCAAATACAAAACTTATGGGATTGTTTAGCTCATGCGCAACACCGGCTACGAGCCGACCGAGCGAGGCCATTTTCTCGGTATGCACGAGTTGCAACTGCGTCTGCTTCAATTCTTCATGCGCTGCATTAAGATCATGATAGGCCCTGCGCAATTCTCCCACCGGCCGGCCGATAAGTACCATGCCGACCAGCCGGCCGTGCTGGTCATAACGTGACGAACAATTCATTGCCAACGGCGCGCTGTTACCGTCACGGTCGATCAGGTTGACCTCGCAATCCGAAACCACATCCGAACCCAGCTTCGCCGAGAATCCCTCGATCAACGGCAAAGACTCCGGGGCAAGCAACTCATCCAGACGTCTGGACAGCAATGCTGATTCCTGTTTTCCAATCAACGTTTCCAGTGCCTTGTTGACCTGCTGGATACGCCCGTTGGTGTCGCAGACAATAAGCACATCGGTCATCGCACCCAGCACACTGCGAATAAACTGCTGCGCATCCTCCAGCGCCGCATTTTTATGTTCAAGTTCGATCTGGTTGTCGACCAGGTCTGCGTACAGGGTATCCATCGTCCGGATAACATCGACCCAGGCATCTTCCCTGGCCTCATCAAACTCAAGTGGTACCTCGACGCCAACTTTTTCGCTCAATCGCCTGGATTGAAGGTCAGTGAGTTTTATTGCGTTTTTCACCAGTAACTACCCGGCGGCCTTGGAGTCGCCCGCACCACGTATCCGCTCAACCTTTTCCAGGGAATAGCGTTCCAGCTTGCTGCGCAGACCCACCCTGGACAAACCCAGTTCCTTTGCAGCCTGACTCTTGTTCCAGCGCAAGCGGATGAGTGTTTCTTTAAGAATGCGCACTTCCAGAGACTCGATCCGGTCCTTGAGCGTTCCGTTCAATCCATACGAAACCTGCATTTCTGCTTCATCTTCTTCAGGCGCCGCTCTCAATACCCGGGGAGACAGGAGGTCTGCACCTAACCTGGGCTGATCGGACATAACGAGCATATGCTGTATCTCGTTCTGCAGCTCACGTACATTGCCCGGCCAGTGATAGACCTGCATGCAGGCGATCGCCTCTTTAGTAAATCCATCCACCTGTTTGTCGAGCTGCTTCACTGCCGTCTTGAGCAATGCTTCCGCCAGGGTGGGAACATCTTCAGGTCGCTCCCTCAACGGCGGCATGTGAATGCTCACTGTGGTCAGGCGGTAATACAGGTCTTCGCGAAAATGGCCGGCACGGACTTCGTCCTCAAGATCCTTGTTGGTTGCGGCAATAACGCGCACATCCACGTGCCGCGTTTTTCCGCTGCCCAGGGGCCTGACTTCACCTTCCTGCAGCACCCGCAGCAACTTGACCTGGAACGCCGGTGACACCTCTCCGATTTCATCGAGAAAAACCGTACCGCCGTTGGCACGTTCAAACAACCCGACCCGGTCCTCTACCGCACCGGTGTAAGCACCTTTCTTGCACCCGAACAGCTCGCTCTCCAGCAGTTCATCCGGCAGTGCGCCACAGTTCTCCACCACAAACGGCTTATCCCAGCGCAAACTGTTGTAGTGCAAAGCACGTGCTGCCAGCTCCTTTCCGGTTCCGGATTCCCCGGATACAAGAACAGAAATATCATAGGGTGCAACCCGTCGAATCTTGTCACACACATCATTGATGCAACTTCCAGGAGTGCGCACAATACCATCTTCGTCACTGAAGCATTCGCGCAACGTATGCTGCTTGTTTGAAACCGTTTTCTCAACATGATCCGGCGACATTTTCAATTCGATGGAGAGCATTTCGTTCTGGCGCTGCAACTGAAACAGGTCCGCTGCATTTTTTAGCGTCAGGATCAGGTTTTCCGGGTGCCAGGGTTTGGTAATGTACTGGTAGATTCCGGCGTCATTGACGGCGCTGATAATGTCTTCCGAATCGGTATAGCCGGAGATAATCATACGGATCACATCGGGCCACTCGTCTCTCACCTGTTTAAGAAACTCGACGCCGCTCATATCTGGCATGCGTTGATCGCACAACAGGATCTGCACCCATTCCTGTTGCAGGATGGTTTTCGCCTCGGCGACGCTGTTGGCCGTCATAACATCGAATTCATCCTCCAGGATTCTTTGCAGTGCTTCAAGACCACGGACTTCATCGTCCAGGATCAGAACAGTGGGCAGTGTACTCATTTTGCTATCCTCCGGGAGGTGCGTGAGGTTTGTAACCGGTGAGCGGCAAGCGTTAACGGGGTTCTGGATTTCGGCACCTTGTAGACGAAATTGTAGCGTGCCACGTGATAGCTCGGATCGAAGCCGTAAAAATTCAGCCGCATCCTCTCAAGCTCTTGCGCGCGATAGGTCTCCAGGGGAACCTCCTTTTCTTCCGCTACCCACCTGGCCCGCTTCGCGGCCAGCAAGTCGTGATAGTCGCCTGCGCGGGCGAGCGCTTCGGCACGCGCGGTAATTTCCTGTAGAAATCCTGCACGGTCTGTTGCAAAGGAGGCATCCACCAGACCCAGCGTCATGGCCTCAGACGTACCCATCGGCAGACGTGCCTCACTGATTTTCTTCGCGCGTTCCGGCCCGGCATAACGTGGCAACAGGTAGGTCCAGTATTCGGAGCCGTAGAGATTCCCCATATCCTTGTAATGCGGATTGAGAATGACGCCCTGGCGTGACCAGACATAATCGGCGGCGCGTGCCAGGAACACACCACCGGCGCCTGAATTCCCCTGCAGCGCAGAAATCACCAGATGTGTGTCTGTTGTAATAATTTCACGGGCAAGGTCGTCGATGGCATTGATGTTGTACCACGATTCGTCCGCTGGACTGTCAGCCGCTTCAATCAGGTTAAGGTGCATGCCGTTCGACCAGAAATCGGCGCCACCCATCAATACGATGACTTTCGTATCCCGCGTTCGGGCATCGCGATAGGCGGCAAGCAGCCTCTCACACTGCCGGGTACTCATCGCACCGTTGTAAAAATCGAAATACAGGTACCCAACGCCGGACTGTTCGACATACCGGATTTCTTCATAGCCGCTGGATTCTGGAAGATCCACGATTTCATCTTCCAATACCAAGCTTGCCGGAAGCTTGAACGGATGCTTGCCGTTTTTATCACGCAAATGGCCAATCCAGACCGCACCGTCGATGGTGGCCCGGCAAATTGCCGGTCCACAGCGCGCAATCACCTCACCCGGCGGGCCATGCAACTTATATTCGGGACGGGCATCATATAAATAGACCTCACGGCCGTACAGGGTATCCACAACACCGGGGAAGCCATCCGCACTATATATTTTACCCAATACGACTTCGGCTCCGTCGCACTGCCAGTCTATAGCCCGGTCACTCTGTTTCACCACCGGCCGCAACTTGCCGCGTATATCCGTGCGCCCGTACTCAAGCGGCTCCGGCTGTCCGTCACCGGCCGCGAACTTATCGACAGCGTCCAGTACGGCTTCCACCGCCGCCTCGGTCACTTCATTCCGGTACAGACTGGCCTTTGAGGCCATACGCATCGGAAATTCTGAATACGCCCAGATATCGCCGCCATCCATGATCTCGTTGGCCTGAAGCACGGTAACACCCCAGTCCGTTTCCGCTTCCAGAATGGCCCAGTCGAGCGATGAGGGACCGCGATCGCCTCTGATGCCCGGGTGCACGACCAAACACACATGGTTACGCCATATCACTTCGGGTATGGCGCGCTTGAGGAAGGGCGCAATGATCAGGTCCGGCTGAAACAGGTCAACAGCCTGTATGGCGGTGGCATCGTTGATATCAAATTCCACCGACACTTCGTGTTCCCGGTCCCGCAGTTCGACAAACAGACGCTGGCTCAGACTGTTGAATGAATGTGTCAGAAACAGGATGCGCATGTTGTATCTTCTGTCAGCAGATTCGGGGCAATTGTTCGCCGGCCAGCCAGTCGATCACCCGCTGCCCACCAAAGCTGGTTTCCATCTGTACAAAGCCGTGTGCGTCTTCCCCGACCTCGCCAATCCTGGCTGCATTCCGCCCGTGTGGATGAGCCCGCATAACGTCCAGCAAGCTGTTGGCATCATCCGGGGAGCAGATACAAATCAGTTTGCCTTCGTTGGCGACATACAGCGGATCGAGGCCGAGCAACTCGCAGGCTGCCATGACTGCGGGGTTAACCGGTATAGCGTCCTCGTTCAGCTTCATGCCGACACCTGACTGGTGGGCCAGTTCGTTCAGCGTGGTCGCCAGGCCGCCGCGCGTCGGGTCACGCAGGCAGTGTATATCGCCGACGGCGTTCACCATGTCGGCCACCAGCGTATGCAGGGCAGCAGAATCCGACTCGATACTGGTTTCAAACTCGAGATTTTCACGGCTGGACATGATGGCAACACCGTGATCCCCGATCGTACCGCTGACCAGGATGGCATCGCCCGGTTGGGCGCGGTTTCCGGAAATATTTACCCCCTCGGATACGACGCCGATACCCGTCGTAGTAATGAAGATCCCGTCGCCCTTGCCTCTTTCCACGACCTTGGTGTCCCCCGTCACCACCGGTACATCGGCACTGGCGGCGGCTTCGGCCATACTGACAACGACACGTTCAAGATCCGCCAGCGGCAAGCCCTCCTCCAGGATAAAGGCAGCGGACAGGTACAGGGGTTTTGCACCCGACATGGCGACATCATTGATGGTGCCGTGAACCGCCAGTGCACCTATATCACCACCGGGAAAGAACAACGGGGAAATCACATGCCCGTCGGTACTCATGACCATTCGCCCGGCATCCACCGGGAACAGCGCCTGGTCATTGCCCTGACCGAGTAATTCGTTATCAAGATGCTTGACGAACAGTTCCTCGATCAACTGCGCCATGGCCCTGCCACCGCTGCCGTGAGTCATATCGACGGCGCCACGGCGGGTATCCAGGCGTACCGGGAAACGTTTGATGACAGCACTCATGCGACCGACTCCACCTTGACTTCAACGACTTCGGGTGCGCGCATCCTGCCGTAGCTCCAGTATGCCGCACAGGCGCCTTCGGATGAGACCATGCACGATCCCATGGGATTTTCCGGCGTACAGACGGTACCGAACAGCTTGCAGTCGGTCGGTTTTTTCACGCCGCGCAAAATCGACGGGCATTCACAACCCTTCACGTCGGAGGCCTTGATCTCGGGCACATCGAAGCGCCGCTCGGCATCGAAATCTGCATACGCCGACTTGATCTGTAGCGCACTGTAGGGCACCAGGCCAAGGCCCCGCCATTCGAAAGCCCGGCGCAATTCGAAAACGTCTGCAACCAATTGCTGGGCCTTGCGGTTACCCTCGCGCGTCACCACACGCGTGTATTCGTTCTCCACCTCATGACGGCCCTCATTGATTTGCCGGATCAGCATCAATGCCGACTGCATGACATCCAGTGGCTCGAATCCGGCAATCACCACCGGCTTCTGGAATTCTTCGGCAAAAAATTCATAAGGCTGGCTGCCGATGATGGAACTGACGTGCGAAGGACCGAGAAAACCGTCGATACAGACACTCCCGATCTCTCTCACTTCGGGCGATTCGAGAATGTTCTGGATGGCAGCCGGGGTCAGCACGTGATTACAGAACACGCTGAATTTTTCCAGGCCTTCAGACTGCGCCTGCCTTATGGCAACCGCAGTCGGCGGCGTAGTGGTTTCAAAACCGATGGCGAAGAACACCACCTCCCGATCAGGATGGTCGCGTGCAATCTTCAGTGCATCGCGGGTCGAGTACACCATGCGCACATCCGCGCCGGTCGCCTTTGCCTTGAGCAGGCTTTTCCGGCCACTGGCGGGTACGCGCAACATATCGCCATAGGTGCAGAGAATCACCTCGCGCTGTTCCGCCAGCGCAATGGCATTATCAATACGCCCGATGGGCAGCACGCAAACCGGGCAGCCCGGACCGTGCACGAACTTCACGTTGTCCGGCATCAGGTCCTGGACACCGTAGCGGAATATCGCGTGTGTGTGCCCGCCACAAAATTCCATGATGTTGTATTGCCGGTCACTATCCGCCTCGCCGGCTATTGCAGCGGAAAGCTTCCTCGCCAGTCCGCGCGCGCGGAATTCCTCAACATATTTCACACGTCTTCCTCCTCGAGCAGACCGGCCTCTGCGAACAGTTCCAGCGTACGCTGCGCCTCTTCTTCACTGATCCTGTTCAATGCGTAACCGACATGGATAAGGACATAGTCATCGATAGCGGGACTGTCGATCAGGGCAACCGAAACATCTTTCCTCACCTCGCCAATCGCTACAGTTGCAACTTCCGTCACCGCATCCATAGCAACAATCCGGGCTGGTAGTGCGAGACACATGGGCTTCTCCTCCAGGCGCCTAGGCGCTGATAGCCTGTTCAGCATGCCCGATCAGTGACACCTGGCGCGTGGCTTTTATCCACTGGTACCAGGTGTCCAGGCCCTCTCCACCGGTTGCCGAAAGTTGTAGAACCTTGATGCCGGGATTGACGCGTCGGGCATAGTCGATACATTTATCCACATCAAACTCCACGTACGGTAGCAGGTCAGTCTTGTTAAGAATCATCAGGTCTGCCGCATGAAACATATCCGGGTATTTTATCGGCTTGTCCTCACCTTCGGTCACCGACAGGATGGCCACTTTGTGCGCTTCACCAAGGTCGAAGGCGGCCGGGCAAACAAGATTGCCGACATTCTCGATAAACAGCACACTGCCGTCCTCCGGCTTCAGGCTGTCCAGCGCATGCCCACCATGTGGGCATCCAGGTGGCAACCCTTGCCGGTATTGATCTGCAGGGCTTTCACACCGGTAGCGCGGATACGCTCGGCGTCATTGGCGGTTTGCTGGTCGCCTTCGATAACCGCCAGTGACACCTCCGCTTTCAAATCATCAACAGTTCGAGTCAGCAAGGTCGTTTTTCCGGAACCTGGACTGGAAACAAGATTCAGCGCCAGAATGCCGTGTTCAGAAAAATAGCGGCGATTGGCATCGGCATACGCATTGTTCTTACCCAGAATATCCTCTTCGATCTGCACCATGCGGGACTGGCTGAGTCCCGGCGCATGGGCGTGTGCCGGACCCTGCCCATAGTCGTGGGTGTGCCCGTCATGGTGAAGATGGTCGTGCGCATGGTGATGCTCATGATCGTGCTCATGACTGTGCTGGTGGGTATGTTCATGACTTTCGATCCGGGTTTCGCCTTCTCCACAACCACATACGGTACACATCATTCCACCTCCAGTTCCCTGATTCGCATTTCGTCACCCGCGGTGACCTGTAACTGATAACTGCCGCAATCGGGACAGGCATCAAAGCGCTGCTTCACGATCACCGTTTTAGCGCACTGCATGCACCAGGCCTCACCCGGCAGTTCCACAATCTCCAGTGCGGCGCCGTCGGCAAGCGAGCCTCTTGTCACTACATCAAAACTGAAGCGTATGGCCTCCGGCTCCACACCGGACAAACCACCGATCTCCAGCCAAACCGTTTTTACCCGTTCATAGCCCTGTGTTCTGGCATTCTGCTCCAGTACCTGCAATACGCCTTCACACAGTGACATTTCATGCATGCGGCGCTGCCGGTCCTGATTAATGCACCCTGACCCGGTAATCCACACACGGATCAATGGCGTTGACCAATAACATAGCCTGCTTGAACAATGTAACCTTATCCGCTGCAGCCCGCCCGCCAAGAGCGTGTGTCAGAAGCCCGCGCGGATGAAAATTCCATTCCGTCGGCGCTACAATCTGATAGCGTTTGGCCCGTCCATTCTCGACCTCTACCCGATGAATCAACCGTCCGCGCGCCGCCTCGACCTGTGACAGGCCTGAACCCGACATCCGTCCGGTCGTCACACTACCCATATCCCGCTCCAGCCCGAAGGCCAGGTGGCGCATTTCATCAATGTTAACCACAAGCTCGTGCAACCGGGCAACCAGCCTGGGTAACAGGCCATTACCGTAGCTGTCACCCAGGTCTCTGATCAACGGTGACTTGTGTTGCCGGGTAAAGGGTGTGGTTTCGTGGCTTACTCCCTGCCACAGCGGTTGACTTATGAACTCATCCGCTGACGAAGCAGACAGGCGGTCGTGAAGGTCTTCAGTCTCAAGGCAGGGTAACCCGGTGATGGTAGAACGACCGAAATCGGACCAGCCTTCGCGCATGACCAGCTGTATCAACGCCGCAGCAATGCTGCTACTGCGATCAGCCCAGGACATCAGCGCGGCCTCGCTCGTAATGCTTTTCCACGCATCGAATTCAAGATCGAATATCCGTATTTCCACTAACCGCTGGGCATCGTCCAGACATAACTCCAGTTCATGCCGATTCACCGCTATGGTACCGCCCCCAAGCTGGAATGGGTTATCACGGGGGAAAAGCGTCTTACGCAGACATCCGGGCAGGCGGTTCATGGGAGCCATCAGCGCGGCACCAGACTTACGGCCGGTAAATGCCGTCCAGTCAAGCAGAATGCGAAACATGTGTTCCTGCGAGGTTTCAGCTTTCACCAGTAACTCACGCGCCTTTTTCTGATCGCTGGATACATCGATCGCCATGGCCTGCTCACAGGCTGTCACGGCCGCCATGGCCTGTGCTGTTCCGCACACGCTATACAGCAATGGCAAGGTTTCCAGCACCTCTTCAACTTTTTTGCCCCAGAAAATAGTGACGGCCTTGAACGGGCGTGTAGAACGGATCGCAACATCCCGGATCTGTCTGGCATCACGATACAGATCGATTTCCAGGTGACCTTCGATCTTCATCTTTGCTCACCCTTCATAAAGGCACCACGTAACAGGTCACGGCGACTGAGTGGCTTGTCCATACGTTCGCTCAGGGTTGGGTGATTAACCAGACCGGCCTCACCAGCGCGGGCAGGTTGAAGATCACCCTGCCGGTCAGGTAAAGAGTCCCGGTTTTCTTCAAGCATGATGGCATCCATGACTGCCTCGGCCGTAGCCACTGCACTGGCCTGATCTTCAAATTCAAACATGGGTGAAAACAGCGAACACATCTGGTAGCGGCCAATGCCTTCTTCATCACCAACGATAAACTCGTAGGGACCGGATGGAAAGACATGGCGTTGCGTCGAACCCATGTGCAAATCACTCCAGTCATCGCCTTCATTCGGTAATAACATGAGATTCATGAACCATGGCGTGACCAGAACCCCCAGGCAGTAATTGCCCCAGGGCTGCATGCCCACGACCTGAACCTCGAGCCGGGTATTCAGGATCGGCACGCCATCCATACGTTTTTCCTGGATGGCCGTAAATACCCTTTCCAGTCCTTCCGACAGGTATTCGGGACAAATCGCCGTCATGTGTCAATCACCATGAAATCGTCTTTTTTGCCATCGCAACGCGGGCAACGCCAGTGGTCCGGCAATTGCGAGAACGGCGTTCCAGGCTGGATCTGCCAGTAGTCGTCGCCCACTGACGGCTCGTAGATATACCAGCAAATCTTACACTCCAGTTTCGTGTCGTCCTGGATCTTGCTGTTGTCCCCGCCGTAGGAGCCACTGAAGAATCCGTCCATCACTGGTACACCTTGAGAATTTCCTGTAAACGGTCAACACTGTCGCCAATGTCATCCTGGGACGCCAGCGCTACGGCAGGTGTATCCACGACCTCAATCGTATTCAGAATTATGGCATCTCGTGAATTAAAGTATTTCACCCGCCACAGATTGCGGGTGGCCGTACTGGTAATCCGACAATTCCCATAGCCGCGGGAAAGGATTGTGGTCGGACCAATGCCCATCTGCTGTTCCAGAAACGCCAGGTCTTCCTCGGAATGTGGCAACAGTGACAGGTTGATCACGTAGGGTTCCATGCCCGGCTTATACTCCGGGATCTTGTCATTCAACTCGGCAAACAACGGTGGCGAATTCAGTACGCCTTCAGGCAGATTATCGCGGTCTACCTCCAGATTCGACGGGCTGTCCGTAAAGGTTGCACATCTCACCAGCGCAGGGATGGCGCCTATCTCGATGGTGTCTTTCAGTACAGTATCATCCTCACCCAGGTATTCGACCCGCCAGAGTCCCGCCAGCACTGATTCCTGGGCACGGAATTTCACTGAACCCTCAAATATAACGCTAACCTCACCCATCGCCAGAACCTGATCAATCAGGTCACGATTGCGGGCATCAAAATCGGATATATCGACGACATAGTTATCCGACTCTATCCGGAACTCAGCAAGTGCCTCATGCAAATCGCCGAGCACACGCTTTGCGGCCACCAGGTCTGCGGCCTCATCCGGCTCCGGTATCGCTGGCATCGAGTAGGTATTCATGCCGGATGGCATTTGCAGAATATCAAGCTCAGCACCGTCATCATCAGCCGGTTGGCTGCCGGGCCCGATGCCTGTTACAGGTATAGTGAATTCATTCATGGTCTGACCCTCGCCCGGTCGGGATTACTGGTTGGCCTGTGCCTGCACAAGCGGGATATCTATGGAAGGTGGCATGGTTGGTTCTGCCTTGAGGATTTCCTCGATGCTTTCGATGTAGACATGCCAGTCCTGGACACGGCTTATAACACCAAGGTATTCACCCCGGCGAAGAAACACCAGTGACGGCCAACCCTTGAAGTTATAGCGCCGGCACAATTCCCGCTCGGAGGCCTGACTGATGACAGCTGCTGCGAGCCTGCCTTCGAATACTTTCATCAGCTCCGGCAACACGACAGCGACGTCGTTGCTTTCCGGGAAGTGCATCGGGTTCTCGGTGAAGAACAGCACGATGTCGTCATGAGTGGTGAGGAAGTCATCGATATCCTCGCTACCCAGCACCGGGTAACGATACTTGTCAATCATGTCGAGAATCAGGGGTGATGGCATGGCTAGTCTCCTGCCGTTACGTTGATGGTCTTTTGAAGAAATTCGGGCAGTTGGGGTTCACGATCAACCAGGTCGGCGAAAAGATGCCCGATGTCACCATCGCCCTGCATGGCCAGATTGACCGCCTGCAGCGCAGCGGTGATTTTTTCCGCATCCCCGGGAGTTAGCACTTCGCGCGCACTGTCTAGGAACACCAGCAGCCAGGTGCCGATCGTTTGCGACCCCAGCAGCAGGGTATCCACACGGCGTTGCTCGCCCATACCTTCACACAAGGCATAGTCACCTTCGATCTGCATGACCCGCATCGGTATGCCGATACACATCAGCGGTACTTGTCCAGGTGGTGATCGAGGTTGACGCCAAGCCGGCCACCCTCCAGGGAAATGTCCTGGTACTGAATTTTGTAACGATCGGATGCGAGTACGCGCTCATCGCCAACACGACACGCCTCGTCTTCGCCGGGCCGGTCGGCTTCATAGTCGGATATATTCAGCGCCGGGGGCGCGAGCAGGGTCTCCTCGGACAGCGGCGTACGCCGTAATGAAAACGAGATCCCGTGACGGGACAGACACGCTATCGCCGCGTCAATGGCGGGATCGATCTTCGCCTTGACTTGCGGACGCAGGCTGCCGCCGAAATCTTCCAGCACCGCCGGCTGCACACCGATCAGCAGCAGGTGTTGCGGAGAACTATCCAGCATCTCCGCCATAGCCAGCACTTCCTGGAACCCGGTCTGGTGCAAGCTCATTTTCTTGGCGCCCATGAAATTGGGAACCTCGTCACCCTCGATAAGCTTCAAGGTACCGGGCGTAAGGCCGTAGTCAATCGCATCAAAGACAATCAGAATATCCGCGGCCTGGACGTGCTGAATCAGGTAGATTCCCTGGGTTCCACCATCCATCAATATGACGTTGTCCGGGAATTCGTAGTTGCGGTTGATCGCCTCGACGGCACGCGCACCGAACCCCTCGTCAGCCCATAATACGTTGCCGATGCCGAGCAGAAGTACCGAGGGTGCAGGTGCCATATTATCCTCCGACGATCTTTTATCCTTACCACTGAGCAAGCACTATGCCAGCCAGGATTGCATCCCAATATTTTGTTATTTAATGAGTTTTTCCTTATACGGAAAAATGGATCGATTTATGATGGAACTTTAGCATCCAGTGTAGACCAATAGTGAAAAGTTTCTATCCAGCGCATTTGGAAGTCTCGGAAATACCTTGTAAAAAACCTGAAAATTGGACACCCGACTAACAGGGCGGCCTTGTAAATGGCAGGCTGACTTCCAGTTAACCCAGCATCACCCGCAGCGCGCCGGTCAGCAGGCCCACCGGCAATCCCACGAGATACGTCGAAGCCGCCATGCCCACCACCATCATCGGCCACACCAGCTTGCTGAGCAGGCCACTGGCGATCAAGGCCACCAGGACCGGGAACCCCCAGGGTTCCAGCCGTAGCAACAGGCGACCGGCCGGCGCGGGCAGCAGGGGTTGAACGATTCGCCCGCCGTCCAGGGGCAGTAACGGCAACAGGTTCAACATCATCAGCGCACTGTTAATGAACACACCTGCCGCACCCGTATAAATCAGCAGCGTTCCTGCAGAAGGCACGGACGCAGTAACCCAGATTCCGGCTTTCATAACCAACGCCCAGGTGAGCGACATAAGCAGGTTGGCCAGGGGACCGGCCACAGCCACCAGCGCCATGTCACGTTTTGGACGATGTAAGCTGTGCGCATCGACTGGCAGCGGGCGTGCCCAACCGAATATAAAGCCACCGATCCACAGCAGGACACCCGGGACCACAATCGATCCGATCGGGTCTATGTGCCGCAGCGGGTTCAGGCTCAAACGCCCTGCACGTCGGGCTGTAGGGTCACCGAAATAACCCGCCACCACCCCGTGCGCGACTTCATGCACGGTAACCGCAAATATTACCGGCATCGCCCATAGTAATATCCGAACCGGCAGGCTCAAGGCATCCATCTGCATTTGTCCTGTTCATTGGTGAACATCCACCAGCAGCCTGTGACAGTCAAACTGGCAAAACCCCGTACGAACTGCTCGTAAAATGTCTACTGAGTATCCACTCGGCGTGCGCTCATAACCTGGCTGAATACTCAACCCGTTGAAATTATTTGTTTATCTATACAATCAAAACATGGCATCTGTTTTGCTTATATGGGCATATAATTATTATAAATTATGTTTCAGCCATCGGAGTAAAGCGCATGCATGCAGTAACTGACACCCCATCTTACCTACCGGACCCGCTAGCGGTGATTTTCGATGGCGAGGGCTATCTGGTTAACCCGAATCACTGGAGCGAAGACCTCGCCCGTCAACTTGCCCGGGATGCGGGTCTGCCCCCGTTAGGCGACTCTCACTGGCAGGTCATCCACTACCTGCGTGACTATTACCATCGCCATGCGGTAATGCCACCGGCCAGGAGTGTCTGCCGTCAACTCGGCATCGCCGGTCATAATACCAGGACGATGTTCGGTAGCTGCCTGACGGTATGGCGTATTGCCGGCCTGCCGAACCCCGGTGAAGAAGTAAAAGCCTACACCAACTGACCAAGTTTGGACTCCTCCAAAACCTTACCGGGCCTATGCCCGGTTTTTTTTGGCTCAATCGCCTTCCCGACTCCGTTCCATGCCATACATATTTCTCAGTAGCGATTCAGCGCGTGCACCCAGGTAGACATAAAAGCCCAGACCCACCAGCAGACCGATCGCCGAGAACATCATCCATACTGCATCCTGAAGACTCTTGCCGTCACCCAATGCCGACTTGAACATCAGCAACAGGGACTCGATCGATACAGCAATCAATATCGCCGCAATAAACCGGGTAATAGTGCGGCGTGTGGAGCTGTGCCGAAAGATATCCTTGTGCATCAACACTTCTTCCTCCAGGGTCGTCTTGCCCAGATCAAAGACCGCCAGCGCCAGGGTCAGGAAAATAATCACACTGAAGGGTTTAAGGTATAGGTCGTCGCCACTGTGCATGCCCGCAAACAGTTTCACCACCTCGGTGTAGGCCGAAAACAACAGCACCCCGACGATGGAAAACAGGCCGACCGCAATCAGACTGTATACCGACTTAAACAGTGGGTTGAAACGCCCGCGCAGGGTGTCGCCCATGAGGAACTCGATAATCTCGCGTAAATCGATATCGACCACCAGATACACCTTTTCCGATTCACCGCAGCGGGCGACCGCGGAAACACACAGATTACGGCCGATATTGGAGAAATACGGCTCGCCTACCGTCACCCCCTGCTGTTGTTTGATCAACTTGAAATACGGCCGCTGACTGCGGTCGGTCCCAATCTGGTGCCTTTTTTCGATCAGTTTGCCCACCTTGGTCACGATGGGGCTGATCTGTCGACCGGTATCATCCAGCAGATAAATCAGATCGACAAAGGGGTAATGATCCGCAAGGGTTTCAATCGCGTCCGCCAACGCACCTTCCTCGGCGCACAGACGCTTATCCCCTACGCCGGTCACAATCGAGGCCAGCAACTCACGGATGGCCTCCCGGTACTCGTGATAGCGCTCAATGACGCTGAGATAGCTCATTTCAGACATGGTTGTCTATTCCTGATGATATGACACAACCCTGTCCACCTCGTTCCTTGACCCCAGAATGACTGGCACACGCTGATGGATACTGTCCGGCCTGATGTCGAGAATACGCTCACGGCCGGTCGAAGCCACACCACCTGCCTGCTCTACTATAAAGCCCATCGGATTCGCTTCATACATCAGGCGCAGCTTGCCCGGTTTTGACGGGTCGCGACTGTCATAGGGATACATGAATATGCCACCCCGGGTCAGGATGCGATAGACCTCGGCCACCATGGAGGCAACCCAGCGCATATTGAAATTCCTGCCACGTGGCCCCGCTTTGCCCTGCATACACTCCTCGACATAGCGCTGCACGGGGGGTTCCCAGAAGCGTTGATTCGACATATTGACGGCGAACTCGCTG
>Ga0114931_10002760_pt1 | contig 22315 bp, 18 predicted proteins | sample 2SBtaG_FD_89579 | JGI IMG/M metagenome (GOLD analysis project Ga0114931, IMG submission 89579) | Deep subsurface microbial communities from Kolumbo volcano to uncover new lineages of life (NeLLi) - 2SBTROV14_V59a metaG | ecosystem: Environmental > Aquatic > Marine > Volcanic | place: Kolumbo... | reverse complement strand
TGCGGCGCTTGTGCGAGCTCATCAGCCAGGCCAGGCTGATCATCACGACAAGGCCAAGAAGACCGACAAATCGATGCATGGAATCCTAACACTAAAAAGTGGCAAGTGGCGAGTGGCGGAATGCCAGCAGAAGGGCGGGGTCTGGAACCTTTTTCGCCCGTTTCCGCATTCCCCCATAGTACAGACATTCTGGCGAAAAAAGTCCCTGACCCTGCATGCGTCTGGCCCCTGCATGCATCTCAGCCCGGCTCCACCGTGTTGAAGATTCGGTCGCCCGCGTCGCCCAATCCCGGCACGATGAACTTGCGGTCGTTCAATTCCGGATCAATCTGGCAAATATAAATCTGTGCCTCGGGGAATTGGGCAGTCACCACGTCGATGCCTTCCCGGGCGGCGATCAGCGACAACACTTTCACCTGTCTGACTCCCCATTCTCGCAAGGTCATCAGCGCGGCCATCACCGAACCACCGGTTGCCAGCATGGGATCAACGATCATGCCCACGTCCACGGGTCTCTGTGCGGGGAGCTTGTCGTAGTAACGGACAGGCTGTGCGGTTGCTTCATCGCGATAGAGTCCCAGGTGCCAAACTTCGGCCATTGGCAACAGATCGAGCACCTGATCCACCATGCCCAGTCCGGCTCGCAGGATGGGCACCAAGCCAACGCGACCGTCGATGGTTACGCCGGCCGTTTCGGTCAAAGGCGTTTGAACCTTGGTGGCTGAAACGGGCAAATCCTTGGTTGCCTCGTAAGCCAGCAACATGGTCAAGCGGCGGACTGACATGCGGAACACGTTGGCGGGCGTAGTTTCGTCGCGCATCCGGGTGAGGTGATACTGAATGAGTGGATGCTCAACCTGAAAGACTCCCCCAGGCCTGGCGCCGCGAGCAGAACCGCTATTTCGGGGAGACGCTTCGGCGGGAGGCTCACGATCGGTCGCTGCTGCCGTTGCCATTTTGGATTACCTCGTCGGGATGGGGCAGGTAAATTGTCAGATGGAAGAAGCAATGTGCGGGATGCTGCCCTCCTTCGCGCCGCTTTATTCTAGTGAGACAAGGACACGTTGAGAAGCACCGGTTGATGGAAATCGGCAGCTACATCCGCTGGCTTACGGATCACCGGAACAGGCTCTACTGATTCCGTGCGGCGGAGTATGGCAATCAGGCTCACGCCTGCCCGATAGCCACCGGCGCGGTCGCCCTGGAGCAGGCCGATCAATTTTTTTCGCTCGGCCGCAAAAATTGTTTCCAGAATCCGGTTCATCGGGCCAGGCGGGACGCTCAGATCCGTGCCATGGTCACCGCTCACGCGGCCACGGCGGCGATTCCGTCGGCGCAGCAAACGGATGAGCGGATAGAGCCGGGCATTGAAATGTGAAACCAGCAACGGCTCGGCCGGTAAATCTCGCCAAATGCGGCGAAAACGCTGCAGGTCATAGCGGCGGTAGTGGCCAAAGCTCGCGTCGTGCGCGCTCCAGAGATCCATGTCGGCTGGCACCGTGAGCAGGAAATACGTTCCCGGAGAAGTACGGGCAAACAACCTGGAGAGTAGCTCGAAGTCGTCCGCCACATGTTCCAACACGTCCATCAACATGACCAGACGTACCTGGGGCAGCATCTCCTGGAGCTGCCCCTCGGGCACCCCATGGACAAACCGGACATTGGGGTGGCCTTGCCTGGCCAATGCAATCGCCGCCCTGGACGTATCGATGCCCAGGCAACGATAATCCCCGGCCAGAGCCGCCAAATTGCCTCCGGTGCCACAGCCGACATCGAGAATAGTCGTCTCGGACGATGGCGGAAGTATCTCGTGTACCAGCGCGCGCATGATGCGTCGCCTGGCCACAAACCACCAGTGGCGTCGTTCCACATCGGCATGAAGCTGATACTGTTCAGGTTGCATTAATGACTCTCCAATAAGGGGTGGGAGGGGGGATGGGCGGCCAATGGTTCGCTCGCATGCTGGTAGACCACCGCATAGTCATCGCGATAAGTTTCCTGCCATACCCTCCGCGAGGCCAATTGCCACGCCAGGGACGACTCGGGAGGAATACAGACGACCTCCACCCCCCGCCTGGCCAAGGTCTGCTCCCAGTTCCCGCGGGCGGCGATCAGGTCCTGGTATTCCATCAGATGCCGCTGGCCCTGAACTTCCGCCCGATCGTCCAACCAGTTCTTGGCCCGGGGCCAACCATGCCAGGTCAGCCATCCTCCCCAGTCGTGATGATGAAACACGCGCTGGCCACCGTACTGGTCGAGCACAAACTGGAGGGCCGCGGTGGGAATGTGCTCGGGAGCAAGGTAGGAGTAATCGTTGCACCACCGGGCCCAGGTCAACAACACAAGGCAAGCCAGCGCCGCCAAGGCGGGGGAGGATTGCCGAGACGGACGGCTCAGGACCTGTTTCAATTCGGCCGTGAGCCGCAGCCTTCGTCCCAGGTTTTTCAGCATCCTTTTCAGCCCTGGAATGTCGGCCGAAAGACCGGCTAACAGGGGCACCGTCACCACCACCCAGAGAGGCATGTAACGCCTGCTGGCAAAACCCAAGTGGAGCCAGAGCAGGCTGAGTCCTAATGCCATCAGGCTGGGTCGCTGGCGACCGAGTGCCAGGAGTAGGGGCAGCGCCAGCAACAGCAACTCGAGCCGGTACGCGCCGAGCAGGTGAAAATCGGGCGAATGCCATTCCCCATTGAACTGCATAAAAAACGAATTGCCCAGAAGCTGGAAGATCCAGGGATAGATCTTCAGGCCGTAAGGATTCACCAACGTACAGACAAAGGCGGCGACCGTTAGTTGGATCAGATGAATCGCGCGACCCCGCGCGGCGCAGCAATCGTTGCCAGGCGGGAGGCCAAGCCAGAGGGCTCCTTCCAAGCAGGTGGCGGCTACCAGCATCATCAGGCCGGCCAGAAACCCTCCGTGCGTATTGACCCAAACAAGCATGAAGGGCAGCAGCCACAGTGTCGCCCGACGTGTGCAAGCTCCTCGATGGTAACGGTCCAGCATCGAAGCGGTGACCATCACCCCCAGGATGGTAAACACATTGGGCCGGGCGACAAAGGAACTGGAAATGCCCAAAGCGGCCAGATAGGTCCAGAACCATGCCAGCGGCCAGGGGATGCCCTCGCGGGAAAGGATGCGAAACAGATATCTCAGCGTGAGCGCGAGCAGGATGGCGGTAACCGCCGCAAGCCCCTCCAGACCGCCCCACCGCCAACCGGCCCAGAGGACCAGATCGCCAAGCCACTGATTCGTCCGCCAGACAGCATCTTGCCGGTCCCAGGTGAACGGATCGTGGCTTAGCCAGGTTCCTTCCGCCCGCATGGCATCCACATTGCGCAAGTGCCAGCCAACGCCCGGATCGTCCAGCATGCTGCCCTGAGATGTATGGATGATGCCAATCAGCAACAACACCAAGAGCAGGTCGGCAATCCCCGGCCGCAGCGACAGCCAGCCGGAGGAATCGGACGGATGCGAGGCAGCAGCGTTTTCCGTCCGCGTGGCATCGTGCGTCTCTGTCCGCGGGCATGGCGGCGAAGATGTTGAAACATTCATGCGCAACTATAGCTTGGCGGGCCGTCCCATGAAATGTCGCGACCCCCCATCGTGTCCTCACCCTTCAAACGATGGTCACGATTGTAACGGTTTTTCCCTGGCAGCCTGTTTGACAGGCCTTCCCCGTGCCGTAGGGTTGTCCAGTCTCCGAATAAGGGGGCCTCTCTCTCCCTCGCAGCGAGTCCCCGCATGCCGCCCGTCACGATAGTCATTCCGTGCTACAACGAAGCAAGCCGGTTGGATGTAGAAGCCTACGTCCGCTATGTGCTGCGGGAGCCTCCCTGCCGACTGCTCCTGGTAGACGACGGCAGCACGGATGGCACTGCCGACCTGCTGAGGGATCTGGCTGCCTGCAACGAAGATCTCTGCCAGGTGTTACTGCTGGAATCCAATCGGGGGAAAGCCGAAGCCGTGCGGCGGGGAATTTTGCATGCGCTCCAATGGCGGCCACGATACATTGGTTACTGGGATGCCGATTTGGCGACTCCCCTGGATGTGATCGATGATTTTTATCGGCAACTCCAGCGCCGCCCCGAACTCCGGCTGATCATGGGAGCGCGCGTCCGCCTGCTGGGAAGAACGGTCGAGCGGCGCCCGGCGCGGCACTACCTGGGCCGCCTGTTTGCCGCGGCCGCTTCCTGCGTGCTGCGGCTGCCAATCTACGACACGCAGTGCGGCGCCAAGCTTTTTCGGGTCACCGACAACTTCGAACGCCTCTTCCAACACCCATTTGTCAGCCCTTGGATTTTTGACGTTGAGATTTTGGCCCGCATGGCCGCCGAAGTGTCTGCCCACGGCGCGCCGCCCCTGCCCTGGACGGTCTACGAATGGCCACTCCAGCAGTGGCACGATGTGCAAGGGTCGAAAGTCCGCCCGATCGACTTCCTGGAAGCGGCATTTGCGCTTCTATCGATCCACTGGCGCTACCGGGGTCTGCTGCCGCCCAACCGGTCCGCGACCGTCCTGGATCCGGCCCCGTCCCGCAATGCGGTCCAGGATCCTTCCCGGCTGGCTCCGATCAGCCCGAACCAGTCCGCCGCCGCTGTTGCCGCCGGCAGCTATCCTGACACGGCTCCGTCCACCGCCGCGTTAAAATCATCCACCAATCGGCCGATGACTTCATGCGTCAGCGTCGCGGATACCGGCGCACGGGGATTGCCGGAAGACTTTTCATAACGGCGGAGGGTCACCGCGCCCCCTCGTCGCATCAGCAGTTCGTAGTAGCGCAAACCGTTGTCGTCCGCTTGCGGAGGGTTGCTGCGCATTTGGACGACGCACTGGTCGGCATCCGTTTCAATCGGGGAAATGGGCTCCAGTAAGTAGGTCAGCCGCTGGCACAGTGCCTGGCTGGCGTCGCGCAGTGGCCCGATGGGCACGTTTGCCAGCGCGCCGGTCAGCAACGTTAGCTCCATGAGTGAAACGGCCATCGCATCGCACTGCACGACTTCGCAGGTGGCCTGGCGGTCGCCCTCATCGGCACGCACCAACCCCGAGGCGGTCCCTTGAGCAGCCTGCAAGGCGGCTTTTAAATTACTGGAAAGACTCATGCGGCGGCTCCTCCATCTTGACCTTCCGGGCCATGCTTGCCGGGACCCGATGGGCTTGTTTCGGTCTGATGCTGCGCGCCGTCGTAAGACAGCACGGCCCGGTCCCCTTTCAGTACCGTAGCCAGATGAACCGGCCTCTTCCAGAGACTGTGCAAATGCTCCAGCGTGTCGGATGCGTAATCCAGTTGCAGTTCCACACCCGTATACGCGTGCTCCAGGAAGAGCTCGCCACGGTTTTTATAGTTTCCATCGAGCACCTCGATCGTCGGCAGGCCCCGGTTCGTCAGGCTCTGCAGTAGTTGCTGTTTGACGATTGGAAACTCGCGGCTCTCAATTTCATAGGCCTCCGAGCCCGGGTTGTAACCAAAACGAAACAGTTTGTGTTCTCGAACAAAATCGAGTGTCAGGAATTCATCGATGAAGGTCAAGTCATTGTGAATCCGTCGTACCTCGAAGATTTTTTCCCGTCCCATGTCCGCACCGGCATCCCAATCGCGTCGTTTCTTGAAATCGTCGCAGCGGTCGTACTCCGTCCCGAAGGCGCCGCGATTCCAGCGGTCCTCGATATGGCGAAACAGCTCAATGCCAACCTTGTAGGGATTGAGCTGCCCGGGGGAGCTGGCCAAGGTGCCGCTGTGATGATCGCAGTAGTTCACCACGTCCGCCGCCGCAAGACCCTGGTGAATCATGATCGTCGAGTGCCAGTAACTGGCCCATCCTTCGTTCATGATCTTGGTTTGTGCCTGCGGCGCAAAGTAGTAAGCCTCGTCGCGCAGGATCGTCAATACTTCGGCCTGCCAGCCCTCCAGTGGCGCGTGCACCAACAGGAATTGCATCACGTCCCGTTCGGGATGTTCTGGAAAGGATTGTTGCGCATGTTCGCCAGCCAGCCTGTCCGCCTCAGTCCGAATCGTTTCGGGCGGATTGATGAACGGTTGCATGTAGGGTTTGGCCTGGAATCGGGCCGGCTCGGGAGGCGGCTTCTTTTTCGGCGAGTGGGTAAAGTCGTCACGCTCGGCCGATGAGCGGCGCTGAATGAAAGGCTGGTGGATATCGATCAAATCCTCAATGCTCAAGCACGTGTCAACAAAGTCCTCGACCACCTCGACGCCCATTTCATCTATGATCCGCCTTATCCTCGTGCCATGATTGGCCATCTCGTCCATCATTTTCCGATGCGTGTGGGCAAACCACAAGTTGTTTTTGAAAAAATCTGAATGCCCGTAGACATGGGCCATCACCAGCTTCTGGTCGACCGCGGCATTGGTTCGCATCAGATAGGCATAACAGGGATCGTTGTTAATGACCAATTCGTAAATTTTTTGCAACCCGTATTGATACCCCTTGCTGAGCTGCTCATATTCCATGCCAAAGCGCCAATGTGGATAACGCGATGGGAACCCACCGCGGGCGGCGACCGCATTGAGTTGGTCCGCATCGATCAGCTCGAACAAGGTTGGAAAAAAATCGAGCCCATAACCGCGCGCGTACGCTTCGACTTCGACCTGCGTCGCGGCCAGTTCCGGTGTCAATTTCCCAGGTTCGTGGTTGACCATGATGGAGTTCGCCTGTTCGTGGTGTTTTGGGAATACAACCATCGTACTCGTACTCAGCCGCTTGCGACGGTACTTCTACTCGTACTCGACTCTCATGCGGAGTACCATAAGATCGTCGAGTACGAGTACTAAGGGCAGCCAAAACTCCCAACTTGAAATGGGTATGCTATTTATCGTTAGCTTTTCAGCCGGCCAGCAGCAGTCATACTCCTTTCCCTAAAAAGTTCTTAATCGACTGGCATATTGCCTCTTTGTCCTGAATCTCCGACAGAATCAGGGCTTCTTGATCACCAAACTGTTTACGCAGCGATGCCAGGTAATCGCCGCTCCCATAAGGGCTTTCGACCTGTCCATAACAAAAGAGATTGACTACCGGCAGCAATTTTTCCCGCAGCCAATCAAATGCCTTGCGGTTGTCGTCGCCCCAGTTGTCTCCATCGGAAAACTGAAAGCAGTAGATATTCCAATCATCGGGGGGATACGACTGGTTGATCCGCTCGGCGCACACCTGGTAGGCAGCGCTGATCCGTGTGCCGCCACTTTCACGGGTGTGGTAGAAAGTCTGCTGGTCAACTTCCTTGGCTACCGCATCGTGGATGATGTAGCGCGTTTCGATGCCCTCATACTGGCTGGCCAGCCAGGTGTCGATCCAAAACGCCTCAGTACGAACGATTTCCTTCTGGTCGTCGGTCATGGAACCCGAGACATCCATCATGTAAATCACGGCCGCGTTGACTTGTGGCTGCGGCACTTCATTCCACGAGCGATAACGCTGATCGACCCGAATCGGCACCACGCACGGGTCTCCCGGTTGGTAAGTGCCAGTGGAAATTTGTCGGCGCAGCGCCCGCAGGTAGGTGCGTTTGAAATGCTTCAGGGACTCAGGGCCCGTTTGGCGAATGCTATTGTATTTCGATTTTTTCGCGCTGATGTTGGCCGTCCCTTTGGGTTCAATGCGGGGCAATTGGAGCTCATCTCCAAGCATTTGGGCCAGTTCATCCAGCGAAATCTCCACTTCCAGCAAGTGGCCGTCGCCCGGTCCATTGCCCGCGCCGCCCGTGCCCGCAGGACCGGCTCCCGGCTTGCCCACCGGATCGCCCTCTTCGCCGTCCCCCTGACCGACCCCCCCCGAACCATTCTTGCCAAATCGAAAACGGGGCACTTCCAGTTGCGGCACGGGAATGCTGACCAGGTCGCCGCCGCGTCGGCCGATCATTTCCCCGTGCGTGATGTACTTGCGCAAATTCTCCCGTATCCGCCCACGGACGATCTGTTTGAAGCGGCGGCGATCTCGTTGGATGTCCATTATTCTTTGGCATCACCACGGGCAAAAATGCTGGCTACATAATTCAGCACATCGGTGGCGCTTTCGTCGTCGTAGCCGTAGTCGCGAATTAAGCGTCCCTTGACGACATCGATTTTCTGCTGAGTCTCGGCATCCACCACGTTCGAAATCAAGCTGGTGAGCTTGATGGAGTCCTTTTGATCCTCGAACAATTTTAATTCCAGCGCCTTGTAGAGCCGTTCATTTGTTTTGTAATCGAATTTCTTGCCATCGATCGACAAGGCGCCGATGTAGTTCATGATTTCGCGGCGGAAATCATCCTTGCGACTCTCGGGAATATCGATTTTATCCTCTACCGATCGCATCAGACGTTCGTCCGGTTGGTCGTACTGGCCGGTAAAGGGATTTTTGACCTTCTCCTTTTGCGTGTAGGCCTTCACATGGTCGATGTAATTTCCGCAAAGACGTGCCAAGGCATCTTCATCGGCGGCAATTGCTCGTTGCACCTCGTTTTTAACGATGTTTTCGTATTCTTCCTTCACCACATCGAGCAGATCCCGGTATTCCTGCTTGATTTCCTCATTGTTGATCAGGCTGTGATGCTTCAACCCGCTGGCCAGTTCGTTCAGTACCATGAATGGATTGACCGAACGGGCATCGGGATGGGCGACCAGGGCGTTGGACAATTTGTCCTGCACATAACGGGGAGAAATTCCCACCAATCCCTCGCTGACCGCCTGCTCGCGCAATTCGGCAATGTTCTCCTCGGTAAAACCCGGCAGGCTTTTGCCGTTGTAAAGTTTTAACTTCTGCATGCGTGTCAGGCCGGCATGCTTGGGTTCTTCCAGCCGGGTCAACAGGGCCCACATTGCGGCCATCTCAATAGTGTGCGGGGCAATGTGTTTGTTCGGTACGGTCTTTGGATTGTAATCTTTTTCGTAAATCGAAATTTCATGTTCTAAAGTGGTGACATACGGGATGTCAATTTTAACTGTCCTGTCACGCAATGCTTCCATGAATTCGTTGTTCTGCAGACGCCGATATTCCGGTTCGTTGGTATGTCCCAGGATCACCTCATCGATATCGGTCTGAGCAAATTTTTTCGGCTTGATGCAATGTTCCTGACTGGCACCGAGCAGGTCATACAGAAAGGCGACATCCAATTTGAGCACTTCGACAAATTCGATGAGGCCCCGGTTGGCGACGTTGAACTCGCCATCGAAATTGAAAGCACGCGGGTCGCTATCGCTACCATATTCGGCGATCTTGCGATAATTGATGTCCCCGGTCAGTTCCGTGGCGTCCTGGTTTTTCTCATCTTTGGGCTGGAAGGTACCAATGCCTATACGATCTTTTTCGCTGATGAGAACCCGTTTGACGCGTACATCCTGTATTACGCGAGTCCAGTCCCCGTCGTATTTTTTTAATTTTTCCTGATACATGAATCGGCAAAACGGATCCAGTTCGCCCCGGATCAATACCTGGAACCGGCCTGGCCCAGCCGACGACTCGTCCCTGTCGGCGTTGAGTCGGCTGGCCACTTCCTCGCGAAACCGTTCGGGAATGAGATGCAGAGGCTCCTCATTCATGGGGCACCAATGGATCAACTGGGGATTTTCGTCGTCTACCCAGCCGAGCGTGTAGAGAGCCCCCTCGTCGGTGGCCGAATATCGTTCCAGTCCCTGCTTGAGCAAGCGAACGATGGTACTTTTGCTACTGCCAACAGGCCCATGCAACAGGAGCACTCGCTTCTCGATGCCATATTCCCTGGCCGCACTTTTCAACGCATTGACCAGCTTATGTAACGGCTCGCGCAGCCCAAACACCGCATCGCGACCGTCGCCGGTAGGATCGTCAAAGAAACGGTAGTGATGTTCCCGCTCGCGTCCCTTGTCGTCGACCTCGACGCCGTAGGAGAGGATCATATCGTACAGCCGCTGATAAGCAGTACGCGTCACCCGGGGATGGTTGCGAACGATCTTAAGATACTGCTCGAACGTACCGGTCCAATTTTTTCGACGAAACAGGTCTCGATCCTGGCGATCGGAAACCAAGGCGATAATAGCACTGCCATTGGCCATATTCTCTCTCCTTCAGTTCCGTGGGAAATCAATGGAAGTCCGACCTCATAGCCTCGTGTCGGCTTCGGCTAATTCCATGGAGTGCCTGGATTGCCAGCAGTGGCCATGACAAGAGTACGCAAAAGATGACCCACGGAGGGTTACAACCTACCGTGGCATCCCGCGCGGAAGAGCATTGCGTACAGGCACGGGCCGGAAAATCTGCTGGAACGCGCCTGCCAGAGGGCAAACACCTGGGCAAAGGTTGGCAAAGAGCACTCAAAGTAGGCTGGTGATCTATTTCCAGTATTGGTTCAAGTGGACGCTTGGGCAACAACAAATTCCATAAAAAGTAGCACGCCCCACTATCTAGAGGTATTCAGGCCCAAGCCTCGTAAATGATTACAAGCTCAAGGTTTGCGTGCGTTGGAACGGTATGGCAATAATGGCGCCCGCTGTCGTCCACGACCTGGTTGGACAGTTGCCGCTTGGCTGCCCATGCATGCTGAAACAGAGGCCAGAATACCTATTTACGCAAGGCAGAAAAACTTTGTCGATTATGTCGATTTTTACGAAAGATGCGACTTTGAGAATCCGATACAACCTTTACGTACTGGTTCCCGGGGGGGTTACCAAGGCGTCCGTGCTCGGTTCCGCGGTGTGCTAGCACACCGCTGTCGACCGTGCGACGAGGGCGTCGAATGCTTTGCAGGCACTATGGTGCTAGCTGGCAACAGCCCCTCGAGGGATCGATCGATGAAACGCTCCCAGGCAAAACTGTCCATCCTAGTTAGCCCATTCCTGATACTAGCAGGCCTCACCGCCTGTTCGCAGGCCGTGTCGGCGCACGAGACTGGCACGCAACATGTTCATTTCCAGAGACCCCGGAAAAAATCGTCAAGCCAGCGGCTCACTTTCCGGTCCGCAAGCCAAACGCTAGCATCTCCAGACAGCCAAGAGCGCCAGGCGACAGGCCAGCGTGGTCGCAGCCGAGTTGCGAATTCGCGTGAACCGAGACAAGCTGCCGCTGAAAATCCCTTGCGCGAGCAACCGCCCAGGAAGCAGGTACGATCCACACCAGAAAACCATAGCATAACGGCCCAGAGCAAGACGGCCCAGAGCAGGACATTCAAACAGAGCAGTAGGGCCAGACCAACCAGGCACGCCACAGCCTATTCTCCTGCCGCTGAATCCGCCGACGAGCTGTCAAATGCTCCCAATCCATTTCCCGTGGAGCGTATTGCCAGCAAGCTCAAGCAGAGCCGACAGGTTCGACATGATCACCGAGTCGCGCCCGCCTCTCATGAGCAGGTTGTGTACGAATCTGATTCGTCCGACGCTTGTGCCTATTGTGGAGGCGAGGGAGCGTGTGAGCCCGGCTGTGGCCTGATTGAGGCGGGATGTGGTATTGGCGAACCTGGTTGCGGAATTGAAGAACCTGGCTGTGGAATCGTGGAGCCCGGCTGCGGAATTGTGGAACCCGGCTGTGGGGCCGTGGACGAGTGTGGCAGCTGTGTGGGGCCTCCCAAGCCTGACTACTGGTGCTTTCCCATTTGCCTTCCCCGGCTCCGAATCATCGAATTCTCAGCCGGCGTCCATTCGTTCCGCGATGCGCGTGATTTCCCGGTTGGTACGAATTCAACTGGCGGCACTGCCAATTATGGATTTCAGGAAGCCATCAACGTGGGCGGCCGCTTGCCTCTCATTGGTCAACTGTTTCCGCAACTCAGTTATCAGCTGGGCTACCAGGCAGTGCAAAGCCGCCTGTCAGGAACAAGCATTAACTCCAATAGCCGCTCCCAGAATTTCGTCACCATCGGCATGTATCGGCGCGTGCCAGTCGGACTGCAGTTCGGCGTGGCGTGGGATTACCTGCAAGATCAACTGGCCGAGGATGTCTCGCAATCCAGGGCCGACCTGCAACAAATCCGCTATGAGATCAGCCTCAAAACACCTCGTGGGCGCGAAATCGGCTTCACCGCGGCCACCCATCTCAACGATCGAGAGCTGACCTTTGTTGATGGTGTCAATGCGTCCACAGATACCTACCAGACCGTCGACCAGTACATGCTGTTTTACCGTTGGCATTTCCACAACCAGGGGGTCGGCCGCTTAAGGGCAGGCGGCACCAATGACAGCGAGGTGATCCTGGGAGCCGACTTTCAGGTCCCCCTCAATGACCGCTGGTCCCTGCAGTCAGGCTTCAACTACCTGATCCCGGACCAGCATGATGTCACCCAGGAAGCATGGAATCTGGGCATGAACATGATCTGGCACTGGGGACGAACCGCCCGATCGTGCCACCGCAGTCCTTACATGCCCCTTTTCCCGATAGCGGACAACGGCTGGATGTTTGTCGACCGGGTACACTAACGGTCTCCCTTCTTGAGAAAAAACTATCACGAGTGTAACGCGCGACAGGTCCAGTTTATGCCTTCGTGGGCCGCCCTGGCAGTCGTATCATTGATTCGGGCCTGAGTTATTTTGCAGTTTTTCTTGGTCCATTCTGCCGGGCCAGAGGGAGAGCCTCATTGTCACTGGGGCGGATAAAAAGCAGAAATCTTGACCTTTTCAGCAATTTCACTAATGCTAATCGACAATTTGCATGATAGAATACCAAGCTTAGGTCCAGCTTTTGCTGGGCTTTTGTACTGGTGTCTCTTTTGTACGGGGGTCTCTTGTGGCTGGTCCCCAAGCGATTGGGCCCTTCACAGCGGATGCCTTAAACGCGGCCCATGGCTACCACATCGGCCTACTTAAATTTGGCTACAACACCTTACTTACAAATGGGAGTGACGAAATCATGCAGATGGTCGAAGCAAATTGGGAGGACGAAGAAAACAATCGCCAGGTTACCGTTTCAGTGGGCTACACCCGTCAAGGTGAATCCATCGAGATCCACGCGGTCACTCCCAAGCTGGTAACCTTCCTTTGCCCGCAAACCAAAACTCCTTTGCGTTCGATCGGCGTATGGACCGACAAAGGACGCGAATTGCTGGCCAATCGCGTGTGCAACGTCCAGTTGACTGAGAAGATTGAAGCGAATCTAGCGGTTTAGCCGGGCAGGCCAGTTCAAGCTATTGGGCCAGTTCAAGCTTTTGGGCCTAATCGGACCGAACCGACGTGGTTAATTCGGCCCTATCGCTCCCGGCGCAGGGGCAGTTTTTTTACTGGCTCCCCAACGGTCAAAGGTTACTTTTTTTGTAATCGTGTTGTTTTTACGCCGGATGGTGAGTTGCACCGTCTCGCCAGGCTGGTAAGCAGCGATCCGTTTGGTCAGGGCCTCGAAACTGTCGACCGGTTCTCCCCCGACATGAGTGATGATGTCGTGCGGTTGCAGGCCACCCCGATCCGCGGCGCTGCCTGGCAATACCGTCGTCACATGCGCGCCCCCCAGGGCCAGGTCGCCACCAATACCCAATTTAGCGCCGCTGCGGCGAACTTCGATCGTCACCGTTTCGGGTAGCTGCTTGCGAAGCGCGTCGATCGATTCGGTGGAAAGCTGCATACCGTAGATTTCCACCCGCGTGAGTGCGGTAATCTTTGGCAAATAAAGGAGCGCCCGCTCGCCGACCGGGGCTGAATGCAGGCTGACGATCGAGGTCCGTCGTATCTTCGCGATGATTTGAAGATCGTCGTCGGTGCCATTCCAATTGGCTCCCAGGGTCACCCGCAGTGGCTGGCGATTTTTATATTGCCGGGGAATTCGGGCATTCGCGGGCAGGCGGTTGACCGGCTCACACAGACCTCCAAGGCGCTGGATCGTTTCGATGGCTTTCTGCTCACGGAGAGTGGCCAGCACCTCGGTTGCCAAAGCCGCTTCGAGAGGACGATTGGTGAGAGCGGCCAGCTTTTCCAAAGCAGCCAGGCGCAGCTCGGTGTCTTTCGATTCCGACCAGGTCGTGAGAATACGGACCGCTCGCGTGACACTTTCCAGAGAAGCGTCCCGATCCATTGCCACTGCGGCAACCGGTTTCAGGGCCTGGTTGCCCGCGACCACGAGCCGCTGCTGGGCAGCCTCGCGCACTGTATAATGATCATCGTCCAGTTCCCGGGTCCACTGGCGGACATGCTCGGTTAAAGTAGCGCTCACCCGGGAAGCATTGGCCGCCGTCTCGTCCTTGTTCTCTTCGCCCCCGGCATAAACAGGCGGCCCCCAATCCAAAACGGCCCAGGACAAAATTTGAAGGCCCAGGACAGCCAGAACATTCACGGCACATGCCACCGGGGCCCCGCGGCTGTCGCCAATCCCTGGAGTCGAATATCTGATCATTTGCCTGAAAATCCTGATCTGCTCATGCACCATATACCGGAACCCAAAATGGGGCCACACAACTGCCTATCCAATCTACAGGGAACATAAGTGTTTTCCAACCGCATCCGTTGTTGTCGCTCCTCGGTTGGATTAGGCTAGAGAGCCATGAAATTCGCGTTACTAGGCTCTGATGCCGAAAGCCTGGCCCTCTCGGAAGCAGCCCTGACAGCGGGCCACCAGTTGATCTGGGTAGGAGATGTTCCGAACCGGCTGGAACATGCGGATTGGCAAGTTCTGCTCGACCGGCAAACGGCCGATGTGGTCCTCGTGGGACGTGGCCAGGCAGAGCCCGAAGTTCGGGCCGAACAATTGGAAAGCCTGGCCAAACAGGGCATCACGGTACTCGCGACCCACCCGGTCGTGCCTTCGGTATTGAGTTATTTCGAAATTGATATGTCCCGTGACGAAAGTGGAGCCCTATTTCGTTACTACCATCCCACTGCGGAACACCCGGTCGTGGAGCAGTTGGCGGCCTGGATCCGACAGGGACAGCCGAAATTAGGGATGATTGAGCAGATTGTCTGCCAACGAGGGCTGGCTGAACGTACTCGCGAGCGGGTCTTGAGGCATTTTGCCCGTGACGTGTTGTTGCTAGCTCGGCTGGGGGGATGCCTCAATCGACTGGGCGCTTTGGGCAGCCCATCTAGCGATGCGACGTATGCGGCTCTGAGCGTGCAGATGATCGGGCAACTCGAGCGGCCCGTGCACTGGTCGGTGGGCCCCGAAGATGGCTCTCCTGGTTTGCAATTAACGCTAGTGGGCCAACAGGGACGACTCCTGCTCCAACTGGACGAGGCTGGCATGCCGCGTCGACAGATGCTCCACCTCGCGGGGGCTCAAGAAGAATTGCCCCAACTGGGCGCCGATTTCAACCCCGCTGCCGAGGCCGTGAAGGCAATCTGTTTGGCCCTGCGGGAAGCGGATGGAATCGACGTTCCGCCAGCTCAGGGAGGAGAGCACGCGAACGCGGCTGATTCCCATCGAGACCAGCCCCAGGCAAGCCACTGCCCTAGAACAACCCAATCCACCTGGCGTGAAGCTCTGCTGGCAATGGAGCTCACCGATACGATCGAAATCAGCCTGCGTCGCGGCCGTATGATCGATGTCCACCAGCAACAGTTGACCGAGTACATGGCATTCAAAGGCATGATGTCCGCGATTGGCTGCGGGCTGCTACTGGTGTTGCCCATGCTCCTATTGGGACTTGGCTGGATTGCTGGCGAAATGGGACTCCCCGTGGCTTCCTATTGGCCCCACGGCCTGCTGCTGCTGCTGGGCCTGTTCCTGGCACTGCAAGCACTGCCGTGGCTGCTTTATTCGAAACGCAAATCGGCTGAAAAAGGCTAACTGAGTCTATCGATTATAGAAAAATTGCCGGTTAAACCGAAGTTTCCCTTCCCTGCGAGTCGATGACGTTCGCGGGGCGACTTTTCTCGACCATGTCTCGACTGGAGATTCTCGACTGGCGGTGCGAGGAAGTTGTGGGGCAAACACAGAACCGTTACGAAAGGGGCCGCTCGGTGGGCAGATTGATCCTATCTGGCCCAATCTTATCGGGCATACGGGTGTGGTTATGCATCCCAGGCAAGAAAAAGTTGCCTTTGGCAACCCCTTTCCTGCTGTTGTCTGCTTTGGCCACGGTCGCCTGCAGTGGCGGCTGCAAGCAATGCTGCGAGTGGACGAATGATTTCGATTCAGCATTGGATGCCTGTTGCCAGGAAGACTGTTCTCTGCGCTGCCAACCCCTGGCATGCTTCAATGACCGCTGCTCGGCGGCACCAAGAGAATCTGGATCTTGCCTGGCCAAGGACTGTAAGTCGCAAGCCCCCAGCGTGATAAAACGGCCCCTCCGGCGCCTGGTCAAGTGTAAGGCCAGACAACCAGCCAAGCGCCCCGAACCGACGATCGCCTACGAACCGCCTCGGCCACCCAAGTTTTTGCTGGTACCCACGCGCGAAGTCCTTTCCAACGTAAATATGATGGCTCCAACGCCTCGACGGGGCGATGTGGAAGTCGGCTTTGGGCCCCAGCTTGATATTCCAGGCCACGATTGAGGCGGGGAAGGTAGTTAGGCCATAGGGCATAGGCAACAGGCCATAGTAAGAGGCTCCTGGAGGTAGTCAGGCTCAAGTTTGTCACCGTGTATATCTACGGGCCGGATACGTATTGGCCGAAAATTGGCCCACACCTCCACTCTTCCCTCTTCCCTCTTCCGCATTCCGCACTCCGCATTCTCCTTGTCAATATGGGTGAGATGTAACGCTGAAGGGTTGTGACGTTTAAGCGTATCGCTTGGCGACGCCGATCTTGGAATTTATGGCATGCCGGCCTGTCTCGCATGCCCCCCGCCTTTCACGTTCGCTCACTCACACCTCGGACGAGCCTCCCATGCCTGAACTGCGCCAAAGAACTCTTTTCAGCCGGCCGGGCCATCGAATCATCGTAGGGTTACTGCTAGCAGGCACGGCAAGCTTTCCTCTTGCCGAGGCTGCTTCCGGCAAGCGCATGACACCAGTCGTCCAGGCAGTCCAAGATGCGGGGCCGTCGGTGGTCAATATTCAGGGCCAGAAATCCATCCACGAGGGCGGCCCCACCGGTCCGTCCCGACAAGTCAATGGCATGGGCACCGGTATCGTGATCGATTCACGTGGCTATATCCTCACCAATCACCACGTGGTCGATGGCGTGCGGAGGATCAATGTGACACTCAGTACGGGCCAGACTTATGTGGCCCAAATTGTCGGACGTGACCGAGAAACCGACCTTGCCGTGATCCGCATCCGCGCCCCTCACTCGCTGCCGGTCTTGAAAGTCGGCACGTCAAGCGACTTACTGACCGGTGAAACGGTCATTGCCGTAGGGAACGCGTATGGTTACGAAAACACGGTAACCAAGGGCATTATTAGCGCCTTGCACAGAAATGTGCAGGTCAATGAAACTCAGCGCTATCTCGATTTGATCCAAACGGACGCCAGCATCAATCCTGGCAACTCGGGCGGTCCCCTGATGAACGTTGACGGCGAGATGATTGGCGTGAACGTGGCCGTAAGAGCAGGCGCCCAAGGAATTGGATTTGCCATCCCGATTGACAAAGCACTAGCGACTGCAACGAAAATCCTTAGTATCGAGCAACTCGACAATCACTGGCATGGCATGACTGCTGTCATGCTCGACGGGCCGCACGGACCGGTAACGGTTGCCGACGTGGCCAACGACAGCCCAGCTGCCGCATGCGGGCTCCAGCAGGGCGATCGGATCGAGCGCATAGGCACGCTCGCCATTCACCGTCCCATTGATGTTGAGCGTGCCCTGCTTGGCCGGCCAGCAGGCGACATGGTGCCCCTGATTGTCCGGCGGGACGATGATGCGGTGGAATTGGAATTGGCCATCGCCACCAAAACACGACTTTCTCAAACCACTGGCCGATTACCCTTATCACCAAAGCCAAATAATGCTCTCGAACAGGCCACCTGGGACACCTTTGGTTTGATTCTTAAACCTGAATCACGAGCCCGATTTCGCCAGCTGGGCCTGGCGTATGCGGGTGGCATGCGCGTCGTTGCCGTACGCCCGCGCAGCTCCGCCGCCCTGGAAGGCATCCGCAAGGATGATCTGCTGGTCAAAGTGCACCGTTGGACCACGGTTTCGGACCAGGACCTGCGCAATCTGATCCGCCGCACCGACGCAATCGCCCAGCTCGGAATGGTAAAATTCTACATCGTCCGCGGCAACGAAACTTTCTTCGGCCACCTGGCAATAGCCAGCCGATCAGAAAGAGCCCGGCGGCATTAGCCTGGCTTCACCTTAACACTCAATACGATCACTTTCCCGGAAACATCTGTGAGCCCAGAAATATCCGTTTTGCTACAATGGTGGGGAACTTGAGTTAGCCACCCCCCCTGGAAGGGCAATACGAATAAATTCTTAAACCGGCCCTAATTTTCCTAACCGTTTCAAGTGGTCTCTGTCGATGGACAGCATGGACACCCGGTCCATCGATGCACCGGGGCATGAAATCTTTCGGTATTGAGGCATGCCATGGCAGGTAAATTGCTCACTTTTGCCGGATTACTATTTTTAGTTGGCGGTGGCTGCCGCGCCTGCAGCAGTTGCGGCGACTACCTGCCGCCAGTCGCCGGCTCAACTCAGGACTGGCACGGCCCACGTGCCGGATCGAGATTCGACCAGGTGGATGCTCCGGATGAGGACAGTTTGCCCGAGCTAGAAGACAGTCTTGAAGAAAGCGGCCCCGCCAGTGACCTGGAATCCGGCATTCCCCAAGAAGCCGCGACTCCGCTTCCTGGACTCGATGAAAACTTGTAAGGCAAGTTTCATTCGCCGCGTCGATCGTACCTTTGCAACGAACTGGCGGCTGGGACCGGCTTGCCTGCAGGTGGATTCGCACGAGACTTCATGCTAATGAAGCGACGATTAAAAATCTCAGCGTCGAATGGATCGCGTGGCTCAAAACTTGTGAGCCGACCTCCCCGCAGAAGAGCCTCGGTTTGACGATACTTTTCAGGCCTTGGCAAACCGTGTTTATTATCTGTCGAAGGCGGAGTTTCTTTCAGCGTAAGCCCGGATGCCTTTCCGAACGAATGAGAAACATGCGGCAACTTTGAATCTTGCCCGTTGGATGCCGCCACTCGTCTCGAATCGGCAAGATCCTGGACATCTTGGCTTGCCGATGGGATCGAACGAATCCAACGTTTCAACATATTTGTCGGTCGAGCGCCCAATGGTTTGGAACGACGCTCTGCCGAACCATGGACGCTCGTCGCGTAGGTCAGCAACGGACCACCCGGCGGCATGGCGCGGCCGATTTGCTTTAACACACTGGCTAAATTTTCCCGTGTCAAACCAGGATGCCCTGCCCCCTCGACAGCCAAGCGATTCAGATGCAGGGACCGCGTCGAATCGCCCCCGTGGCAACCTGAACTGGCGCAGTTGTGTAGCAAAATCGGCTCGATCTGCCGCACGAACTGTCGGCCAACCGCTTTGGGAAGTTCCCTGATGGGTGCCGGTTTCGCCAATTCGTGGGCGACTGGGGCCGCAATCCGCGTGGTCTTTTCACGCACTCCGTGCCCGCGACGAGTCGCCTGAGTCAATTGATTCTCGAGGACCTTCAAGCCGGGCTGCTCAGGATCCATGGCACGCGCCGCACGCACTTCCACCCTGGCGTAATCCAATAAATCGTGCCGCAGGCACCATGCGGCCAATTGTCGATGCGAGTCCGCGGAGGAACCGGTGCGCGACGCACGCCGCTGTCGATAGGCATCGGCAAGATTCCGGCAGCAAGCATCCACCTGGCCAACCGGCACCTGAAGTTCACCCCGCTGCATGACCACATGGTAATAATCGCCCTGCCGTGTAATTTCTCCCTGTAGAATGCTCCCATTCCGCAGCATCAGCAGTCGAGGCGGGCCAACCTCCCCGGCCCCCACCTCCTCCCCGCAGGAACCAAACCCGGGGAAGCTCGCCCACAAGACGACCGAACAATAGATTGAAGCTCGCATCATAGTGCGGAAAGATTAGGAAATGGGAGACCTGGGGTCAAGGGTAGCTACCCCGGTCAGGGGAAGGTATATTGGAGGCCGCCAACAAAAGAGAATGGAATTATCATATCTCTCCCAATCCTCCGACAGAACCAGGGGCCTCCGACAGAACCAGGGGCCTCCGACAGAACCAGGGGCCTCCGACAGAACCAGGGGCCTCCGACAGAACCAGGGGAGGGATTGGATAAATAAAAAGGTGGTCATGCAAGCAGACTGGTATACTACGTGGAGCGTCGCGACATTCATTACTCTGGAAACGTACAGGGAGTTGGCTTCCGCTACTCAACCCGTTCGATTGCGGCAAACTACCAGGTTGCTGGATACGTTCGCAATCAACCAGACGGCCGTGTCCAGGTGCAAGTGGAAGGCTCGCAGGCCGAACTCGATCGTTTTCAAGCAGAAATCGCCGACCGGCTCTCCGGACACATTCGATCGGTTCGCACCGACACACGACCTGCCACGGGGGAATTCACGACCTTTGAAATCCGCAGCTGAACCGGGCAGTATGTGGCCAAACTTTACTGGCACCCCAACTCTCAACCCCCAACCCTCTATAACCCATGTCTAAACTCTCGATCTGGTTAACCCCCCTATGGCTGCTAGCAGTTGGCGTCACCCTGGGGGCATTGGTGCTGGTGATCTTATGGGCTGTCCTCTGGCTGGTCCACCGGCCCACCGCGGCAGCAATGTTGGAGGGGGTGCGAGAAGGCGTTTTGCAACCGATTTCCTACGTGCTGATCGCGTTGGTGGCCCTGGCAATCCTGGCCAGTCCGGCAATGCCTTTGCAACGCATGCTGAACTCGCTCGGTCGGCTTCCTGTAATTGCGAAACTTACTGGGGGAGTTGCGGTAGGGGACCAACCCTTCAAGATAACAGTTCCCCCGCGCAGCAGCGACATATCCATCCCCGTGTCTTTTCGCTCGGATGAGCTACAAGGCTATTCTCTGGAAAGCGAACAGGATATTGCCGTCAATGTCGAGCCCAAGAAGGGATTTATCGATCCGCTTATTCAGGTCGAGGGAGGGCAAACCTATCGCTGGAAGCCCGGGGGGAGTCTACCGCGAAATTTCGATGGGCCGATTGAGCAACTCTATGTGACCAATGAAAGCGATTTGCCCACAGTTGTCCAGGGAGTCTTTCAAACGGATGTTGAAATGCCTCAGGTACGCCAAATCCCCATCACGGCTCTGGGTGTGATCGCCCTCTACGGGCTCTATTTTTTAATTCGCTTGCTGGCTCCCAAACTGTCGGTCATCGCCACGGCTACGGCCAAAGAAGCGATGTCCCAACCTATCTACCTGTTGCTACTGATTATCGGTGTGGTTGCGCTGGTAGCCTATATCTACATTCCATACAACACGTTCGGGGAAGACGTAAAAATGCTAAAAACCTCGGGAATGACCACCATTAAAGTGCTGGCAATTCTAGTCGCTCTGTGGACGGCCAGCATGTCGGTGGCGGAAGAAATTGACGGCCGAACGGCCTTAACGGTACTCTCCAAGCCGGTCGGGAGACGGCAGTTTATCCTGGGCAAGTACCTGGGGATCTTGTGGCCCATCGTGTTGCTGTTCATTGTACTGGGAGTGGTGTTTTTGTTTACGGTGTCCTACAAGGTCGTTTACGATGCGCGCGAATCCGCCAAAACCGCGCCGATATGGCAAGCATGCTATGTGGAAGTCATCCGGATTGTGCCAGGATTGATATTGGCATTCTTCGAAGCAGCCATCCTGGCCGCCATCAGCGTTGCGGTTTCTACCCGATTGTCGATGCTTCCCAACCTGGTCCTCTGTGGTTCCATCTATGTGCTGGGGCATTTGGCCGCCTTGATTGTCAAATCCTCGGTGGGAGAAATCGTCTTTGTGCGTTTCGTGGGGCGTTTGATTGCCATTGTACTACCGGTGCTGGATCACTTTGAAATCGAAGGGGCCATTGCCGGATCCTCGGTGGTGCCTAATTCGTACCTGTTGACAGCGCTGGTTTACACCATCCTCTACTGTACCGCGGCGATGCTGGTGGCACTCATCCTGTTCGAGGACCGTGACCTGGCCTGATGGGAATGCGGATTTCGGAATGCGGAATGCGGAATGAAAAGGATCACACCCGCCGTAATAACTGGCTGGCCACGGTCTTTGCCTTGTTGCTGCCGACTTTGGTGACGCTGGTCTATTTCGTCTGGGCGGCCCATTATGAAAGCGGCGTTCAGCAGCTTGCCTATGCCGTGGCCAAGGGAGCGCAATTCCTGTTCCCTTGGTTCTGGGTCGCTGTGGTACTCAAAGGTACTCAATGGGGTCGGCCGACCTGGCACGCACAACCCGGGGGTACTCGGAAGAGTCTGCTGCTGGGAGGGGTTTTCGGACTGGCGGTTCTGGTGGCGATGGTGGTGTTGTACTACGGTGTCATCCAATCCTTGCCCAATTTTCAGGAGCCGGCAAATCGAATTCG
>Ga0114931_10002759_pt1 | contig 22316 bp, 21 predicted proteins | sample 2SBtaG_FD_89579 | JGI IMG/M metagenome (GOLD analysis project Ga0114931, IMG submission 89579) | Deep subsurface microbial communities from Kolumbo volcano to uncover new lineages of life (NeLLi) - 2SBTROV14_V59a metaG | ecosystem: Environmental > Aquatic > Marine > Volcanic | place: Kolumbo... | reverse complement strand
GAGGTGGCCCCCCGGCATGGAACGGCGTGAGTTCCTCAAGTTGTCCGCCGCCTCGGTAGGCGCGTTGATGGTGGCCTCGGAGGCGCAGGCGTTCAAGCTGCCCAATCCGCTGGCGCGCGCGCCGAAGGCCTGGTACGACGGCGACGTCAGCACCGTCCTCACCTACTGCGAGAACTGCTTCTGGAAGTGCGGCGTTCGGGCATCGGTGGCCGACGGCCGGGTGTGGAAGGTCGACGGATACGAGGCGAACCCGAAGTCGCGCGGCCGGCTCTGCCCGCGCGGTCAGGGCGCCGTGGCGCAGACCTACGACCCCGACCGCCTGAAGCGGCCCCTCATCCGCCTCAAGGGCACCGAGCGCGGCGACGGCAAGTACCGGGAGGCCACGTGGGACGAGGCCCTGTCGGTGATCGCGGCCGGCATGCTCGCCATCAAGGAGCGCCACGGCAGCGAGTCGATGGCGTTCTTCGCGCACGGCAGCGGCGACACCTGGTTCGGCGAGTACCTGCCCGCGGCCTGGGCCACTCCCAACGTCGGCAAGCCGTCGGTGTCGCTGTGCACCGGCCCGCGCGAGACGGCCGCGCAGTGGACCTTCGGGCGCGGCATCGGAGGGCACGAGCCCATCGACTGGGAGAACACCGACTACATCGTCCTCGTCGGGCACCACATCGGCGAGGACACGCACAACACCCAGCTCCAGGACTTCAGCCTCGCCCGCAAGCGAGGGGCGAAGCTGGTGGTGGTCGACCCGCGCTTCTCGGTGGCGGCGTCGAAGGCCGACCGCTGGCTCCCCATCAAACCAGGCACCGACACCGCCCTGTTGCTCGCCTGGCTCCACGTGCTGATCACCGAGGACCTCTACGACAAGGCGTACGTCGAGCGCTACACCGTCGGGATCGAGGAGCTGACGGCGCACGTGCAGCCGTACACGCCGGAGTGGGCGGCGAACCTCACCGACCTCGATGCGAACGCCATCCGCGCCGTCGCCCGCGAGCTCGCCGCGCACGCGCCGCGCGCAGTGGTGCCTCCGGGCCGGCACACGGTCTGGTACGGCAACGACACCCAGCGCATGCGGGCGCTCTACCTGGTCAACGCGCTGCTGGGCAACTACGGCGTGGAGGGCGGGTTCTACTTCGCCCAACCGCCCTACATCGAGAAGTACCCCCACGCCGCTTTCCCGCTCGAGCCCGCCGCCGGCGGCTGCTCGGGCGCCTCGGGCGGCGAGACGATCGACACGGGCTATCGCGCCTCGGTCGACCACGGCATGTTCTTCGCGAAGACCACGGCGGTGCAGGAGCTCATCCCCGCGATGATCTCGGGCGAGCCCTACCCCATCGCCGGATTGATCGCCTACGGCGTCAACCTGTTCCACTCGATCCCGGACGTGGCACGCACCAAGGAGGCTCTCAAGAAGCTCGACCTCTACGTCGCCATCGACGTGCTGCCGATGGACCACGTGATGTGGGCCGACGTCATCCTGCCGGAGGCCACCTACCTCGAGCGCTACGACGACCTGGTCGAGATCGCGCACAAGACCCCCTTCATCGAGTTGCGGCAGCCTGCGGTGGACCCGCTGTGGGACACCAAGCCGGGGTGGTGGATCGCGCGCGAGCTGGGGCTGCGGGTCGGGCTCGAGCGGTACTTCGACTGGCCGGACATCGAGACCTACCTCGACAAGCGCTTGCGCAGCATCGGCTCGAGCCTCGCCAAGGCCAGGGAGGTGGGCACCATCGTGCAGCGCGGGCGCCCCTACCTCGCCGACTGGGAGCAGCGCAACCTCGATCCGTTCGGGACCCCGTTGGGCAAGATCGAGCTGTACTCGCAGACGTTCGCCGACGCCGGGTTCGACCCCATGCCGGTGTACGAGGCGCCCGAGGAAGGGCCCTCCGGGAGCTACCGCCTGCTCTACGGCCGCAGCCCCGTGCACACCTTCGCCAAGACGCAGAACAACTGGGTGTTGATGGAGATGCACGGCGAGAACAGCGTGTGGATCCATACCGCGGAGGCCGCGGCGCTGGGGCTCGAGAGCGGCGATTACGTCTGGCTCGAGAACCAGGACGGCGTGCGTGACGGTCCGATCGCCGTGTTCGCCACCGAGCGGTTGCGCCGCGACTGCGTCTACATGGTGCACGGGTTCGGACACCGCGCGCCGGACATGAAGGTGGCGAACGGGCGCGGCGCTTCCGATACGGCCCTGATGAGCCGCTACCGGCTCGACCCGATCTCGGGCGGCGCCGGCATGCGCGTGAACTTCGTCAAGCTCGTACCGGGCGCGCCGCGACCGCGGTTGCCGCGGCTCGCGAGGTTGGCCGAGAGGAGCGCGTGATGGCCCGCTACGCCATGGCGATCGACCTGTCGTCCTGCGTCGGATGTGCCGCGTGCGCCGTCGCCTGCAAGCTCGAGAACGAGGTCCCGGCCGGCGCGAGCCGCTTGTGGATCCGGCTGGAGGAGTCCGGCACGTTCCCCGATCTGGCCATGCAGTACCGACCGGAGCAGTGCATGCAGTGCGCCGATCCGCCCTGCGTCGGCGTCTGCCCCACCGGCGCCAGCCACGTCACCGACGACGGCATCGTGCTGGTCGACGCCGAGACCTGTATCGCCTGCGGAGCATGCATCGCGGCCTGCCCCTACGGGGCCCGGTACTTCGACGAGCGGGGGTTCGTCGGCAAGTGCACCTTCTGCGAGCACAGGATCGCCGAGAACCGGCTGCCCGCCTGCGTGGAGACCTGTCCGACCCTGTGCCGCTCCTTCGGTGACCTCGACGACCCGAACAGCGACGTGAACCGGGCCATCCGGGCCGCCCACCGGGTCGAGGTGCTCAAGCCCGAACAGGGCACGCACCCGAAGCTCGTGTACCTGAACGCACCCGCCCGCTTCGGGCTCACGCGTGAGGGGGTGTTGCGGTGACGTCCGATCCGATCACGACCTTCTACGGCGCCGTCAACGACGGGGCCTTCTGGCACTGGCCCACGCTGTTGCACTTCTGCCTGGTGGCGCTGGCCGGCGGCGTGGCGCTGCTGGTCGCCTACCGGGCGCTCGGTCGCGAGCGCCTCGGCTGGCGCCTGCCCGCCCTGTCGGTCGGCCTCATCGCGCTGGACATGGTGGTGCTGTAGGCCGAGTCGCTGGCACGCTGGCGGTTGACCCACGTCTACCTGTTCCTGAGCGTCCGCCCTGCGTCCGCCATCTGGTGGGGAGCGTGGGGCCTGGCCGGATCGGCCGTCCTGGGCCTGCTGCTGGCCTTCGGCTGGGGCCCCCGCCGCCTCTGGGGCGCCCTCCTGGCCGTGGCCTCGACGATGGCGCTGCTCTACCCGGGGCTGGCGCTGGCCGCCAACAGCGCCCGACCGCTGTGGACGCCGCTGCTGCTCGCGTTCATGCCGGTCACCGGCCTGCTGCTGGCCTGGGGGCTCGCCCTGCTCTTCCGGCAGACCGACCTGAGCCCCGCGGTGGGCGTCCTGGGCCTGGCGGGAGCGCTCCTCGGTGGGCTCTACCTGGTCGGCCTCGCGACCGGGGGGCTGGCGGCGCGGGAAGGCCTCGTCCATCTCTGGCACGAAGGCGGCACGCTGTTCGTCGCTGCGCTCGCCGCCATGTTGCTGGGACCGGCCCTGCTCCGACGCTACCCGGCGGTCGCCGGTGTGCTGGTGGTGGCCGGCGCGGTCCTGGCGCGCACGTTGCTGGTCGAGATCGGAGCCTTCATGCCGCCCATGTCGTGACCCGCGCCGCCCGCTGGCAGCGGGCCGCGCGACCTCGAGCCGTACGACGGCCCGGAAGCGCCCATCGTCTTCAAGGGGGTCTGAACCCCTGGAGAAGGGAGAACACCTGTCATGAGACGTATCGTTGCCACGCTCGCCGCCTTCGCGTTCTTCGCGGTCGTCCCGGCCTTCGCGCAGGGCCCCGCACCGACACCCGGATCCGAAGCGTTCGCCAAGGTCATCGCCGAGGCCAGCCAGGCCGGCTGGCTGCAGGTCAAGCCCGAGGCCGCGCTCCAGCAGATCGATGCCATCCGGCCCTTCCTGCTCGACGTGCGCAACCAGAGCGAGTGGGACCAGAACGGCCACATCCAGGGCGCGGTCCTGGTGCCGATCGCCGAGCTGCCCAAGAACCTGGACAAGCTCCCGGCCAACCTCGACGAGCCGATCCTGGTCTACTGCGCTGCCGGCACCCGCGGCTTCTACGGGACGCTGTACCTCAAGCTGCTCGGGTACTCGAACGTCAAGAACATCGCGGGCGGGTTCGGTGCGTGGACCAGCGCCGGCCTCCCGGTCGCCCACTAGGCGCCCGTCGACGCATTCGGGGGGGGCGGGACCCAGGCATACGCTTCGCGCCCCGCCCCCTGCGGGGCGGGGCGCGCGCGTACCATGGAGCCCGGACGTGCACCGCCCGGTCGGTGTCGCCCCCCGCCATCGTGGCATGGGGGCTCGCTGCCGGCCCACCCCCTCGGGATCCGGAGAGGAGCCCCATCATGAGTATGCCCAAGCCCTACGACCGCCTCGCGCAACGCTATCCCGAAGTCGTCCGGGCCTACGAGAGCCTCGGCAAGGCGGCGACGGCGGCCGGTCCGTTGAGCGAGCGCGAGCAGCGGTTGGTGAAGTTCGCGCTCGCGGTGGGGTCCGCCCACGAGGGCGCACTCCACAGCCACGCTCGCCGCGCGCTGAAGGCCGGGGTGAGCGCCGAGGAGCTCCGGCACGCCGTCCTGCAGGCAACCACCACGCTCGGCTTCCCGTCGATGATGCGCGCGATGACGTGGTTGGAGGACGTGCTGGACGAGGAGCGTTGAGGCGGACCGGGGACCGCCGGGAGCGTCCGGCAAAGTCCTACAGGAGTGTCGGACGATTCGCCCTGGGGTCGTATTCCCCGGGGCACTACCTTCGGGATGACGCAACCGCCGTAGGAGCCTGGAGGTGCCCCGTGCCGATCCTCATCGCGTATGCCAGTCGCTATGGAGCAACCCGGGAGATCGCCGAGACGATCGGCAGGGTGCTGCGGGAGCGCGGCAACGCCGTGGACGTCCGGGCCGCTGGCGAGGTAGCGCGCCTGGAAGGGTATCGCGCCGTGGTGCTGGGGAGCGCGCTCTACTCCGGCGGCTGGCTGGAGGATGCGCGCGAGTTGCTCGAGAGCTTCGAGGAGGAGCTCGGCCGCCTGCCCGTGTGGCTCTTCTCGAGTGGCCCGACCGTGCCCGGCGACCCGGTCGAGGCGCTCGGCGGCTGGGTCCATCCGGAGGAGCTCCGCGGAATGGTGGCAGCGGTGCAGCCGGTCGACATCGCGCTCTTCGCCGGCAAGATCGACCCCGACGTGCTCGACCTGCAGGACTGGCTGATCAACCGCTCGATGCGGGGGGTGAGCGGCGACTTCCGCAACTTCGCACGCATCGAGGCGTGGGCCGCGCACATCGCCGACCGGTTGGACGGCTCCGTGGTGGCCGCCGACGGCGACGTCGGGCGACCCGTGGCCGACGGATGACGTAGCACGTGCGCAGGCCGCCCCGGGCGCGAGCGCGGGCGCGGGGGCGGCCCCGAAGGGCGCCCCCGCGCGACGTGACGTCGATCGGCGAGGTGGCGAGGTCAGGCGGGGCCCTGCCGCGGATGATCCTCGTCGGCCTCGACGGCGATCTCCTCTTCCATGTCCAAGGCGTAGACCAGCGCGGGCGGATCGACGGCGACCAAGCGCCACTCCTCCCCGCAGTCGGGGCAGACGATCGTGGTGTTCTGGACGGGATCCTCGAGCTCGATGAGGGCTTCGCAGATGGGGCAGGCGACGGCGATCATACGGCCTCCCAGAGGGTGCGCCCGGTGGGCCCGGACGCCGAGGACCGCGGGAACGCGCTGGGGACCGCCCACGGCGCCTCGTGCACGCCGGCGACGATGCCCCGTCCCCGGGTGGGGCGCCCTTGTAGGCGTCCGGCGGCCGGGATCGGCGCGCCGGACACCCGCGAAGGGTGGTCACCGTGACCGCGGGTTGCCGGGGGTAGGTCACGGTGACCATGGGGAGGAGCGCTGGGGCGTCGGGCTGTCGGGTGCGGCGCGGCCGGGCTCCTCGATCCTCCTCTAGTCGACCACGGAGCTCCAGCGGGTCGCGTCGGGAAAACTCCGACATGGGCGTCGGCGCGATGCAGGATGGAGCCGTGGGAGCGCCTCCCTAGGCTGGGCTCGAGAGCGGCCATCCAGGTCGCTCTGCGTACGGTTCGCGAGGAGGCCGGAGCCATGTACCAGAAGATCCTGATGCCGACCGACGGGAGCGCTTGCGCCAACTACGCCATCGAGCAGGGGCTCGACCTCGCGCACCGCCTCGGTTCCGATGTGCTGTTCCTGCACGTGCTGGAGAACCCGCTGACCACCGGGTACGCCACGCCCGAGACGCTGCCGTACTCGGCGCAGCTCTACGAAGACCTCAAGACCGCGGCCCAAGGCGTGCTCGACGACGCGGCGGCGAAGGCCGCTGAGGCCGGCGTGAAGGCCGAGACGCGGCTGGTCGAGAATCGCGATCCCGTGCAGGCGATCCACGAGGCCGAGAAGGAGTGCGACGCGGTCATCATGGGGACTCACGGCCGTCGCGGTTTCAACCGTTGGATGTTCGGATCGGTGGCCGAGGGCGCGTTGCGGCGCTCCAGCAAGCCGTTCCTGTTGATACGGACGCACGACAAGGAGGAGTGAGCGGGGTGCTCCACGGGGTATCCCGTGCGTCGGGGGAGCCGGAGGAGGTGGTCTGATGGCCGACCGCAAGGTTCTGGTGCCGTTGGACGGCTCGGAGTTCAGCCGGCAGGTGTTGCCGTACGTGCGGTCGCTGCTCGATCCGAGCGCGTATCGCGTGATGCTCTTGCGCGTGGCGTCGACGCCCGAGGGCGTGACGAGCCCGCCTCCGCGCCCGCTGGCGCTCGACGGCTGGTTGTTGGGCAGGGGCGCCGACCACACCCACCCGATCTTCCAGAGCCAGGTTTGGGACGGCCTGAAGGCCGAGCTGCGCGCCAACCTGGAGCCGGAGGTCGAGCTCCTGTCGCAGGCGGGTTTCGCGGTGACGACGGTGGTGCGGTTCGGGGACGCGGCCGAGGAGATCGTCGACGTGGCGGGGGGCGACGACGTCGCTCTGGTGGTGATGGCCACGCACGGCCGCAGCGGGCTGGAGCGCCTGGTGATGGGGAGTGTCGCCGAGGCGGTTTTGCGCCGCGTGCAGGTGCCGGTGATGATGGTGCGGCCGCTCCCGACCGTCGTCGGCGAGACGCGCCCCGCCGAAGCGCGCACCGCGGGCTAGGCCGCCTATGATGGTGGCGTGGTCAGGCGGGTGCTTCCCATGGTCCAGGTGAACGACACGCTCGACGAGGTCGGCCGCCGGACCCGCGAGCTCGAGACCCTGCACGTCCTCGCCGAGGCCGTGGCCGACACCATCACGGCGTCGGAGGTGCTCGAGCGGTCGCTGAGCGCCCTGTTGGAGATGGGCTGGTTCACCTGCGGCGAGGGCCTGTTGCGTGAGGGCCCCGGCGAGCCGCTGGCCACCGTTGCCGTGGGGCTATGCCCGTTCGACCCGCTGCGTGCCTGCCCCAAGCGTCCCGACCTGATCGGCGAGGGGGAGCACGCCCTGACCGACGGCGAGGTGGTCCGGAGCGACGAGTGGCTTCTCATTCCCGTCGACGACGTCGCCCTTCTGGCGCTCAGCGGGGGAGAGGCCGTCTCGAAGGGATTCCTCGGCGCCGTGGTCGACGTCATGCGGGCGTCGTTGAAGCACACGCACCTGCACCAGCGCCTGGCCGAGAAGGAGCAGCAGCGTTCTCGCTTGCTCCAGGCGTTCCTGACCGCACAGGAGGAGGAACGCGGGCGGATCTCGCGCGACCTCCACGACCAGATCGGGCAGGCGCTCACCGCGCTCCTGCTGGGCCTGGACCAGAACATCGACCACGCCGACGCCAGGAGCCTGCAACGGCTCAAGGAGCTCACCTCGGTCACGCTGGCCGACGTGCGTCGCATCGCGCTCGACCTGCGCCCATCGGTCCTGGACGAGCTCGGCCTGGAGGCGGGCATCCGCCGCTACGCCCGTGAGCTCCACGAACGCTACGGGCTGGACGTCAGCGTGCTCGTGAATCTGCCTTCGAGGCTACAACGCCAAGAGGAGGTCGTGCTCTACCGCGTAGTCCAAGAGGGACTGACGAACATCGTGCGGCACGCCTCCGCCCGCCAGGGTTCGGTGGTGGTGACCTCCTACAACAGTTACGTCCAGTGCGTGGTCGAGGACGACGGGGTCGGGTTCGACGAGCGCGCGCTGCTCCCCGGCGAGCAGGTGGGCCTGATGGGGATGCGCGAGCGGCTCGAGGTGCTCGGCGGGAGCCTGCGGATCGAGAGCGCGCCCGGACAAGGTACCGCCCTCTACGCCCGGCTTCCGGTACGCTGAAGGCACGTGACCACGCGCCATCCCATCCGCCTGTTCATCGTCGACGATCACGCCATCGTACGGGCCGGTGTGCGGATGTTGCTCAACGCCCAGGACTCGTTGGACGTGGTCGGCGAGGCCGAGAGCGCGGAGGAGGCGTTGCAGGCGCTACCCGACCTCGGCGCGGAGGTGGTCCTGCTCGATCTGTCGTTGCCGGGGATGAACGGGATCGAGGCGGTGCGTGCGCTGCGCAAGCTGCTGCCCGAGACGCGCTTCATCGCGCTCTCGATGCACGAGGACCCGGAGTACGTGCAGGGCTTCCTGGAGGCCGGCGGTTCGGGTTACGTGCCCAAGAGCTCGCTCGAGATGCAGCTCGTCGACGCCATCCTGGCCGTTTCGCGGGGCGAGTACTACGCGCCGGCGCGGCTGCTGGCCGAGCTTGCCCGGGAGATGGCCACCGGCGACCCCTACCGCAACGCCCGGCTCACCCAGCGCGAGCACGAGGTGGTGCGGCACATCGCCCACGGCAGCACCTACAAGGAGATCGCCGAGGCGCTCGGCATCAGCGAGAAGACGGTGGCCACCTACCGCGAACGGGCCTCGGAGAAGCTGGGCGTCAAGACCCGAGCCGAGCTGGTCCGGTGGGCGCTGGAGCACAACCTCCTCGACTGACGGGCGACAGGGAGGCGGGCCAGGGCCGCCGTGGGGCAGGCGGGGCCCGAGGCTGCGGTGCGGTGCGCCGACCTGAAGCCGCCTTCATGCAGAGCTGTCACGATTCTCACGAGCCATTCAACCTTCTTTCAAGGGACGGGACTATCCTTCTTCTCGTGGCTGCCAACGAGCGTGGCAACCTCTCTTCATACCCCTCCTAAGGTGTGGATGGCGGACGATTCCGTCCCGGGCCCCCGCCGGGGCTCCGCGCGGGCATCCCCGGCGAGCGATCGCCCCTTCAACCGGACGGTGCCGGCGTCCGAAGACGCCGGCACCCATGCCTCACGCGGGGCGCGCGCATGCGCGCTGAGTGGCGCCGGCCCGCCAGGCGTGCAGCGGGCAGGGCGGCGGGGGGAGCGAGGGGCTCAGCCGCCTCCGCTTCCGTTCCCCGCGGGCGGGTTGGAGGGCGGTGAGCCGGGGCCCATCCTCTGGCCCTGCCCCGGTTCCCACGGAGCACCGTAGCGACCGCAGGGCATCTCGTCGCGGTTCGTGCCGGGCTTCGTCCAGCCCCGGTCCGCGCGGCCGTAGCCTCGGGGCGCCATGCCCTGCTGCCGGCCGCCCGGTGGCCGCGAGCCGGGTCGCATGCCGGGCCGCCCCATCCTCCCCGGTGCCGCGTGTCGGCCGAGGGTCTGGGACCGCGGGCCCCTCCCCGCATCCAGGAAGCGCAGCAGCGCCCTGGCCTGCGGAACCTTCCGCACGAAGTCCTGGACGTCGGTGTGCAGAGTGGTCTCGTCCTGCGCCAGGCGGGTGCGGTCGCCGGCCACCTTCTGCTGCGCCTGCGCGCGCGCGTCGGCCGGTGTCGCCCCCGCCTTCAACGCGTCGACGTACGCCCGCAGCTCCCGGAGCCTGAGGTCGCGCGCGCGCACGCGTAGCCCATCGGCGCGGTCGAGCAGCTGCCCGGCCTGCTGCCGATCGGCTGCGGGGAGCCGGGCGAGGAGGGTGAGCCGCAACGCTTCGTGCTGCAGCTGCGCCAGCATCGATGTGCTTGCGGAGGCGGCGTCCGGCGCCGCGGGCTGGGTGGATCGGGCTGCACCCGGCGGGTTGGTTCCCGACGCGTTGGAGCCGGATTGCGCTGCGGCGAGCGACGGTACCAGCAGGACCGCGGAGGCCAGCGCGGCGGTGACGCCGCGGCGTAGCGATCGGACCATGGAGACTCCTTCCGGCGGCGGACCCTGGCGGTGCGCCGCGCATGCGACGGCGTCCGTCCGGACGCCTGCCCTCACCATGCCCGGCGCCCGTGCATGGAAAGGCCAGGCGGTGTGCAGGACCGGTGCAGGCGTCCGGCCGCGCCGCGCGCTAGGAGGAGGCCCCAGCCGCGTCGTCCGGGACGGGCGGGTCGATGCGACCACGCGGGCCCGTGGCGTCCAGCCGGACCTGCCGGTCGGGCGACCAGCTGTCGGAGCCTTCGTCGCGCAGCGTGAACTCGAGGGTCGTGTGCCCCTCGAGCTCGTCGGCGTCGAGCCGGACCCGTGCATCCCGAACGGCAGCGCTACGGCGGCACGATCGCGCGGCGCCTTCCAGCCGTCGAAGCCCAGGTGCAGCGTGAACGGGCAGGGTCGTTCGATCTGCACGGCGCGCCCGCGCGGAACGGCGTCGAACGGGACGGCGTCGCGCCAGTGCCAGCAGGCGGCTTGCGGACGCGCGCCTCCGTAGCGGTCTGCGACGGCGTCGAGCAGCTCGAGCGGCCGTCCGGCGTCGCGGGCGAACGCCAGCTTGACGAACTCCGCGTGCGCCCACACCAGAGGCATGGCGCTACCCGACGGCTTCCCCGGCTCGAGGAAGCGCTCCGGGATGGGAGCGGTGTCCCACACCTGTTCCGGGATGAGACCCGCCGGCCCGGTCATGGCCGCCATCGAGCGGAGCGCCGGCAGCGGGTCCTCACCCCGTTGGAGGCTCAGGTGGGCGCGTTCGCCGGCCAGGAGCGGCCACGCGCGGCCGACACCGGTGCCGTCGAAGGGGCTACCGTCGATGTGCTCGCCGTAGCCGTCGTCGTTGTAGCGGTGGTAGGCCGTACCGGTGGGGAGATCGACCGCCAGCATGCGGTCGACGAGCGTGGTGGTCGCTTCGATGCGGGGATCGTCGGCCGAGCGGAGGCCGAGGCGGACCAGCGCGAGGTAGTCCAGGCTCACCAACCTTGCGGCCTCGAGGTCGTCTCCGATGCGGTTGCGGACCTCGATCCGACCCCGCAGACCTCCCGCCGCCGGAGGGGGCGCGACCCGCAGGTAGTAGCCGTCGACGCCGTAGCGCTCCGCCATGGGGCCGCCGGTCACGTACGTGAGGTCCTCGATCCGCTCGTTCCAGGCATCGGCCAGAGAAAGCGCATACGCGCGTTCGTCCGCTTCGAGGTAGACGCCGGCCGCCACGAGGGCCGCGACCTCCACGGCCAGCGTGAAGGGATTGGCGCCCGCGTTCTCCTCCCAGCGATCCTGGGGCGTGAGGGGACCGTGCCGGGCCAGGAACCCGGCGGCGGCGCGCGCCACCGCCTCGACGCCCTGCAGACCGTCGAGGGCGTCCTCCTCCCGCAGCTTGGCGGCGAGCAGGAGGGGGAAGCCCACCTCGTCGAGCTGCACCCCGGTCCAGAACGGGCGGCTGTCGGGGAACATGTTCTGCGTCCAGTGGCCGTCGCGTTGCTGCGTGGCGATCAGGTACCCGAGCATGCGACGGGCGTCGCCTCGCTGACCGGCTGCCAGGAGACCGAGGCCCGTCTCCACGGCGTCGCGCGGCCACACCAGGTGGTAGCCGCCCAGGTCGTCGCGGGCGTTGCCCCACGGGATGCTCAGACTGGCCACCACCGCGCCGGGATAGGCCTTGTCCTCGTGGACCTTGAGCACGGTCGCCGAGAGGAGTGCCTCGTGCGCCAGGTCTTCGGGAAGGGACGGCGTCGTCAGGGTCTCGCCCCAGGCGGTCCAGGCGTTCACGAAGACCCGCCGCGCATGGTCGAAGCCCATCGCCAGGCTGGAGCGCGCGCGCGTCAGGGCTCCCTCCGCCGTCTGGGCGAACCCCAGCGCCAGCACCCCCTCGGCGGTCGGCAACGCACCCATCAACGCCACGTTGCCGTGCCGCGCCACCTGGTAGCCCCAGATCATGGCGCCGTTGTGCGCGAAATCCTGCCAACCGTCGGAGACGCCGACGTAGCCGGCGCTTCGCTGGTCGAAGCCGGCGTCGGAAACGAGCGCCAGGGCCTCGTTGCCGCCGCGCGCGCACAGGGCGCCGCCGCCGTCGAGCCAGGCATCGTTGTCGGCGCCGTTGGCGCCAAGGTGCGGCGCCAGCAGGGGGTAGAGCCGCATCCCGTCGCCCTCCAGCCGGTAGCGGACCAGCAGGCTCTCGCGCTCCGGGTCGGGCAGCACCTCGAGCTCGAGCTCGTAGCGGTCGTGGCGATGTCGGACGGTGGGCAGCGGCACGGTCGGGGCCGGCGTCGAGACGACGTAGGTGGCGACGCGCTTGACCTCCCACCAGGCGTCGGGCGCGGCCACGATGAACCCCAGGTCGCGGACCTGCGGCTGGCCGGTGGTCGGGTAGTAGACCTCGTTGACGATGCCGTGCCCGAGCGTGGCCCACAGCCTCGACGGCCCGAGGGCCGTGGTGACCAGGTCCTTCGCGCTCGACGTCCAGGTCGGGGCGATGCCGGGGGCGCCGGGAGCATCCACGGGATCAGCCGCCGTGCGCGAAGTCCGGATAGTCGGTCATCGCGCCGTCGACGAAGAGGGTGGTGCCGGTGACGTAGCCGGCCACGTCGGAGACCAGGACGGTCGCCATGCGCGCGATGTCCGTGGGAGCGCCGAGGCGGTTGAGCGGGATCTTGCCGAGCAGGTCCGCCAGCGTGTCGGGATCGCTCCAGACGGACTTGTTGATCGCCGTCTTGACGGCGCCCGGTGCGAGCGCCAGGACGCGCACGCCGTGTGGCGCGGCCTCCTGTGCGAGGGTGCGCGTCATCATCCCCGCCCCCGCCTTGGCGGCGGTGTAGGCGCTGTACCCGCTCCAGGGGATGACCTCGTGCACGGAGGTGATGGTGAGCACCACGCCGCTGCCGGCGGGGACCATGCGTTTCAGGGCCTGGCGCGCGCACGCGTAGGCGCCGAAGAGGTTCACATCGAGGACCTTGTGCCAGGCGTCCGGGTCGCTCTGCCAGGCCTCGGCACGTGCCCCGTCGATGCCGGCGTTGTTGACCAGGATGTCGATGCCGCCCCAGGCTTCGTCGAGGCGTTCGAACATGGCATCCACCTGATCGCTGGACGCGACGTCCCCCTGGATCGTGAGGGGCTCGCCGCCGGCCTTGCGGACGCGTTCGGCGACGGTGTCGGCGGCATCCTGCCCTTCGAGGAAGTTGATGGCCACGCGCGCACCGGCCTCACCGAGGGCCTCGGCGATGGCCGCGCCGATGCCGCTGTTCGCACCGGTCACGAGAGCTCGTTTGCCGTCCAGTCGGATCTGCATGAGCGCTCCTCTCCGCGCCCCGAGGGCGCCGAACGGGGGCATGGAGCCAAGCGGGTGGGCGCGGCGTGCGGCCCGTGCCCGTCGGGCAAGCCCGGATCCACGTTCGCTCCGCCGGCCCGCAGCCGAGTGTAGCGCCGATCCGTGTGGAGGACGTGACCCGGATGTCGTCGGTCAGGACGCGGGCCTTCTCGGCACGCCGGGAGGCCCCACGGTGTCGAGCGTGGCGCGGTGGTCGGCCAGCAACCGATCGATGACGTGGCCGGTGCGCGCGGCGCTGTCGCCGGTGCTGGGGCAGGTGCCCCGACGGGCGAGCGCGTCGACGACGGTCTGGATGAGCGGTTGCTGCACGTGCCGCGGATGGGCGACGTAGGGCAGCGCCTCCTCCCGCCCGTTGCGGGACAGCGTGACGGGCACGTCGGCGAACACCGAGAAGCGCAGCGTGCCGTGCGTTCCGAAGATCTCGACGTGCTCACGTTGCTCCGCGGAGGTGAACGACCATACGCCCACCCCATGAACGCCGGAGGCGAACGTGAGGCGCGCGGTGACCAGATCCTCCGCCCGGTAGAGCCCGGCGCGGTTGGCCGCGCTCCCGTCCGCCCGCTCCACGGGCCCCAGCAGGAAGTCGAGCAGGTCGAGGGTGTGGCTCCCCAGGTCCACGAAGTACCCGCCTCCGGCGATCTCGGGGGACACCCGCCAGCCGGGGAGCGACCCGCTCTCGGCGCTGGACGGCGGGCTCAGATGCGTGACGGCCACCACGAGCGGCTCGCCGATCGCGCTGTCTGCGAGCACGTCCCGGACCTGCAGGAAGCGCGGAAGGGCACGCCGGTAGTAGGCGACGAACAGGGGCACGCCCGCGTCGCGGCAGGCCGAGCGCATGGCGTCGCAGTCGGCACCTGTCGTCGCCATGGGTTTCTCGACGTAGACGGGTTTGCCTCGAGCCGCGGCCATCTCCACGTAGGGGCGGTGGCTCGACGGTGGCGTCGCGACGTACACCGCGTCCACCTCGGGGTCCCGGAGCAGGGCGTCGGCGTCGTCGTACCAGCGCGGCACGCCGTGGCGATGCGCGTAATCTTCGGCGAGGGCGCCGTTCCTGCGCATCACCGCGACCAGGCTCGAGCCCCCCGCGTTCTGGAACCCGGGGCCGCTCTTGACCTCCGTGACGTTGCCGCAGCCGATGATGCCCCATCGGACGGTGTTCATGGTGCCTCCTCGGGTGCTCGCCGCTCGGCGCGTGCCGGCGGGGGCTCCTCCCCGGTCCACCACTCGGGGGTCGAGCGGCCATCGCGGCGTGCTGCCGGCCGGGGCCCTCCCGACGACGACGCTCCCTCAGCAGGGTAGGCCGGGGGGCCGCGGCGGTGCAATCGGCCGGGCCGGGGGGCGGCACGCGGTATACCGTGGAGCGACCGCGCTTGCACGCCCGCCCGGTGCCCGCTAAGCTGAGCGACGTCGGGCGGCATCCCATGGGGGAGCCTCCGTCCCGAGGGCATCGGGGCGAGGTGTCGGCGACATCTCCAACTTTCCCTTTCCGCCCGCGCTCGTCACGTGGAAGGGGAGGTGCAGGATGATCGTTCGTCGGGCCCTGGCGGTGTTCGCCCTCGCGTGGATGGGGCTCGGTATGGCACAATCGCCCGCCACCCTCCAGGGCATCGGGCTGGCCACCCCCGAGTCGGTGCTCTACGTCCCAGGCGACGACGCCTATCTCGTGTCCAACATCAACGGTGCGCCGCTCGACGAGGACGGAAACGGCTTCATCAGCAGGCTCGCGCCAGACGGCAGCGTGCTCGATCTCAAGTGGATCGACGGGGCGGCGCCGGGTGTCGTGCTGGACGCGCCCAAGGGCATGGCCGTCGCCGGGGGGGTCCTCTACGTCGCCGATATCACCGAGTTGAGGATGTTCGACGCGTCGACCGGGCGACCCGTGGGCGCGGTCGAGGTCCCGGGCAGCACCTTCCTCAACGACGTCGCCGCAGGATCAGACGGCAGCGTCTACGTGACAGATTCGGGCCTCGACGCGCAGTTCCAGCCCACCGGCACCGATGCCATCTACCGTTATCGCGACGGCGCGCTCGATCCCGTCATCGGCGGGCCCGAGCTCGACCATCCGAACGGCGTGACGGTGTTGCCGTCGGGCGCGCTGTTGGTCGTGCCGTTCGGGGGGTCGAAGGCCATGTACGAGGTCCAGGGGGGAAGCGTCACGCGCCACCAGGCACTGCCGGTGGGTCAACTCGACGGCGTCGTGCTGCTTCCGGGCGGTGACGTCCTGGTCTCGAGCTGGGCGTCGTCGTCGGTTGTGCGCGTGGCGCCCGACGGGTCGTCCGTCACCGTTGCCTCCGACGTGCCGGCGCCGGCCGACATCGGCTACGACGCGCGGCGCAACCGCCTCCTCGTCCCGCTGTTCAACGACGACGCGGTGCGCATCGTGCCGTTGAGCTGAGACCCGTCCGCCCGGCCTCCGTGCAGCGGCAAGGGAGCGACGGTGCGCGCCAAGGCGGGCCCCGCGCTGCACCGGTGGGCCGGTCGCGAAGCGGGCGCGGCCCGGGGCGTTGCGCGAGCGGGCGGCGTCGGATGCCGACGCTGCTGAAGCTGCCGACGCTGCCGAGGCTGCCGAGGAAGATCCCGCCGAGCGTCGTTCTGGACGAGGTTCGGGGTTGTCAGCGCTTCCAGGGCCAGGCCACGCAGGTGCGGACCTCTGGGAAGGCGACGACGTCGCCCTTGCCCTTGAGCACGAGCGTGGTGACGGGGTGAGCCGGGAACAGCGCCCGCGCGGCCGCGAGGGTGGCGCCGGAGACGCCGGCCTCGTCGACGAGGAGCAGCCGGCTCCCGGCCGGCAGGTCCGGGACGTCGCTCAGAAGCTCCGGGGCGGGACGTTGCGGCGTGTTGTCCGGCGCCCGGAAGTTGAGCGTCACGAGCGCCAGGGGCTTGTGGAGCTGGTGCGCCAGGAGCGCCGCGGGGACGGTGCCGCCTTCGGCGATGCCCACCACCACGTCCACGTCCGGGATCGTCAGGTCGTGAAGTCGCCGGCTGATGGTGTCGAACGGGAGTGGGACGGCGTCCGGTGAGGGGGCCATGCCCCAGTCTGCCTCGCGTGGCCCCGGAGCGTGGTGCCACCGGTGACCCGCCCCCGGACGTCCCGACGTCCTGCGGCGGGGCGAGCCCGGGCCCGCCAAGCGCCCCGGGTCGCCGGTCGGGCGCGCGGGAACCGAGGCGCGAGGTTCCTGGAGCTGGCGTTTCATGCGCCCGGGGCATAGCAGGCCGCCGCCCGCGGTCCCGCAAACGGGACCGCAGGGGAGCGCTCGGCCTCCTCGCAGCGTCGGGGAAGTGGAGTGCACCCCGACCCAGGGACATTTGCCCCGTCTAGACGTTCGTCCTCTGGGGTAGGCTCCTGCCGGGCGCGCGCCCCCGGTGCGTGGGGGAGGCCGTCGTGACGTGGACGTCGCGCGGCGCTCGAAGCCGGCGGGCGCGCGGCGTACGTGAGGCCGACCCGGGAACTCGAGGTCTCCGAAGGAGCTCGATGCGATGCGACATGCGGTCCGTTTACCGTTAGACTACGTCCATGCTTGAGCCTCGACCCCGGCGCCCGGCGGGGCCATGCCCGGCCGAGCGCTTCACGGCTCAGGGCGCTTCGCCCGGAGACCGCTCGGACCCAAGGGGTGCGCGCACCGCCGTGGCGGGGCCGGAGGCCCATGGAAACCGGCTGACCCGTAAGCTCTCAGCGTGGGGAGGAAATCTGTCGTGAGTTGGCAAGGCTCCAGTTCGTCCGACGCGGCCGTTCGCGTCGAGGTGTTCCTCGACGACCGGCCGGAGGCGGTCCAGGTCCTGACCGCCCCGCCCTTCCGCTTCCAGCTCGATACGTCGGCGCTGGCGGAAGGGGACCACACGCTGCGCCTGGTGCGTGTGGACGCCGCCGGCCGGCGCCGGGAGCGGACCGTCCCGTTCACCGTCGAGCACGGCCCGGGCATCGCCGTGCTGGGCCTCGAGGCCGGCGCCACGGTATCGGGGCGCGTCGACGTCGACGTGGTCACGCCTGCCTCGGCGCCACCGTCGCCGGCCCCCGTCCGCGGCCCGGCGACGTGGCTGTACGTGCTGCTCACGGTCCTGATCCTCGGCGGGATCTGGGTGTTCTTCATGGTGGTGCCCATCTACAGCAGCCTGGTGCCGGCACCCAGCGAAGCGGCGGCCGGCTCCTCGCAGGCCGCCGGCCCGCCCGTCGACCAGACGTTGCTGAAGGCCGGCGGGCAGCTCTACACGTCGGACTGCGCGAGCTGCCACAAGCCGACCGGAGAGGGCATGCCGCCCACCTTCCCGGCGTTGGCCGGGAACAGCTTCCTGAGCGACGCAGCAGCGACCGTCAAGCTCATCTACGAGGGCTCGGGCGCGATGCCCTCGCACCCCACGTACACCACGACGCAACTCGCGGCCGTGGCCACCTACGTGCGCAACACGTGGGGCAACAGCTACGGCGGCGTGAGCGTTGCCGACGCCGCTGCTGCGGCGCCCAAGGCGAGCTCCGGCGGCGGCGCATCGAGCGGCGGCGCGTCGTCGTCCGGGACCTCCACGCCGGCACCGTCCGCGCCGGCACCCTCCACGCCGTCCTCGTCGTCCGCGGCGGCGACGGCCGGAACGTCCGACGCCATGCAGGCGGGCCAGAAGCTCTACACCGCCGACTGCGCGGGCTGCCACCAGCCCAACGGCGCCGGCATGCCGCCCACCTTCCCTGCGCTGGCCGGGAACAACTTCCTGAGCGACCCTGCCGCGGTCGTGCAGCGCATCTTCGAGGGCAAGGGCACCATGCCGTCGCACCCGTCCTACACCGCCAAGGAGCTCGCCGACGTGGCGACCTACATCCGCAACAGCTGGGGCAACGCGTTCGGTCCCGTCAGCACCGATCAGGCCGCGCAGGCCGCGCCGAAGGCCGCTCCGTGAGCGGCGCCGCGCGGGCGCGCCGGACGGAGCCGCGTGCGGCCCTCGCCACAGGACCCGGGATGGGGCGTTGAGATGTATCGCAACGACCGCGTGATCCCGTTCTTCACCCTCGTGTTCGCGGCGGCCCTGTTCTTCATGTCCTACCTCGACGGGCGCTACATCACGGCCCTCTCCGGCGGCAAGTCGCAGCCTCTGTCGGTCGGCCAGATCGGGCTCATCAGCCTGGGCGTGGTCTTCCTCATCTACGGCGTGATCGGCTTCATCTCGGTGTGGCTCGAGGGTTCCGAGCTCCGCCCCGGCGTGCACAAGGCCCGTCCGGGGCACGCGCAGTGGGTGGGCATGGTGCTTTCGGCCCTCGCCGTGGCGCTGTCGGGGCTGTTCGTCCAGGCCATCGTGCACAGCCTCCGGACACAGCAGAACCACCCGGCGGCGGAGGGCATCATCTTCGCCGCCATCAGCCTGTGCGTGGCGGGGCTCCTCATGCTCTACAAGCACTACTACCAGGACGATGAGGTCCACATCGAGTCCGAGGATTCGGAGGTGCCTTGGTAATGCCGAACGATGACGAGCGCACGGGGGGCCCCCAGGCGGGGGCCTCGCAGGGGGACCCGGAGCGCAGCGGCGACGCCGTGAGCGTGGAGTCGACCGAGGCCGACGAGCGCGAGCGCCTGATCCAGCGCCGGCGCTTCCTGCAGGCCAGCGTGGGCGTGACGGTCGCCCTGACGGTCACGGGGCTGTCCGCCTTGACCGTGACGGGGAGCCTCCGGCCGATCGCCAAGACCACGCCGCAGCAGGAGCCGCCCGCGGACGGCGACGTCCTGGTGTACGCCGACGATCAGACCCGGCTCGTCCAGATCGGCGACATCGCGGTGAACGCCAAACAGACGTTGTGCTATCCGAAGGACCCCAAGTCCGGCGTCGTCAAGAGCGGCACGGACAACAACCTGATCATGCTGACCCGGTTCGATCCGACCCGGCTCGGGCCCGACACGGCCCCGCACGCCGCGCAGGGCGTGGTCGGCTACTCGGCCGTGTGCACCCATCTGTGCTGCACCGTCAGCGACTGGGACAGCAAGAACGGTTGGCTGCTGTGCCCCTGCCATCACTCCCAGTTCGACCCGCGCGCCGACGGCAAGGTCATGAGCGGTCCGGCGCCGCGACCGCTCCCGCTCATCCCGCTCAAGACGGCCAACGGCCAGCTCGCGGTGGCCGGCGGCTTCCTGACGAGCGTCGGATGCAGTTGAGGGGGGTGGATCATGGGTAAGTGGCTCGACGAGCGTCTGGCGCTGTCCAGGATGTACAAGAAGTTCTTCCGGAAGATGTTCCCGGTGCACCACTCGTTCTTCCTGGGCGAGATCACCCTGTTCTCCTTCGTGATCCTGGTGCTGACCGGCATCTTCCTCTCCATCAACTTCGAGCCGTCGATCCGGATGGTGCAGGTGGGAGGCAAGCAGCTCCCCGCGGCCTACGCCTCGGTGCAGTTCATCGACACGCTGCCCTTCGGGCTCGTGATCCGGAGCATGCACCACTGGGCGGCCAGCGTGTTCATCGCCGCGGCCTTCCTGCACATGATCCGGATCCTCTTGACGGGGGCGTACAAGAAGCCGCGCGAGATCAACTGGCTGATCGGGCTGGCGCTGCTGAGCTTCGCGGTGGTCGCCGCCTTCACGGGGTACTCGCTGCCGTTCGACGCCTTCTCGGCGACCGCGACCAAGGTCGGTTACGAGATCGCCGCTTCGATCCCGCTCATCGGAAGCTGGTTGGCGCAGCTCTTCTTCGGCGGGACGTTCCCGACCGAGCACTCGATCCCGCGGCTGACCGCCATCCACATGGTGTGGTTGCCGCTCGTCATCGGGGCGTTGATCGGCGCCCACGTGCTGATCATGTTCCTCCAGAAGCACACCCAGCCCAGGTACGCCCAGAAGATCGCGCCCAACAAGATCCTCGGGGTTCCGTTCTGGCCCCAGCAGGCACTCATCATGGGCGTGCTCTTCGCCGTCATGGTCGCCGTGCTCGCGCTCGTGGGCGGTCTGTTCAACGCCAACCCGATCGAGCACTTCGGCCCTCCCGGCCCGGCGACGCCCAACGTCAAGCCCGACTGGTACTTCCTGTGGCTGTTCGGGTTCCTCAAGATGATCCCGGGGACCTGGCACTTCACGGTCTTCGGTGTGTTCGTCGGCCCCGAGTTCATCGGCGTGCTCATCCCGATTTTGCTCATCCTGTTCGGGTTCGTCTTCCCGCTGCTGCAGCCGTCGGCGCACAAGTTGCGCTACATCGAGCTGCCGAGCGAGCACCCTGTGCGGACCGCGACGGTCGTGGGTGTGCTGACGTTCTTCATCGCCACGACGATCGGCGCCTACAAGATGGATCTGGGCCTGACGACCGGCGTGTTGTGGCTGCTCGTGTTCGGTGGGCCGCTGGTGGTGGGCGTCATCACCTACGGCCTGCTTAGGGCGATCTACCCGTCGAGCGCGCGCGAACGCGAGACCGCCGGACCCGGTTCGGACGCCGCGCCCGGCGACTGACGTCCGCCGCATCCGGGAACGGACCGCGGGACCCGTCCGTCAGGGCGGGCCCGCTTCGCCTCAGCTACGGGGCAGCGCCCCGTCGGCGGCGGGGGAGCGCTTGAGCCGGTCGACGTGCTGCTTGCGGAACTTCGCCACCTTCGGCGCGATGACCGCCCGGCAGTAGGCCTGGTCGGGGTTCTGCGCGAAGAAGTCGCGATGGTAGGGCTCGGCCGGGTAGAAGGTGCCGGCGGGCACCAGCTCGGTGACGAGCGGTGCATCGTACAGCTGCGCGTCGGCGACCTCCTGCATCACGGCCTCGGCCTGTGCGCGCTGGTCGTCGTCGTGATAGAAGATCGCCGAGCGGTACTGGGTCCCGACGTCGTTCCCCTGACGGTCCCTGGTGGTGGGGTCGTGGATCGAGAAGAACACCCGGAGCAGGTCGCGGAAGCCGAGGGCGGCGGGGTCGAAACGCAGACGCACGGCCTCGGCGTGGCCGGTGGTGCCGGTGCACACCTGCTGGTAGCTCGGCGCCTCGACGTGCCCGCCGGTGTAGCCTGACGCCACGGACCGCACGCCCGCCAGCTCGGCGTACACCGCTTCGAGGCACCAGAAGCAGCCTCCCGCCAGTGTGGCGGTGGCGAGGATGGGCCCGTTCGAGGGCCACGAGGTCGGGTCGCTCATGCCCCCACTGTAGCGGTGTGGCCGACGGCCGCGTGTCGGCCGGATGGGGGCCTCCACGGCCGGGGCCCCCGGGCTCGGATCCCCGCGAGCCCTCAGGGACCCTCGTCGCCGTTGCCGGCCAGGTAGAGCCACGTCGCGAGCACGGTGTCCGGGTTGAGAGAGATGCTGTCGATGCCCTGCTCGAGCAGCCACCGCGCCAGGTCCGGGTGGTCCGACGGCCCCTGGCCGCAGATGCCGATGTACTTGCCGGCCTTCCGGCACGCCCGGATGGCGTTCGCCATGAGCTCCAACACGGCAGGGTCGCGCTCGTTGAAGAGGTCGGCGACCAGGCCCGAGTCGCGGTCGAGCGCCAGCGTGAACTGGGTCAGGTCGTTGGAGCCGATCGAGAAGCCGTCGACGTGCTGGAGGAAGGCGTCGGGACGGATGGCGTTCGACGGGACCTCGCACATCATGATGATCTGCAGGCCGTCCTCGCCGCGGCGCAGGCCGTGCTCGGCCATGCGCCGCAACACGTCGAGGAGTTCCCCTTCGGTGCGTACGAACGGGATCATCACCTTGATGTTGGCGAGGCCCATCTCGGTGCGCGCCCGCACCAGCGCGCGGCACTCGGCGGCGAAGGCGTCGGCGAAGCTCTCGGCCCGGTAGCGCGCGGCCCCGCGGAAGCCGATCATGGGGTTCTCCTCGTGGGGCTCGTAGGCCTCGCCGCCCAGG
>Ga0114931_10002758_pt1 | contig 22317 bp, 14 predicted proteins | sample 2SBtaG_FD_89579 | JGI IMG/M metagenome (GOLD analysis project Ga0114931, IMG submission 89579) | Deep subsurface microbial communities from Kolumbo volcano to uncover new lineages of life (NeLLi) - 2SBTROV14_V59a metaG | ecosystem: Environmental > Aquatic > Marine > Volcanic | place: Kolumbo... | reverse complement strand
ATCTCAACAATACTTTCCGCACAATGTACTGATGAACGTGTAAATATAGTTACGAAAAAGTTATTTAAGAATTGTAACAGGCCAAAAGATTTTGTTAATATACAAATTGAAGAATTAGAAGAACTTATTTACTCTACCGGTTTTTACAAACAAAAAGCAAAAAGCATTAAAAATTGTTCAAAGATGCTGCTTGAAAAATATAACGGTGAAATACCGAAAGAAATTGATGAGTTAATTAAACTTCCCGGTGTCGGCAGAAAAACCGCATCCGTTGTTGCCGGTAATGCATTCGGTGTTCCTGCAATAGCAGTTGATACTCACGTTACAAGACTTTCAAATTTATTAGGTTTAGTTCAAACTTCAGACCCGGTGAAAATTGAAATTAGATTAAAAGAACTTTTACCCGAAAAGGATTGGATAAATTCATCGCATTACTTAATAACACACGGTAGAAATGTTTGTGATGCAAAAAAGCCAAAATGTTCAATTTGCATTTTGAAAAATATTTGTCCAAGTTTTAAAGTCTTATAAAAAAATTAAACAAAATAATGGATCTTGTATGTCAGATATAATGAGAGACAGAGAATCTTGTCTTAAAATATTAAAAGAATATACTAAAAGTGATAGTTTATTAAGGCATGCATTTGCAGTTGAATCTTGTGTAAAAGCTTACGCAGAAAAATTTAATGAAGATATTGAGTATTGGGGAAATGTGGCTTTACTTCACGATTTCGACTATGAAAAGTATCCGACAGCCGAAGAACATCCTTACAAAGGAAACGAGATTTTAAAAGAGAAAGGATTTGACGAAGAATTTAGAAATACAATTATGTCACACGCAGATTATACAGGTATACCAAGGGAAACCCTTCTTTCTAAAACTCTGTTTGCCTGTGATGAACTTGCCGGATTTATTACTGCGGTTACATATGTTCGCCCCAGTAAATCTATTGTTGATGTAAAAGTGAAATCAGTGAAAAAAAAATTAAAAGATAAAGGCTTTGCAAGAGCTGTTAGTAGAGAGGATATAGTAAACGGTGCCGAAACATTAGGAATTCCTTTAGAAGAACATATAGAGTTCTGTATAGAAGCTATGAAAAAGAATAAATTAGAACTTGGACTTTAAATAGACTAATTATTAAATTTTTTTTATTTTTAATTAATGTCTTGACTTATTGTAAGATAGTGTACTAAATTTAGATACATAATTAAGGAGAATATAAAAAGATAGATTTTTGCTACGGAATTAATAATTCATTATTAGATTAAAATAAAATACAGACTCAATAACTTATAGTAAAACCAAATTCTAAAATGAATAGCAAAAAGTTTATATTCTTTTTAATAATACTTACGCCCTTTGTATTATTCTCTCAACAAGATGTAAAAATTATATCATCAAATTCTAATTCACTAGTTGTTGAGTTTACGCCTAAATATTCCGATACAACTTCAATTAATTTTGGAAATCAAAAATATATTAAAGCTTTGTTTACCGGTGGATATGTACAAAATGCAAATCTTTATGGTGAACCTGCAATTCCTGTTAAATTACTCAATGTAGGTGTACCTTCTGAATTTGGGAATACTATTGAGGTTTTAAATACAAGCTTTAAAGAAATTAAAGGTGAATTAATACCTAAACCGGAAATTGTTAAAGTAAAAGGTATTGATGACAATATTTATAGGAAAAGCGAGAAATATTTTAATTATAAAAGCTCAAATGATATTGTAACATTTGGAGATTACGGGCTGTCAAGAAATTTAAGAATTCAGTCTATAGTTATCCATCCTGTTAAATATAATGCCGCATCTAAAACAATTAAACTTTATACAAGAATTATTTTTAAAATAAATTTTTCACCCGTGCAAAAAGTTTCGGCAAAACCGGCTTCTGAATTATTAGACGGTGCAGTAATTAATTATAATGTTGCTAAAAGATGGACAACTAATAAAATAATATTAAGAAAATCCATTATTAATAGTGTGCTTGCTACCGGAAAGTGGACAAGATTTGAGGCTGAAACAGAAGGGATTTATAAGATTACAAAAAGTCAATTAGAATCACTCGGTATAGATGCAAACTCTGTTGATCCCAGGACAATTAAAATTTATAACAATAGCGGAAAAGTTTTATCTGAAAATATGAATGATCCTCGTCCCGTAGATTTGGAAGAAAATGCAATATATGTTAGCGGTGAGAATGACGGTAAATTTGACGATAATGATTTTATATTATTTTATGGTAGGGGAAATAATTTCTGGGTGTATGATAAATCAATTAGAACTTATAAAAGATTTTTTCATCCTTATTCAAATACAAATTATTATTGGATTACATCTGGTGGGAAAAATGGGAAAAGGGTTAACCAGAAAGTTAGTTTAAATCAACCCACTGCTTTTTTACAAACCAATTCTGTCGGTTTAGCTTCAGGAGAAAAGGATGAAAAAAACATTGCTCAAACAGGAAGAATTTATCTCGGTGATGAATTTACTACTTCAAGTTTAGAGCATACTTATACAACCAAATTAGATGGAAGGATAGCAACATATCCAATAAACTATACTTTTAGATTTGTTAATGCTGCATCAGACAATTTTATATTAGATGTATTTGAAAATTCTACAAAAATATTCTCGCAACTTCTTCCCGGTTACGGAGCTGCACCTTATATTGACGGAAGAGCATATATTAAAAATATAACCTACTCGGGTATATTGCCCGACAATAGAAGCGTACTTAAATTTAAACTTAATTCCCCTTCTTCAATAACAACAACTGGTTATATAGATTATTTTGAGATTCGTTATCAAAAAGAATTAAAAGCTTTTAATGACAATTTAGTATTTTATTCAAAAGATACCACTTCACTTATTCAATATTCATTAAGCGGTTTTTCAAACTCAAACATTTTTGTGTTTGATGTTACAGATTTTGCAAACCTTCAAATGATTGCTAATCCAATTCAGCAAAGCGGAGGAGAGTTTATTTTTCAAGCAAACGAACAAATTAATAATGTACATAAATACATTGCAGTTGGGGATAATAATTATCAATTCAGGGCAATTTCAAATATTAGTCAAGTTAATAATTCCAACCTGCACGGGATAAGTGAAGGCGCAAAGTTTATTATTATTACACATAAAAACTTTTTAGAGGCTGCCAACAGATTAAAAGATTATAGGATGAATCAGGCTAAAATTAAAGTGTCAACAATTGTTGTTGATATAAATGATATTTTTAATGAGTTCTCAGGGGGTAATATTGATGTAACTGCAATTAGAGACTTTATTAAATATGCATTTGATAATTGGACTGTAACTCCTGAGTATGTCTTATTTATGGGTAAAGGCACTTATGATCCTAAAAATGTTGAAGGCTTTAATAATGATTTTGTGCCTGCAACCGAAACTGTTGAATCACTTTCATTAATACCTTCTTTTACTTCTGATGATTATTATGTAAAGGTAAATGGGAATGATTCTTTTGTGGACTTAGCCTCGGGAAGAATGACAGTTCAATCTTTACAGGAAGCGGATAACATAATTGATAAAATAATTGAATATGAAAACACAGCGTCAACCGGTGTTTGGAGGAATTTAATAACCTTAGTAGCTGACGACGGATTTACATCAAGGACCTATGAAGGATCTGAGCATACCGCACCTTCAGAAATATTAAGTAATACAATCATACCTTCATCTTTTGATCAAAATAAAATATATATGGCGGCATACCCTGTAGTGCTGACAAGTGCAGGAAGGAGAATGCCCGAAGTAAATAAAGCAATTATTGATGCAATAAATAATGGTACTTTAATTTTAAATTACGTAGGACACGGAAGTCCGTCACTTTGGGCGCACGAAGAAGTGTTTGTAAAAAGCACAACTGTTCCTCAGCTTCATAATAAAAAATATTTCTTTTTAAGTGCCGCAACTTGTGACTTTGGTTATTATGATATACCCGATTTCCAAAGTGCTGCGGAAGAACTATTGTTTTTAAAGAATGCAGGATGTATTGGTGCATTTACAGCTACGCGTTTAGTATATTCTTCTCTTAATCACTCTCTAATGTATCAATTCTTCAGGGATCTGTTAAAATCAAAAAAAGATACCATGAATTTAAGTATACCTATCGGTAGAGCTAATTTTTTAACTAAACAAATTTTTAATGGAACAAATGATCAAAAATATCACATACTCGGTGATCCTACTTTACGGTTAGTCGTTCCTCAGTTTGATGCAAGTATAGATTCAATAAATAGTAAAAGCGTAGCTAATGTTACCGATATTCAAGTTAAAGCTTTAAGTAATGCAAAAATTTCAGGCGAAGTAAAAAAAATAAACGGTTCAAATTGGAACGATTTTAACGGCGAAGGTTTACTTACTGTATTTGACTCAGATAGAATAGTTCCTTTACCAGCGATTAATAATTTCCCTATGACACTTCAAGGTGGTGTAATATTTAAAGGAAGAATCTCAATTAATAATGGTAAGTTCTCAACTAATTTTGTTGTTCCAAAAGATATCTCGTATGAAAATAAAAATGGTAAAGTATTACTTTATTTTACAGGACAGAATATAGATGGTCTAGGTTTTACCAATAAAGTTAGAATCGGAGGTACTGATACAAATACTGTAAATGACGGTAAAGGCCCATCTATTGATATCTTTTTTGATAATTTAAGTTCAAGAAATAATGCGTTGGTTACACCAAATTCAAAACTGATTGTAAAACTTTCCGATAATACAGGATTAAATACTACAGGTACAGGTATCGGACACAAATTAGAAGGCATATTGAATAATAATGAAAATTCACCAATTGATTTTACTAATTATTTTACCAGCGATCTAAATTCGGGAGGTAAAACCGGACAAATTGATTATACATTTAATAATTTGTCACCCGGAGATTATAAAATTAAAATTAAAGCCTGGGATGTATTTAATAATTTCTCTAGCCAAGAAAGTTTTTTCAGTGTCGTTTCACAAGATAAATTATTAATTAGAAATGTTTTTAATTATCCCAATCCATTTTCATCAAGTACAACATTTACATTTCAACAGAATTTAAATACTTTTTTGGACGTAAAAATTAAAATATATACAATAGCAGGGAGGTTAATAAGAAGAATTGATAGGAGCAATATTAGCGATAAATTTGTAACAGTAGCTTGGGATGGTAGAGACCAGGACGGTGATTTAATCGCTAACGGCACATATCTATATAAAATTATTGTTAAAACAGTAGATGGTGCTTATAATAAAAGTGTTCTTGGTAAATTAGCAGTAATTAGATAGGTATGATTATTGCTTAATAATATTGATTGTTGAATATAATACGAAATATTTATAATATAAAAACCGTGCTAAATAAAAATGTATCATTTTAGCACTTATAATCGGAGGAAGTTATATGAAAAGCTTAATTAAATTGGTAATGATAGTTGTATTTTTAGGAGTATTACCAAAAGAAATTTATGCACAAGGCGGTGAAACCGCAGTTCCATTTTTATTGTTAGCGCCTGATTCTAGAGCAGGCGGAATGGGTGAGTCCGGAGCAGGACTTGCTGACAATTCAGCTGCTATTTTTTGGAACCCAGGAGGTATTGCATTTCTAACAGGGAAGGAAGTAAGTATTACACATAGTAACTGGCTGCCACAATTTAATTTAGACCTTTTTTATGATTATCTTAGTTACAGACAATATGTTGAGAGCCTTAGTGGCAGTATAACTGCAAGTATTACTTATTTTAATTTTGGAGAATTCGTTAGAACAGGTCCTGATAATCCAACCCCATTAGGCACTTTTAATGCATTTAATGCTGCCTTTACACTTGGCTATGCTACCAAGATAAGTGATAATATGGGTTTAGGCTTTAATTTTAGATTTATCCATAGTAGATTATCTGATCAACCAACAGCGCAGGAACAAGGCAGAGGTACGGCAACATCTATTAGCTTTGATATAGGGTGGATGTGGAGGCCTGAAAATTTTGATGTGCCATTATTAGGGGACTTGAGTAAAAGATTTAGTCTTGGCATAAATCTAAGTAATTTAGGACCTAAATTAAATTATATTGATCAAGCTCAAGCTGATCCTCTACCTACTAACTTAAGAGTGGGTATGGCTATCCAATTATTCCATAATGATTTTAATTCTCTAATCTATACTTTTGATATGAGTAAGCTCTTAGTGGACAGAGATAGTACAGAAGCAGAAGACTTTTATAAAGCTATTTTTACATCTTGGAGTAAAAAACCGGTATTCCGTTCAATAGATTATTCTATGGGTGTTGAATATACCTATGGAACACCGGGTGATTTCTTATTCTCTTTAAGAACCGGCTTCTTCTACGAAGACCCTTCATTTGGAAATAGAAAATTTGTTACATTTGGTGCCGGTATTCGTTATGATGTTTACGGTTTTGACTTTAGTTATATTACAACATCCGTATTCAAAGGTAGTGAAAATAATCCGCTTAATAATACTCTCAGATTTAGTGTTTCAATCGGTTGGGGAGGCATTCAAAATCAATCAGTGGGATTGCCTAGAGGGATTTAAGCATTTATGCTAAAATATTTTCTTTCACTATTTTTCCTAATTTTTAGATTGGGCAGTGGTACTGCCCAATCTAAAAATAATTATTCACTAAATTTTCCTGCTGAAATTTCTTCCGGTAAAATTTTTAATGCGGATACTTTAAGAATACTCGCTGTGATGGCTGATTTTCAAGTTGATAAAGATGAAGCCACTTTCGGGGACGGTACATTTGGTAGTGTTTATTCAAAAGATTACGGCAATTCAATAATTGACCCTTTGCCTCATAACAGTAATTATTTTGAAAATCATTTAGAATTTGTAAAAAATTATTATTCTCAAGTTTCAAAAAATAAACTTATAATAAAATATACAGTTTTACCAAATGTTGTAACAGTTTCTAAAACAATGCGTAATTATGCTCCTCCAAGAAAATCTGATGATTTTTCAAACCTTTCTAATTTTGCACAAGAAGTTTGGGGGTTGGTAAGCAGTTCAAATTCTAATATTGATTTTAGCAGCTACAATTTATTTATAGTTTTTCACGCAGGAGCTGGAAATGAAGTAAGTTTACCGGGGAGTTTAGGAATCGAAAAAGATTTACCCTCAATATTTTTAAGCAATAAAGCTTTGAAGAAAATTCATGGACAATCTTTTGAAGGTTTTACATTAAACAACAGTACTTTTAAAATTCCTAATACAGTAATAATGCCTGAAACCGAAAGCAGGGAAAGTCAAAACATATTAGGTACAACATTGGTTGAACTTTCTTTTAACGGATTATTAGCTGCAAATATAGGGAGTTTTATAGGACTGCCGGATTTATTTAATACAAGTACCGGAGTAAGTGCAATTGGACGTTTTGGCCTTATGGATGGCGAATCATTTTTTAGCTTCAGGGGATTATTCCCGCCCCAACCGTCTGCTTGGGAAAAAATAAAATTAGGATGGGCAAAACCGGTTACTATAAATCCCGGTAATTATAATATCAATTTAATTGCAGATCTTGCTGCCTCAATATCAGATACAGTTATTCTGAAAGTTCCAATAACTTCAAAAGAATATTTCTTAATTGAAAACAGAAACCGTGATGTTAATAAAGATGGGGCAGTAATAACATACATAAGTGGGGCAGATACATTACAAAAGACATTTCTAAAAGATGATAACGGTTTTAATAATAATGATGTTGATTCTTTAGAAGGTGTTTTAACAAATATTGACGAATACGATTGGGCTTTACCCGGTAACGGCATTCTTATTTGGCATATTGATGAAAATATAATAGATGCAAAAATTGATAGTAACAAAATTAATGCGGACGGCAAACACAGGGGAATATTTCTGGAAGAAGCTGACGGAATTTTTGACATAGGCGAAAAATTTATAACTGTAATTGGAGACGTTGTTGTTGGGCAAGGTACAGCAGATGATTTTTGGTTTAAAGGTAACACGTCAGGATTTTATGAAAATAGATTTGCACCAGATACAAAACCAAGCAGTAATTCCAACAACGGTGCAAATAGTTTAATCACTATTTCAAATTTTTCAAACATTTCAAATTCAATGAGTTTTAATGTTAATTATGGAGATTCTTTAATTACTCCGTTAGTCTATAAAAAATTAAATCTTCCTTCTAACAAAAACCATTTAACAATTTTACAAAATGATAACAATGTTTTCTTCAGTGTTGTATCTGATTCAAATATGTATTTGCTTGATAAAAGCGGTAATAGATTAAATACCATTCCTGGTTTTTCATCATTCAAAACTGCACACGTAAATGTAAATAATACAAATTATATAGTAGGCGGATACAAAAATAAATTAAATATTTTTATGAGCGATGGACTCACAAGTTTTGTAGGCAGTGTAAATTTACAATCCAATATTACCGCAGCTCCGGTTATCAGAAAAAACATTAATAATGAATATGAGATTTTAATTGGTACATCTAGTGGTTCTATAAATTCATATACCCTTGGAAATTTACCTTCAACATTGCCTTCATTAAAAGACAGCTTAATAACAACCGCTGGGTCAATAATATTTTTAGCTGCATCACCTGATTATTATTCTTTTATCGGTATTCCCATGACTTCAAGTCCTATTCCAAATAATTATTTTGGAGACTCACAAGGTAATACATCTTTCCTCCACGGTACAAATATTAACGATATGGTTTTAACAAAAAATAAAGATGGAGAATATGTTTCAATAGTTTCAACAAATTCAAAAATATTTGTATTTAATAATGGAAAATTAAAAAACAAATTAGATTATTCTAACAACTCATCTAATCAGTTTAACAATATTTTATCTCTAACAGATTTAAAGAATAATGGTGAAAATTATATAACCTTTACTTTGGGAAATAAAATTTTTGCAAAAAGCATAAATGGAACAAATGCCGAAAGTTTTCCTTTTAATGATTCTAAAGAAATTGGCTTTAAATCAAATGTTATAAGCGCAGATATTATAGGTGACAAAAAAGCCGAGCTTATTTCCGTGACAAAAGATGGAAGAATTTTTGCAGTAAATGGAAATAATTCAGATGTAGTAGATGGTTTCCCTTTTATGATGGGTGACTATTCATCTTCGACATTATCTTCCTTTAATTTAAATAATAAAGCTTCTTTGGCTGTAATTGATGATGAAAATTATTTTTATATTTGGAACATTGCCTCAACAAGCGGTACAAATTTTTGGACTGAAGAAAATGGAAACGCTTTTAATAATAATTATTTGCCGCCTGCAAAAGCAACTAATATTATAAATTCATTTTTACCGAAAGACAGATCTTACAATTATCCAAATCCTGTTTATGGAGCAACTACAAATATTCGTTATTTTGTTAATGAAGACTCAAAAATTAATATAAAAATATTTGATATTTCCGGAGCTTTAGTTGCTGAATTAAATAATACTGCAGAAGGTGGATTTGATAATGAAACTGTATGGAATGTATCTAACATTCAAAGCGGAATTTACTTAGCAAGAATTGAAGCAGTCGGCAACAGCGGGAAGAGTTCAACAAATATAATAAAAATAGCGGTTGTAAAATAATTCTAAAATGGAATAAAAAATAATTGATACTTAAAAATTCAAATATTAAAAATGCATTATTACTGTTTGTAATATTTATTTCATTATTTATTTCAAATACTTCAGCGCAATTTACTAATTTTCATCCTGAACTTGAATGGTACACTATAAAAGGCAAACACGTAGAAGTCCATTTTCACGCTGGGGCAGAAAGGTCTGCAAGAGTTGTGGCAAAAATTGCCGATGAAGTATGGGGACCTTTAACTTCACTTTACGGTTATGAGCCTGACGAAGTTCATTTTGTAATTAAAGATATTGATGATTATTCAAACGGTGCTACTTACTTTTTTGATAACAAAATTGAAATTTGGACAAGTGCATTAGATTTTGATTTAAGAGGTACACATAACTGGCTAAGAAATGTTATCTCTCACGAATTAACACATATGGTTCAAATACAAGCATCAATGAAATTTTCAAGAAGCATTCCTGCAATTTATTTTCAGGCTTTAAATTATGAAGATGTTAGGAGACCCGATATTCTTTATGGTTTCCCTAATGTGATTGTTTCATATCCATTAGCAGGTGTAAATGTTCCGGCTTGGTTTGCAGAAGGTACTGCGCAATATATGCGTCCTGAATTTCATTATGATTCGTGGGACGCACACCGCGATATGATTCTTCGCTCTTATGCTTTGGACAATAATATGCTAACTTGGGGTCAAATGGGTGTATTCGGTAAAACAAGTTTGGGTAACGAATCTGTTTATAATTCCGGATTTGCACTAACAAGATATATATCTCAAAAGTACGGTGAAGATAAGTTAAGAAAAATATCAAAAGCACTTTCACATATTGGCAACTTTACTATTGACGAAGCATTTAAAGATGTACTTGGTAAAAACGGACAGCAAATTTATGATGAGTGGAGAAGTTATGTTACTTCCGACTATAAAAAAAGAAGTGAAAAAGTTTTATCAAATTTAGTTACCGGAAAAAAAATTGCTGATAAAGGGTTCGGAAATTTTTATCCGATTTTTACAAATGATGGAAATAAAATAGTTTATATTTCAAACAAAACTGCCGATTATTTTTTCCCGTCAAGTATATATTCATTAGATCTAATAACTCATAAAGAAAATAAATTAGTTGATGGTGTTCGTTCAACTTTTAATTTTATTCCGGGTAAGAATGTACTTATTTACTCTAAGCTGCAAGACGATAACCCAAATTGGTATAATGTACATGATTTATTTAAATATGACTTAAATACCAATACGGAAAAAAGATTGACTTATGACTTGAGAGCAAATCAACCGAATGTTTCACACGATGGTAAAGAAATAGTATTTTTATTTGAGAGAGATGGTACTACTAATTTAGGGGTTGTAAATATAAATGGTAAAAATTTCAGACAAATAACTTTTTTCCAAAATGGTGAGCAAGTTTATAATCCAAAATATTCGCCTGACGATTCATATATTGTATTTGGATATACTAATAAAGAAGGGAGAGATATAGGCAGAGTAGATACTGACGGTACTAATTATAAATTACTAATTGCAACAAAAAACGACGAAAGAAATCCTGTGTTTTTTGACAAGAATAATTTAATTATCTCATCAAACAAAACAGGCATTTATAATTTATATCTCTACAACTTGAAAGATAAATCTTATAAACAGCTTACTAATGTTATTGGCGGAGCTTTTATGCCCGATGTAAATAAAAATGGTGATATTGTCTATGCCGGATATACATCCACCGGTTATAAAATATTTAAGATAAATAAGGCAGAACAAGAAAAAGTTTTAAAAGGACATAATTACATTTGGCTTAATAACCCGCCGTTAAATCATAGTAAACCAAACGGTGATATTGGTAAATTTAATTTAGTACAACTTCAAAATTATGACGATACACAAACACCGTCTTATAAAAAAGAAAAATACAGAGGATCATTTTCAAAATTATCGTTCTTTCCTTATATACGATATGATAATTACACTACATCAAATACTTTTTTACAGAAATTAAAACCCGGACTTTTAGTAGGCTCAAATGATATGCTAAACAGGTATTCTCTTTTTGCCGGTGGTTCAATAAACACAGTTGGTGAAAGAGATTTATTCTTAAATTTTAACTATAGAAACAAATTGCCCGGTCTTTATAATTTAGGAATTAAACCAGAGCTAACACTTGAGTTATATAATGTAACACGTAAATCAGATATCAATGTTTTCTTTGGTGCCGATACTGTTGGGAAGGTTGTAAATTATGACTTTATTGTTCCCACAGATGTAACATATAATTTATTTGAAGTAGATATTGCAGCAAAACAAAAAATATTTTCAAGATTTCAAAGTATTGAGCTAAGATTTATTTGGAGTAGATATACAGCAGCATTAAGTAGCTTTTTACTTCCAAATAATTCATTGTATCCAACTACCAATGATCAATATTTTATTGGAAGAAATTTACAGCTAACATACAGTTATAATAATATCCAGCCGGGTGTTAATTCCGATATAAATCCAATAGGACTTCAATATAATATAATATATAATTACGAGTTTAATAAATTTAATCCTGAAGGTAATTATGTTGTGGAAGGTGGATTATTACAGCCTGCATTTGAAAATTTTAATTTTTCAAGATTTGAATTTAATTCTAAACTACATTTACCTTTGAAAGAAAAGCAAACTGTTACAATAAAAACAAGAGCTGTTACAATATTGGGTGAAACTCGTCCCGATTTTTTTGATTCTTATCTTGGGGGTCTTATAGGTATGAGAGCTTATCCTTTTTATTCAATATCCGGTAATGAATTGGCGTGGATAAATGTAACATATAGACTTCCGCTAATAACGAACATAGATAAAAGATGGAATCAGATTTATTTTGATAAAATATATGTTTCTGTTTTTGCAGATGTTGGAAACGCTTGGAACGGGGGAATTCCTTCCTTAAGTAGTTTTAAAAAAGGCGCGGGAGCAGAACTTAGATTGATGATGAACTCATTTTATATATTTCCCACAGCTTTATTTGTCAGTGCTTCTTACGGTTTTGATAAGTTCACTAATACAATAAGAGGGCAGAAAATTACTTATGGTAAAGAATGGCGATTTTATGGTGGTATTAGTTTTGGTTTTGATTTCTGACAATTTAAAATTTAATTTATATTCTAATTCTTATGAAAATAAAAAATAACATATTCTCCATACTTTTAATAGTCATTTTATCCACTGTTGGTTTATTTAGCCAGATAAAAAATTCTGCTCAATATTCTTTAACAGGCAAGTTAAAAAGTGATTCAAAGATTATTTTACAAAGTTCTGACTATCTAAAATCTCCTAATTTGATGTTAGATAACGTAAATAAAAAAAGCCCAATGTTAGCCGGTTTTTTATCTCTTTTAATTCCTGGTGGTGGTGAATTTTATACCGGTAATTATTTAAAAGCCGGTATATTTGCAGTACTTGAAGCTGTTGTTATTACAACAGCAGTAGTTTATAATAATAAAGGTAATGATCAAACTGCAAGTTTTGAAGCTTTTGCAAATAAAAACTGGGATGTAAAGCGTTATGCTCAATGGACAATAAAAAATGTAAAAAATATTAATCCAACTGTTGATCCAAGTAATTTTAAAGTTTTCAAAAATGATGGCAATGTTGATTTTGCTGAGCTAAATAATTTAGAAGCAGCTTTGGGAGGTTTAGGCGGTGTGGGTTATACACATAGATTACCTCCATTTGGAGAGCAGCAATATTATGAATTAATAGGTAAATATCCCCAATACAGTCACGGTTGGAATGACGCAAATCAAAATGATACCGATTTCCATATTCTGTCGCCTAATTTTATTTTTTATTCAGGAGAAAGAGGGCAGGCTAACGATTATTATAATATATCCGATAGAGCTGTTATTGGTATTTATATAAATCATTTTTTAAGTGCGATTGATGCTGTTTGGAGTGCCTCAAAATTCAACAAAAATTTAAGTTTAAAAATGAGAGTAGAAAATAAACAGTTTGCCGGTAAAAATGAACTTGTACCAACTTTAAAATTAAAATTTAGCTTTTAATTTCTTTCAAATTTAAGCAGATCTAAAATTCATATAAAATAAGTATTTGCTAAGTTTTCAAATACATTCCTAAATATTTATTGCTTATTTTTAATATATGAAAAAACCATTAGTAGTAATTGTAGGCAGACCGAATGTTGGTAAATCAACTTTTTTTAACCGTTTGATAGGGAAAAGAGATGCTATTGTTCATGACCAGAGTGGTGTAACGAGGGATAGAAATTACGGTGAAGTTGAATGGGCTGGTAAGAATTTTCGTCTGATAGATACAGGTGGTTACGTACCCGATTCATCAGGCCAATTTGAAACAGCTATTAGGGAACAGGTTGATATAGCAATTGAAGAAGCATATTCAATTATTTTTATGGTTGATGTCAAAACTGGTATTAACCCGATGGATATTGAAATATTGAAAATGCTTAGAAATTCCGATAAGAATTTTTTCTTAGTTGTAAACAAAGTGGATAATAAAGAACAAGAAATTTCTGCTACAGAATTTTATCAATTAGGGGTTGAAAAATATTATGATATTTCTGCATCTATGGGAAGAAATATAGGCGATTTTTTAGATGCCCTTACCAAAGAATTTCCGGAAAATGAAGATGAAGAAATTGACGATAGACTTAAAATCGCTGTTGTGGGCAGACCTAATGTTGGTAAATCTTCGCTTACTAATGCTTTGCTTGGACATAACAGGAGCATAGTTACAGATATTCCCGGAACAACAAGAGACAGCTTAAATTCAGTATTAAAATATTACGACAAAGAGATTGTATTAGTTGATACTGCGGGGCTTAGGAAAAAGAAAAGGGTAAAAGAAAATATAGAATTTTTTTCTAATATCAGAAGTTTTAAAGCTATAGGTGAATGTGATGTTGCAATTGTAATGCTTGATGCTAATTTCGGATTGGAAAAACAAGATCAAAAAATAATTGATGAAGCAATTAGATGGAGAAAGGGAATTGTTATTGCAGTTAATAAATGGGATTTAATTGAAAAGGAGACAAACACCTCAAAAGAAATGTCGGATAAAATTAACAGAATTTTAGGCTCAGCCGGTTATATTCCGATTATATATATTTCAGCTCTAACTAAGCAAAGAATATTTAAACTAATTGACCTTAGTCTAGAAATTGAAAATCAAAGAAAGACAAAAATATCTACTAATATTTTAAATGATACCCTTTTACCCGAAATAAATAAAACACCTCCGCCTACTAGTAACACTGGCAAGGAAGTAAAAATAAAATACATTACACAGGTGGGTAATAATTATCCGGTTTTTTTATTTTTTACAAATTATCCAAAATATGTTCCGGCTCATTATGCAAAATTTTTAGAAAATATGATTAGAAAAAAATTTGGATTTAATGGGGTTCCAATTACAATTAGTTTTAAAGAAAAATAGTGGAAGCAAAAAGAATAATAGTGGTAGGCGGAAATGCAGCTGGACCTGCAGCAGCAGCAAAAGCAAAAAGATTTAATTCAACTGCAGAAGTACTTATGATTGAATCAGGTGATTTTATATCAACAGGAACTTGTGAGATTCCTTATGTCCTATCGGGTGAAATTGGTTCGTACAAAAATGTTGTGTTTTATTCTCCAGAAAAATTTAAAGAAGAAAAGGGTGTAGATGTTTTAACAAATCATTTTGTAGAAGCAATTGATAAAAGACAAAAAGAAGTAATTGTTGCAGATAAAATAAAGGGGAAAATATTTCCAATTCCATACAGCAAATTAATACTTTGCACAGGTTCCAATCCTATTTCTTTAGATAAATATTCATCTTATAAAAATGTTTTTAATCTGAAGAAAATTTCTGATTTACTATCTATTAAAAATTTTATATCTGAAAATAATGTTAAAAATGTTCTTGTTGTAGGTTCCGGTTACATTGGCTTAGAAACTGCTGAAGCTATGAATCAATTAGGACTAAAAGTTACAATCTTTGATATCGCTGAAATGCCATTTCCCAAAAGCGAAATTGAGATTCAAAGTTTAATTTTAGAATGTTTAAAAAATAATCAAATAGATTTTTACGGAAGTGCTCAAAATGTTCAAATAATTTCTGAAGACGAAAAAATTAAATCAATAAAAATTAACGAAAGAATTTTAGAATTTGATTTAGTCATTACTGCAGCTGGTGTTTTACCAAATATACAACTCGCAAAAGAGACCGGACTAGACATTGGTATAACTGGAGCAATAAAGGTTAATAATAAATGTAGAACTTGCAATAATAATATTTATGCAGCAGGTGATAATATTGAAATAATAAATGCAATTACTAAAAGACCGGATTATATACCACTTGCAACATTGGCTCATACGACTGGGCACGTATCTGGTGAAAATGCTGCAGGAGGAAACGTATTTTTACAACCAACTGTTAATAACATTGCTGTGAAAATATTTGATTATTTTTATGCTCAAGTAGGTCTATCTTCTAAAGAGTCTGAAGCTAATAATTTCAATTTTGAAATAGTTACTTCTATTATGCCTAATCTTGTTAAAGTAATGCCCGAGAGTAAAAAAGTATTTGGAAAAATTATTTATGATAAAAACACCAAATTGATTTTAGGTGCATCATTTTTTGGAGGAAGGGAAGTCTCTGGATATGCAAATCTAATTTCATCTTTTATCTATAACAAGTTAAGAATAAATCTTTTAAGCAGCATTGATTATAACTATACTCCGCCACTTTCACCAATGATAAATTTACTCTCTGTTTTAGGACGTAAAATAAAATGATATTTTTTAATTATTAGGATTTAATATGGCTGAATACAACAATTTTATAGACGTAAAACATCCTGTACTAAAAAGGGATTTAACTATTTTAAGAGATTCTTCCACTTCTCCTGAATTTTTCCGGTCAGCGGTAAAATGTATTTCAATTGTTCTCGCTGTAGAAATAAGCAAAGATTTTAGATTAATTGAAAAAGAAATTGAAACACCTTTAGAAAAAACTACAGGCTTTATATTAAAGGAAGATGTTGTACTTGTTCCGGTTTTAAGAGCAGGACTTGGAATGGTCAGCGGATTTTTGTCTGTTTTACCCGGTGCAAAAGTCGGACATATTGGGCTGCAAAGGGATGAAACCACACTTAAACCACTTGAATATTATTACAAGACACCAAGAAATTTAAATGAATCTAAAATTATTTTACTTGATCCTATGTTGGCAACTGGCGGTAGTTCCTCCGCTGCAATTTCATTCTTAAAAAAGAGAGGTGCAAACGATATTACATTTGCTTGCTTGGTTGCAGCACCCGAAGGTGTAAAATTGTTATTGAAAGATCATTCAGAAGTTAAAATCTATGGAGCATCTCTCGATAGGGAGCTAAACGATAAAGGATATATTTTACCAGGATTAGGGGACGCAGGAGACAGAACTTTTGGCACATTGTAGAATATTTATTTTCTTATTTATTATTTTATTATTCCCTTCAACAGAATTTGCACAAAACTTTTTACCGGGAAAAACTGATTCCATAATTACTAAGGGTATCAATTCTATGATTATGCAAAATTATAATGATTCCGAAAATTATTTTAAACGATTAGAAAAAATAGATACAATTAATCCCTTCGGAAAAATTTACTTATCTGTAACGTCTATATCAAAATCTTTCGACTTAGGCGAAGAATATAAATGGGACTACATAACTAAATTATTAAATGAATCTATTAGTGTTGCAGAAGAAAATTTGAAAAGGAAACCCAACTCTGTAATAAGGCTATACACATTAGCTCTTGCTGAAGGATATAAAGCTTATGTTAAAGGACTTGAAAGTAATTGGTTTTCTGCAATATCTAACGGGTTTGATGCAATTAAAAATTTTGAAAAATGTTTGATGATTGACTCAACATTTTATGAAACTTATACTGCAATCGGTACATTTAAATATTGGAAAAGCAAAAAAGGAAGTTTCTTACCTATGATAAGAGATGAACGGGATTTAGGAATTAAATATTTAGAATTAGCAGTTTTAAAAGCAAAATATTCTAAATATTTAGCCGTCAATTCCTTGCTTTGGATTTATATTGATAATAAAGAATATCAAAAAGCCATAAAACTTGCCAATGAAATTTTAACAAAATATCCAAAAACCAGATTATTTAAGTGGGCATTAGCACGAGCTTATGAATCAGTGGATATACATAAATCTATTGGAGTTTATAAAGATATATTAAATGATTATGAAACAATGACAGGGTTAAACGGATATCAAAAAATTGTTCTTTTTCATTTAATTGCTCAATTGGAAAATAGATTGGGAAATAAAAAAACTGCTTTGGAACTATGCAATAAAATATTAAATACTAAAAACCTTTCCGAATATGTTTTGGATGAGTTGGATAGCAGACTTGAAAGAGTAAAACATTTACGAGAAAAAATTTTGGAAAAAGACAATTGATTGTATTATGAACTTGATTTTTTCCTTTAATAATTATAAATAAAAATTGAATAAACTTAATAAAAAATAAAATTGAAACTTACTACAAGCAAATATGAAAAACTCCGGGACAATCTTTTAGAAACATGCCGGAAAAATTTACCTAAAGTAAATGAAAAGCTTATTGTAAAAAGTCTTGAATTTGCAATTGAAGCACATAAAAATAATATACGTGCATCCGGTGAACCTTATTATACACATCCTTATGAAGTTGCATTAATAGTAGCTAAAGAATTTCCATTAGACGATATTACAGTAGTAAGTACTTTATTGCACGATGTAGTTGAAGATACAGAATATGATTTAGATTTGATAAGCAGAGAATTTGGTAAAGAAGTTGCTGATATTGTGGACGGAGTTACAAAAATAAGCGGCATATTTAGAGGACAGGAAATTAAACAAGCAGAAAATTACCGTAAAATGCTTCTGTCAATGGTTAAAGATATACGTGTAATCTTAGTTAAATTTGCAGACCGTTTGCATAATATGCGTACACTTGAATTTGTAAATCCCGATAAACAAAGGAGAATTGCGCAGGAGACATTAGAAATATATGCTCCCTTTGCAAATAGATTTGGGCTTGGACAGGTAAAATGGGAATTTGAAGACCTTGCTTTTAAATATCTGAATAAACAAGCTTATGAGGAAATAGCCAAAAAAATTAGAAGTAAAAGAAGAGAAAGAGAAGCTTATATTAAAAAGTTTAGTGAACCTTTAAAGAAGAAATTAGAAGAATATAATTTAGATTTTGAAATAAACGGCAGAGCAAAACATCTTTACAGCATCTACAGAAAAATGATAAGAAGGAATAAACCCTTTGAAGAAATTTATGATCTTTTTGCAGTAAGAGTAATTTTAAATACTGAGGATAAAAATGATTGCTATACTACACTTGGCGTTGTAAATCAGTTTTACATGCCTATCCCTGATAGATTTAAAGATTACATATCAATACCAAAATCAAATAATTATCAGTCAATTCACACTACCGTAGTTGGTCCCGAAGGTAGATTAGTAGAAGTACAGATACGAACTAAGAAAATGCACGAAGTGGCAGAAAAGGGTGTGGCAGCTCATTGGCGTTATAAAGAAAATATGACAACGACGGATAAAGACCTTGAAGAGTGGGTGAACTGGATAAGGGAAATTTTTGATTCTGCGACAAAAGAGGATGCTCGTAAAGAATTACTTGAGAGCTTTAAATTAAATCTTTATCAATATGAAATATATGTTTTTACTCCAAGGGGAGAGTTGAGAAGATTACCGGCTAATTCTACACCGGTTGATTTTGCATTTGAAATTCACAGTAAAGTTGGATATCACTGCATCGGAGCAAAAGCGAACGGCAAAATAGTTCCGTTAGATACAGTTTTACACAGCGGCGATCAAGTTGATATTATAACATCAAAAAATCAGCATCCCAACAAAAACTGGATCAAATTTGTAACAACACATAAAGCAAAAAATGCAATAAGAAAATGGATAAATAAAGAGGAAGACGATATTGTTGCAGCCGGTAAAGCTATGTGGGAGAAAAAGACAAAAAAAATGAAATTATCATTTTCACAAAATGATATAAACAAATTGATATCAAAATTAAAATATGATAACATTAGGCATTTCTATAAATCAATCGCACTTGGTAAAAATAATATTGAAGAAATTTTAGTGGCAACTAATGCCCAGGAAGAAAAAGGGAAAGTACCGGAATTAAAATTTGAAAAATTTACTAATCTTGCCAGAGGACAGCGTGGAAATGTAATTGTTGACGGGGATAATGAAGGCATACTTTATTCATACGCTAAATGCTGCAACCCAATACCCGGTGATCCAATTATAGGTTTTATTACTATAGGTGAAGGTATAAAAATTCATAGAAAAACTTGCAACAATTTACTTCACTTAACAAAGGAAGATGAAAGTAAATTAGTGCCTGTTCAATGGCCTTCTTCGGAAGATTCTTTGTTTGTTACAGGACTTACGGTTAAAGGCGAAGATGCTCCCGGCATATTAAATGATATATCACATACAATTGTAACATATCAAAATACTAATATTAAGTCTATTAATATTAGCACTACTGATTCTACTTTTGAAGGCAGCGTTACTGTTTATGTAAAAAACTTAGAGCATTTATCGCGTATAGTGGAGAGACTTAAAAAATTAAAAGGCGTTTATTCAGTTGAAAGATTTGAGCAATCATAAATGACAACAACTTTGAATCTAAAACGTGTACTTGCTATAGACTACGGAACAAAGAGAGTGGGTCTGGCGCTGACTGATCCTTTACTAACATTTGCTTATCCATTTAAAACATTATTAAATAATAAAAAAATGTGGGAACATTTTCAAAATATAATTGAAGAAAAAGGAATCAATAAAATAATTCTTGGTTTTCCTGCTAGAGAGGATGGTAAAGATTCAAAATTAATGCCGGCAATAAATAAATTTAAAGATAAGCTGGAGAAATTATTTAAGCTTGAAATTATATTATGGGATGAAACATATACTTCAAGAATTTCTGAAAAAAGAATTCAAGCTACGAGAAAGAAGAAAAAAGACCGAAAAGATAAAGGATTGATTGACAGTAATGCTGCTGCAATTATACTTCAGGAATATTTAGATTCTAAACATTAAATAATAAAAACTAAAAATAAAATAATTGACATTTATAGCCTGAAAAAGTATTTTCAGTATATAAATAAAACTAAAAAATGGGAGCAAATACATGACACTGGACGCGCTTGGAATGGTCGAGACAAAAGGACTTGTCGGATCAATTGAAGCTGCTGATGCAATGGTAAAAGCAGCAAAAGTAGAATTACTCGGTAAAGAAACAATTGGTGGCGGTTATGTTACCGTAATGGTTCGTGGTGATGTTGGTGCGGTTAAAGCTGCTACAGATGCCGGTGCTGCTGCGGCTCAAAGAGTTGGTGAGCTTATTTCAGTACATGTAATTCCTCGCCCGCACGCAGAAGTAGAAAATATTCTTCCAAAAAGAAAGTAAATTATCATGCCTACAGCTTTGGGGCTAATTGAAACAAGGGGATTGGTAGCTGCAATAGTAGCTGCAGATGCTATGCTAAAAGCTTCAAATGTAAAATTACTCGGTAAAGAAGTTACAAAAGCCGCCTTAGTTACAATTAAAGTTACAGGTGATGTTGCTGCTGTTAAATCTGCAGTTGATGCAGGAGCAGCCGCAGCTAATAGAATAGGGGAAGTTCTTTCCACTCATATCATTCCGCAACCTGATAAACAAATCGTTGTAATTATTCCTGAGATTGATAGCCAGAGAATTATTTCTCAACAACAAATAGAAATAAAAGAAAAACCAAAATCTGCTAAGGCACAAGAACCGGAAAAGAAACCCATCATAGAAATTAAATCGGAACCATTTAAAGAGAAAACGAAAACAGAAACTTCATCAGAAACAATTGCAAGGCTAAGAAAAGAAGCATTAGGCGAAGAAGATAGTCAATTAGAATTTATTGAAGATGAAAAAGAAATACCAGAAGAGAAAGAATCTCAAGAAATAAATTTAGGAAATCTTGAAGCTTTGAATGTACATCAGTTGAGAAAATTAGCGAGGAGCACAGAAGGATTTCCAATTCAAGGGAGGGAAATATCCCGCGCAAACCGCAGTACTTTACTTGGTTATTTTAAAAATCTTTAATAAGTAGAATTCAATTTCTAAAGTTTTCCTAATCAATATTCATTAAAAACTTACAACTTTTGTACCTAAACAAAAAAAGTTTATGGACTTATTGAATTATAGAGAAAAGACAAAGGATACATTACAAAGTATAGTATTATTTTCTGAGTTAAGTATTTCTCAGTTAAGGGAGTTAATCAGAATAAGCATACTAAAACGATTTAAAAAAAATGAAATAATTTTTTTAGAAGGTGATTATTATAAAGGATTTTATATTCTTCTTAAAGGTGTTGTAAAAATTTTTAAGATTTCTTCCGATGGGAAAGAATCAGTTGTTCACATAGTTAAGCCACTCACAACTTTTGCAGATATACCACTTTTTGAAGGAAAAGATTACCCTGTAAGTGCTCAAACTTTAGAAGAGAGCTTGGTGTTGTTTATTCCTAAAGATGGTTTCATAGATTTAATTAAAACAAATCCGGATATATCTTTAAAAATGCTTGCCGGATTTGCTAAACGATTAAAATCTCTT
>Ga0114931_10002757_pt1 | contig 22319 bp, 22 predicted proteins | sample 2SBtaG_FD_89579 | JGI IMG/M metagenome (GOLD analysis project Ga0114931, IMG submission 89579) | Deep subsurface microbial communities from Kolumbo volcano to uncover new lineages of life (NeLLi) - 2SBTROV14_V59a metaG | ecosystem: Environmental > Aquatic > Marine > Volcanic | place: Kolumbo... | reverse complement strand
TTCCACTTTCTTTTATCCGGTTTCTGCATACATATTATCTAGTTTCCACGTTCTATTAATCACTAACGAAGAATGGGAGGTGCTTAAGGAGAAGTTCCTCACCTTTTTGCTGAAATACACCTACATTTCCCCTGAAGTTCAATATTTCTTCTTTGAACTCATTGAAAAATACTTGTGCAAAAGATTTTACTCCCTTCTTGAGAAAGTAAGATGAATGATTCGATATCGCAACAACTGCAATATTTTCAACAGATTTGAAAAGTAATTGTCGATCAGATAAGGTAATCTTTTCAATTGTTCCTTCCGCAAATGTTATCTCCTTGAGTAGTGTCTGGATGGCAACAAGTGCAGGAGATTTGAGAGAGATCTCGGCATTAAGATTTGGCTGATTTTTCTTTAGAGTATTGACATGAGAGAAGAGGGTAGTACCATTCTCCCTGTCAAGTACAATAATCTGATAGACATCAAAGGGCACGCTATAAGCAAATTTTGGAATCAGAATATAGGCGATAAGAATTAGGAAGAGGGAAGACATAACTACATAGGATGTATGTACATTCAATTTCTGAAAATTCACTAAAGATAAGGTAGAAGCAATACTAATTGAATCTCTTACCCCAATAAGCACAAAATTCGTTATGAGAGAAGAGAACCCTGCCATCATGAGAAAAGACCCAATTAGAATTTCCCGACTCTCTGCATGGGTAAGTGTCTTGTACATGATAACAATACCATCCACGGATATTGCAAGAATGACAAGTCCGAATAAAAGTAAAAAGAATAGAAGAACTCCTTCAACTTCTGATTTCAAGGTTTCTCTGGTTACTATATTCTGTAGAAAATCGATTTTTGCGAGGAGAATCTCGAATAGACTTCCAAAGATTAGAGGAAGTGCAGTTCCAAAAATCAGGATTGACCTTGTTAATTTTGGTCTCTCATCATTCACAAGCTCAATGTGGAGAAAGAGGAAAAGGACTGCAATGGGTAGCATCAAATCGACTAGTGTTGGAAAGATAATCCCATTCCTCTGAAAGGGGATAGTACCACTGAGATCAGCTCCCGCCAGGAGTCGAAAGAGGTCAGAAAGTCCAATAGAGAGTACAAATGCAGCTAGGTAATTGAGCCCAAAAATTCGTTCGACTGATGTTTTCCATATTAGTATTCCAAATAGAGAGAGTGAAATTACAAATGGAATAAGATAGTAGAAGAAAGTATTTTGAAGACGTTTCATAAGATCTCCAAATATATTATTGGTCAGGTACATAGTGGTTATCGTAACTGTCAAACCAACAATAATGGCTATTAATGCAACAAAAATTGGACTTTTTCTTTTTTTGGGAGACTGTATTACCAGAGAATTTTGAAGATTACCGTTGTCCACAGTGTAGAATAATCTAAAGTAATTTCTACTTTTCCAAGATCAGAGGAATTATTACTCAGGAAGAAGGATGAAGATTTTACCCTCTTCCTCAGAAACTTCGTAGATATCTAATGCTTCTGTTGCTGGAGGATTTAAGGCTTCTCCGTCTTCGATATCAAATGTAGAGGTGTGTAGAGTACAGGTTACATATCCATCAGAGTAGTGACCTTTCGTAAGATCGAATGTTTTGTGAGTACAAATACGGGATGCGACAAATACCTTTCCTCCAAGTCGTGTAGCCATTAATTTGACATCCTCAACATCGAAACTCCCAAGGATACCTTCCTTCACTTCAGAAGACTCGCAAAGATACACCTTTTCACTCATGATTTACTTTCCTCCCACTTCTTGGACAATGCATTCTTCGATATTTCCTCAAGTTTCTCATCGCCTAGTTTCTTAGTAACTGGAATAAAATATCCTTTGATGAGAAGCTCTTATGCAAGTTTTTCGGGTATTCCTCTTGAAGAAATATAGAAAATTTTGTCCTTATTGAGTGGTTCAACAGACGCCGCATGAGCTGCTACGACGTCATTCTGATCTATTTTGAGTGCAGGTATTGCAATGACTTTACCCTTTCCAAGTGTGAGACCATTTGAGGAGAGGTATGAATCAGCGTTGACACCTGTTTTATGAATATGGATTAATCCTCTAAGGATGGATTCAGCCTTGTTCATCATAACTGTTCTTGAGTGAGTCTGACCAATCGTGTTCTCCGCTATATGATCCAGCTGTGACTTGAAGTCAAACCTTTGCCTGTGATTTCCAAATGAGTTGAAAAGATCATAACCCTCTGAACCTCTTCCTACAAACTTTATCCCAGAATTATAACGAGAGAGATTTGATCCTTGGAATTGCTGAAGAGAATAGAGTTTTGCATAGGGACCAACATTGGCATATTTCGATCCGATATGAAGAATGTGATCATTCCAATCTTGGATAGAGAGCATCTTGAAGGATGCATTATCATCGAGGACCATCGTTTGGGAGGTGATATACATCTGTTCAGATGAATTTCCTGAACCAGAACCAAAATATTCAAAGTAGCTAGCACTTGCCCCTTCTTCAAGGTAGACAATGATTTCTGAGAAAACTGCTTCACCCTCACCATCTAGGATGATCCTTCGAAATAGAGGAGACTCAAGAATTGCATTTGGTGGTAAATAGAGGATAATAGTTGATAGAGTGAATGCTTTCGCCAATTCTCCGAGCTTGTCGAATCTATCGGAAACAGAGGAGGTCTCGATTATTCTCTTAGCAAGTTTCTCATCTTTTTTAATAAGCTCCTCAAGGGTTCCAAAAAACCCACCAAGGTTCTCAATTTCAGCTCTGTCAAAGTTTAGCGTCCTTCCAGAATGTTCTACTAAGTTAGGAACTAAATCTTCAATTTTCAAAGACTCAACATCGATGTCAGTAGCTCCTTCCAGATTCCAGATAGGAGTGAGGGAATTAGGATTAAAATTCTTGAAATTTGTGTACTTGTAAAATAATGTGTCCTGGTCAAGGTCTAGTTCCTGAAAATTCTGGTAAGCATTTGCTTTCCTGACCTTCACCCATGAGGGGGAATCGCTTGATATTTCTTGGAGTACCTCTTGATTAATGTAAGAAGTCTCAAATAGTTTTTCCATATTTGACATCGGTCATATTGTCTCCTAGATAGATAAGGTTTCACTAATTCTTAAATAAAAATAAAGATAACGTAATTTGTTATTTCTTGATTGGGAAAGAAGTCAAATTATATTATACACCATTTTAAAAAGCTAGAAGCATATTGAAAGATGTACTATGGAATCCGAAGATGTAAAGTCAAAACCTGACATCGAAATTGACTATAAAGCAGGTTGGGCAGATCCCGAGAATTTCACGGTGGCGACAGATCAAGGTCTCAATGAGAAGGTAGTCAGAGAGATCTCTGCTATCAAAAATGAGCCAGAGTGGATGTTGGAGTTTCGACTGAAATCTCTCAAATTATTTGAGGAATTTCCAACTCCAAAATGGGCAGAACCCGCCCTCGAGGATATGAAATATCAGAATATACGCTATTATGTGAGGTACTCAGATAAGGAAGAGAAGACCTGGGACGATGTTCCAGATGATATCAAAGAGACCTATGAAAAGCTTGGAATCCCAGAAGCAGAGCGGAAATTTCTGGGTGGAGTTGGAGCACAATATGACTCTGAGACGGTTTATCACAACCTTAAGAAGGAACTTGAAGAGCAAGGAGTAATTTTCCTCTCTACCGATGAGGGTCTAAAACAGTATCCAGAGTACTTCCATAAATACTTTGGAAATGTTATTCCACCCGAGGACAATAAATTCGCAGCTCTCAACTCGGCAGTCTGGTCAGGAGGCTCTTTTATTATCGTTCCAAAGGGAGTGAAAGTAGGGATTCCTCTTCAGGCTTATTTCAGAATTAACACCAAAAATGTTGGTCAATTTGAACGGACTTTGATAATTGCAGAGGAAGGATCTGATGTCCACTACATTGAGGGATGTACTGCACCTTCATACTCATCAGATTCACTTCACTCAGCGGTTGTTGAACTGGTCGCATTGGAAGGTGCGAGGATAAGATATTCAACAATTCAGAATTGGTCGAACAATGTCTTCAACTTGGTGACCAAGCGAGCTTTTGCCTACAAGGACGCACTTGTGGAATGGGTCGATGGTAATATTGGATCCAAACTTACGATGAAATATCCTTCAATCTACCTCTTGGGTGAAGGAGCGAAAGGGGAAGTGATGTCTATTGCATACGCATCCACAGGGCAGATACAAGATACAGTAGCTAAGATAATTCATCTTGCTCCCAGAACTCATAGCAAAATTACCGCAAAAAGTATCTCTCGATCCAATGGGAAGACGATATACAGAGGTCTTGTTCAGGTAGCTCCACATGCAAAGAATTGTGTCTCAAATGTAATTTGTGACGCTCTTCTTCTAAATGAAGAATCTAAGAATGATACCTTCCCATATCAAGAAATACACAGAGATGATGCAACTATAACGCATGAAGCAACAGTGGGTAAGATCTCACAGGACACCCTCTTTTATTTGATGTCTAGAGGTATTCCAGAGAATGAAGCTCTCGCACTCATCTGCATGGGATTCTTTGAACCATTTGCAAAGGAGATGCCTATGGAGTATGCAGTTGAATTGAATCGACTCATTGAAATTGATATGGCCGAATATGGAGCAGTTGGATGATCTCAACATTCGTTATCAATTATAATATATATTGACTATCCATATTTTAATGTATTAGGGATTTGATATGATTAGTTCAGATGAGATAATGAGAATTCGGAAAGATTTTCCCATCCTTAGCGAGAAGGTCAGAGGTGGGAAGAACCTCGTCTACTTAGATAATGCAGCTACTACCCAAAAACCCAAACAAGTCGTGGATGTCATATGCAACTATTATCTGAGATACAATGCAAATGTGCACAGGGGGATTCATGCACTGTCAGAAATTGCATCAGACATGTATGATGAAGCACATCAACGAGTTTCTGATTTCCTCAATGCTGATTTTCAAGAGGTTGTATTTGCAAGAAACACAACTGAAGCTTTGAATGCCTTTACTTACGGGATCGAGGATCAGATCTCAAAAGGTGATGAAATCGTGATTTCAAGAATGGAACACCACAGTAATATGGTTCCATTTATGAAATTGGCAGATAGGAAAGGAGCTATTCTCAAATATATGGAATTAAATGAAGATAACAGCGAAATTGACCTGTCATCAGCAGAAGAGGCTATTACCGACAAGACAAAGATTGTCTCTTTCCCTCATATGAGCAATGTACTTGGTACGATAAATCCCGTAAAGGAATTGACCTCCATAGCTAAGGATCACAATGCTCTTGTTGTCTTAGATGCAGCTCAAAGTGTCCCTCACATGTCGGTTGATGTCAAGGAGTTAGGAATTGATTTCATGGGATTCTCTGGACATAAAATGATGGCACCTATGGGAACAGGAGGTTTCTATGGAAAGGAAGAACTCCTTAATAATCTCGAACCCATGTTCTATGGAGGTGACATGATCAGAATGGTGACATACAAAAATGTCACTTGGAACGATCTGCCATGGAAATTTGAAGCAGGAACGCCAAATGTAGGAGGAGGACTGGGGTTGGGAGAAGCTGTTAAATACCTACAGAATCTCACGATGAGCAAAGTTCGTCAAATAGAGCATGACTTGACAGAGTACGCTATGAAGAGAATGGAGGAATTAGACTGGATCAAGATATATGGTCCTTCTGCAGAAAAAAGAGGAGGGGTTATCAGCTTCAATGCTTACAGTAATGATGGTATGCTCATTCATCCCCATGATGTCTCCACAATTCTGGATGAGGAAGGTATTGCAATAAGAGCAGGGCATCATTGTGCCCAGCCATTGACTGTCGAGAAATTAAAGATCCCTGCCACAAATAGAATATCATTTTACATCTATAATACAAAAGAGGAGATCGATTTCACCATCGAACAACTAGAGAAAGTACATAAAATGTTCTCGTGAGAAACAATGCAAGTTATCTAAACTCTTTATAAGATTCAGTCGGTATTTTGCTTGTATACGTTTACGAGTGATACTATGAGTACATTAGAGATTAAAAATTTGAAGGTAGCAGTTGAAGGTACCGAGATTCTGCATGGAGTTAACCTTAAAATTAATTCAGGAGAAATTGCAGGAATCATGGGTAGAAATGGAAGTGGAAAATCTACTTTGTCCAAAACGATTTTTGGTCACCCAGACTATGAAGTAACAGAAGGTGACATACTTCTGGATGGTGAATCTATTCTGGGAATGAGCACAGATCAGAGGGCAAATCTAGGACTATTCCTCGGCTTTCAAGGTCCTACAGCTATTGAAGGAGTGACTCTCTCCAATTTTCTACGATCAGCCATGCATGCAAGGAATCCAGATGCAAAATTGGAGAATCCTATAAAATTCCATAGAAGATTGAGAAAAGACTTACAAGAAATAGGTCTCGAAAGTAGCTTTCTGTCGAGAGGAGTAAATGAAAATGCATCTGGTGGTGAAAGAAAGAGGGGGAGATGATCCAAATGAAATACTTGAGCCCAACCTTTGCAATTTTGGATGAGATAGATTCTGGTCTTGATATAGATGCACTTCGCGCAGTATCAGAGAATATTCTTCAGCAACGTGAAGAGTCTAATACAGGATTCCTGCTCATTACACACTACAATCGACTCCTCACCCATACCAAACCGAATGTCATCCACTTAATGCATCAAGGTAAGATCGTCAAGACAGGTGGTCCGGAGCTTGCAGTAGAATTGGAAGAAAAAGGATACGAAAACATAGTCAAGGAAGCCAATAATTAAATCGGAGCAATTCCACTATTTAGGAGAAGAACATTATGAGTGCGTACCGAGAAGCTATAGTTGAGCATTACAAAAATCCAATGAATCATCACAAGATGGAGAATGCAGATGCAGAATTTGAGGATCTCAATCCAGTATGTGGAGATAAAGTCCATGTCTGGATAAAGGTCAATGACGATGACACCATTGAAGATATTTCATTCTTGGGAGAAGGATGTGCTATCTCCCAAGCAGCCACCTCAATGCTGACAGACGAACTACCAGGGATGACTTTGTCTGAGGTTGAAGCATTAAATCAGGAAGAGATAAAAGAATTACTCGGTGTGCCACTCTCTCCAATCCGCCTGAAATGTGCTCTTTTAGGTATGAAGGTCATTCAAGGTGCAGTTCTTAAGTACAAAGCAGAAAAGAATTAATTCTAAGAGTATTTGAGAGAAGTGTCGATGCTTCAAACTATAACAATTCAGGTGATAATTTTCTTAACTGTATTTCTCCTATTTTTTCCATTACTGAATAGGACGATAAAACTTGCCTTTGCTGCGTATGACAATCGGGAGTACATTAGTAGGGAGGATTTTCGAAAGACAGTCATAATTACCCCTGTTGCTATTGTCACCGCATTTGTGGTGATGTATTACTTTGTACTTTTTCTCTATAAGATTTTTGAAACCTAAATATATACCAAATAGTGGGAAAAGGCAAACAAATAGTAACTTCCTACTCATACACCGATAGTAGGCTAATTCACTTGTACCTTCCTTCTAAGCAGTTTCTATTCAAATTAGTTTATATACTATTACAGGATACAGTAATATTACTCAAGACCAGAAGGTTTGCAATTATGAATCGAAGGCTAAATACACTTGCAGTAACTGTTGCTGTACTTATGTTGGTGAGTCTGGGAAATGTTCCAGCACAAAACACTACCTCTCCAAAAAATGGGTTTGGAGAAATGTACAGATTTAAACAAAACAGTACTGACTATTACAATCAAACTAACAATTTCCAGGTTTCTAATGAAACACATCTGCTTAGAAGTGAAATCAACTCATATGTGGGAAATGATTCGGGATCTGGAAATCTAGATGTATTCTTTATCGGTGAAGAATATAATGCATTGGTAAGTAGTTATCTGTCTGATAATAATACTAGACTAGATCAAACTCCATCAAAAAAGATGAGCTACGCCCAAATCAACTACTTCGGAAATATGACTACTTCTTCAAGTGAGGAAAATTATGTCTGGGATATTGAAGGAGGAGTCCAAGACGATTATTCAAATTCCTTTACTAATGGACCTTTCCCATTTGGAGAACAACATATTGTACCAGTATTATTTAATGACACCTATAATGTCATTTTCGAGGAAATGCAGTACCCACTAGGTTCCCAGGTTATGAGTTTTTACCTTGATTTTGTAAATACTGATCTCAACTTTACACTTACCACCTATAGACAAATCACAAATGAGCAGAGAAGTTATGATATAGGGAATGGTGTTAATTCATACAGTACTGTAGCAGTCAATACGACTTCTGTAGCATTGGTCACTCAAACATTTAATGTAACCTTGTATCTAGGAGACGAATATGATCCAAATACCCCAACTTTTGATACACAAGTTTCTATATTTGTAAATGTTACTCAATACAGCATGAGCTACTTCAATAACCAAGATGGTAAACTTTTGGAATGGGAGAATGTAAAGGATAGTGAAATTGCATCCCATATTAATGATACCAAGTTAGTAACATTCACTGATTACAATGGATCAACATTTAACGAAAATATCACCATTGTTGCAGATGGAAGTCATTCCGAGGGTCAATCAGAAAGTGGAGTGATCTTTAATTGGTTACCGCCTATGATGAACTTCCCAAATAGTCATTTCAAGCAAGGGGATAAATTTGTCTATGAGGGTTCAGTAGATGGGCAATTTGAGAATACCAATAGTTGGATGGATTATAACTCATCTTCCACTGACAGCAGATCAGTAAGTTTCACAGGTACCGCTACACAAACTATCGAAGTTGCAAGAGCAATGGATCAGAGCTTTGCGGGATTCACTTATGGATCACAATATCTGCAAATAACTGAAAACTTTGTTGATATAAACGGCGGTTCATCAACTAATAGCAGAACGGAGAAAAAGACCAATTTCAGAGTTCTTGGAAATGTTTTCAGTGATCCAAATAGAGAAATTGTTATCGAGCATGGACCTAATTATGACTTTCAGATGGATTATAGGAGTCTGAAATTGCAAGAAATGGGAAGAAGAACATATTCGGATATTATTCCTCAAATTACCATAAATGGCTTCTCTTATACCAACTTGGCTGTCGATGCAACTGAAATTACATACGAGGTACACGAAAATCGTACTATGGATGGATTTATGTTACCACCTGATGTTCAAGGATGGGATAAAGTAGATGCAAATGCCACGAGAATAATCATGTATGATCCTCAAACAAAAGCACTAATTGGTATTGTTGAAGGGATAACATTTGACCTTCTTCACCATGAATCTTCAAATTTCAATGGTACTGTGAGTAATTCAATAGATGACTCTACATCTGGAGATTATTGGAGTAGATTATACCTCTCCCATCACCCCACCTCCTACAATAGTGCTCAATCTAGCACTTCCACAGTCACTACATCCAATAATTCATCTACTAGCGCAAATATTACTAGTACAGATTCTAATAGTTCTGTAGCACCTACACTAAGTAATCCGCTTCCTGGATTTGAGTTGACAATTGCATCCATAGCAATACTTGGAATAATGGTTGTTAGAAGAAGAAAGAATTAAGATTTAACTAAAATCACTCTTTTATAATATTTGATTACAAAATTTTTATACCACATTTTACAGATCATTTAATTGTTAGAGTATTGTTTCTTTAATTCAGCAAGACGTTTCGTTAAATTAAAAGGTTTAATATTGTGTTGATTGTGAGCTTGGAGAACCCATCGATGAAAGAGAGATCTCTGGATAATTGCCGTATCAAGCTTATTTTCATCAAATCTGAGAAGATCTATGACTGTTCTTATTCCAATTGAATTTAATTTTTCTTCTGATTTAACCCCAATGAATTTGATACTCGAGACTGGAAGAAGGGCTTCTTCTGTTTGCTCGAATCTCTCAATACTCTGAATATAATTTCTATTTTCCTCATCAAGTTGAAGATATAGCATATGAGTAGGATTGCTAGGATCGTCCCGAATGTTCTCAATTACTTTTATCCATTTATTTACCTTATCAGAGGGTGCAGATGTGATCTGCACGATATCTTCAGAACTTTTATAGAAGAAATCTTGAAGATTTTTTATCAACGCATGAAAGAGCTTCGTTCTGAATATAGGCTCGATCTCTTCTACCTCAGTAATTGGAATTGATTTCCATATTGGATCCATTGATGAAGATATAACTTCTCCATGGTCTTTACCAGTTTGTATATCCCTATCATTTTGTTTCTCAAGCACTTTATCTTCTATTTCATCTATAAATTCACTTTCAATAATTTCCTGCACCTCATCCTCATCAATAGGTTCAAATTCCTCACCATCTATCTCCATTACTCGAAGATGCTCTGGAACATGTACTGGAGGTAATTTCTTGTGAATAGAGAATTCTATATTTATCACTTCCATCTCCTCTAGATTGTTAGGATAAATCAATTCAACTCTCCAATTACCAAATGATGTCGTGTATTGCAATTTCGTTCTAAATACATGATCAATACCACCTGATCTTGCACGAAACCGAATCCTCCCTTCCATATCTCTCATAATAACTTCAGTTGCCTTTGATATCCCAGTTCCAAGAACATCCAATCTAAAATCATCCCTTGGCATAAATTCATAACTTTCTACTCGAGTTTCATTATTTCTATACAACCTGATTCGGATTGGTTTAAGAATATGTGAATCATCTTCCTTTCGTGTATGGGCAGGTAATCGTAGCATATTTTCTAATTTGGAATTAGAAATTTGGTTGTCAATAGTTTTCGTACCAGATTCAATTGTTCCTTCTACCTCGTCATGTGATGAAGTATTAGGATGGTTACTAGATTCTTTTGAATCATCAGTACTATTATGGTCGTCTGGCATGAACTATACTCCATTGATGGAAATCTTAGACATAAAGGTTATCCTTTGAAGAGTTAACTATTATCTGTGAAATCAGTTTCATATGATTATGATTAGAAAAGATTCAACTTTACTTGGTTTTCCTTATATACTAAGAACCTAGACATAAGTCAGGAAGATGTCTGAAACTGATAAGATGAATCAACTAATATCCCTTGCAAATTCTAACAACAAGAATGACAAGAGATCGGCTGCAGAGGCACTGGGTAACCTTGATTACGCATATCCTCAAGCAGTAGCAACCCTTGAAAGATTAACGAATGACAAGGATAGAAGGACTCGGTCAAATGCTGAAAAATCGCTTCAAACATTGAAGAAGAAAGGTGAACCTCCATCAGAAGGAGGCGTAGAGCAAGAGACAAACATGACTGATGCGGAGGAGGATACCTCGGAGGAGGAAGCAGCAGGAAAAGGTCTTGGAGTTAAAATAATAGAAAAGAACAATGTGGTTATTGACCCCAAAGGTAATTTTATCTCTCGGGAAGAAGGAAGAGGTAGCCTAGTCGTCGTCAACACTGGTAGTTCGAACAGGATCTATGGTGTAGATATGTTCCTTGACAACATCTCTGGCTTGAAGCCTATGGATGGTGAGGAAGATCTTAGAGAGCAAATTGTTATTGGGGAATTAGATCCAAAAGAAAGATGGGAAAAAGGATATACTTTTGAGACAGAGGAATCTCCTGTTTCTGCAAAAGTATCGTATTTAGATCCTGCAACCAACCTTCTACCGAATTTTAGGAATAGTTCAGAGAATCCAGTAGATTTTACTGCAACAATCGAGGTAACCAATACTACAGACAGTCCCCTGACTAATGTTGAGGTAAGAAAAACTGTTGGTGAATACGGTACCCCTAAGGGGAATAATACTACAATGGGAGATGCGAAGATTGAGGACAACACAGTTATCTTCTCAATTGAGGAACTACCTGCTGGTGAGACAGTCACAATGACTGTTGAAATCAGTGGAAGCCTCCCTGAAGGAGTTGAGTCATACGAGACAGGAAACCTCGAAATTTTGTACAGACAGAAAGATGTTCTTTATTCCAATTTAGATTACAAGAATATCGATGGGATCTCAGATCTTAAGCAGTCACTTCAAAGACGAGAACGAGAAGAAGAACCAGGTGTTTTCGAGTGTGAATTGCATGTTGAGAATGTTTCAGAATTCGTTTATGAAATGCTTGCTTTAAAGGTAATGGCAGGATCAATTTCTGGTGAGGAGACTCCAATAATTGACTGGGATGGTACTGCAGTTTCCGAAGATGAAAGAGAGCTTGTTCCGGGAGAGAAGAATGATTTTAATTTTATCTACGAGACTGATGAAGGTACACCAACCTTTGGACGCACTCTCAACTTCACTGTCCAATCATTTGTTGACAAATATACCCAAACATCTCTGACCATACCACCCGAGAATTTGAAATTCCTTTCTGTTGGTATTGCGAAGGACTATGTCCTCAAGAAGGCACCATCTTATCGTGAGACTGTTGTTCCCACAATTATTAAGGTCAAAGGTATCGGAACATATCCATTGGAGGCTCTAGAAATAACAGACTCAATCCCAGATGGCTTTAGTGATGTTAAGGAAGAGAATATAGAAGTCTACTACAATGGTGAACGACTAACGGAGGGATACAGTATCAGTGGGAACGCCCTTGGGAATGGCCCAGATATGCCCGAAAATGTTGACTATGGCAATACCGGTGATGCCGAAAAAGTAGAGTCAAAAGTCATCGAAGATGAAGAAGTGAGTGAAGAAACGAAAGAGAAAGGTGGAGATTTCTCAACCTCTCAGGATGAGGTCAATCTAACCGGAAAGACCTTCACGGTAACTTTTGAACATCTTGAAGAAAATGAGCATTTCAAGACTGGAGAAGGAGATGATGCAGTTGCAGGATTGAAGGAAAACGATCTTATAGAGATTAAGTATCCCGTTACTCTGCTTAAACCTTCCAAAGACTCACCACCCCAGAAAGCACCTTGTAAGGTTGAAGCATGGATTTACGATGCTGAAGATCAGAAGATTGTTGCCGGTACAGAAGATGAAATTGTGGGTATTGAGATTGTCCACGAACGTATCGATGTCCAGATCTCTAAGATGATCCAAGGTGTGACCGAAGGAGGAAGGAAAGCTTACAAGATTACAATCGAAGGATTGAATCAGGGTAATGCTACCGTCAGTTTTGCACTCAAAGACATTATTCCAAAGGGATTTGAGATCCTAGGTGACACCGTTGAGGAACCACCGGTTAGTTCCGAGAATGGAACTGATACTGATGTCGGTGAAGAGCGAGTTTGGACCTTCACGAATATTGAACCTGAGGCAACTGTGAGAGTAGTTTATACTATTGCTGGTACTGAAGGAGCTGTTTTCAATCCACGTGATGCATTAATTGTCTCACAGGGTTAGAATCTTTAGACACTTTTAGCTAGATTGTACTATTTCAAAGTATCAGAACAGAAATCAACTTAAATGATACCAAAATCGAAAATTTAGGCTATTTCAATGACAACTATATTAGTTACAGGAAGTTTGGGTCAGATAGGAACTGAACTTATACCTCTTCTAAAATCCAAGGGATACACGGTTATTTCGACCGATATTCGGAAGCCTACTGACACAACTGTCTTTGACCCTTTTGAAATTCTGGATTCAAGGGACAAGGAACGGATGAGAAATCTTGTCAGAGATTATAGTGTAGATTACATTATTCATAACGCATCACTTCTCTCAGCTACTGCAGAGAAGAACCCACAATTGGCGATAGATATCAATATTGGAGGTATCCAAAACGTTCTTGAAGTAGCCAGAGAGGAGAAGATCAAACGAGTCCTCTCACCAAGTTCAATCGCAGCCTTTGGTCCAAATTCACCAAAGGAAATGACTCCAAATGATACAGTCATGCGACCTAACACCATCTATGGAGTATCAAAAATATACACTGAGCTCCTTGGAGAATACTACCACCAGAAATATGATGTAGATTTCAGAACGCTAAGATATCCAGGGATAATTTCTGCAGGTGCTGAACCAGGTGGTGGAACCACTGATTGGGCAGTTCAGATATTCTATGATGCAATCTTAAATGGGAAGTACACATGCTTTGTAGACCATGATGTACGCATGCCAATGATGTCAATGCAGGATTGTTTGAAATCTACAATTATGCTCCTTGAGGCTCCACAAGAGGTTCTGAAACACAGATCATTTAATGTTTCAGGATGCAATTTCACACCTGAAGAGCTAACTGAAGAAATTAAAAAGTACATTCCAGACTTTCAGATAGAGTATGCACCTGATTTTAGACAGGATATTGCCCTCTCCTGGCCCAAATCGATTGATGATTCAGTAGCACGAGCTGAATGGAATTGGGAACCAGATTATGACATTGAGAAGCTGACAAAATACATGCTCGACACTCTTAAGACAAAACTCACAAAGCAAGACATTTAATTTTCTCAAATCTTTTCACCTTGTGGAATACAATTTATCCAAATGGACGACAATTCGAGTAGATGGCCCTGACGCAAGAGAGTATCTAAACGGAATCATCACCACTAATGTAAACAATCTTCCTGATTCGATATGGATGAGAAGTATGATCCTCTCATCAAAGGGAAAGATTCATTCCACCTTTTGGATTCAGAACAAGGAAGGAGCTTTTTATCTTATCTGCCATCCAAGCTCACGTGCGCCTCTTATCGAAGATCTTCTAAAGTACAATCTCAATGTAGATATTAAATTGGAGGATCTGAGTGAGGAACTACCTCCATTAGTGTTTGAGGAGGGAGAAAATGAAATTCATGCAACAGGTAATTTGAAAGATGAATTTACTTGGAAGAATGGAAATAACGGAGAAGGATTTTCAGAGTACTTAATTGATAAGGCAATTTGTCCACCAGAATTATTACTTGAGACACATCCACTTGAGATGGGACTATTGGAAGCAATTTCCTTGGAAAAGGGATGTTTTCTTGGTCAGGAGACTGTCTCAAGAATGTATAATCGAGGAAAACCCCGAACTAAATTAGTACATTTAAGTGGAGAGGATGCTGAGAGATTTACCAGAACTGAAGAGTTCAGTATTCTCGCAATATCAAAGAACTCAGTATTGGCAATAGTACCATTCAACCATGATGTTTCAGAAGGTATGCAGTTAGTTGGGAACTACCCCTCCAAGCATTCACTGTAGATCTTCGTAAATCCTTTTGAATATGGTGACTAACCTCTCAATGAAGCTAATCGATACATACTCATTCGGTCCATGCTCATTTTTTCCTTCTGGCCCTAATTCTACACCAGGGATTCCAAGAGATGTGAAATAACGAGTGTCACTAGCGCCACCTAATTTCTCACCAATATCAATGATTTTCATCCCACATTCTTCGGCTATAACCTTTAATCTCTGGGGGAGGTGACTCTTTGGATCAACATAAACAGGGTCAATCGCCGCACTTATATCGTATGAACCCACCTGTCCCACATTATCAAAACTCTGCATAATGAGTTTGGCCATCTCTTCATGGGAGTTACTTGATTTTAGCATAGCTCTGATATCGATTGTCAATTGAATATCGTCACCAATCTTCAGGATATTCGGGCAGATTGAAGAGCCGAATTTACTGGGTACGATCGGGAGATGGAGTGAGCCGATGGATGCCACTGCTGTCATTACTCGACTTAAACTAAGGTCGTATTCGTGCACCTCTCCATCTACTGAGTCATCAATGTACTTCACTGTCACTATTTCAGGTACTGCATTTTCCTTGATTGAGCTACTGACCACTTCAATAACAGGTTTGTTTACACAGAATTTTGCTGCTGCAATAAATGGATGAATATCAGCTCCCAGAACAAATGCACTACTATGTAGAGTTTGTGATCCATTGCTTTGAACAGCTTTGAATTCCATAGTCTCTATTTTGCCAACTGCAGTAGACTTCTTTCTTTCGAATGAGTAGGTAATCCATGTTCCTCCTCTTCTCTGCGTCACGATTATATTGTTGCGACTGGGTTCTGCATTAATCACATAATCGGGGAGTAGATTCGCCTGTTTCAGAGATTCGACAATTACAGGCATTGACCCATGACCTCCAACCTCCTCATCACCTGAAAGAGCTATGACTACAGTACCGCTCTTGAGCGGACCCTCAAATGCCTTAAAGAACGCAACATCACCCCCTTTCATATCACTTGCACCTCTTCCGTAAAGACGATCTCCTTCAACGGCACCAGAGAAGGGAGGATAGTCCCATGTCTCACCTTCTGGAACAGGGACTACATCTAGATGTCCGAGAAAGAGAACAGTTTTTCCGGGAGTCTCTGATCGTTTGTACGCAACTAATGGAAAAATTTCAGCATCAGTTCCGGGGTATGTACAATCAGGTAATTCCAGAATTGAAAAATCCAACTCAACTGCTACATTCTTAGTGTAATTCCTTGCTCTGGCATCTGGAAATTGATTAACACTTGGATTTATAGAGCTGTCAATCTTCACCAAATTGCTTAGAAAACCTATTATTTCCATGTTTTGAATTAAATCGATGGTTTATTTATCTGTCTTCCTTCCCAAGAGTACATTTTTTTCTGTTTAACTTTTTTATCTAGGACTTCTTAGCACCAATTATGGTTCTTGATATAATCGCTCAGAACTACACAATAGTTCTCATAGTTTCCGGACTCTTCGGATTACTCTTGGGAATTGATAGAATGTTCAAAAAACGGGAAGAAGAAAATAAGGTCCTACAAGGAATCGGTTTCCTCTTTGGATTCATTCTTCTTATCATGCCTGCCATTATAATCTTGGGAATAAATGAGGATGGAGTCTACTCAAATTACACCCTATTACTCATGTTCTTGGTTGGATTGGCACTTCTGGCAAGACCGATGAAAGACCTACCTCTTGCAGTAACTCTCTCTGTAATTGTGGCACTTGGAGGATTCATAGGAATTGCAATTTTCTCTGGATCTAATGGCGCAGGTGATCTTCCTCTGACCCTCGTTGCCATCATTATGCTAATTGTGGTATTTGCAATTCTTATTGCGACTATATTCATTGAGAAGGTATTAGATGCAGTGCTAGTAGTTCTCGGATGGGGTCCTCTCATTACAATATTCTCATTAACTAGTATTGCACAAGGAGTACTCATTTTGACCCACATTACCAATCATTATGGTCTTCTCCAATATCTTGGGTTCGGACAATAGAAGATTTAATCGGATGAACTGAGAAAGAATTGTGAAGCACTTCACTTCAACAACATATCTCATGAATGTAGCTTTCACCAAGACTCTCTTTATATATCACAAGAAGCTTAATTCATGGCTTCCTCCAGGAGGTCATGTTGATGAGAATGAATCTCCAGAAGAAGCAGCAAGAAGAGAAGTTAAGGAGGAGGTTGGAATAGATCATCAAAAATATATTCTCAATTCGAATTATGGCAGATTGGATGGAAGAGCTGAGTATATGCTGTTACCCCACCACCTCATACTTGAAAGAATTGAGGAAGATCATTTCCATATGGATTTCATCTTTTATGCAGTACTTGAAGAAAGTGATTTCATCTCTCCAGAAGGTCTCATGATGCGGTGGTTTACCGCTGAAGATATTCAGGGTGAAACTAGCTTATTTGACAATGTCAGAGATATGGCTCTACTAGGATTTAATTTTAAGGGCAAAGAGTTAAAATACGTATAGAGTAGAGAATATAATGATAGAGCAGTACATTATACTTGCAATCTCTGTCCTCCTTATAGCAGTTTTTCTTTTTATCGGACACAAACTAATTGGATCCGGAAAACCAAAATTCACGGGTAGCTATCTACTTGTAGCGATCATTACTGCGATCTTGATCATAGCTGTGATAATTGCAGCTGCAGCAGTAGTTGGATTTCTTTCAACCTTACTCCCCGGTCTGGGAGGAATTGTACCTATCCTAGGATTCGTTCTGGCTTCGTATATCGTCAAGATATTTTTAGTGAAGGAACAATTCGAGAAATCAATGTGGATCACAATGATTGCATATGCACTCGTATATATCACAAATGCAGTTTCGGCCTATCTAGGTTTTGGACAAATCATCTCATATATCTAGGCAACCATTTTATCAATTGAGTTTCTAGCTTTGGAAATTATCTCAGGTTCAATTTCTATGATCTGTTCAGGAAGGGGATCTTTCAGCGCTTGTAGAATATTCCGTAGACTGTTCTGCTTCATATATGGGCACATCACGCAACTTCCAAGGAATTCTCGATCAGGGAATTCAACTGCAAGCCTGTCAGCTAATCCACATTCAGTTGCAAGCATGTACTTCTTCTTCTCTGGGTTTTCCTTGATGAATGATATCATATCTCCTGTGCCACCAACCAAATCAACACGATCCAGAACGTCAGGAGGACACTCAGAATGTGCGAGGACAATGATATCCTCTCCAAAATCATTCCTGAACTCAGTGATGGATTCAGGTCTGATATTATCATGAACAATGCAAGTTGCATCCCAGTCAATAATCTCCTTGTCAGTTACTTTTCTAAGATAATTGGCCATGTTCTTATCTGGCAGAAAAATAATCTTGTCTTCTGGCATTGCATTGACGATCTTCTCCACATTGGCAGAAGTCACGCAGATATCAACTTCTGCTTTCACATCAGCGTTGGAGTTTACATAGAGAACTATAGGTACTCCAGGATATTTTTCACGCATCATCCTGACATCTTCAGCAGTCACTCCGTCTGCAAGACTGCATCCAGCATCAACAGATGGAACTATTACAGTTTTCTCAGGGGACAATATTTTTGCAGTCTCTGCCATAAAGACTACACCAGCAAAGAGAATGGTATCCGCATCTGTTTCTGCAGCTCTTTTTGAAAGACCAAGTGAGTCTCCAGAATAATCTGCAACTCCGAAGATAATATCAGGGGTTTGGTAACTGTGTGCCAGAATCACGGTGTTCTTCTCCCTTTTAAGCTTATTAATTTCTAAAGTGATTGGAGCTATAATTTCACAGTCTGTCCTGTCCCATCCTCTATGGGATAATTTCTCAAGAAGGCGTGATGCCTCGTGTTGGATTTCCTCTTCTGAAAATTGCATGGATGTCTCCTGAGTATACCATGTCCAAAAGAAATTTAAACGAATGTTTAGTGTAGAACCAAAATAAGAAATAGCATCACCCTCTATCTTTCAATAGTCCACATAGACAGAAATTCAGTTGCTAATGGCTAATTTTATCTGAATTAAGAATATGAATATGTCATGCTACCCAGATTCAGGATTAGGAAGGATGTTGAAAATTGGCTCCAAGAAGACATACCTTTCTGGGATCATAGCTCACAGCATATCATTGATTCAGAGATTTTGATAGCTCATATCTATGCAAAACAACCAGGAATGATCTCAGGAGTGGAAGTTGCAAAGGAGGTCTTTATTACCTTAGATGTTGAGGTGACTTTCTCCTTACCTGATGGATCACTTGTTCGGGAAGGGGATGACATACTTAGACTCAAAGGAAAACTCTCTGATATTGTGAGGGCAGAGAGAGTAGCCTTGAATATTCTGTCACATATGTCTGGAGTTACAACCAAAACACATCGGATGGTGAAAAAAGCTCATACGGAATCAGAGAATCACAATCTTAGAGTAGCTTGTACTAGGAAAACATTACCGGGTCTTAGACTGTACCAAAAATATGCTGTAGCAGTAGGAGGAGGAGATACTCACAGAATGGCTCTGTCAGACATGATCATGTTAAAAGAGAATCATCTCAGGGGGAATCAGACTATCTCAGAGGCATTGTACAATTCTGCATCAAAGTCTTCATTCTCACAGAAGATTGAGATTGAAGTGGAAACCTTGGAGTCTGCTATCGAAGCAGTTGAGACAGGAATACCAGATCTTATTATGCTAGATAATTTCAAACCAAAGGATATTCCCAATGCAGTTCAAAAAATTAAAGCGATAAATGCCTTAACTCTTGTTGAAGCCTCCGGAAATATTACTGAGCAGAATATAGGAGAGTATGCTAAATCTGGAGTTGACATTATCTCCATGGGGAGTTTAACTCATTCAGTGAAAGGTTTGGATATTAGTTTACGAATCCTAAATTAACTGCAACCACAGCCACCTGTACCACAGCCACCTGTACCACAACCACCCGTACCACAACTTCCACCAAGCGCTGAAAGGTCAACATTGGGATTAGTGATTCTGAATCCAGGTCTGTCTCCTCCTTCGTAGTCGATTGATGCACCATCAACATATGGAAGAGAGATCCTGTCAACAACAACTTTTAAACCATTTGCTTCAATTACACTGTCCTCTGAATTCTGGTGACTATCTAATGCCATTCCATAAGCAATTGATCCACATCCACTCTGCAAATATACTCTGACGAACAGCTCTTCAGGATTTGCCTGTGCATCTAATACTGCTGTGATCTGGGATTTTGCCTCATCAGTTAGGGTAATGTCTTTTAATTCAGTTACTGCCTCAATATTTTCCATAGACATAGGTCGATTTTAGTATTTATAAAACACTAGATCAGTGAAACTATTAACATATTTGGAGAATTACCATGAAGTAAATCGTTAATCTTTAAACATCAAGTTTACCTTCTTCACTAGGTTTAATGATTGAAACTGAATTACCTTCACGAGAGCAGATGATTAATGAGCTTAAGCAGAATAATTCGTTTGATGTAGTTGTGATTGGAGGAGGCATAACTGGAGCAGGAATTGCGAGAGATGCAATGCTTCGAGGTCTAAGAGTGTGCCTATTAGACAAGAGTGACTTCTCTGGAGGTACTTCATCTCAGAGTTCTAAGCTTCTTCATGGTGGTCTTCGCTATTTGCAGAACTATGAATTTTCTCTTGTAAGGGAGGCAGCTCTTGAACGAGAACGGAACTTAGAAATGGCTCCACATCTATCGAAGATTTACAGATTTGTCGTTCCACTCTACAAATGGAGCAAAACTCCAAAATTCCTCTTAAGGATGGGATTGATTCTCTATGATATTTTGGCCTATCCAAAGTCAATTGGAAGTCATAAGAATCTAGGGGCTAAAGGCATTATCAAGGAGTATCCATTTCTTAAGAATGATCAGCTTGTAGGTGGTGCATATTACCACGATATACGGACAAATGATTCCCGTCTTACACTTGCCAACATTCAATCAGCAACTTCTGGGCATGCTATAGCCCTGAATTATTTTAAGGTAGAAAGTTGGGAAAGAGTGGAGGATGGAGTACGTGTTGATGCGATAGATCTGGAGACCTCTGAGAAATTAAAGATCAAGACAAAAGTACTTGTAAATGCTTCAGGTCCTTGGTCAGAAGATGTTGAGAAACTTGGGAAAGACTTCGAAGGTGACATGAAAATTCGGAGGACGAAGGGGACTCACATTACCATCCGACCTAAATTTGATGATTTTGCCATCCTAATTGTCAATAATGATAACAGACCTATATTCCTCATTCCTTGGGATGAATTTACAGTAGTCGGTACTACAGATGACGAATGGAAGGAGAGCAATGAATCAGTCAAGGCAAGTAAGGAAGATGTAGATTATATTCTCAGTGCATTGAATCGACTCTTCCCCGAAGAGAATTATACCTACGATGATATTTTTTCAACTTGGGCAGGTCTCCGTCCTCTTGTTTACCAAGCAGGTAAGGATGAGAGGAAGACAAGTCGAAATCACACCATTCATAATTACGGAGATGTCATATCTATAGCAGGTGGAAAGCTCACCACATACAGAGAAATGGCAAGGCAAACTGTTGATAAAGTTCTGAAGAATTTGGGATTACCCATTTCTAAGCACAGGTGCGTCACAGCTAATCTCCCCCTCTGGTCTGCAGCATATCCAGACTATGAGACCTTCTCCTCAGAGACTACTAATATACTAAGGACGAAGTACAATCTCGGGGATGATACAGCAAAAATGCTTATCGAATTCTATGGTGAGGCTACTGAACTAATAACCAATATCATTGATGAAGATCAGACACTTGCAGAAAGATTGGAAGATAACCTCCCATTTATCAAAGCACAGGTTGTTCATGCAGTTAGGCATGAATATGCACTCAATCCTGTTAATGTACTGAGACGCAGGTTCCAGATAGCATTTTGCAAGGGGAATGGGTTATCCTCCCTTGATACAACTGTTGACTTGATGGCTAGAGAACTCAATTGGAATGCGGATAAAAGAGCAGAAATGACTCAGATGTATATTGACTATGTCAATGAATTCATGGCTGTACCTAAGTAAAATGAAACTCATTTCTCGAATATTATCATACTTTTCTGCATCAGAGGTAAGTGAGGTATTAAGCTTGATTATATGTGTAAAGCATCTATGAGTTAGTCTTGCTCGTTTATACGAATTGAATATTTGA
>Ga0114931_10002756_pt1 | contig 22319 bp, 19 predicted proteins | sample 2SBtaG_FD_89579 | JGI IMG/M metagenome (GOLD analysis project Ga0114931, IMG submission 89579) | Deep subsurface microbial communities from Kolumbo volcano to uncover new lineages of life (NeLLi) - 2SBTROV14_V59a metaG | ecosystem: Environmental > Aquatic > Marine > Volcanic | place: Kolumbo... | reverse complement strand
AATGGATGAAGCCACCGATGGTCGGATACATCGCATGCACAGAGCGCCCTGCAATGAGTGTAGCAAGAAAGTTGCCGGCACTCTTCACCGCAAAGCCATCATGCAAGAGCTGGTGCTGATGCGGGTCGTTCTCGTCAAAATCCAAGAAGGCATCTTTCTGGTACACGTCAGGAAGGCAGAAGAGGTACAGGTGAAGCGCGTGGTCACGTATGATGAGCCCGTGCATAGTGAGTGCGCGCAGTATCTTGGTCTGCTCACTTGGCTCTATATCAAGCGCCATCTCACACGCTTCAATCGCAGCCATGATGTGCGCGTTGCTACAGGTGCCACAGATACGCGAGAGATGGCTCGGCACCGCCATGATGCTCTTGCCTTTGAGCGCCTCGGTAAAAAAGCGCTTATACTCTTCTGTCTTGAAATTGACCTTGATCGCCTTGCCATCCTCGACGGTTATCGAGATGCTGGCATCACCCTCTATTTTGGTGATGTGTTCCAGGTCGATAGTGAGCATGTGCATACGCAAGTTTTGAGTGTAAGGTTATTAACTTTGCGCTGAAGCAAATTCAGGACGAAGTTCTGCAACAAGGCTATTCACTGCGGTCAAAAACATGTCAGTGTTCATGGGGCACCCCGGAACAGACGCATCTACTGCTACAACATCTGCTACTTTCTTCACTTCCGGCAGTGCACCGAAGCGATCCACCAGGAACTGTATCGCTTCCTTCTGTGCATCAGTGAATGTGTTGCGCTGACTTGCAGGGAGGCCCGTAACGGCACACGCGCCAACCGCCACTACCTTCTTGCTCCTGTTGCGGATGTCCTTCAAACGTTCCTCGTGTTCGGGGCTTGCGATAGCACCCTCAACGAACGCAACATCGAACTCATCGAAGATGTTGTTCTTCTTGAGCACCTTTACGTGTCGAAAATCAAAAAGCTGCTTCCACTCCTGCCAGTGGTCGTTCAAAAGCTCCGTGAACATGATGGTGCTGTCCTCGGAACAGCTGAAAACGAACCAGCCTATCTTTATCTTCTCGAAATTGTCAGGTACGGTCATATGCTGTATATGATACCAGAGCTCACCGCAGTACGCATGTGTGCGGCGTGTCATGCCCACGTATGGTGCCAAAATGGCCACTATTGACGAATTTTGTGGCAGGACTATGCTATCTTGAGATGGATTAGCACATACACAAACAGCGAAGAGGAGGCAATCATGGCCACTCAATTGTATACCGGCGCCCTGCCGGAGCTCCAAGGAAGACACTTTGACATCGTGCATATCACCCCAGACTGGCGTACCGCGGAGGAGCTGCGCACCGGTTCCGGTGGGTTGGGTGTAGTGTCGGGTGCACACTCGGAGGAATTCGAAAACCATTTCGACGACTATCGCGTGAGTCACCTTACAATAGCTTTGTACTGCCCCTACGGGTACGTGACACAAAGCATGGAAAACAACTACATGGTGAACCGATACCTTCCGGATCCCCATCCTGAGTTCATGGAAGATACTGGCCGCAGGATCAAGCTCACCATTAACGGCAAACCCTGTTACGTGGCTATCAACCAGCCGCGGGACCGGGAGCGCAAGCACACCGCGGTGATAAACCTCTCCACCTACATACCGGAAAACGACCCGTACCCGTCCCTTAAGCACATCACCGCTACCCTTTACGGGGAACGGCACGCATTACGTACGTTCGGCATTGAGTGGAATGATGTGAGTTACATGCGCGCGTGGCAAAACGCGGTACTTGGCCTTGGTGCGTTCTACGCCCTAAAGGAACTGGGTATCACGTACAAGTACGTGCACTGCAATGACTCGCACTCGGTGTTCTTCCCGCTCCATCGTTTCGGTCTCCTGCTACGCGACGGGCTTGGCTACGAGCAGGCGCTCGGTAAGGTCAACGCGGAAACGCGGTACACGAACCATACGATCGTTGGCTCAGGGAACCACCGCTATGACTACAAGGTACTGACACGTAGCTTTGGTGCCTACGCTGGGTTTGAACCAGAAACGCTCCGTTGGCTCGATCCCAACGAGCACCATCGCGACTGTTTTTGTAGAACTAATATCGCGATGCGTCTCGCAGGACCTGGCCACATAAATGCTGTGGCAGTTGAGCACGCGGGAGAGGCAAACAAACTGTGGCCCGGCTATGGCATCTTCCCGATTACCAATGGGATCCCAGACAGCCACGTCCACCCTGAGGCGCTATTGCTTGACGGACCACACCAGATTCCGGAGTTCAAACGCGCCATGAAGTATGAGGAAGGGGCGCTTCTGGATCAACTCGCGCGTAATGCGCGCGAAGCTGGGTACCCGTTCAATGTCGATGCCGACGGTATGATGCGTGAAGGAACCATCCTGGTTGGGTTTGCCAGACGTGCACAGGACTACAAACGTCCGGGGCTGCTCTTCCATGAATCGGAACTTCCTTTTGCGCGCCAGTTGCACATCATGAAACAGATTGCCATCGTGTTTGGCGGACTTGCTCATGGTGATGACAGCGAAATGAACGCGGATTGGAATAATAGGCTGGATGTTATACGCAGCCTTGAAAATGCCATGCCGGTGTTCAACTATGGCCACCAGCTTATGCTGTCCATGAAAGCTGGCTGTGACATCTGGGTTGGAGCAGCAATACCTGGGAAAGAAGCTTGCAGCACCTCACCCATGAGCGCGATGCGTAACTACGCCGCAGTGCACTCAACGCTCTCTGGGTTTATTGGCGAAGCGCGTGAACACGTGATCGTCTATGGCGATGAGAGTTTGCCGCCTGATCCAGCCGTGCTCAAGGATACACAGTGGAACAGGCGATACCGCGACGACGCGCGCGCTCTCTGGAAGGGAATCAATGATGACCAAGTGTTGCTTCGCAGGAAGGACCCACGACGTCTTGAGCAGCTGTGGAACGCAGCGCAATTTGCGCACGCACAGTACTCAGCAAGTCGGATGGTCAAGGAGTACATGACCAAGCTGTACCGCTTCTAACCATTTTGTTCTTTTATATTACTCCCGCGCGCAACGCGCGGGATTTTTTATGCACATTCTGTGATTGCGACCGTGGATAGCATCACTTGGATTTACCTATGCATGACAGGTATACTTTAGGTACATGGACGCTGGTTCTTCTACAATTCGCACCATCGCGATAGGCGGTGCCGCTGGTGATGGCATTCGCGAAGCCGGTATCAATTTCTCAGAGCTTTTGAATGAGCTTGGCTATAAAACGTTCTCCTCGTTTGACTACCCCTCGCTCATACGAGGCGGCCACAACTATTCGCGCGTGAGCTACGCGGAACACATAGTACGGGCTGACTATCGCGAGCTCGACGTGCTCGTGGCGGTGAATGCCGAGTCGGTACGCATTCATGCGAAAACACTTAAGCCGGATGCACGCATCTTTGTTGAGGAAGCGTATGTTTCAGAACTTGCCGACCTGAACCTTCCACTCATATCCATACCGATGAAAAAGATCGCTGAGGAAACAAACGCACCACAGGTTGCACGCACATCCTCAGCATTCGGCGCGTACGGCTATACGCTCGGTATCACCCTTGACCAACTGAAAAAGATAGCAGCAAAAGTCTTCGCAAACGTCGGTGCGGACATCAACGTGGCGTTGGTCGAAAAAGGCTACCAGCTCATGCAAAAAAGTGGCCGTACCCAGGATGAATGTCGCTTGCCGGAAGAGATACCGGACGAGATAGGCGAGGTCATCGACGGCAATCGGGCAGTTGCGAAGGGGTTCCTCGCGGCAGGTCTTGAAGCGTATGTTGGCTACCCCATGACCCCATCCACCTCAACACTACAATTCCTCGCAAAGGCCGGGAAGGAACGCGGTCTCAAGGTGGTGCATCCGGAAGACGAGATAGCGGTCATAAACATGGCACTCGGCATGTCCTATGCAGGCAAGCGTGTAGCCGTTGGAACGGCGAACGGGGGTGTAGCACTTATGCAGGAGTCGCTCTCGCTCGCGGGTGTTTCTGAGGTTCCTATTGTCATTCTTGAGTCTATGCGTATGGGTCCCGCAACAGGTGTTGCCACACACACAAGCCAAGGCGACCTCCAGTTCACACTGCATGTTGGCCATGGTGAATTCCCTCGCTTTGTGGTTGCGCCGGGTGATGTGGAAGAATGTTTCGTGTGTGCAGCAGATGCGCTCAACATGGCATGGAAGTATCAACTACCCGCTATCGTGCTCTCTGATAAACACCTTTCAGAATCCTACATGTCGGTCACTCTCGATGAAGGCTCGAAGGGCCCAGACCTTGGCAAACGTGCGAACACGGATGGAGAGGAACCATATAACCGCTACAAGATAACTGAAGACGGTATCTCGCCCCTTGCGTTCCCCGGTACAAAAGGTGCGGTCGTCAAGGCGACAAGTTACGAGCACAACGAGGAGGGGGAGGCGACGGAGGATGCACACGAAGTTACGGAGATGCAAGACAAGCGTTTCCGCAAACTGCAGGGACTGTATCATGACTTCGCATGGTTCCCGACCGTAAAGACCTACGGTGACCAGAACAGTGATGCCATTGTGGTCTTTTGGGGCTCCACGAAAGGCGCAGCGCTTGAAGCAGCGAAGCAGCTCTCGCGACCTGCAAAATTCGTGCAGATACTTTGGATGGAGCCGTTCGACACAGAACGGGTGAAGTCAGAGCTCTACGGCGCAAAAGTGCTCATCGACGTCGAAGCGAACCACACGGCACAGCTTGCAGCACTCATACGCGAAAAGACGGGTATCGAGATACACAATAAGGTACTCAAGTATGATGCACAGCCATTTACGCCCACCGCGCTTGCTGAAGAGATAAACAAATTCCTCTAGTACCATGTCGCTTGACCTTGCAACAGACACAAAAATAACCTGGTGCCCAGGTTGTCCGAACAGTCAGATACTGGTGTCGTTCCGACAGGCTGTGGAGGAATTTGTGGCTGACGGCACTATGGAACTCCAGAATATCGTTGCTGGGGCAGGTGTTGGCTGTCATGGAAAGATAAGTGACTACCTGGAAGTGAACACATTCAACTCGCTTCATGGTCGCATCGTCCCAACACTGACCGGCATCAAGCTTGCAAATCCTACGCTTGAAGTGGTTGGCTTTTCTGGTGATGGTGATTCGTTCTCAGAGGGCTTCAACCACATCACGCACGCTGCCCGTCGTAATACAGACATTTCACTATTTCTGCACAACAATCAGGTTTTTGCCTTGACGACCGGCCAGGCGACCTCAACAAGCACGAGGGGGTTCAAGGGGGGCACGACACCACAGGGTTCCATTGATGAACCCATGAACCCTGCACTTATCATGCTTGCGGTCGGCGCTACATTCGTGGCACGTACGATTGCGTCAGACATCACCAAGACCAAAGAGATACTGAAGGCAGCGATGCTGCATAAGGGTTTTGCGTTCGTTGACATCATTCAGCCCTGTATCACATTCTTTGATACTCGTGAGTACTACAAAGAACGTGTGCACTGGCTTAGCGAGAAGCATGAGAAAAAAAGCCTAGATGCAGCATTCGACGCAGTGCGCGGTGCGAGTGAAAAGAAGGTACCGCTCGGCATTTTCTATCAGGTTGAGAAGCCTACCTTTGAGGAGCTTGTGTGAGTATCCAGTCATGGGGGCGTAAGAAACACCGCGGATATCACGCGGTGTTTTCGTGGTGCAGCGACCGCACTACGCGGTGTCCTTACATGCAGCATCTATCTTTCCGCAAGCACAAGATCATTCTGCGACAGACCGCCTATTGCATGGGTTGAGAGGTTCACGGTCAGGTATGTATAATTGAGGTCCGGATGGTGCCCCGCTTCCTCTGCAAGAGTGCCTTTCGTATTTAGATGGTGGAGCGCCTCTTTGCATGACGTAAACGTATAGGTCTTTTCAAGTGCTGTAGCGTCTTCGTTACGCTCCCAGCTCGAAAGGAATGAAGGACCTTCTGCCATCTCTTCTCGTGAAAGTGGTGGTGTACCACCCTCGCAGGGTACGCAGTGTTGTTGTGCGAGGTCCATACGTCGATCGTACCACATGTCTTGCCTAGGAACACAGTGCGGTGCGTAAGTGATCCTTGACCACAAGAAAGATGCGTTGGCGCAAGAGCCGTACGCACGGCTATACTGTAGCGGTAATGGTCAGGACGTCTGGGCATTTTTCCTATACAAAACCAAGATACTGTGCCGCTGTACTGATAGTCCCTGTTTTTGTATCAATACATCTCTAGTACAATAACTGACATATGCAATACAACACACTTTTTAATCCTCGTTCCGTCGCTGTCATCGGCGCGACAGGGAACCCTTCAAAGGTCGGCTACGCGCTCATGAAGAACATACTTGCGGGGAGCGTGCGCGAGGTCTACCCCGTCACGCTCGGTGAAACTGAGGTACTTGGCCAGGCTGCGTACACGTCGGTTGGGGCAATACCGGGACCGGTCGACCTTGTGGTCATTGCGGTACGTGCGGATCTTGTGGCCATGATCTTGCGCGAATGCGCCAAGAAGCATAGTACCGCCGCAATCGTCATATCAGCAGGATTCAAGGAGGTTGGCCCGGAAGGAAAGAAACTTGAGGAGGAGATAGCTGCGGTCGCGCGCGAGAACGGCATAACGCTCCTGGGTCCTAACTGCCTAGGGATCATGAACGCGCACGCAGATTGGAATGCGTCATTCGCTGTCGGGAAGCCCCGGGCTGGGGGTATCGCATTCGTCTCGCAATCCGGCGCGCTCGGCACAGCACTGCTTGACTGGGCAAACCGCGAGGGTATTGGGTTTTCAAAATTTGTGAGTCTTGGAAACGAAGCGGCTCTATCGGAGGTCGAGTTCATGGAGTATCTTGCTGATGACACTGAGACGTCTGCGGTACTACTCTACGTTGAACAGGTCGCTGATGGAGCTCGCTTCATGGAAGCCGCGCAGCGTATTACGAAAAATAAGCCGTTGGTCGTCCTGCGTGCAGGGCGAAGCGCTCGCGGATCTGCTGCTGTCGCAAGCCACACCGGTTCACTCGCACCGTCAGATAAGATATTTGGGGCTGCACTGCGCCAAGTAGGCGCAATACCGGTCGATTCGTTGCGCACTCTCTTTTCGCTGGCAAAATTGTTCGAACTGGGGCTTACGGGACCGCTCCAACGGCTGGTCATTCTTACCAACGGTGGTGGACCGTCGGTGAACACTGCGGACCTCGTGGACCTGTCACACTCACTTTCCCTTGCCTCATTCACCGACGAGACCAAGGCAGCACTGCGTGAAGTGCTACCGCCCATGGCTGCTGTTAGCAACCCTATCGATGTCATTGGCGACGCTGGACCAGACCGCTATGAGAATACACTGCGCATACTCACCACACTCTCTGATGTAGATGCCATCATCACGCTCGTTACCCCGCAAATGATGACCGATCCCAAAGGTATTGCCGAGGTGCTTGTGCAACACCGAAGCATGAAGCCCATCATTCCTGTTCTCATGGGCGGTGCAACAGTTGCTCCTGGTGTGGCCGTACTTCAAGAACAGGGCATGGTGAACTTTGCGTTACCTACCGACGTCGTTGAGGCACTTGACGCGCTTGCGCGCGGCATGGCGTCACATAAAATAGATGCCGACACCCCACCTGCACACGCATCCGCAACCACGCGTTCTATGATGCCACTTCCCGAAATGCAAGAACTTATGGAGCGCTACGATCTTCATTTGAGTGGTTTGTTCGTCGAAAGTAGGGCAGCACTTGCACAGGTTGTTGAAACCCTTGGCGAAGGGCCATACGCCATAAAAGCTATCGGAAATGAGCTTGTGCACAAGAGTGATCTTAAGGCGGTGCGGCTGGGACTTGAGGATGTAGCGGCGCTTGGTATGGCATGGGATGACATTTTCGCACACCTCACGGCACACGTGCCTGGTATCACAATAGACGGTATGCTCGTCCAGCGCATGATCGACGGCGTTGAGTGTATCGTTGGTATGAAACGCGACTCGGTCTTCGGCCCGGTCATTGTGTTCGGCCTTGGCGGCATCTTTGTTGAGATACTCAAAGACTCATCCATGCGTATTGCTCCCGTTTCACGTGAGGAAGCGCTGGCACAGATACAGGAAATAAAGGGGCTGCCGCTTCTTACCGGTGCACGCGGTCGCGAGCCGGTCAAACTTGAGCCGCTTGCTGAAGCTATTAGTTCGCTTTCGCAGCTCGCGCTCGAGCATCCTGAGATACAGGAAATAGATTTCAATCCAATATTCGCAACACCTGACGGTGCCCACATCGTTGATGCGCGAATGATGCAGTAACCGGGCGCACGAAACGATATGGGCTCGCCATGCCAGCCCCATGGTTTGTTACTAAGCTAGCACGGGTAAGGCGTACATACGCCACTACATGTGGCTTTGTGCCCATCGTGGCGCCCTCTGTGTTATAAGTACCTGAGAGAGGTATGCCAAAAACGCCAGCTTACGCGAGTCCTTTGAGTTCAAGGTCTCCTTTCTCTAACGCGGCAAATTTATCTTCAACATGAACCCGCTTCTTCACAAGCTGAGTAATGGCACCCATAAGGTCAGGACGATTCACTGTGGTACCACCGATAACTCGTCCATGCCAGACAATAATGCGACAATATGTATTCGGCTCAGGGGTCGGGTAGTGCAGGATAGTCCGATCTACGAGTGGTCGCACGTCACCGACCCAGCCTATCTGGAGCCCAAAGCCATGGCTGGTGTGAAATGATACCTGCTCGAACGGTACGCGCTCACCCGCCATGTTGCGACCAGCAACAGCACCCTGTAAACGCGCACTTATCCAGCTGCCCATAATAACGGTCTCTCCAAGTGCACGGTCCCAGCATTCTGCAGTATCGCCAGCGGTCCATACGTCCGGCACGTTCGTTTCCAGGTACTCGTTCGCGTATATACCTTTATGTGTCGCAATGCCCGTGCCCTTGAGCCACTCTAGAGGCAACTCAACACCAATGAAGGGTAGAATGAGGTCGCATGCTATCTCGCGACCATCCTTTAGATGAACACCCTCCACGTGTTTCTTACCAAGCACTTCTGTAACCTCCATTTGCCGAATAACCTCGACATCATTCTCTTCAAGCTTTTGTTCTATGCGCGATGCTTCACCGTACGAGAGCTGTGGCTCGAAGAAGTACTTCTCGCGCATTATCTCGGTTACCTTGAACCCACGCGAACGAAGTATCTCTATTATTTCAAACGAAACGCACGCACTTCCTATCATGACCACATGTTTCGGTTTTCCTCGCGCAGCTTCCCCTATTGCCTTGGCATCATCAACGGTACGTAGGTACTGTATACCCTCTTTGTCCGCGCCGGGGATATTCCAGTGTCGCGTATGCGCTCCGGTCGCAAGCAGTACTTTTTCGTACTGAAGTATGTCCCCATCAGAGAGTGTGATGCGCTTCTGGTCGGTATCGAGTGTTGAAGCAGCAAGACCCTTGAAAAGATGGATGCTATTTTCGTCGTACCATGCCTGATTCTTGAGCCACACAGTATCGAACGGCTGCTCGCCCAACACCCATCCGGGCTTCGAGAGAAGTACGCGTGAGTAGAGCGGATGTGGCTCATCGGAAATAATGGCTATCTTACCTTCGGTGTCGGTTTTGCGTATCGTTTCAGCCGCAGTTGTGCCTGCGATGCCGCCACCCACGATAACATAGCGATACTCTTGCATGGTGCCTAAAGAATGACTTGTGTATAGTAGTGTTATTGTACCCGATAATGAAGGATCTATGCTTGGTAAAGTGTGGAGAACAGAACGATCGTACCCGTCGCCAAAAATAGAACCGTAAAACGAATACACCATTACAGCATATGACACGCACGCCACAGCTCGAAGCAACAACCCCCGCACGTGCGGGGGTTGTGTACTGTTGACTGAAAGCTCTCAGACTATTTCGGATACACTTGGTTGCCGTCTGTATCATAGAGAAGAATGGCCTTTGTAGGACAGGCTTCTGCTGACGCGATAAGGGTTGCGTCGTCGACACTGTTTGCGTCTTTCACGACTATCTTACTCTCATCATCAAGCTCCCAAGTCTCTGCAGCAACCGCCATACAAGATACTGCAGCGATACAGAGGTCACGGTCGACCACTATCTTGGTGATATTTGACCCTTCTGCGTTGCGAGGGTACTCTCGAAGATTTGCCATATACTAGATGATTAGTGCTAATTACTCAAAAACTACATTGGTAACTTCCTCCACCTCTTTGATGAGGAGTGGGCCAATAGTCCTATTATACGTGGCGTCGGCAAGGCCACAACCAACACAGGCACCGTACACCTTGAGGTACGCAGTACCTTCCTCAATACGCAGCAACTGTACGTCGCCACCATGCATTTGCACATACGGTCGCACCTTGTCGAGAATGGTGTTTGCCTGTTCAATGGCTGCTACCATCCCTCAAGTATACGCTATTGTGTTGACCGGCAAAACTGCTGACGGGTCTGAGCAGCAGTAGCATACTAGCTCGCTATGGTATGCTCGCACCAAACCAGCAATCGGAGGAAGGGCAATGGAGTGGTGTGATGACAAATGTCGGACATGGCTAGTGTATCCGTATATAGTGGCAGTGCTTTTGCCCCACAATTACGCGAACTCTATCCAAAGAGTTACTATGCGAAATCGCCCGGTCTCCCGGGCGATTTCTTATTGCTATTGACTGTAAACTCTTGGCTTTTATCCTCGCGCTTTCTTTATCTCCTCGGCTACATTAGGTGGTACAACAGCATAGTGATCGAACTCCATGGTCATTTGGCCACGGCCTTCGGTCATGGAGCGCAGGGTGGTCGTATAGCCGAACATCTCCGCAAGCGGCACCTTCGCGTGTATGGTCTGCATATCTACACCACGTGGCTCCATACCCTCTATCTGGCCACGCTTACTGGAGAGGTGGCCATTGATGTCGCCCATGAACTTCTCAGGCACTACGATCTCCACCTTCATAACCGGCTCAAGGAGTACAGGACTTGCTTTCTTGGCTGCATCCTGAAACGCCTGGGAACCGGCTATCTTGAATGCGACCTCGCTTGAGTCAACTTCGTGGTAACTTCCGTCATACAGGTCAACTGAGACGTCAACCATCTTGAAACCCGCTACAATACCCCGATCCATTGCTTCCCGAATACCCTTCTGCACCGCAGGGATGTATTCGGACGGAATAACCCCCCCTTTGATGTTATTGATGAACTCAAAGTGGTCCTCTCGATAGACATTCTTAGGTATCTTCGCTCCCTCTACAACCGGCTCAAGCGGTTTGATACGTATCTTGACGTGACCATACTGGCCGCGCCCTCCTGTCTGCTTGATATACTTGCATTCTGCATCAGCCGACTTCTGAATGGTCTCACGGTAGGCAACCTGTGGCCGACCAATATTTGCTTCGACCTTGAACTCCCTCTTCATGCGGTCGACTAGAATATCAAGGTGGAGTTCCCCCATACCGCTGATGATGGTCTCGTTGGTATCCTCGTCGCTCGTGACGCGGAACGTGGGATCTTCGTCTGCAAGCTTACGAAGTGCGATACCCATCTTCTCCTGGTCCTGCTTGGTCTTTGGCTCAATTCGGACAGATACGACCGGTTCAGGAAAGTGTATCTGCTCAAGGACGATCGGGTGCGCATCATCGCAGAGTGTGTGGCTGGTCTTCGTATCCTTGAGACCAACCGCTGCTGCTATCTCACCAGCATATACGGTCTGCACCTCCTCTCGCTTGTCTGCTTGAAGACGCACAATACGACCAACACGTTCTTTAGTGTTGGTTGTTGTGTTGTACACGTAGCTCCCCGCGTCGAGCATACCGGAGTAGACACGGAAGAAGGTAAGCGACCCGACAAACGGATCGGTCTGTATCTTAAATGCGAGTGCACAGAATGGCTCCTCATCAGACGGTTTACGCTCTTCCTCCTCACCGGTCTTCGGGTTAACACCCTTTACTGGTGGCAGGTCGATTGGAGAGGGGAGGTAGTCCACGACCGCGTCGAGAACTGGCTGTACACCCTTGTTCTTGAGCGCAGAGCCGCAGTACACAGGAAATATTTCGTTCGCAATGACCGCCTTTCGGAGCAGTTCCTTAAGGTCATCAAGTGACGGCTCATTGCCTTCAAGATAGGCATTCATCATCTCCTCGTCATTTTCCACGATACGCTCGACGAGCTCGCCGCGATACTTTTCGACGTCGTCCTTCAGGTTTCCGGGAATGTCATCCGTTACCTCAACATCGATACCCAACTGGCCCGAATAACGGTACGCCTTACGGGTTAAGAGATCCACCTGCCCCTCGTGAGCGTCCTCTTCGCCAATAGGCAATTGCATGCGGACTGCCTTTTTTGAGAGCCGATCCAAGATGGATTGGTAGCTGCGCTCAAATGAAGCGCCTGTCCGGTCGAGCTTGTTGATGAGACAGAGTCGCGGCACATTCGCATCGTCCGCATAACGCCAGTTGGTCTCAGACTGCGGCTCAACGCCCGCAACACCGTCAAATACGACAATCGCACCGTCGAGCACGCGCATAGAGCGCTGCACTTCCGCGGTAAAGTCTATGTGCCCCGGCGTATCAATTATGTTGAAACGTGTCTTGTGTTCCTGATTGGTCGGGTCTTCACCGATCTTTGTCCAGAAGCAAGTTATAGCGGCGGAGGTAATGGTGATGCCACGCTCGCGCTCCTGTTCCATCCAGTCGGTGACAGTCTCACCTTCGTGGACTTCACCTATTTTATGGCTCATACCCGTATAAAAGAGCACGCGTTCGGACGTGGTTGTCTTGCCGGCGTCTATGTGGGCAATAATGCCAATGTTACGTATCTTCTCAAGTGGGTAATCTCTGCTCATACTGGATGCATAATTGCTTTATGAATAAAAAATGCGCTCCGCGCTAATTGCGCATACTATACATGCAAAGGTGTGGTTTGACAACAAATACGCATGGATGCAAAAACAAAAAAGACCCCTCTTCTCGGGCCTTACCAACTGCAGGTACGTAGTGTCTCCTACCAGGCAAAGTGTGCAAAGGCGCGGTTTGCCTCAGCCATGCGATGGGTGTCCTCCTTCTTTTTGAAGGCTACACCCTCGTTGCGAGACGCGGCAATGAGCTCCTCGGCAAGGAATTTTGAGGCGGGGCCGCCACTCTTTGCACGCGCTGCCGTAATGATCCAGCGTATCGCAAGCGCCTGCCGGCGCTCCGGGCGAACCTCGCGCGGTACCTGGTAGTTAGCGCCCCCAACGCGACGTGAGCGAACCTCAACAGTCGGGCCAACATTTCGAAGTGCGCTCTCGAAGACCTCGACGGGGTCCTCAGTTTCCATAAGTTTCTTTATCTCCTCGAGCGCATCGTACACAACCTTGCGTGCGGTCTCCTTGCGCCCATCTAACATGATGTTGTTAATGAACTTCGAAAGCTTCTCGTTCTTGTAACGGATGTCAGGTGCTATCTTCAGTTTCTTCTTTATGGGACGACGCATACTACTTATGCTTTTGGCTTCTTGGCACCATAGAGTGAACGACCCTTACGTCGCTTCTCGACACCGGTCGCATCAAGCTTACCACGTACGATTGTGTAGCGAATGTTCACATCCTTCACACGGCCACCGCGAACAAGGACGACGGAGTGCTCTTGTAGTTGGTGTCCCTCGCCAGGAATATACGCCGACACCTCCATGCCGTTCGTAAGACGCACACGTGCGTACTTGCGGATAGCTGAGTTCGGCTTACGGGGGGTCTTGGTGGTCACCTTCGTACAAACACCTCGCTTAAACGGTGCCGGGTAGAATGTTGGTTTGTTCTTGAGCGTATTGAAACCACGATTAAGAGCCGGGACCTTTGACTTCTTTGTGCGGTCCTTTCGCGGCTTCTTTACGAGTTGGTTTATTGTTGGCATGTATAATTCCGCTACGCAACGCGCAGTGGGACACACTGTACTATAAGTACTCTGCGCGCGCAAGTTTGAGACTGCACATCTCCAAGCTCAGACAATCCCTGACGTGTTATTGTGCCGAATCGTCTTCCCTGCCCTCAAGGAGGGCGAACACCTTGTCGTTGATCATCTGGGCGCTTACAAACGCACGGACAGCTCCTTCGTCCGCATCGGGGTAATGCTCGCAGATATGCGCCACTTCTCGTGCGAGTCGCGCCTCATCGGGCGTAATACCTTCTTTTTTTGCTATTTCAGAAAGCGTGAGCTGTATCTTTGCGCGTTTTTCCGCATCCGCTTGCCATTCTTTCCTGAGATCCTCAAGCGTCTTCTGTGTCTCCTTAAGGTATGCGTCAAGTTCAAGACCTGCCCGCTTTACACGCTCTCGAAATTCGTTGACCATCTGATCGAGCTCCCCCTCGACGAATACCGATGGTACCTCCACCTTTGTCTTTGCCAGGACACTATCCACGACTGCTAGCCGACGTTTGTCTTGCGCCTTTTGCTTTTTTTCCATAAGCATTTTCATCCGTACCTTCTCCTTGAGGTCGTTCAGGTCCTTGAAGTCTCCCAATGAGCGGGCAAAGGCATCGTCAAGCGACGGCAACGGCTTATTGTCCTTCTTTTCCTTGTCAACGTGAGCAGCATCTGCGCTGTCGTTGGTCGTCGCCATTTCTGAATTCTGTACGAGTTTCTGGAGTCGCGTGAGCTCGCTCGAAAGGTCTTCCTCCGAAATGGTGAGATTCTCCGGATCCTCATGTTTCTTGCGCTCTACGGATGCAAGCGCAGCATAATCAGGAAGAGATATCTCTGGGAACACTGCGGTGGTTATTTTGAACCCTATCGGATTCCCTGGTGCCAGTTTTGTGATAGTCACTGCTGGTCGACCAATGACGTTGAGCTTACGCTCCTCCACCATGCGTCCATACGCGTGACTCAACGCTAGCTCAGCGGTCTCTTGCAGGATAGCCGCTTCTCCCGCATGTTTGACCACCATCTCCTCCGGCACATGTCCCTTGCGGAATCCGGGCAGGTCAAGACCCTGCTGCAATTTGCGCACCGCTTTGCTACGTGTTGCTTCAACGACCGCAGTAGGTATTTCACCTGTAATCTCTATTTCCGAGCCCGGCTTTTCCTCAATAGTAAGGTTTGTGTAAAGTTCTCCGTCATATTTTTGCTCTTGGTTCATATGTGGTCGAGCATATCGCGTATTGCCCACTAACGCAACGAAACCGCCTCATGGCGGCTTTGTTGCGTTACAGGTAAGCTCCTGGAACTACTGAGAAAGTGCTGCATCAAGATCTGCTTCCATTGCTGCAACATCCGAATCAATATTGTCGAGTGAGGTGCTGTCAAGATCAGTTTCGATGGCATTAATGTCGGTCGACGTACTGAGCTCTGCCTGCTGCATATCGCTCGGGGTACCTTGTGGCATTGCCGGCTCAGCGGGGAAATCACTGGGAAGTGTCACTTCCTGCTGAGCTGCCCGGATACCCCATAGGTACATGAGTGACAACACGATCACGATGACCGCAAGCACCGCAATGATTATCACGTTCTTCGACGTATGCCCCTCTGGTGTTGTCATCGGCGGCATGCTTGCCGGAGACTCTGGCGTGGTGGCAGCCACCGGTGTTTCAGATGTCGAGGGGGTCTCCGGCGTATCGGGAGATGTTACCTCTTTAGGGGCCACGGGTTGTTTTTTTTCATCATTGTCCATAGTGATAGGTGATTACCTGTTATTGCTCGGTTGTAGCGGCGTTCGTATCGTCAATGCCAGTACCCTGGTCTGTGGCGTCACCCTCATCGGTGCTGCCATCACGCTGCGATACCGCAGCCTTGATGGCCACTACAGCATCCTTCAGTGCACCGTGCACAGCAATAATGCTATCTTTTGCAAGCTTTGCAGCGTCTCGTATATCACCTGAAAGTTCTTTAGGTGTTTCAGACGCAAGCACTTGCGTCGCAACATCCTTGAGTTCCGAAACATCACTGCGGGCAACATCGATAAGCCCATAGGCGTCCTGCAGTGCTGCTCGTGCATCTGTGAGGTCTGCGCCATTCGCCTCAAAAGTATCGACGCGCTCGCCGATGCGGTCTGCGATCTGCGCTAATCTATCAAGCGCGGCATCCATACGGTCCGCCGTTCGTGTGATGTACTTACCCAATCGATCCTGGACGGCTTGTGCAAGGCGCGTCCTGCGCTCTTCCCTGTGCTGTTGCATCTGTGCTCGACGAGCTTCTATCTTCTGTTGCATCTCCTCTCGTCGACTCTCAAGTGTTTGCTTGAGCTCATCACGGTTCTGGGTACGAAGGTTACTGCGCTCTTGCCGCTGTGCAGTGAGCATATTGAAACGCTCAGTGCGCGCCTGCTGCATAGCGGCGCCTGCCTCTTGCATCGTGCCACTTGCGTGTAATTTTTGTAACTGACTTCGTGTTTCTTCGCGAGTTTGTTCACGCTCTTGCCGCTGTGCCTTGAAGAGTTCTTGACGTGCCGCAGTATTATGCTGTATCTGGTCACGCACCGGCATTACGGTGGGTTCAGGCGGCAATGGCTCATCTAGCGATACTGTTTCCTCTGCATGTACACGCAATGCAAGGAAGCCCAATACTGAAAGAAGTGCCACAGCAAGCGCAAGCGATGATACGCGTACTGACCGTGACGATGGCTGTTGTGTCATAGGTAAACCTGTTTATCACTACTAGCAATAGTTCCGTAGTGGAACGTATGTTCCAGTATAGCAAAGCGCGCACCACTAGGTGCGCGCTTGTGTTGATAAGCGGTTATGGCACACGCAATAGCTTTATTTTGCGTACTTTTCTTGATAGAGCTTAACCGCGCGTCGAACGATGTCCATCGCTTCCTCTCGGCCCTTGTAGCCGCGAGTTTCTACGGGTGCCGGCTTCTCCTTAAGCGCTTTGTAGGTCTGGAAGAAGTGCTCATACTCCTTAAGATTGTGCTTGTTGAGATCCTTGAGGTCCTGTACATCATCCCAACGTCTATCTTCTGCGGGAACGGCGACGATCTTCATGTCTGACGCACCATCATCAATCATATCAAACGCAGCAACCGGACGAACACGCACAAGAATGCCGGATGAGAGCGGAAATGTGGTGAGCACAATGACATCAAGAGGGTCATTGTCCTCCCAGTATGTTTGAGGTGCAAAACCATAATCAAATGGATATGGTGCTGCGGTGTAGTTCGCGCGATCAAGCGCAATGAGTCCGGTCGTCTTGTCTACCTCATATTTATTATAGGAGCCCTTGGGTATCTCAATGATGGTGTTGAATTCCTCAGGTGCCTTATCGCCGAGCGATACTTCATGCCATAGATTCATGTTGGACAATGGTTAGTGAATAGTGACTAGTGGCCAGGATACAATATTTTACGCCTTCTTACCATCCTCTGCGGATCTTTTTGGCTCGTCGTCTGCTGCTGCTCCGGTTTCTACATGCTCTTCTTTTGATACCTCTGTATCCTCAGTGTCAGGTTCGCTCTCTTTATCCTTCTTGTCTCCTTTGCCTTCTTTGTCCTCTTCAGGTTCGTCCTCTTCAGACACCTCGGTAGGAGATTCCTGCTCCCTTGCTGCGGACTCCTCATCTGTCGAAAGCGTCACATCACCGGTATCATCCGTCTCCGCGACACTTTCACCTTGTACTGAATGTATGTCGATACGCCAGCCAGTGAGCTTTGCAGCAAGGCGAACGTTCTGACCACCACGACCTATAGCAAGTGACTGTTGGTCTTCAGACACCTCTACGGTTGCTTTGTGCTCATCCTCATCGACAAGCACATCAAGCACCTTGGCAGGTGAAAGTGCATCCTCAATGAAGTGAGCCTGCTCTTCAGACCACTCAATGATATCTATCTTCTCACCTCCCAACTCACTCATTACGGTAGACACGCGAACACCGCGCTGACCAACAAGCGCGCCAACCGGATCGATGTGCTCATCAATAGCATGGACCGCGACCTTCGAGCGGCTTCCCGGTTCACGCGCTATAGCCTTGATTTCAATAGCACCACTTGCAAATTCCGGAGCTTCCTGTTCGAAGAGTTTCATGAGAAATCGTGGGTGACTGCGTGATACGCGTATCATGACACCGCGTGGACCTTCTTCAACGGAGTAAAGGTACGCACGCACGCGCTCGCCCTGACGAAATCGCTCGCCAGGAATCTGCTCATCGTACGGCATGATCGCCTGTGTACGACCAAGGTCAAGGAAAATGTTGCCTCGTTCCACGCGTTGCACTGTACCGGACACCACCTCACCTTCGCGGCCCTCAAACTCTCCAAGGATGGAAACCTTCTCAGCCTCACGGATCTTTTGAATGATTACCTGCTTTGCGGTCTGTGCAGCAATGCGACCGAAATCGTCATGCGCTTCAAGCGGAAAGACAAGTTCGTCATCCACTTGCACATCCTTTTTGATGCGCCGAGCATCTTCAAGAAGAATGTGTTTCTCAGGGTCATACCGCACACGGTCATCATCTTCATCCGTCGGTTCGTTGGTTTCTACAGGTGCCCCCTCCGCAGCACCTTCTTCTTCCTCTGTGGGAAACCATACGCGCGTATCATCTACGACAAATTTGATCTGAAAAAACTCAGTCACGCCGGTCGATAGGTCAAATTTTGCGCGCACTACCTGTCCCCGTTTACCGTACTCCTTCTTATATGCAGTCGCGAGAGCCGTTTCAATGGCTTCCATGACTCGTTCCCGGGGAATACCCCGCTCGTCCTCAAGCTCACCGAGGACACTGTTGATCACCTTTAGGTCAAACATGGTTCTTGCTACATTCGGTTGATAATTGAATTGCGTATCGAGCAATACATTATGTAAAACTAAAATGGCCCCCGCTCGGGGGACGTTTCAGAGTGCTCATAGCATACCATAGCTGTATTTATTGTCAAAGGTTCTGGGGTGCTATTGCTCATGCGCCACTTTGTTGAAAACACCCACACGTCAGGGTGGGGGTGTTGTACAATAAGAACATTAGGGGCGAATGTCGCTTCATGCTGGTGCTGTTGCCGGTGTCCTTTGGCAGACGATGGTTGATGGACGGTACGGTACTTGTGCACGAGGTGTAGCATTCTTCCAATTCGTGTAACAGCATAGCCACCTTGCAGACACCAAGCGCACAACTAAAAAACTTTATTCTCGATTCCGGTCTCGTGACCAAAGGGGTATATGAGGATGCAGAAAAGGAGGCCCGCGAAAAAAAGACCACACCGGAACATGTGCTCGTTTCAAAGGGCAACATGTCAGAAGATGATCTGCGACGTATGCAGGCATATGTCTTGGGGGTACCGTTCATAAATCTCACGGAGGAGAAGATACCATACGAAGTGCTCTCTCTTATTCCAGAACCTATCGCACGAACACATAATATTGTTGCCTACAAAAAGACCGACCGAGAACTTGAAGTTGCGATGCTTGATGTCGAAGACCTTCAATCCATTGAGTTCATCAAGAAGAAAGTTGGGCTCAAAATACTCACGCGTCTTACAGATGCTGCCAGCATTAAGCATATACTGCTGCAATACCAGAAGACGCTTCAAGACGAGTTTGGCGACCTCATTAAGCGCGAGAGTGCGTCTATCAGCGTGCTTACTGATGATAGTGCAGAGGGTGTCTCCGAGGCGGACCTGAAGAAACTTGCTGAAGATGTTCCTGTGGTACGCGTCGTTAATGCGCTTTTGAAGCATGCCATAATCCAAAATGCGTCCGACATACACATCGAACCAATGGAGGACAAGGTCTTGGTTCGATACCGTATCGACGGCATACTTCATGATGCCATGACCCTGCCAAAGAATGCTGCTGCTTCAATAACTGCTCGCATTAAAGTACTCTCAAACTTGAAACTCGATGAAAAACGCCTGCCCCAGGATGGGCGTTTCAAGATGGCGGTCGACAATGAAAAGGTGTCATTCCGTGTATCACTACTCCCAACCTACTACGGTGAGAAAACAGTAATGCGGCTCTTGCGCGAGAATGGTGGCGGGTTCACGCTTGAAAGCTTGGGGTTCCACGGCGAAGGCCTTGAGCGCATACACAAAGCAATGAAGCAAACTACCGGCATGATACTCACCACCGGGCCAACCGGTTCAGGCAAGACCACGACCCTGTACACCATACTCGACATTCTCAACACACCAGACGTGAACATCAGCACCGTTGAAGACCCCATTGAGTACCAAATGGCGCGGATCAACCAAACACAGGTGCGTCCAGAGATCGGCTTCACGTTCGCACGAGGGCTACGTTCTCTCGTGCGTCAGGACCCTGACATCATTATGGTCGGTGAGATACGTGACGCAGAAACAGCGTCGCTTGCGGTGAACGCAGCACTCACTGGTCACCTCGTACTTTCGACCTTACACACCAACAGTGCAGCTGCGGCCGTGCCGCGCCTCATGGATATGGAGGTCGAACCGTTCCTTCTCTCCTCAACGATGCGGATTGTCATAGCACAACGTCTGGTTCGACGACTCTACGGCCCCAAAGAAGAGTACAAACTTACGAAGGAGGAGGCGATATCACTCGGCAACATGATCGACCTTGAAATGGCGCTTAATGCGCTACGTGAAGAAGGTATCGTTGCCAAGGATGCCAAACTGGAAGACCTCCCCCTATACAAACCTACCGTTTCTGAGGAAGCCCCGGACGGCTACAAAGGTCGCGCTGTTATCAACGAGGTGTTGGTTGTCTCGCCTGCGATAAACGAGCTAATCCTTTCACAGGCGTCAAGCGACAAGATTGAGGCACAGGCACGTAAGGAGGGCATGCTCACTATGGCGGAGGACGGCTTGTTCAAGGCGGTTCAAGGAATCACAACAATCGAAGAGGTGTTACGCGTGATTAATGAGTAGCAGTGTAGTGCAATCGAATGCGTGGAGTGAGTTAGCACGACCAAAGTATGCCAACGTATAAATACAAAGCGCTGCATGGGGACAAAACGTCTTACGAAGGTACCTGCGATGCTAAGGACCGTTTTGAGGTATACGGCATCGTACGCAAGGATGGAGGAACGATTGTGTCTGTTGAGGAGGTGACGCGAACAAAGACGCTGTTCACGGCTGATATCATCGGTGCGTTAAGGAGGGTAAACGATACAGACAAGATACTCCTCACAAGAAACCTTGGTGCCATGCTACAGGCAGGTCTTTCGCTGTCGCGCGCACTTGCGGTTGTCAAACGACAGTCCCGTAAACCACGACTTGTTAGCGTTGTGGACAAGCTTACGAATGAGATTGAACGTGGCGGCTCCCTGTCAAGTGGCATGTTGCAGCAGCCAAAGATTTTTCCAAACCTCGTTACGTCCATGGTTGCCGCCGGTGAAGAGGCAGGTACACTCGCAGAGACACTGGTCACAATATCCGAACAGCTTGAGCGTGCGTATGAGCTTAAAAAGAAGATCAAAGGGGCAATGATCTACCCAAGCATCGTCATTATTGTACTGCTACTTATCGGTTCGCTTATGCTTATTTATACTGTGCCGACGCTCACTGCAACATTTCGAGACATGGACGCAGAGCTTCCGGCTACGACGCAGGTTGTAATGGTCGTGAGCGACTTTTTGGTAGCACATACGCTTATGGCACTCATGCTGGTTATAGCGCTTGTTCTCACGGTCATTGCAACCATGCGCACTGCACGGGGGCGACGCGTATTTGAATTTGTGTTTTTACACACGCCGATCATCGGAAAACTGGTACGCGACACGAACAGTGCACGTACTGGCAGAACGCTTGCATCGCTTCTCGCTTCTGGCGTCAACGTACTCACGGCGATAAACATTACAAAGGACGTTTTGCAAAATAGCTACTATAAAGAGGTGCTGGTGCGTGCGGGTGCAACGGTACAAAAAGGTCAGCCGCTTGCACAGGTGTTCGTTGATGCCGAGCAACTCTACCCACCACTTGTGGGGGAGCTTATTGCGGTCGGTGAAGAAACTGGGGCCTTGCCAGACATGCTCAAGGAGGTCGCGCACTACTACGAACGCGAAGTGTCACAAAAGACAAAGAACATGTCTACGATCATAGAGCCGTTTCTCATGTTGTTCGTAGGTGGAGCGGTCGGCTTCTTTGCGGTGGCAATGATAAGTCCTATCTACAGCATTACGTCGAGTATTCACTGATCCGACCCAGAGTAGCGGTGCGCAATACGCACCGGCACTATGCGCCGAATCAAGTACATTCATGGACTATCGCTTATCGACGTCATTGTCGGCGTTGCTATCATGACCCTTGTCTTTATGGCGCTGTTCGCGTCGTTCCAGGCAGCAAGTGAATTCGGTGCACGTAATCGGCTGCGGGCGAACGCGCTCTTACTTGCAAATGAGCACCTGGAGATTATTCGTGCGCTTCCGTTCGACTCAATAGGAACAGTCGGCGGTCTT
>Ga0114931_10002755_pt1 | contig 22328 bp, 20 predicted proteins | sample 2SBtaG_FD_89579 | JGI IMG/M metagenome (GOLD analysis project Ga0114931, IMG submission 89579) | Deep subsurface microbial communities from Kolumbo volcano to uncover new lineages of life (NeLLi) - 2SBTROV14_V59a metaG | ecosystem: Environmental > Aquatic > Marine > Volcanic | place: Kolumbo... | reverse complement strand
GAATTAAAGAAATATTAATCATTTCCACCCCGCAGGATATAGGTCGATTCGAACAACTTTTGGGCAGCGGCGAAAAATGGGGCATAACACTAAACTATGCTGTGCAACCCTCACCGGATGGTTTGGCGCAGGCCTTCATCATTGGTGAAGAATTTATAGACAATAAACCTTGCGCGCTGGTACTCGGGGATAATTTGTTTTATGGTAATGACCTGGGGCCCCTGCTAAAAAAGGCCACAAATATTAAAACTGGGTCCATCGTGTTTGCACATCCCGTCAATAATCCGGAGTGTTATGGCGTTATTGAAATAGATAAAAACGGAAAAGCAATTTCTTTGGAGGAAAAGCCAGATAAGCCGCGTTCAAAATATGCAGTTACGGGTCTTTATTTTTATGACAAACAAGTTGTGGATATCGCCAAAACAATAAAACCGTCCAGTCGTGGTGAATTAGAAATTACCGATATTAACCAGCGTTATTTAGAACAGGGTAAGCTGGAAGTGCAATTGATGGGCCGCGGTTTGGCGTGGTTGGATACTGGAACGCACGAATCCCTGCTTGAAGCATCACAATTTATCCAAACCGTTGAAAAACGTCAGGGCCTGAAAATAGCTTGTTTAGAAGAAATTGCCTGGCGGCAGCAATGGATTACCGATAGCCAGTTGGAAAAATTGGCAGAGCCCTTAATAAAAAATGAGTATGGGCGGTATTTGTATCAGTTGATAGAGGGAAATTAATAAAAAAAGCAGTGAGTTCTTTATTCGGTAACAGTTGTTTGACTTGAAATAAGATGGCGAAAATAGGCATCAGTAAAATGAACCTCGGATGGAATAATGCTCTTTTTGAAAAAATAACGTATAGGAAGCGATATACTCAAAAAGTGAATTGATTTATCGTTTCCTTAGCAAAACCATATGAGTTTGCCCAACAATATTTTCACGATGCTGAAGATATGCAAATGGCGCAAAAATATTTAGAAAAGCTGATTGAATAAATGAGAAAAGCTTTTTCTTTACACCCGAATGCATTATAGCACGATGCTCACCAATGATGTTTCCAAGATAGCAAAGATAATGAACATACCTTAAAGGTTCTTGATAATAACCGATTATTTCCAGGTTATACTCATAAGCCACATATTCAAATGTTTTTTTTGCCCACGAAGAGTTGTGATGGGGAGGCATATCTAGCAGGTTAATCTCAACATTCTTAAGATATCCCTCAGGATTTGGAACTGCCAAAATGAGGTGTCCTTCAGGAGAAATTGCTTTAACAATGTCATGAATGGTTTCTGATAAATGATCCATATGTTCGAGTACTTCGAACAAAGCAATTATTTCATATGACTTTTCCAAGTCTTTAATTGGAGTAGTGGAAGCGGCAAGTCCTTTCTTGATACATTGATTGATCGCGTTTTCATTGATGTCAATTCCTTCGACCCTCTTAACAAGAGCAGTAATCTTATTAAGAAAGGAACCATTTCCGCAACCAATTTCCAGAAATGATGCTGGCTTTATTTCGGAAATTAACTGCGCGGCAAGATCAAATTCCCATTTTATTGTTTCGTAATACCATGGAAACTTAGAAAGCTTTCTATAAAATTCTCCATCACCGTAATAAGGTGGATCAAAATAAATTAGATTACATTCTGCACATTGCCTTTTTGTGATGATCATTTTTTTTCGCTTTTTCGAAAAAGGCGAAAAGCCAAAAGATTTTATCCATAAGTGATTCAATTCTGTCACTGGATATGTTCTCAGCAATATCGAAGAAACTTGTGTACATAATGGACAGTTCATATTATTCCTTCCTTAATAAGATATACGCCTTTGTATTTACATAAAATATTCGCATTATCATTACATAGAAAATTACTATGGAATGTATAACCAGCTTTCATTATATTTGTATTAAATTTTTCCTCGGAGAAGAACCAAGCAGGTAATTTAGACATCCAGGAGTCTATTGTCTGAACAGTTAACCTATCCTTTTTATCTTGGATGAAAGGTGTTCGATCAATAAGCAAATAATTTGCGGCCACTTGTGAAAAACGATTTAGTATAGAATAAGGGGCAGGGAGATATTGCAACACGCTGGAGCAGAAAATTACATCCACATGACCAGCAATAATGCAGTCATCGATGGAATCGTAAAACTCCAGTCGTTCATTCGCAAAGTTCTTTCGACCGCAGACCGCATAATGCGGCTGCTCTACCACAGCCCAACGAACTGCTTTTAAACAATCAAAAAATTTTCGATGCTGAATATAGAAGCTGCCCAACGATCCACCAAAATCCAATACCCGTAGTATGCCGTCATGCCGGGCAGCAATTTGCAACAGACAGGCCAGGGGTGGCCAGCGGTATTCCTCGTGATAAAAACAGACGGAATCCCGCTCGAAAACCGCCTCACCCCGCTTAACTTTGAACCCCGCTTCTCGCACCCGTTCCAAAATCGCAGGATCATCATAGCCTCCAGCCGCATCAAGCGCCTCCTGCCAGCTGGAATAATCACCGTCAAAATATAAGCCACGAGTCCCAAAAACCTTTCGTGCTGAAGTCCAAATGACAGGTGGACATATTGCCTTAAGCCCTTCTCTAATATTCACGCATTAACCCATTTTTTACTTTTCGTACAAGTCTACGAACGAGGCTGAGTTGCGTCTGTTTTAAAAATTGACTAAATGCCCGCAAGGCTTGAGTATCCTCTTCAACAGAGAGCGATTCGAGACTTAGCGGTCGTTGGCCTACCGGGGCATCAAATAGACCCAATCCGCCATCGTCACAACAGTGGGTGCCGCTACCATCAGATCCCGTATGTTGAACCAGCGTTGTTCCCGGATAAAGGGTCAGTTTGTCATGTAGCAAAGCAGACGCATACCAGCGTACTGCCCACGACTGATTCTTGCCCCTAATTTGATCACGCAGCATACCACTGTAATCATAGGCGCCAAAAAAATCGAAGCGGCCCATTAACTGTTTTTGCTCCAATTCAGCAAGAAGTTTGCGACCATCCGGTTCAAATAAATTCCACTCAGATTTCCAGGTCGCCCAACCCCAACAATCGGCACCTTTCAAAAAGAAAGTTTCGGGCAAATTTTTGGCCGGATAACTATAGCCATGAATACTGATTACCCTGTCGTCATTTTCGAACATTCTCAGCCCATCATTCATGTAGCGAAGAAAAGAAGGAGATGTAACTAGATCATCTTCCAGTATGATCACTCGATCATATCTATTTACCACTTCCGTAACACCGGAGATAATAGATTGTGCCAGTCCCAAGTTTTGCTTACGCTCCACAATATTTACAGAATGAAAACCGGAAATTGTTTTTAAATATGAACGTACATCAAGTACATTTTTTTCTGAAGATGCGTCTTTAAAGCCATCGGAATAAACTATAAGATCGCTTTCTTTAGCTTCGGAATTCATTGATAAAGCCCTGATTGTTTGCTCGGTATGCCTACGGCGGTTATAGACAAACAAGACAACTGGACTGAACATTTTAGCCATCTATCTTTGCGAATACACCAAGCCAACCATCCGTTTTTCCAAAGTAACCCCGAGATAAGTAAGTAACCAAAGCGCTAATGAATATTCCAAACTGATATAAGCGTGTTGTCATTCCACAATACTTATATTTAGATTTCATAAAGCTAATACGATAAAAACTCTTCCTGAACCATATGTCCTTTAATGCTAATTTGTTTCTTGAATAATACTGAACTTGGGCTTGATTTTTTCCAAAAACCATCATGATACCGGTAGGTTGATAAGGTTTTACATGGTCAAAATCATCATAAAAATATGAACTCATGAGAGGGGTTATAATAATTAGATGGCCTTCTACAATGAGTCTGTCAAGATAAAAGTCTATAAACTCTTTCAAATCGTTGGGTGAAAAATGTTCGATAATATGCGACATAATAATAAGGTCAAATTTTACATCTGATTGGGAAAAACTTTCAACCGAGATGCAATTTAAACCCTGCTCAATATTCGCATTAACAATTTGGTTGTTTTGCTCTACACCTAGTATATTGAATCCATTTTCTTGGAAGTGTTTTAGATAACGACCATAGCCACAACCAACATCTAATATGTTTCCCTTGCCATTCATTAACAGTGTTTGAACAACGGAATTTAAATAAATCATTTCAAAATCATATGTGATGACATAATGATAAAATCGTTTAATCATTTTAAGCATAATTATCATCTACTACTGATGTATCATAATGTTGACTAGTTTGATGCATATTCTTATATAACAAGCAACGTTGCATCAATTCATCATGAGATCCAACATCAATAATCTGGCCATGCTCCATAACATAAATATAATCACAATGAATGACTGTGGTCAATCGATGAGCAACTATGATGACCGCCATATCTTTGCTTAATGCTCTTATTTCATTGGTCAATTGTTTTTCAGTGATGTTGTCAAGAGCGCTTGTTGCCTCATCAAAAATTAGCAAGCCTGGTTGTCGATAAATTGCACGTGCTATTCCAATACGCTGGGCCTGACCACCTGATAGACGTACTCCATTTTCGCCAACAAGGGTATCTATCCCATGGGTTAATGAGTCCAGTACTGGTTTTAAGTTTGCTGACTTAATTGCTTTTTCCAGCCTGTCAATATCGTAGTTATCTTCAAAAGTAATATTGAATACAACGGATGCATTTAAAAGTGTTATTTTCTGAGGGACATATCCGGTAATCCTTTGAATAGACAAGCTTTTAAAAGGGTTAAATCGTCTACGATCACAAAAGAAAGTTCCTGTGGCAGATGGTTGTAATCCCGTTATTATATCTAACAAAGTGGATTTTCCTGCACCCGATGGACCAACAATTCCGATGGACTTCTTTTTCCTGATGATGATATTTATGTTTCGTAAAATTATCTTTTCGCCATAACTAAAGCTTACATTATGTAACTTAATTGCATTAGAAAAAATTAGATTATCCTCTTCACGGTGTATTTGTACTTTATCTAAAGTGGTTATCAGTTCTTTCAAGTGGGTAACAAAAGACCGGGAAAACCGATATCCATTTACTGATGCAATAAGTTTAGAAAAAGCAGGGATCAAACGTAAAGACGCCACAGCCAAAACACCTAATACGGGAGCCAATGAATCGAGTTGATTACGATCCATATTAAGAAACATCATAACAGTTCCAATAAAAGCCAACAGCATTAGCAATTCAATCAAGGCGCGTGGCAATGAATTTTGAAAATTATATCGCCAATTTACTTCAGCACACTTATCTGCCACTATGCTATTCCGTTTAGAAAAAAAACTCCCAAGACCCATGACATTGATATCTCGCATACCCGCAGCTATAAAATGAAGCAGTTGATGTTTTTCATTTTCAATCGTGGTCTGTTGAGTACCAAGTTTTGCTACCTTTTGTACGATCCCAATATAAATCCCTCCTCCTATAAGCAACATGGCTATGATGAACGACAAAGCAAACCATGGATAGAAAATCGAAAATCCAAGTAAAAACAACAATAAAAACAGAAGATCATTAAAAAAATTGATCGCTGTTTGAAAAAACAGCGAAGCATGTACTGTATTAGAGTAAGCCTTACCAGCAACTTGCGAAACGGGTATATCATGAAATATAGAATATCTAGCATTTAAAGCTAGATTCATCACCTTACTAGTCAAATAATTAGTCAACCATGCAAGTTGACGAAACTGATAACGGGTAAGACCTATAACAAATAAAGTTTTAAACAAAAACAACAGAGATAATGCAATGCTCACTATCATCAATAGAAAACTATTGCTCAAATCAGGATTAGTGCTATGCCAATTAGATATGATTCCAATGCTTTGTAGTTTTTCTGGATGCATTACTACTTGCAAATAAGGCAATACGATAGCAATCCCTGCCAAGTCGGCAAGTGAGAGCAAAATAATAGTAAAAAATAAATACAATGTCCTTCTTTTGCCCATTATTTCGATTAGATATCTCAGTTCATGAGAAATAATAAACATTCTAACCTTTCAAAACAAAACGGCTGCAGAAAGTATCCTGGTAAGGCTATAGCAGGTACTACCACAATATATAGCAATGATAACTTTTAAAAACATAGAAAAATACTAAGCTGAAATTTCAAGACATCCATTTAAATATTTTCCTGACCAATGAAAGTTGCTATTTTTTCCTGCAAAGAACCGGGTTCAATATTAGACCTATTTCGATATAATGCCGCATAAATTTTTCTGAATTCACATTTCAGTGCATTGGTTTCCTGGTCAAGGGTGACTTCTGATTTTTCAAGATTGAGTTCGGCGATACTATCCTTACCACTGATTAAAAAGTCATTGATTGTTTTTTCCGATTTCAGCCTTTGTGCGCGATCCCTGCAGTTTTGCTTTTGTTGATATAGCGGTGATAACTTTCGGCGAAGCTTACCGATTCCTCTTGCCACAATTCCCCTATTATTGTTTCCATCCATCTTGTAGCTTTCGGATATTTTAAAGGTGGTATGACAATACTGGAAAACGCCCCACCTGTATGCCATTCTGCTGAATTCAATATCCCAGCCGTGTGAAAGCGCGTGTTCAATTTGCTGAAAATACAACACCTTCGAGTCCGCCACATAATTTAGATCAGGGGGATAGGAATAAAGCTGGCTTGGAGAATAGATGACGACAGGGAGCCCAAGTAGGCACAGTTCAACACCGGTGGTTGAACGACAATTTAGGAACAAATGTGAAATATCGGCAATATCGTATAGCGAAACTTCATCCCAAGGCCAGTTCACCCTGACGTTTGCAGGTAAATTAACGAGTGCATTTTGTAATGTAGCCGCATATTTTGATGTGACCGATTCTCTTTTATTTGGAAATTCTCGTGGATGTACACGGATGATTAGGAACAGATCCGGTCTTTGTGTAACAAATTCTATTAGAGCCAAAATCCAATCGATCTGCGTTGCAAATACCAAGTGCGGACTTTCTTTCGGCATCACTCCAATTGTGACAGCTGCAAAGCGTTCATCGTGACTACTCATCGTGGCAACAAGTACTCTCTGCTCCAAGGCTACTCCGAATTTTTGCTTTAGATCGGATTTTTTCTTGCTAATTGGTGTAGAGTAGACAAAAACGCTTTTTGCTTCAAACAGGCTGAGCAGATGTGCGGTCACAATACTGAATTGATCGGAAGTACAAGGCAACTCCCTGTAATGCTCCCAGATGGGGCTTCGTGTGATGTAGTTGTACGAATATTCCTTTGTTAGGGTCAACGTTTCCATGCGGTTTGACATATTGCTACCTGCATGTAACATGTAATGCATAACTGAAAATTTGTCTGCAGCAATACAGCAAGCGTGATTGACCGAATAGAATGAATTATAAGTAATCAACCTGTCAGGTTTTTCTCTCTCGATAATTTTCAAGCTCACCAATGCTGAAGAAATCGTATTCTCGAGAGCCGACTTATATGCTGGCCATTCATCAAGACTAATTTCGAGGGTGTTTTTCTTGTGATTGAGCAGAAATTCATATAGCGCAAGTCTTCCAACACAGATCCCGGAAAATTCTAAATTCAAATAATTAGTTGGCGTAGCTTCATTCAAAATAGTAGCAATAATTTGATTATCCTTTATCGACAATTCATCAGCAATATCCGATCCTTTCAACCCAAATTCCTTTCGAATTATCGACTTGTTATTTTCGCATTTTTGGCAAATATTTAATTTTTCTTTTTCAGTGGAGTAATAACTTAACCCAGCTGCGCTCATTGCTACGCAATAGCTTTTAAACTGCTTACCACAACCAACATATATAATTTTATTTCCCCTCTGCATCAAAGCTTCTGCCACTAATGCTTCAGGAAAAGCGTGCGACCAAATGGCAGAATGGGGGGCGTAGAACATTATCTTCATAGTGTAACCTTTGTATTGGTTGGCACGTTTGCAGATTATTTTTTGAAATTTCCGTTCTTCTCTGAATGCCGGAACATGTGTTTCCATATCAAGGATTCGAAATATCGCTTGTTCTCAAAGTACTTAGCAATAATTTTTGCAATGAAAAGGATAATAACAAATGTTAACAAACAGTTGAATGTCAAATAGGCGTAGTGGAAATTTGCAGAAATAAACTGGTGTGTCAATGAGAACGCTAATAGCAGAAGAGGAAAATGTACTATATATAGTGTATAGGAATATTTTGCAGTTTTCGAAAATAAGGACATGGTCTGTGCACCAAGCTGCCAATCAAACATAAAGCCTGCCAAGATAATTGAAAATGAAAGCGATGCTGCGAAACCAGCACCAGTGATAATGAATTGTTGCATGAACAGATCCGGATTAGCTATGAAACAGAAAATCGATACAGTGATTGCGCCTCCATAAACCAGATTCAAATAGGTGCGCTTCAAAAGATGTCCATGTAGTACCAAGGCTGCTGCTGCCCCCAACATCCAGATTGCTACATATGAAATAAATTGATATAAATCAACCAGTAAGTAAAATACACTCATGATGCTTACGAGTTTCCATGTCTTGCCTATTTTTCCCATCATGAAAATGGCGATGAACATCGCAAGAAGATATGTCTTTGTTTCGACATATAAACTCCATAAAGGACCATTTGCGTTAAGCATTCCACCTTGCATTAGGAGGCTATAGAATATTTCCCTGTATCTAATCTCGAATTTTTCACGAATAAGGTATAAGTCGGTAGGAAGACGATACGTTTGCTTACCGTGTAAATTGAAATAGTTCACAGTCAAGTAAATAATCACACATAGCGCAAGAGAAGCCATCAATGGAGGATAAATCCTGGCAATACGGGATACCAGATAGTTTTGCCAGACGAAGCGACCATTGGTATTTGTATTGACCAAAATGCTGAATGTGATCAAATATCCACTTAAAATGAAAAAAATATTTACAGCCCATCCACCAAGCAAGCCCATTATGGTATCCAGTGTGCCTGAAGCCCCAGTGAAAGGTAGTAGAAAAGTTGCGCTAAGGTGATCTAAAAATACAACGATTGCAGCCAAGCCCCGGTAGGAATCGAGCAACCTAATATTATGCATAGGTTTACAGCTTAGATAAACGTAATCAATCATGTTTGGTCAGTCACTGTAACCCCAAATAGCATTTATTTCGTTAAATTTTATTAACTCCTTTGCATCCACCACACTCAAAAAACCGTATTTATTCCCAGATAGTTTTTTGTTTGTCATCGGCCTGACGGACATCGTGCCGAGCTTAGTCAGATCCGTGGTTCGTGTTGATAGGAATTTTGCGATTTCCTTCATGATTCTATCAGGATATCGCCTCAGATCTTCATAGGTAAGGATATACAGCTTTCGATCCATTCCATTGTCCGATGCATGTAATGCAAACTCCGCATCCCTTCGCCAAAGATAGCAAGCTCGAGTTGCTTCGTTCATCCTAGACCATTCACCAACCATCGAGTCTTCAACCAGATGGGGGGCTTTTTTTCCATCAACCACTTTGTAGGGCCAAAAATTATTTTCCAGCCCTTCGTCGCTAAACCACATTTTCTTGATGATTGATTTCACGACATCACGTCCATCTCTTATAATCACAAGAAATCTTGATTCTGAGAGCGCAGTCTCAAAAAAAGGAATCGCATTTATAACACTCGGCATTTTTATAGCAAGTCGCACATGCCTATCAGAAATGTAGCTAATCGCATCATCTCTGCTGTGTATATTTTGCCACCTTGAAAGCAATTCTGTCCAATTAATGGATTTTAGCACCAAGCTGTCATCTCCGGGACGGAGGTTTGCCTTTCGTCCAAGCACGGATTCGAGGAGCAAGTCTTCGTGAAGATGCAATTGTAATAAAATCGATGCAACTTCTGGCTGTAAGGCTTTCATGGAAAGCAACGCTGATAGCACCCACAGCATTGGAGGTTCAAAGTGGTAATCGATACCATCTAGGGTGCTGACCAGCATACCTAGAAGACTAGTCCCAGATCTAGGGGCACCCGTGATGATAAGTGTGTTTCTTGTGTTTTGCTTCTGAATTTCCGAAATTTTTATACTGATATTCACGACCAGTTTACCTTTTATTCAAATATGGATCATAAATATAGCAATATGCACCATGCCTACATGATTAGTACCAAAAATTAATTGTTATACCAGATATTGTGGGGAGCATGCATTTTACATTTGGCAGAAGTTTTAAAGCAAGTCGTTGAAGGCAATGTCTAATACAACCTTGTGAAACGATGAGGATTTAGCCTATCGATTGAGAAGTAGCCATGTTTCTTTAAGCCGCATAATGCTGCTCAAGCAACTGGATATCCCAAGTCGGCAGATCGACCGCGCCAGCAATAAGCGATTGGCGCGCTTGCTTTAAACCATCACCCACGAAGTTAAACAAATGTGCGGTCGCTACAGCATCAACACGAGGGTCTGCAAGACCTTCTGCAAAGTGAACTGCGTTGCCAACACCACCTGCCAGTATGACTGGTTTTGACATGTCTGGCGGAAGATGATCTAGTAACTGCATATCGTAACCCTGTCCAGTACCATCGCGGTTTATCGAATTTAGATAGATTTCACCAACGGATTCATTGGTAACCCGCTCAATCCAATAAGCAGCCGGACCCTCTATGTGTTTGTTCCCACATTCAGTCCAGGCTTGATATGAACCGTTCTTTACATATTTGATATCCATAGATGCCACGACGCATTGTTGACCAAATTCGCTGGCTAATTCACTAACAAAGGCTTCATTTTCGAAAAGTGGGGTGTTGATGACCAATTTATCGGCGCCTGAACGAAGTAAGTTACGAGCATGATTTATAGTACGAACTCCACCACCGGCAGCAATAGGAACAAAACAGCCTTCTGCCAATATCTTCAATGCTGCACAAAAGGATTTTGTATCTCTTTCACCGCGAGTAATGTCGAGTACAATCAGCTCATCTATAGAAGAGGATATATGCGAAAAATTGTAATTGGTTTGTAGCCAATTAAGATCTCCCACTTTTTGCAATCGAAAGTTTCGGCTTAGCATGAACTGCCTTTGGTTATAGAGTAATGTAAATATCAGACGTTTTTTTAGCATGGCAACTGTACTAAAAAGTTTTTCAAGAGCAACAGACCATTGGTCTGGCTTTTTTCAGGGTGGAATTGGGTCGCATAAATATTATCCTTTTCATAGGCTGCAAGAAATTTGACACCGTATCTACAGGTCGATGTTTTCCCATTCAAACCCTCGGGCAACATACGGTATGAGTGGACAAAATAGAAATCAGCCGCATCCGGCAATCCTTGAAATAGGCGTGCATTTTTTGTGCTGCGTACTAAATCGAAGCCAATGTGAGGTATTTTATTAGTACCAATTTCTTGTGTTGTGAACCTCTCCACAGAATTGGCTATCAACTCAAGTCCCTGTGTATCGCCATCTTCAGAGCTGCAACACCCCATTAGCTGCATTCCAAGACAGATTCCAAGTATTTTACTACCTCTATTTAGCACTGCTTCAAGGATGGCCTGATCAATCCCACTTTCTCGCAAGCTAATCATTGCTTTTCGAAAAGAACCGACACCAGGGAGTAAAAGTGAATTTGCCCGCGCAATTTCGACCGGATCACTGGTAACTTTGGGATTGCAACCAAGATATCGAAATGCACTACACACGGACCAAATATTGCCCATACCGTAATCAATAACAGTAATGCTCTTGTTCGCCATTACATTAAGGTGAATATTGGCTTCCACCGACCATCTTTTTTTTCAAACAGATCATGGTTGGCGTGTCGGTCGAGTACAGCATCAAACTCGGCTTGTGTCATTTTGTAATAATCAAGATACAACTCAATGAACTCATCTGGATAATGTCCGTCGTATAAACGTACAAGATTAAGTGCCTGTTCACGAGTCATTGCGCCGCGACGAATCTCAATTCCTGCATCCTGCGTTGCCCGCCCAAAGCCAAACTTCAAATACATCAAATATGCATGAAGTGAATACAAGGCCTGATCATTTTGAGCAAAATTGGTAAATGTGCCGATATTACTCTCTTCAGCCTCTTGCAAACCACAGTGCTCTTTAGCAACCAAGTAGTTCCGATATGGATCCCAGGCTTCAAAATATGACCAATGTGTAATATTTAGATCTTTTCCTGCTAACTCTACTTCTGTTGGAAACAAAAAGAAAAAAAGTTTAGATTCATCAAGACCGGAGTTTTTAATAACTTTTTCGTGGCCACCCTCCAGATATATCTTCCGCATATAATCAACTGTATAGATTGGGTTGTACTTCGACTCTGTTGAACCGCCGTACTCAATCTCACCGTCTTCACCGTAAAAGATAAGCGGGATATTTAGATTTACTGCCATTCGGACTACTGCTGCCTGCATAGCCACCAACCATCCATAATATGGAAAACCTTTCTCAATAAAACCAATTTTGTTTAGCACACGCATTGCTTCCATATCAGGATTAATTTGAATATGGTTATAACCACTCTCGATATATTTCTTCAGATTCTCGTCACCCAACTCCAAGGATAATGATGGGGTTACAGTGATTGCCAATGGGTGCATGCCATATTCATGCTTTACCATGTAAGATACATATGAGCCATCCTTACCACCGCTGACTGGAACCACACAATCAAATCCACCTGTTTTTGACCGATTCTTATCAAGCAGACTTAATAGCTCTTTCTTCCTGGTTCCCCAATCAAGCGTTTTTTTCTCCTCCATCCACTGGCAAGCACTACACCAGCCCCTATCATCAAATGTAATTCTTGGTCTTGTCGACATATTCAGACAATTTGTACACCAAAAAATATTTTTCATTTTATCTTCTTTACGCATCACCATGCTGACCAACCACCATCCACCAATAAATTTTGACCCGTTATATAAGCCGATAGATCGCTTGCTAAAAATGCAGCAATTCCTTTGAAATCTTCTTCTGACCCCATTCTTTTTAGCGGTGTGCGTGAAACATAACGATCTTGAAAAATTTCAGGCTGACCTCTTTCCAAGCCACCCGGTGAAATTGCATTCACGCGTACATCAGGTCCCAAAGTTGTTGCAGACCAGCGCGTCAATTGAATTAAACCACCCTTACTTGCTGCATAGGCTGCAGGATTTCCCATCTCGGTTCCCTCATAAATAGTCATATCTGGTCCCAATACGCCATAGATAGAAGAAACATTAATGACCGAAGCATGAGAAGAATGCCGAAGAAAACTAGTGCACGCCTGAGTTAACCCAAACGCAGCCGTTAGATTAACTTCCAATGCCCTGCGCCATGTTTCTATAGACTGTTCCTCGAGAGGAACAACCCATCCTTCAAGAGAAGAGGTACCACAAAAAGCAGCATTGTTGATTAGAATATCAAGTTTGCCACCATACTTTTCGAGTTCCTGAGGGACTCTTTTTACGGCATCTGAATCCTCAAGGTCAACCTCAATCCCATATGCTTTCACACCATGAGATCTAGAAACACTTTCAGTTACACATCTTATGACCTCGATATTCCTATCCAAAACTACAATTGTTGCTCCCAGCTCTGCGAGCGCTTCAACCATCGCTCTTCCAATAAATCCTGCTCCACCAGTAATCAGTGCCGTGCGCCCCGATAAATTCATCAGTGCTTTAATACTTTTCATCTAAACTTTCCCGCAGCCGCTCTCTCATTAAAAAGTCTGCTATTTTAAAATCTAAAAGTGTATCAATATCTAAAGCTCTCTCTTCTGGGATAATAACAACCCCAACGGATCCATCAAACACACTGCTCTTTTCAAGAATAAATGAAGGTTTAGCTGCGTAAGCTACTGTGGTAACATCAAAAAACTTGGGCGCATCCTGTCTTCGAAAAATAGCTGTGTCAGGCTTTAGTGCAAGCTCCGCCAGTCCGTTCACAATCTTGACGATATTAAAATATGGGCTGTGGGTGGCCTCCGAGGCTGTAATCACAAGATCAACATCTCCCTGCATCAGTCGATCCACACAAGCATTGAGATCAGCTACCTCTCGCATTGGCGCCGTAGCGGGAACGGAAAGAAAAACATCTAGCTGCTCACCCTTATCTCTCAAAAATGTCAATGCATGCTGCCAGGACAACCACTCTGAACTCAGATCAGATGCCAGTTCAGCCGGCCTTATAAAAGGAACTTCTGCACCAAACTTCTTTGAAACTTCGGCAATCTCCGGGTCATCAGTTGAAACAATTACTCTGTCCACATACTTGGATGAAAGTGCACAAATAATTGCATGAGCAATAAGCGGTTTCCCTGCCAAATTAAGGAGATTCTTCCTAGGCACACTTTTGGAGCCACCACGTGCGAAGATGAAGGCAACAACTGACTTACTGCACCTATTGACCGTAATCATGATAACATAACCTTATTTGTCAGCTGGGCAGCTTTCCTTATCCCTTGAATCAACTGAAGAACCGCTTTGCCATCGTGGCCGCTAACCCGTGGTTTCTTCTCCAAACGTACAGCTGAGAGAAAACTTTCTATTTGTTCAACGAACAGGCTATTTCTATCCTTATTCGGGGCATGGAAGATGAGTTCCCATTGTTTTGTGTCAACATTATAGTAGCGGACAGCATTTTCTATTACATCCCATTCAAGTGCGCCACTTTCGCCAACAACACGGCAAGTCCGACATGCAGGTCGTTGCAGCATATCAAGATGTACACTCCCTATGACAGAACCACCATCTGTAGTGTCGATTTCCATCACTGCTTCCACAATGTCTTCCACATCGATATCAAGTACTCCAGAGTTTTGCACAATTGCTGACACAGTCCTGACGTTCCCGAATATCCAGTATATATAATCCAATTCATGACTTAATTCCAACAGCGCCCCGCCGCCTAGTTCTTTCTTAGCAGAGACTCCATTCCTGTAATCGCTACTTGGTCTCCAATCCGGCAAGTACTGGCCAACTTCGGCGCGGAAAGAGATAACACGTCCCACTTTGCCGCTTTTAACAAGCCCACGAAATACTTTCAGCGACGGATTAAAACGCAATACATAAGCTACCATTAAAACAAGACCGTTTTTCTCACATAGTGAAATTAATTCGTCCACTTGTTCCATTGCGTTCGAAATGGGTTTTTCAATCAGCAAGTGAATCCCTGCTTTTGCTAATTGCAGGGCTGTTGGAACATGTAATGTGGTAGGGTTAGCGAGAATTGCACATGTTGGAGAAAGTTCCAATGCACTATCTAGGTCAAAAACAACATTATCTGCCCCATACGGCACGGTTGTATTTTGGTGATACTGCCGCCAGACGATAATCCTAGCCTCAGGATCAACAATTCTGAGACATTCCAGATGTCTTTTACCGATGCTGCCCATGCCAACGATGAGGAATGTATTTGTCATCAAGAAACCGTTTCTTTTTGAGCCTGATGGTAGTCATTCATATTGCCAATATCACGCCAATATTCCCTGACCGGAAATACAGTCACTTTTTTACCTTGTCCTTTTAGTTGATTGAAAAGATCTGGAAGATCGTAATATATATCTTTTGGAATATGCTTCAGTTCATTCGCACGAATGGCGTAAATTCCTGCATTTACAAAATAAGAATGCGCCGGCTTTTCAACTATATCAATAAAACTTTCACCCTCGACATTAACCACCCCGTATGGCACCTGAATACTGTAATCTCTTACACACATAGTTGCGCAGCCCTTGTGCTTCTTATGAAAATCAAGCAATTGACGAAAATTAAGTGTCGTTAACAGATCACCATTCATAACAATGATGTTTTCCGAAACACCTTCAGCAGCCAAGCGACTTAGAGCACCGCCAGTACCCAATGGTTTGTCTTCTTCGATATATGATACATCTGCACCAAATTTAGTACCATCGCCAAAATATTCCCGGATCAATTCCGACTTATAGTTAACCGAGAGGTAGAATCGTCTAAAACCCTGTTCAACAAATCTCGCAAGAATGTGTTCCAGCATGGGTTTGCCATCTACCTTCAGCAACGGCTTAGGGACGGTATTTGTCAACGGGCGCAAACGCATTCCCAGGCCACCAGCCATAAGTACAACCCTGGTATCCTCAGCTTCTTCACGAAATAGATTAGACTCCGTTTCCAAGCCAACAACGCAATGGCGATCATCAACGACTGGAATGCAATGAATGGATTTTGTTTGCATCAGAACAAGCACGGCTTCTCTACTTACGCCCTCATTTACAGTGACTGGCGTTTTATTCATAACAAGCGAAATATCTTCAGTTAATTTCAGCCCGAATAATATACCGCGTCTGATATCACCATCTGTCACCGTCCCCAGCAATCGATTGTCCAAATCTACCACCAACAATATTTGCATAGCCCCTTTGGCAAGGGCTCTTATAGCATCCAATATGGATGTCGAGGGAGATATCCATATTTCCTTCAGGTGTTTCATTTTTTCATCCTGTAAGCAGGTACACCTACCACTTTTTCAGCATCCTCAACATTAGTAACAACAACTGATCCGGCAGCAACCAAACAATCATCACCTACTGACACACCTTGAATCAATGTGCTACCTGCACCAACAAAACTCCGCTTTCCGATAGAAACAGAACCGGAAAGGGTTGCCCCAACAGAGATATGGGTGTGTGCACCAATAGTACAATCGTGATCAATACCCGCTCTTGTATTAATAACAACATTATCTGCGCACTTAGCACCTGTTTGGATTACCGACCCAGCCATGATCTGACACCCCTCTCCTAAAGAAACATTACCACCTAGTACCGCAGAAGGATGAATTAAAGTAATAAAGAAATAACCTCGACTCTTGAGCGCCTCAAAAATCACTACCCTCCGCCCGCCCGCAACGATACCCCCTATGCCATTTGCCAGAATAACCTCATCACAAGGGTAATGACAAAGCACATCATCATTACCCAAATGTGTAGCACCCATGGGGCTCTCAGGTTCAGGAGAAATATAACCGATAACCTGTTTTTTCATCTGCAACAGCGTGTCATGTACCACACGAGCATGCCCACCTCCGCCAATAATAACCACAGGGTAGATCAATTTTTCACAACCTCGTCGCAAGTATAGGAACGCTCCGACCTGTGACCCAGAAACTCCCAAAATCTGAACGGACTTACACCATTGCCCGGTCTTTTCACTGCCAGGTTTTGCAGCGTGAACGTTTCTCCTGATGCAATGGCTTCAGCAGCAACAAGGCTTTTACGTGCTGCAGCAATATTTTTAATTTCTGACGGTGCTGGTCTTTTGATGCCATCCCCTAAGGCTGATTCAACCTGCCGAATCGCCACTACCATTGCTCGAAGTTCATCAGGCTCAAGCGATGCCTGATGATCAGGTCCGGGAAGAGAGCGATCCAAGGTAAAATGTTTTTCGATTACTTGGGCGCCACGGACGACGGCAGCAGCAGAAATTAACCATCCTTCAGTATGATCACTGAAGCCGACACACAAACCAAATGATTCAGCAAGTGTATTCATTGCCTTCAAATTCACTTCGGCAATTGGTGCAGGATATTCTGTCGTACAATGCAACAGAGTTACTTTGTCAGCAAGAACCACCTTACCCTCGGATGATTCAAACGCAGCCCGAAAATGATCAATTCGCGGTTTATCAATGAGATTTAAATATCCAAAGGCCAGAACGCCCAAGGCATCTTTTACTTCAGCCAGTGTTGACATACCTGTGGAAAGAATCAGAGGCTTTCCTGTCTGTGCGATAGCCAATAATAGCGGAGCATTCGTCAACTCCCCTGAACCCAGCTTGATAATAGGCAACTGGAGTTCCTTGACCAAAAGATTTAGGCTCTCATGATCAAATGGAGAAGACATAAATGCGATGTCCCGCGTAGAACAGTGTTTTATAAGGATTTTGTGGTCTTCATGAGAAAGTTCCAGCTTCTGTAACATCGACAACTGGGTTTCTGAACAGTTCGTATTAACTTTTTGATATTCCGCCTTTGCAGTATGCATACTGACAAGCTTATTTGCCTTAAATGTCTGGAACTTAACAGCATTAGCTCCTGCATCCTTCGCCGCATCTACCAACTGCAAAGCCATTTCAATAGAACCATTATGGTTCACGCCAGCCTCGGCAATGATGAGCACATTATCTCTATCAAACAACACTAGACTTTCCCGTCATATAGAAATGTTTCTGAAGCAAAGCTGAAGAATCACCTATAGATCGAATTACCTCAATAATTCGAATGGAGGAATTACCATCACCATAAGGATTCACAACTTCACCGACTTTCATGTCCAAAGCTTCTATAACGGTCTCTAGAATAACATCCGCATAAGGTGCGCAATTGAGGATGGAATCAGCCTGAACACGGCCTTTCTGACGGTCCCCGACGTTCACTGTAGCTATGCCAAACGAAGGGGCCTCATAAAGGCCGCTGGATGAATTACCCGCAACTGCATCCACATGTTTCAATGCGCTGAGATAAAGGTTTCCCAATGCATCATAAGCTTTTGCATTCGAATGAGTGTCAAGAAACTCATCAAGCATTATATTCAACTTTCTACCTTCGCAATCTGCATTAGGCCGAGTAAACAATAAACCCACTTCATCACTCAAAGTATGCATGGCCAACAAAAATTGTCTAAACTGCTCGCATGAACTTTCTTTGCCTAAGGTGACAGGGTGAAATGTGATCAACAGATTTTTAACAAGCGGTTTGAATTTGATTGCATGAAAAAAATCATTTCTATCAAGATAGGTTGTCCGTCGAATCGCGTCAAGGCACGTCGCACCGATGTTATAGACATGAGCCGGATTCTCCCCCATCTGCTGTACACGTTTTGCGGCTTCTTCATTACTGACAAAGTGAAGGTGGGCCATTTTGGTAATACAGTGACGAATCGATTCATCAAACGCACCCTCAGTTGTGTCACCACCATATAGATGAGCAACAGGAATCCGGGCAATCAGAGCAGCTTGTGCCGCAGCGAGAATTTCAAATCTGTCACCCAGTAACATTAGCAAGTCAGGTTCCAGTTGCAGCAGGGCATCAGCAAACCCGATAACTCCCAATCCAAGCGATTTCGTCACAGCAACACTTGAATCTCCTGATAGCAATATTTCTACGCATGAGGAAACTGGAAAACCATCTCGTTTAAAATTTTTTATTGTCATCCCGAACTCAGGAGAAAGATGCATTCCGGTAATAATTGTCTGCAACTCCATATCAGGGGCTATCTGAATTTCACGCATTGGCCAACAAAGCAAACTATAGTCAGCCCGTCCGCTTGAAACGACGCAAATTTTACGCATGCTATGCTCCGGTTATAAGAAAAGGACTGCTTGGAATATTGAGCAGACGTTTTTCCAAAGATTCAGCAATCGGCATTAGCATGGCAGGGTTGTCTGCGTAAATAGGTAGGGTATGCAACAGTTGCCAGACAGGACGGGTCATATAACCAGCATCATTGGTGACAGCAAGAATCTGATCTCTTTGGCTCGCCATGGCATCATCCAGCAACAGAGCATTTAGCCAGTAATTACTATGGGAGTGAGCCGGTTCACTAACAAAACTTACTCCGGATATTCCTGAAAAAGCCGTTTCATAACTTTTCGCCAAAGCTCTTTTTTTCACTATGAAGTCCGGCAACGCATCAAGCTGGGCACAGCCAAGGGCAGCATTCAGATTAGGCATGCGGTAGTTAAACCCTATCTGATCATGTGCAAATGCCCATTGATGGGGTATTTTTGCAGTGGTGGTTATGTGTTTAGCTTTTTTAGCAAGCTCTTGGTTATCAGTCACAATTGCTCCACCGCCACCCGTCGTGATCACTTTGTTACCATTAAAACTGAAAGCAGATAATCCAGTCAATGTGCCTGTCATTCGGCACTTGTAGCTGCTTCCAAGAGATTCAGCGGCATCCTCTACCACCTGCAAATCAAAACGGGCTGCCACTTCAAGCAGGGCATCCATATGCACTGGATGGCCGAATACGTGCATAGGCACGATAACAGATACACGCCTTCCTGTTCTTCGATTAAACCAAGTATTATCTTTTTGAATTAGAATCTCTTCAAGGTAACCCGACAAACTCACCGGATCTATACCAAGGGTATCAGGAGCAGAATCAACAAAATGCGGAATAGCACCACAATAAGTCACGGCATTGGCGGTGGCCACGAAGGAGAGGGATGGCACAAAGACTTCATCATTTCGTCTCACGCCGGCTAACAACAGAGCTACATGCAACGCTGCGGTACCATTCACAACAGCCACAGCATATTTCACCCCGAGGAAATTAGCCAGACGTTGCTCAAACAGATCTACATAATTTCCCACAGAAGAAACAAAGCCTGAATCAATACAATCCAGCACTAATTCGCGTTCACGCCTACCAAATGATGGCTCGTGCAAAGCTACAAAGCCTTGGCGATCACCTGTGACCTGACGAATGGCATGCAACACGTCAGTGACCAGATCATGTTTCATTTGAATGTTCCAGGTTTATACGTTATAAATATCATGTTTATAATGCTTCAAGTTTTCCTGTTGCATAAACCACACTGCGGTTTGCTGTAGGCCTTTTAGAAAACCTTCGCGGCCACCAAACTCAGGGATCCAGCCCATCCGCTCTCTAGCCTTCTTCGTTCCTGCCCAAAGTCGTTCAACCTCGCTATTTTGTGGTCGTAGTCTCTTTTCGTCAGCGACAATTTCAATTTTGGTGCCCATCGCTTCAGCAATGAGTTGGGCGGTTGCTCCTATTGAGATTTCAAAACCACTACCGATATTGGTAACTTGTCCGATGGCCTGATCACAGTTTGCAGCAGCAATAAACCCACGAGCAGTATCTTCGACAAAGGTAAAGTCACGAGTAGGCGTAAGTGAGCCAAGTTTTATTTTTCGTTTTCCTGCTGCAATTTGTGAAATAATTGTTGGTATAACTGCACGAGCTGATTGCCGAGGGCCATATGTGTTAAAAGGACGTAAAATAGCAACGGGTGTTTCAAACGATGCGTAAAATGAGTATGCCATCTGATCGGCACCAATTTTTGAGGCTGAATATGGAGACTGGCCCTGTAAAGGGTGGTCTTCTGTGATTGGGACAAACTGGGCAGTGCCATATACTTCACTAGTTGACGTATGAATAACCTTTGCTACGTTAAGATCCCTTGCTGCCTGCAAGATATTTAAAGTACCTCTAACATTTGTATCGACATAAGAGTCCGGAGAATGGTAAGAATATGGTATTGCTATAAGGGCTGCCAAGTGTAAAACAGTATCACACCCCTTCATAGCAGTGCGCACACCATTTGGGTCACGTATATCTCCTGAGAAAACTTCGAAGTTACCTTTTATTTCATCTCTTACGTAATCCAGCCATCCCCAAGAATTAAATGAGTTATACAAACAAAAAGCTTTTACATCGTATCCTTTACTTACGAGCATTTCAACGAGGTGTGATCCAATAAATCCATCCGCGCCAGTAACGAGAACCTTCTTCATTAATATCCCTGTCTTTTTCATATTTTCAATAGTTTCGCATATGCTTCAGTTTTTAAAACCAAGTTTTATATTAAGGACCATGATAGTTGACCAAGCACACCAGATAATGAAAGAATGTGTTTTGGCCAATTTAGTTTAGTGATAGGTGACGCAATAATTCCGGTTTTTCCAACGCATCGCGAAAAACTGAATAAACCTCATTTCCTTTTTTTCATGCTTTTAAGCGTGAGGGAGTGTTGTGGCCAAAATGCAGAATACTTAATCATGGTAATATTCTATTATATAAAAGCAAAAGTCCTATTATATAAAAGCAAAAGTCTAAATGCTATTGCTATCAAATATAGTAAACGGGGTGGGCGGTTAGCGCCACCAACTTCTATATATTGTATGGCCACCATTTAAGTCGTCAATATGTAAATTGAATTAAGCTATTGAATACAAATTGTTATGCGATTACATTACAAAAGTTTCCAACAATCTGACACTATATTTTGTACTAGGTGGCGCTAACCGTTTACCCCCCTTTATAGTAATTAATTGTAGAATGGCCAAGCGATATCAGGCCCTAATGGTACTCTTTTCCATCGCTTTACCGATAAAATCGCGGTATTGATTCATTTCCTATCTATTACACACAGCTCATTTGTCACAAAATTACTTCCAGACCGTTGCTGCAGAACTTAGTGTAATGAATTTAATCAACATGTAGCCGATTACTCACCAAAACAAACACTTTGTGTAATGGAAAGAAAATCTTTATTAAAATCATCTGTTTTCGGATTGATTGATAATACTTTCCCACAGTAATTTATGAAGTTTGCAGCATCACTGTAGAGTGTCGGAAGCAGTTCGTGCAAGGTATTGAAG
>Ga0114931_10002754_pt1 | contig 22339 bp, 29 predicted proteins | sample 2SBtaG_FD_89579 | JGI IMG/M metagenome (GOLD analysis project Ga0114931, IMG submission 89579) | Deep subsurface microbial communities from Kolumbo volcano to uncover new lineages of life (NeLLi) - 2SBTROV14_V59a metaG | ecosystem: Environmental > Aquatic > Marine > Volcanic | place: Kolumbo... | reverse complement strand
TTTAAATATCAATTGAATAACAGCACAGAATAGCAGAGACTCCCGGCTTGACAAGGATGTCAGATTAATCTCGAAATGCCGATACATATTGCATGAAGGATAGAGGAAAAATTCTTTCTCCTGGAGCACACCGTATATGAAATGGTGGCCAACAAAAGAGCAGCCGCACCCCAAAACCGCTCTGGTACTTCCAGGCGGCGGCGCGCGGGCGGCCTATCAGGTGGGGGTGCTCAGAGCCATCGCGCGCCTGCTGCCGAAGCACTCGCCCACCCCTTTTCCCATCATTACCGGCACCTCTGCCGGCTCCATCAATGCCACCGCACTGGCCATCCATGCCCTGAATTTCCGCAAGGGCGTGATCCGCATCAGCCGGGTATGGGAGAACTTTCATGTCCAGCAGGTCTTCCGCGCGGATACACTGGGACTGGCGCGCAACAGTCTGCACTGGCTGGCCACGCTCGTTCTGGGCGGGCTGGGGAAATATAACCCCAACGCCCTGCTGGACCGCGCACCACTGGAACCGCTGTTGCAGCGCAGCCTGCCCTGTCACAAGATCCGGGAAGCCATCGACAGCGGTGCGCTCCAGGCCCTGGGTATCACGGCCAACGGTTACACCTCCGGCCACTCAGTCACCTTTTTCCAGGGCATCGATTCCCTGCAAGCCTGGGATCGGGAAAGACGCATTGGCATCCCCGCAGAAATCACCATTGATCATCTGCTGGCCTCCTCAGCCATTCCCTTCATTTTTGCTGCCGTCAGACTGGGCCAGGAATATTTTGGTGATGGCTCCATGCGCCAGATTGCACCCTTGAGCCCCGCCGTCCATCTTGGCGCAAACAAAATTCTGGTGGTGGGTATACGAAAGAAACAGAATGATGGCGATCTTGAGCTGGACAATATGTGCTACCCCTCACTGGCCGAGGTTGCCGGCAATGTCCTCAACAGCATTTTCCTCGATAGCCTGGATACCGACCTGGAGCGACTGGAGCGTATCAACAAAACCATCAGCCTGATCCCTGACCGTCGACTGGAACAAGGCGGCATCACCTTGCGCCCCATTGAGGTGCTGAACATCTCTCCCAGCGTCAGCATCGACAAAATCGCCGACCGCCACGCCAAGCTGCTGCCCCGACCCTTGCAATTTTTCATGAGAGGGGTCGGCGCCTATGGTGGGCATGGCGCCTCTCTGCTGAGTTATCTGTTGTTTGAACGGGAATTCTGTCGCGACCTGATCGCCCTGGGCTTCCACGATGCCATGGCGGTACAGGAAGACATTCGGGCCTTTCTGGACATTAGCGAGGATGCCACCAGCTACACCTGTAAATCCTGAGGCCGCACACTACTCTACACGCCCATTAACAACAAGCCTGCCGTTTCAGTACGTACGAGAGGTGTCAAAGCGCAGAATCTTGCCGGTCCTCGCTACCCCCCCGGCATCGTCAGAGTGCCCCCTAACCTGGCAGTTAAGGGCTTCGACCAGGCCATTTTCACCATAGACGGCGTTCCACATCCGCTTGTAGATTGTAAGGAATGATTGCATTGGGTTGCTGCACTGTGTCCTTTCCATGTCGATACGCCACTGCAATCCCTGAAGGCGTTGCTGCATCCCTGTCGAGGCCTCGCTGATCGCGGCCTCAATCACCTCACGTCGCTGGCGTTCAAAGGCTGCCGGATCATTCTCAGCCAGCTGCTTCCAGGCATCAAAATCGAAGGATTCTGCTGTTTTCACTGTCTTAGCGCTCACCATACACCCCACTTTCTAACTATATATTATTTTGAGCCCGGCGCTCCGAAGGAGAGCGGACCATCACTTGCGGCCACTGTCTTGGGACAATAGTGTGCGGAAATCGGTCATATGGCTCATTGAGACGGCTTTTTATCCGCACCGGGATCAGCCCACCAAAACATCCGCAACCTATTGGTATTATAACATATTTTTATATTTTTAAGAAGTCGGCAGAATAATTCGTCAACCTATTGGCGCATAACAGAAAAGCTTTGCAGTTGTATTGACACACCGCAAAGGGACTATGACAGTGAAATGACATCAGGCATAATAGGCGCCCTAAATCCGGCTGAAGAGACTCCATCGACATGCAAAAACGCACGCGCTCATTCCCTTTGCTCATCGCATTACTGTAAGCCACAATCGCCGGCTGCAATCAGATGCCTGATGACCGAAGCTGGCTGGTGGGCACCTGGAAACTGAGCTATAACCCGGCGCATGATGATGAAGACGTTCTGTACTTCGAGGAGGATGGCAGTGTCGAGATCGATACGGTCGATGGCCGCAAGGTGCTTGGTAAGTACCTGCTACGAAAAGACAAATTGAGCATCACCCTGATCACACGGCGACAACCCATCGATGTCAACTTCAGTATCAGCCCGGACCACAAGCGACTGCGGTTCAAAAACGGCGCCTACTACGAGCGCAAAGAATAAAGCGCGGTCAGCCGTCTCCGGCTGAGCCTTCCTCAGCCCCCCAGCGCGGCAGCAGATCATGCACCACCCCGAGATGATCCAGGATGCGCGCAACGACGAAATCCACCAGCGCTTCAACAGCAGCCGGCCGATGGTAAAACCCGGGACAGGCGGGCATGATCACCACCCCCATCCGGCTCAATGACAACATGTGCTCCAGATGAATCGTCGATAACGGCATTTCCCGCGGCACCAAAATCAGTCGACGCCGCTCTTTCAACACCACATCGGCTGCCCGCTCCAGTAAATTGTCGCTGGTGCCGCAGGCAATCGCTGCCAGCGTGCCGCTGGAACAGGGACAGACCACCATCGCCTCGGGAACATTAGAGCCGCTGGCAATAGGTGCCGACCACTGCGCCTTGCCGTAGACTCGCAACTGGCCCGGCCGCGCCTGATAGCGCCGTGAAAGAAAGGCCTGTATCTCCGCGGGAGAGCCACCCGCCGGCACATCGGTTTCCATGGCCATCACCACCTGGGCTGCCGAAGAGACGAGCAGGTTAAGCTGGCAGTCGGCACCCAACAGGCAGTCCAGCAGACGCAGGCCGTAGGCCATCCCGGAGGCACCCGTCATCGCCAGAGTAATCACGCTGCCGCCTCCAGCGCGGTGATAATTTGCCGATGAACATTTCCAAAATCGCCATTGCTCATGATCAGAATGTGATCACCCGAGCGGGCTTCGGCAACAACGGCTGAGACCATCGACCCCAAACTACTAAATACCCGACAGCGTGAACCCAGGGACACCACCTCTGCCTGCAAATCGAACTGCAATTACGGTGATTGATAGAGCAACACCTTATCAGCCATTTTCAATGATTGCGGCAACGCAGCCCCATGAACGCCCATCCGCATGGTGTTGGAGCGTGGTTCCAGCAAGGTAATGATGCGCCCGCGTCCCGCTGCCCGTCGCAATCCTTCCAGCGTGGCGGAAATGGCTGTAGGATGATGGGCGAAATCATCATAGATATTGACATCCCGAACAGTGGCCAGCTTTTCCATCCGCCGCCTGACCCCCTGAAAATCGGACAGGGCGGCAACCGCCTCGCGGGGCAACACCCCGGCATGGCGTGCGGCCGCAACGGCTGCCAGGGCATTATGGATATTGTGCCGCCCCAGCAGCGACCAGTGGACATGTCCCAGGCACTCATTGCCCAGATAGACATCGAAGGCCTGCAGATCCTCGCTGATATTGCGCGCCTGCCACCGCGCCTCCCCACCGACAGTACGCTGCCAGTACTCAACAGGCGTCCAGCAACCCTGGTCGAACACCCTGGCCAGATGGGCATCATCAACGGGCGCAATCAGCAGGCCACTGGCAGGCACCGTGCGCAGGAGAAGCTGGAACTGACCTTCGATGGCCGCCATATCCGGATAGATATCGGCATGATCGTATTCCAGATTATTGAGGACCAGCGTACGGGGCCGGTAATGGATAAATTTGGCGCGTTTGTCGAAGAAGGCACTGTCGTATTCATCCGCCTCCACCACAAAAAAGGGGGCTTCGCCCAACGCTGCCGTTGCCGGAAAATTCAGCGCAACACCGCCAATCAGATAGCCTGGCACCATACCCGCCGCACTCAAAATCCAGGCCAGCATGCTGCTGGTGGTGGTCTTATGGGTGCCCGCCACCGCCAGCACCCAGCGTTTATACAGTATCTGCTCCGCCAGGAAGGCCGGCCCGGAAGTATAGGACAATCCGCGGTCCAGCACATATTCCACGGCCGGATTACCCCGTGAGAGCGCATTGCCGATAATCACCAGATCCGGCGCCGGATCCAGATGCGCCGGATCATAGCCCTGGTAAAGATGAATACCCTGCACCGCCAGCTGCTCACTCATAGGCGGGTAGATCGCCTGATCCGAGCCGCTGACCTCATGACCCAGCTGACGGGCCAGCACGGCGAGCCCCCCCATAAATGTTCCACAGATGCCTAGTATATGAACGCGCACGATCAGCCGCTCGCGACAAAGAAGGCCGTCAGCTGGCGACTGATAGAGATCGAAATAAATAGATAGGCCACACCCAGAGCGAGCCCTACCGGCATCAGCGTGGACAGGGCATGACGCAGAATATGGCCGATGACAATCAGATTCCAGAAGAGGCAAAGCCAGAGCACCAGCGCTGAAATAAAAATACCCAGGCCATTGCCACCATCTTGCTGGAAGGCGCCAACGCTATGCTGCTGCCAGATCAACAGGGGCAAGGCAAGTAACTCAAAAAAGATGCCGGTACCTGCCAGCGCAGTATAAACCTGGGTAAAGCGTTCCGTCAGCGCCCGCATCCACAGCAACAAAAATGAAATGAGCACCAATAGCAGGGTGTCCACAAGGATCAACACCAGAGAACCCAACCATGGCAGGCTGCCGAGCGACAGGAGGAAACCTGCGCCCCCATAAATCCCCAGACACAAGACCATCAGGAAACGGGATGCCGGCAGATCCTGAGGACCGGCCCGCAGGCAGATGGCGAAAAAACGTTGCAATAAGTGATTCATCTGAAACGCCCGTTATACGCTGAAATACTTGGCTTCCGGATGATGCACGATGATGGCGCTGGTGCTCTCCTCAGGCCACAGCTGGTCCTCTTCCCCCATTTCCACATGAATACGTTCCGCCCCGAGCAGTTCAAGAATCTTGGTCTGATCCGCGAGATTGGGGCAGGCCGGGTAGCCAAAGGAATACCGTGAACCCCGGTATTTCTGCTTGATCATTTCACTAATCACCCGGGCATCCTCCTGGGCGAAGCCCCATTCGGAGCGCACCCGCCAGTGGACGAATTCCGCCAGCCCTTCCGTGGCCTCAACATTCAGCCCATGCCAATAAAGATAGTCCTGGTATTGGTCACCGGCAAACAGTCCTCTGGCAAAATCGGCCGCGTGCTGACCCACGGTTACCAGCTGGAAAGCCACCACATCCATCTCGCCGGATTCTACCGAACGGAAAAAATCGGCCAGACACCAGTGCCGACCGGAAGACTGGCGTGGGAACTCGAAACGGCAGCGTTCTATTTGACCATCTGTGTCTTCATAGACAATCAAGGTGTTCTCCTGGGATTGGCAAGGGTAGTAACCATACACAGCCTGTGGCATCAGGATCTGCTCCTGCTCGCTGCGGGCCACCAGCCGATTCAGTAAAGGATCAAGCTCGAGCCGCGCCCACTGACGATAGTCCTCCGGCGACCGCCCCTGAGCCTTATAACCCCACTGAAACTTGTAAAGTGTGGTTTTGTTAATGTAGGGCACAATGCTGCGCAGCGGAATGTGCCCCAGACACTTGCTGCCCCAAAAAGGCGACGGCGGTATAGGATTGTCTTTGTTAACCATAAGTGACCGTATTTTCTGGATCGCAAGCCCGGCCACACCGCAGCCGGCCCGGGAAAATCTCAGGCGCCGTCAAACGCTGACCGGCAAGTTTATCAGCGCCGGACGGCGCTATCCCTGTAATGGGGGTCCAGCCAGCAGCGCGGCAGCCCCTCGCCGGACGGGAACTGCAAGGCCGTCTTGCCGAAGCTCGCCGGTTCCTGCAACTCCTCGCCGGCATGCAGGCGGCCGCTAATGCTGTCGGCACAGGGGTCCACCAGCATTTCCAGATCCAGCACCTCAACGAGATCGCCCGATTGCTTATCTTTCAAATACATCACACGGCTCCTGTTTGTTGACATCGTCAGTGCGGCGTCACCATGACAGCACAGGCTCATCATAGCCTATTTTACCACTGTGATATATTGTGCCTTCAATAAGATCACCGGCAAACAAACGAAAACCATGTCCGTATGGCAAGAGATCAATGAGTCCATTAGCAACTGCACCGGCATAACCTTCTCCGCCCGCACACAGCAAAGCATAGGCGGCGGGTGCATCAATCAAGCCTGGCTAATCGGAGATGGCACACGCCGTTACTTTGTTAAACTGAATCAACCCCAAAGTCTGCCCATGTTTCAGGCGGAACGCGCCGGCCTGGAAGCAATTCTCAGAACAAAAACCATCCGTGCCCCGCAACCGGTCTGCCACGGACTGGTGGGCGGGCAGGCCTATCTGGTACTGGAATACATCACCAGGGCCCGTAACAACGACAGCAGCATCGCGCTATTCGGTCGGCAACTGGCGGCCATGCACCGTCACAGCATCCCCAAGTATGGCTGGCATATCGATAACACCATCGGCGCCACCACCCAGATCAACACCCCCAGTGTTGACTGGGGATACTTCTGGCAACGGCAGCGCATCGGCGTCCAGCTGGAACTGGCCGCGCAGAATGGCTATCGGGGCAGACTGCATTCACAGGGTGAACAACTGCTGGCGCAAATTCCTCTGTTTTTCAAAGGTCATTTTCCGCAAGCTTCACTACTGCACGGCGATTTGTGGTCGGGAAATTATTTTACCGATTGTCATGGGATACCAGTGATCTTCGACCCGGCCACCTACTATGGCGACCGGGAAACGGATATCGCCATGACCGAACTGTTCGGTGGTTTTCCCCCGCTGTTCTACCAGGCCTACGGTGAGTGCTGGCCACTACCGGACGGCTACCCCCACCGCAAGCGGCTATACAATCTTTACCACCTGCTCAACCATCTCAACCTGTTCGGCGAGGCCTATCTTGCCCAGGCGCAGGACAGCATCGACCGGCTGCTCAGCGAATGCCGTTGATTCAGCGAAAAACGAGATGCAGCATCTTGCCACCGGTCTTCTCCGCCAGATTGCGGTATTCCCAAATGGTCGCAGGGTTGTTGCGGCCGATGGGCAGGGTAAATACCGGCGCCGGGATTTCGTTGAATGAAATCTGGTCATCGGAGGGCTCATCTACCAGCAGCAGATAGGCTCCGGGCGTCTTTGCATTGATGGCGGCGCGCTGGAAGGCATCGCCGATGGTCTCATCGGCGCCGACAAAAGGCGCCCCCTTCATCAGCTGGTCGAACATTTCCCCCATGGAACCGGTATAGGTCTCGGCATTGCCATCGGCAAACCAGGTAATCGCATCGAGGTGTTTACCCGAGCGGATCACGATCACCCGGATAATGGGGATCAGAAAAGATGAAACGCCGTGCATAGAGCCGGTGGCATCCACCACCAGATGCAGGTCCTTCCCCGGCATCTGCCTCAAGCCCTTGATGAAAATCTCGAAATCCTTGCGCCCCTGCCCCTGATCGAGACGCGCTGCCGAGAGCACCCGGCTGACCTGGGTTTCGGTGGCCATACCCGCCATATCTCCCAGCTCCATTTTCAGGCGATCCTTCTCAAGTGAGGAATTCTGCAGCTGCTGACGCAACTGCTCCACCTCCTTCTTGAGCCGCGGCAATTGGTATTCCTCGGCCATCCTGGAAGTAATCAGGATGGTCACCAGCAGAAAAATGAATGTCGCCAACATCAGCAGGGCGATATCGGAGAAACTCTCAAAGATATTCTCGGCTGATGCCTTACGTCGCTTTCTCACTTCTTCCCATCGCTACAGACAACATTATGTCTTGTAAAAACCAAGTGCATGGACCAACCTGATCCACCAAGGCTTGTTGACCGCCTGCATATGGCGCACTTCCTCCCTGAGCACCTTGCAGTACTGTTTGTGGTAACGAATGCTGTTAAGCAGCTGTTCGTTTTCCTCCTGGGAAATTTCCTTCAGGTGGGAAACCTCGTTTCTGAAGTGCGCCATCGCCTTTTTCGACTCCCCAAAGGCAATCTGCAACACCTTAGCGCGCTGCCCCAAGGCTTCCATTTCGGTATTGAGAAAACGGATATCCCGCTCCAGTGAAGGCTGCAGATCCGCAGAGCAGTAAACCAGACAGATTCTCATCAAGTGATCAAAGAGTCCTTCCACCCCATGATCGGTGATCTGGGCGAACACCCGCAGCAACACGCCCCCCAGCACCGCACCCAGCAGCGTGGTATAAAAGGCGGTGCCCATGCCGGACATCGCCTTTCGCAGACCAGACAAGAGCAGCTCCTGATCATGACCCAGGGCATCCAGGGAACCGGTCAGGCCGGTCAGGGTCAGGGTCAGGCCCATAACAGTACCGATTAATCCCAGAGTAATCAGCAAATTGCCGACAACCTCCACCGTATGGCTGATGCGTTGATAGACTCCCAGTTCGCTGTTTAGCAAAGCCTCCACATCAATGTGTCCGTTAGCATCCAGAGTGGTCTTCAGGGCACCAAAGAAGCGTCCCACAGCCCGCTTGAATGTCTGCTCTCCCAGTGCCGAAAGACCGTGCCCCTTGACCTGATCTTCAATGTTATAGGCAGTAAATAATTCCAGGGTAATCAGCATGGTAAGCGCAAAACTACCGATCAGCCCGACGCAGAACAAGGCCAGTATCAGCCAGGTGATCTTGCTGGGATCGTGTTCAATAAAATCCCACACTTCGGTATCGCTATACATTGAGACATAAGCGATAATGGTCGTCGCCGCCCAGATGGTCCACAGCAACAAGGTTCGCAGGGGTTTCTGGTTCATTCTGGCGTACCCAGGGGCTTGTTCAAGGCTTTTTCCTCCCGATTATCTTAGACGGATTGCCAGCAATACCAGCTCATGGCAGGCTGTAAGCGCTCCACGTCGGATACGACCAACAGCAGCCACTAACAAACATCTGACATGAAGCCATATTAACCATATTAATAGAAGGGTCGCTGTATGAAAACAAGTAATCAATTTCTGATGAGCCTGTTGCTTCTCATGCTGCCGTTGCTCACCACTACCAGAGCGCTGGCCGCCCAGATCGGCGCGGATGAGATCATGGCGCGCTCGGCGACAGCTTATGATAGCAAAGATTTATTTTACCGTATCAGTTTCACCTTCTCACAACGCGGCGTCGCGGACAAAAAGATCGCCGTCTATATGGCCTTCAAAGACTATCACGGCAAACGCGGCATCGACTCCAAAATCATCATGTTCAACCAGTTCCCTCCCGACAAAAAGGATATCAGCTTTCTGGCCTGGCTCTATGCACCGGAAACGCATAAGAAAGATGATATGTGGCTCTATCTGCCGGCACTCCGAACCATCCGTAAAATGAATCATCAGGACCATCAGATGCAACACGATGACAAGAACAAGGATGCCTTTTCCCTCTCTGATCTCAAACGCTTCGAACTCCAGGAACGCGACCCGCAATTGGACCGGCATCAGCTGGCGAGGAAGGAACAACTTGGAGCACATGAAACCTATAAAATCATCAGCATCCCCAAAAAGCCGGGCTCTTCGCCCTACGGCAAAACGGTTCACTGGATCACGACCAATAATTTTCTCCCTGTGCAACGGGAATACTTCGACCACCAGGGCAGGCTGATCAAACGGCAGACCATCCAATGGACCACACAAAACCATACCTGGGTATGGAAAAGAGTCACCGCCATCAACCTGGAAAGCGGACATCGCACGATTTTGCAACAGACCAATGTCAAAGCGAACTCTGGGCTGGCTGACCGCATCTTTAGCAAACGATTCATGAAGCGGGGCGCCGGCACACTGGTGGCGCACATCAGATAAAAAGTTCTGGATATCAGGTGACGGAGATCGACCCCGCCGGTCTCCCTTAAGGACATTGACATCCAGGTGTATTGACTGCAGTGTATTCGCATGGATCACGAATTCTTTACTATCACCAGCAGGCTACTGTTCGCCGCCGTCGCCGGCGGGCTCATCGGCCTGGAAAGAACCTACCACGGCAGGCCCGCCGGATTCCGCACCCACACCCTGGTCTGCATGGCTTCCAGTCTGTTGATGCTGCTGACGGTTTTTCAGTGGAATCTACTGGCCGGGGCCCCCCTGGAAACCATCCGCGTGGATCCCACTCGTATGGCCCAGGGCATCATGACGGGCATCAGTTTTCTCGGCGCCGGCGTGATTCTCCAGGAGCGCCTGACCATCCGCGGCCTCACCACCGCCGCCTCCATCTGGCTCACTGCCGCCATCGGCGTGGCCATCGGGATGGGGCTGGATTATGCGGCAGTACTAGCCACCGCGCTGGCCCTGGCCATCCTGATTGTCTTCCGCTCACTGGAAAACATACTGCCCTCCATGCGCTTTGCCCAACTCACCACCCGCTTCGGGCGTCACGATCACATGACGGAGAAACAGTTGCGCGAAATGATCACGGCGCACCACATACACTGCTCCCGTTTCAGTTACCACCTGGGAAATGAGGGTAAGCTGCTGCAGTACCAGATGTCGATTCATAGACATGACCGGGATAATTTCAAACGCCTGGCAGAGACGCTGACGGAAACCGAGCAGGTAATCGAGTATTCCCTTACCCCTAGCGGGGATTAGGCCGGCAGCCGTAGCAACAAAAAAAAGGGGGCAGGATGCCCCCTTTATGCACACTCTGACTGCCGAGTATGTTTTAGCGGATCAGGATGTTATCTCCCTTGCCGGCCTTAGGATCGGCATCCCGCTTGTTCATCAGCACCGTAATGGCACCCCGCATGGCGGCACTCATGGTGTGATCCACGATGGCATTGTTGGTTTCACGATCCTTGGGCGAAACCAGATCGAAGGTTGAAGCAGCGGCCACCGGCACCCCATAGGTCTGGATATCATACAGGGTATTCCGGGGGTTGCCGTTCACATAGACCCGGTCCCAGATGCCTGCGATGGGGTGAAAAGCCACCGGCATGTTGATATTGGCGTTGACAAAATAGATGCGTACACGCTCACCGGGCTTGGACTGCAATACCAGGCTGGCGTCAGGATCATGCACTGGATCGTAGTGGAACATCTTGCCGTTGATCAACGCGCCTTTCCAGCCGCGGTTTTCAATCATTGCCACCTTGTCATCGGCATCAGGGAAATACTGCCCCTGAATCAGCACATACTCACGATCCGGCTTGGGAAAGGAACGAGAGTAGCCGTTTTTGGGATCGACGATAATAATCCCGTACATACCCCGGGCGATGTGCTGGGCCATGGTAGGCGCACCGCAGTGATACATATAGACCCCCATCCGTTTGGCCCGAAACTTGAAATGCTTGGTATGGCCCGGCTTGACCGGCGCAAATTCTCCCAGCACATCCACTTCCGCAGCATGGAAATCGATGGAATGAGAATTCTTGTTGGTCTTGGGGTTGATCAGTTTGAAATCGACGGTATCGCCCTGACGCACCCGCACCACCTTACCGGGAATGGCGCCATCAAAGGTCCATGCCGGATAAGTTGTCCCCTTGTTATCGATCTGCACCGTGGTTTCCTTGGCAGTAAAAGTTACCTTAACCGTTTTGGCGAATACTGCCGAGGCCGACAGCACCAAACCTGCGCTGGTCGCCACGACCAGACACTTCTTGCTAAATGAATGACTGATTTTCATTTTCTCCTCCTCGTTTTATTGAACAACACAACACTCGCAATCCACACACCACGCTCCTCAGGTGTTTCCATGACGACAGCGACAGAGCTTGCGCAGATATCGAACCAGGCGATGGATTTCATCATCCGTCAGCACCCCGTCCCAGGGAGGCATCAACACGGATTTAGTGATCGCCTGACCGCCTTCCTTGATGGCCTTGAACAAATCTGCATCACTGCGCGTGGACATCTCCTTGGCATCGCTATGATCCCGGGGTTGCACGGACATATCGCGCACATTGACCCCCATGCCATTGCCCTACATACCATGACACTGCCAGCAATAGGTTTTATAGATCATCTCTGCCTGCTCTGCGGCGACGGCCGGACCCGCTGCCAACAACAAAATCCCGGCCAGCAACAAACCCATGCCCACACTTTCAATCTTCTTCGGCATCGTCATCGAACTTCTCCTCGCTGAGCGCCCGGAAATAATGCACAAACTTCTGCAGATCCCGCTCCTTCAGATGCTTGTTGGGCATAAAGATCTTTGGATCCCAGGCCTGGGGATTGCGCATATAACTGATCATATAATCGGGCTGTAAACGCTTGGCTACGGTATAGACCTCGGGACCCGAAAGCCCGCCATAACCCGGCTCAACCTCATGACAGGCCATACATCCACGGAACTTATCAAACATCAGCTCGCCCATGGACAGGGAGATATGACCGGGTTTGTATTCACCCTTGTGGATCAGTTGGCTATTGGCCTTGAGCTTCATCAGTGCGTCAGCCACGGCTTGCGCGGTTGCCGCATCCACCGCCGTATGAGGCTTGAGGGTAGTGGCGTCGATCATGTCACCATCCGGGGTGGATTTGATATGTTTACCGTAATACATCCCTGCCGGGCGAATCCGCTGTGGCCTCTGCATCCAGGCCACCAGCCATTCCTTACGGTATTTGTTACCCGCATAGAAAAAATCCGGACCTTTTCTGTCTTGCAGCGCCTGCAGACTGGCAGGTGCCGGCCCGGTCAAATTATGGCAGCTACTGCATTGACGCTTGAGTATCGCCATGCCATCCCCCCCGGCCCATGAGGCCGGGGTCATGGTCAGCAGTATCAGCCCTGGTGCCAGCCAGGCATGGTAAAATCTTCTGAACATGGTACGTCTTTCCATCGTCTGCTCACTTCTTGACGCGATGGTGGCGTCTTCTCTTCTTCAGAGGCTCGCCCCTGAAGGCCTTGTGATTGAAGATCCCGTAGCCTTTCTTCATCGACTCGCTGAAGTAGAAATCCGGATCATAGTCCTTGCCTTTCCATACATACCAGTCCTCATGGGCATTGCCGGCATACTCGATGATGGTGACCGCACCACCGGGAAACTTGCCATTGTTGGTGGACTGGGTATCGATATGGTCATGAAAAATGAAGCGTCCGGAGTTGTTCATGGGCATGATGACATCGTTGTGAGAGCCGGGATAAATCAACAGGGTATCCACTGAATAGGGACTGGCCAGCGGCAGACCGTCCTTGAATGTCACGATCATGTCATGACCATGGCTGTGCATGGCATGCAGACTGTTGCCGGCACCGATAAAGCGTACCCGCACCACATCGCCTTTTTTCACCCGCAACGGTTGATCCATGGGAAAAGACTTGGCGTTAATACTGAAGAAGTTCGGTGTATCGGTCGGCTTGGCCCCCTTGCCGTATTTGTTGGCATATTCCGACTCCCAGCTGCTGAGCATCATAATCACATCCTTAGTGACCGTCTTTTCCACCGGAATAGGGTTTTTGGGATCCACCACGATGGGCCCCCACATACCGCGGATACCGGTATGCTCGTTGGCGTTGACATGACAGTGATACCACATGGTACCGGGCTTTTCCGCTATCCAGTGATAGGTATAGGTATCACCTGGCTGGATCCCCTCAGCCTGGGTGATCCCGGCACGCCGTCGTTGACCCAGTTGTCGGTTTGATAGAGGCCATGCCAATGGATGGTATGCGGCAAAGAGGTATTGTTGGTCACATGCACCGTGACATCATCCCCCTCTTTGACATGGATCAGTGGCCCCGGTACCTGACCATTGAAGCCAAAAACCTTGTAATCCAGTCCCGGGGCCACATGAATCTTGACCTCTTCGATGTCCATCTTGAAGTCATATTTTGCTGCCAACAGGCTTGTCGAGAACAACAGGCCAAGCAGAGCAATAAAGGCTAACAGAAAAAAACTTGGTCGGGACTTCGCCCGCAACATGACTGATGCAAATAGCTCCTGATTAATGATTCCCCTCCATTTGCGCTTGCTTGCCGGGACACACCCAGGCGGTGTGAACCTGCAGCGTTCATCGAATTTAAAAGCCTCTGCGGCAGTTTGCCGCACCCCAGCGCGCCGTTTTTCCGTTAAAATCGTAGCGGGCTGTTATTATGCATTTGAAATACATTTATAATGTAAGCTGCATTTTATATACATATTAATCAGCAAATCAAGCGATTTTTTTCAGGGTTATTCCTGACAAGGTTGCTCGGTAATTAAGCGGCCGGGTCCGGCGACACGGTCTGTGTTATCCTGCCGATCATTGTCAGCAAAAGAAGCCGTGATACAGCAGATGGGAAAAACGCAACCTATTTACCGGATCATTTTTATCAATGAGGGCAAGGTCTATGAGATCTACGCCCGCAAAATATTCCAGGGGAATTTCTATGGCTTCGTAGAAGTGGAGCAACTGATTTTTGGCGAGCGCTCAAGCATCGTTGTGGATCCGGCGGAAGAACGCTTGAAGATGGAGTTCGCCAACGTCAAGCGTAGCTATATTCCGCTGCACGCCATCATCCGCATCGATGAGGTGGAAAAGGAAGGCACCGCCAAAATCACCGCAATCTCCGGGAAAGCGAGTACCGTCAGCAGTTTTCCCCTGCCCGGCTATCCGCCCCGCAATGAACCGGGCGACGGCTGAGCGCAGCCATCAGCGGGACTTGGCGTCCCGTGCGCAACGGAAACCCAGGTCATTGAAACGCGCCTCTGGCGAAACGTAAAAGCGGTAGGCCGCCCGGTAGAAATAGCGCAGGGCATAATGACCGACGCCTCCCCAACCACCACCGCGCACCACCTTGTATTTTTTTCCGAAGGCCTTGGAATGGTAGTCGCTGCCGGGATAGGCCTGGTACCAGTCCGCCACCCATTCCATCACGTTTCCCGCCATATCATCGACCCCGTAAGGGGATTGCCCTCCGGCAAAGGAGCCCACCGGCATGACACCGGCATCCCGGTCGGGATCGGCGCCCATATTAGCCTGCTTGACCGACCACGTATTGCCCCAGGGATAGACCTGCCCGTCAGGACCCCGGGCCGCCTTCTCCCATTCGGCCTCGGTGGGCAGACGTTTACCGGCCCAGCGGCAGTAATGGTCGGCATCCTGCCAGCTCACCTCCGTGATGGGTAGCGCATCCTCCGCCTGCTGACGATGAGCAATCTCATCGAGTAGCTGCGCCCGGTTCATCTGGCGGGTATCCCTATCCAGATGGAAAACATCGGCTGCCAGGCGACGCAAATCGGCCATTTTGGCGGTGGCCAAAACCCTTCTGTTCAGCAAATAGCCATCCCGCTTCCACACCCCCGGCACCCAGTAATTTCTGGCAATGACAAACTTTCGGTAACGGGCAAAGGTCACTTCATATCGGTCAATATAGAAGGCATCCAGATAGCGCTTTCTCTGTGGATGCTCATCCAGGTAGAGGGGCTTGCTCAGACCATAGTCTTTAGCGCGATGATCCTTGTCCACCCGGTTGCTGCCAAAAATGAAGCTGCCCGCCGGAATCAGCACCATCTTTGCGGGCGGCTCAGGGGCAGCCCTCAGCAAGGCCCACGGCCAACAGGCTGTCAGTAAAACGCTAAAGAGTAACAACGGTGATGGCAACTTCATGATCTGGCTTGTAGATGCAACTCAAAGTAAGATGAGCACATGATAAACCAACTGACTGTCACCACCAACAGGCAGGGCCTCCACGAGATCACCGCCGAAATCGCCACCTGCATTCGTCAGGCAGCGATGCTGGAAGGCCTGTGCACTCTTTTTCTACAACATACATCCGCCAGCCTGATCATCCAGGAGAATGCCGACCCCGCCGCGCGGCGCGATCTTGAGAGCTGGCTTTGCCGGCTGGTCAGCGATAATGACCCCCTGTATACCCATACCATGGAAGGACCGGACGACATGCCCTCCCATATCAAAACAGCCCTCACCGCCAGCAGCCTCGCCATCCCCGTGCTCGGCGGCCGTCTGGCATTGGGCACCTGGCAGGGGATTTTTCTCTGGGAACACCGTCACGGCAACAACCAGCGGCAGCTCGTGGTTCATATCAGTCCCTGAGACCTTCAATCCAGATTTAACCGGACGCGAGTCGATTAGCAGCCCGGGTAGTTTCGGGCAGCCGATATCGGGGGCAACAACGCAAAACATGATCGATAGCCGTCACCAGGGAAATCCGGTGACCGGTGGAGATATAAAGGGGACTCACTCCAGTACGGGTGCGCAGCACGGCGCCAATGCATTCGTCCCTGTCGCACAGCGGTACCCAGGCTCCTTTTTCCTCTGGCACCGCTTTATGGCTGCCGATGAGTCGGCTTTTGGCCACGCCAATGGTGGGCAGATCCAGCAAGACACCCAGGTGACAGGCGATGCCGAAACGGCGTGGGTGCGCCCGCCCCTGGCCATCGCACAAAATCAGATCCGGCAGGGCACTCAGTTCCTGGAGCGCCGGCAGAACGGCGGGTATCTCGCGGAAAGACAGCAGACCGGGGATGTACGGAAAACTCACGGAAGAACAGGCCACGGCCTGATCCACTACTGACAGACGCGGAAAATCCAGCACTGCCACTGCCGCCCGGGCCTGCCCCCTGCCACGGGGAAAACCCACATCCACCCCGGCAACGGTATGGATGGCGCCGAAATCATCCTTGTCGACGACGAGCGAGGCGAGTTCCCGCTGCAGGGCGGTTGCCTGGCTATAATCCAGATCCCAGCGATGGCGGTGATGAATCCGCATGCCACCACAGCGCCCGCCAGTCTCGGAGGACTACTCCCGGGCCCCCATCTTGCGCAACATCAACATGATATCGTTGTGCCCCTTGCCGGTCGCCATGGACATGGGGGTGATGCCCTCTTCATTGGGGGTGGTGTAGTCAGCACCAGCCGCGAGCAGCAGTTTGACGATCATCACCTGACCGCGGTTGGCGGCCCAGTGCAGGGCGCTGTTGCCCGATTTGTCCCTGAGATTTACGGCGGCCCCCCGCGCCAGCAGCAGCTTCACTACCGCCACATGCCCTTTTATGGTGGCGCGCATCAGTGGGCTAATCCCCAGGTCATCCTGTGCATTGATATTGGCGCCGTGATCCAGGAGGATCTCCACCAGATCACGGTTGCCGTTACGCGCGGCATGCATCAGCGCCGTCCAGCCGTAACTGTTGCGGGCATCGATGGCGGCCCCTTCGTCAAGCAGCTTGCGGGCCTGATCGACCTTGTCGTGCATGACTTTATCCATCAACGGCGTATTATTGTCGCAGCCGCTCAGAAGCAGCAACAGGACAATGCCGGCAATTATATATCTGTACGTCATCTACGCTGTAACCCTTAGCAACTTAGGAAAAATACAAGATTGCCATCCCGAGCACCCAGAACCACTGCTGCAGGCACGCTGGCAAGTCTTCTTGTCTGGCGGTATCATGATAGCACGGCCGGGGTGGAAATCCTGACTGCAGGCGGCAAACCGGCGAGCCCATTGCGGATCGTTGCCAATGGAAGAATCCTATGAAATGCTTTACCTGTCCAAACTGCAAAGAAAATAGCATCCCCGTCAAAGACAAATATAAGGCGGGCATGTGGCGAGTGATCCGCTGCAACCATTGCGGCGCCCGGCTGTGCGCCCAACCCTGGGTGCATGCCCTGGGCGGCATGATCTATGTCTGGGCTATCGCCTGGTTCGTCTTCTGGTCCTTTCTGGAGCACACCCTGGTGCCGCTGCTGTACCTGATCCCGGTCTGGCTGGTACTGGACTTTCTCAATGTCCAGTTGATGCCCCTGTCGACCCTGCGTTCCAGACCACGCTGAAGACCTCGCGGGGGGAACAGTCCATGGCCCACATCCTCGGCATCGGTGTCGCCACACTGGACATCATCCATAGTGTCGACGGCTATCCACCGGAAGATAGCAAGTTGCGCGCCACTGCCCGGCGTATCTGCCGCGGCGGTAATGCGACCAATACGCTGGTGGTACTCAGCCAATTGGGGCATCAGTGTACCTGGGGCGGCACTCTGGGCGATGACCCCGCTGCCCACAGCATCCTGGCGGACCTGTCGCGTTATCACATCTATCACAGTCCCTGTCGTATTATTCCCGAGGGCAACACACCCACTTCCTGCATTCTGCAAAATGAACGCAACGGCTCCCGCACCATTGTGCACTACCGTGAACTCCCGGAATATGCCTATATGGATTTCAAGAACATTCCTCTTGAGGGCTTCAACTGGCTGCATTTTGAAGGTCGCAATGTACCGGAAACAGCAAAGATGCTGCACCATGCCCGGCACACCGTACCGGCACTGCCCCGCTCCCTGGAAATCGAAAAACCACGCCCCGGAATCGAAGCCCTGCTGGCACTGGCAGACCTGTTGCTGTTCTCGCGGGATTATGCCAGAGCGAGCGGCTGGAATGATGCCCAACAGTTCCTGGCGGCGCAACGAAACCGCCACCCGGAAACCGATCTGGTGTGTACCTGGGGCGCTGTCGGCGCCTATAGCCTGAGCCGGTCGGGAGAGGCGAGCCACTGTCCGGCCACGCCCCCGGGAACCGTCATCGACATCCTGGGGGCAGGCGACACCTTCAACGCCGGCATGATCGATGCGCTGGTGCGGGCAGGCACCCCGCTGTCGGCGGCACTACGGCGTGCCTGTAATCTGGCGGGGACAGCTTGCATCCACCAGGGTCTGGAAATTCCGACCGCCAGGAACATTAAAACCGAAATCCGATGATCACCATCTATGATAAAAAAGGCTTGAGCCCTCTGCTGACTCTGGAAGATGACAGTCTCAGCGGCCGCAATCTCGCCGGCACCAATTTGCGGGAGGCCAATCTGGTCCAGATCGACCTGAGGGTCACCGATCTCAGCGACGCTGACCTCAGCCATGCCGATTTACGCCTCGCCAACCTGAGCGGCGCCAATCTCAGTGGGGCCGACCTCAACCATGCCAACCTTGCCAATGCCAATCTGTCCGGCGCCAATCTCAGTGGCTGCAATATCACCGGCACCAACCTGAGCGGCGCCCTGCTCACCGCCGACAGCCTCAATGGCAGCTTCATCGATGAACAGGCACCCGCCCCCATCACGATCACAGCTATCACAAAGAAAAGCTGAAACTCAGGAGGAAGCAGGATCAGAGATCCCGATACGACACATTGCGGCACGGACAGCCTGACTGATATCATCCTGGCCGGCAAAATACCGTCCTAAGGATGACAATGCCGGCAAACAGGCTGAACTACCCATACTGCCCAGGCAATCCAGGGCAGCCAGCACAACGGCCGGGCGGCGTTCATCCTTCAACATAACGAGCAGCCATGCCTCCGCCTGCGGCAACAAGAGAGTCTGTATCAGTTCAATTGCCAGAATCCTTTGCTCGGCACCACCCTCATGCAGTACACCGATAATATGATGAGAAACGGACTCCGACAAGTATTCCAGCACCGCAATCACACCATGACGCAAGCTCGCATCGGTGGAACGTAGCAGAGGGATCAGACCGGAAACGGTATCCACACCACCAATTTGCCGTAAGGCTTCCAGAATCGCATCGCGCACCACCTGCTCTGACTCCACCACCAGCGCTGCCAACAACACGGGCACCGCCTCCGGATAACAGGACAGATCCCAGGCTGCCCAACGCCGCTTGGAGATGACCGGGGCAGCCAACTCGGCGGTCAACGCCGCTATATTCGTAATTTCACCATGCCGCTTATCAAAGCCTGTCATCTCGGGTCTCCCGTGAGACGATCTGAACGATTAGCAGACGGCGAGCAGACCGAAGCCCGATTGCAGCCTGGAAAACCTGCAGAAACAACACCCTCGCCAGGCTGGACAGCCCATGTGCCCCCGGTATTCTACCTCCAGATCCACTGCATGAAGTCTCATGGGAGCGCGATCCGGAAGCGCCCGACCAGGCTTTGCATCTCAGCAGCCAAACGGGCCAGGTCCTCGCTTGAGGAGGCCGTTTGCTGTGCCCCCGTTGCCGTCTGGGTCGCCACACCGGCAATCACCGTTACATTGCGGTTGATCTCCTCCACGGTAGCGCTCTGCTCTTCCGATGCACTGGCAATCTGGTTACTCATATCGCTGATACCGCGCACCGCACTGTCGATCTCCGTCAGCGAAACACCCGCCTGGGAGGCCTTCCCGACTACCGCCTGGGCCTGCTCACGACTCCGCGCCATCACCTCCACCGCCTGGCGGGAACCCATCTGGAGCTTATCGATCATCTGGTTGATTTCCTCAGTGGATTCCTGGGTTCGCCCGGCCAAGGTGCGCACCTCATCGGCGACGATAGCAAAACCACGGCCCTGCTCGCCAGCACGAGCAGCCTTGATGGCGGCATTCAGCGCCAGCAAATTGGTTTGTTCCGCTACACTCCTGATGACATCCATGATGGAACTGATACCTTCACTATCCTGTTCCAGCTGATGAATTACCTCCGCCGCTGTCTCGATCTGGGCGGCCAGTTTCTGAATGGCCTGGACGGCCTCCTCCACCACCTTATGGCCCTCTTCTGTTTCACGATTGGCCTCCACGGCAGCCTCCGCCGTGCTGCTCACACTCCGGGTCACTTCCTGTACTGTCGCACTCATTTCATTCATTGCCGTCGCCACCTGATCTGTCTGCAATTGTTGCTCGGCAAGACTCTGATTGGTCTGATCGGTAATAATCGAATACTCCTCGGAAGAGGAGGCCAGCTGTTGTGATGAATGCGTGATGTTACTGATCACTTCGGTGAATTGTTGCGCCATGGTATTGAAGCCTTCGGCGATATGCTGCATTTCGTCATGCCCGTCCAGTTGCATCCGGGCACTCAGATCACCCTGCGCCAACCGGGCAGTTATCTGACTGATTTTCCGTATGCTTTCACCGACAGACATATAAAAGCCGCTGAACAGGTAAACGACAACCAACAGCATGGCAGCCAACATCATGAGTGACTGGAGCGCCTCATCCTGCCCCGCGGCCAAACGCTCCGCCAGCAGATCATCCAGCGTGGGCAAAATAATATCATAAAGCTGAAAATCGGCATTCAGCGCCGCCGTCCCCGCGGAAAATATTTCATCCGCTTTCACCCTGATCCCGTCGGCAGCCATAATCCGTGATTCGACCAGATTAAAAAAACGCCCGGCACTCTCGACTGCAGCACGATCCAGCCCATTGAGCCTGTCCCGGACGCCACTATTTTTCCGGTCACTCACCGTCAATGCATGTGACAGATTACGATTGTTGGTCGTGGCGCCGTTCATCAAAACCGCCAGCTGTATACGTTGCGCCGCGGTCATTTCCCCCCTGGCTGCAATACCGGAACCAAGGCCGCGGGTCTGGCCCATGGCATCGGTCATCGGTGGCAACCAGTTGACCAGGGCATCCATGAGATAGTGCGTATCCACTCGAGGATCCAGGATCAAGCTCGAGCTTTCAGCCACATGGGTGATCAGTTCTATCAGATCCTTAATCAGCCGGCTATGCTCACGGAAACTCTCACCGGCCTTCATCTTCAGGTCATTCTGTTTCAGCTGTTCCCATTGACTGTCGAGGGCATCGACCATGCCCACCGTATTTAAAACACCGGCAAGCTCGCGATCTGTTTTTTTCAGATTGGAAAAATCCTGATCGATCCGGCTGTCTGCACTGCTGATCCTTTTCTTAAAAGCAGTATCTCCCAGCAGGAAGGCATTGACCATACCGCGATGCCGGGGAATATCTTCCAACAGGTGGCGAAGCTGCCCGATGTATTCCAGGCCCTGGCGCTCCTGCTCCAGAAAGGCATCCTGCTGGTTAATTCCCTTAAACACCAGCGTGCCGAGGATGGCCAGGGGAACCAGAAAAATCATAAAAATCACTGAAAATTTATACAGATAGCGCATTCGCCCCATCAACGCCCTAGCGGGCGCAAGAATTGTCTTCATCATACTTTCCTCATCGCCTGTAGAATGGCCAGTCTTCTGTCGGCAGCTTGGAAGCGAAAATGTGCCACCCAAGCCAGGCAGTTAACCGGGCCGGGTATCGGCGGGGGCAGGGGCGATACCGTATTGTGAGCCTGATATAGAATCGCTGCCTGAGAAGTTAATTTAGACTGTCAGCTGACTTGCTGTTTCCCATGGTGCGATATATTGTAATTGTCGACCGCTTGCCTGGGATACTTTAATGCTGAATCTTGCCATCCGGCACCTGGAGCACAGCCTGGTGTAATCAGTGGAGCGCATCATGAACAAGGGAGAGCAACAGTGCGGGGAAAGCGCTGATCAACAACATGTGGACCCACTGCACCTG
>Ga0114931_10002753_pt1 | contig 22340 bp, 21 predicted proteins | sample 2SBtaG_FD_89579 | JGI IMG/M metagenome (GOLD analysis project Ga0114931, IMG submission 89579) | Deep subsurface microbial communities from Kolumbo volcano to uncover new lineages of life (NeLLi) - 2SBTROV14_V59a metaG | ecosystem: Environmental > Aquatic > Marine > Volcanic | place: Kolumbo... | reverse complement strand
GTTTGCGGGGGTGCAGGGCAACGACTCCATGGATGGAGGAGGTAGAGCGACGCAGGAAGCCAAAGCCGAGGCATAACGACGCGGAATAATTAACATATTACAAGGAGTTGTAAAGCTTGCCGCTCCCAGCCCACGCCCCTCACCTACGTCCATGTAGGCGACGCCGCCATGCGCCCCCGCAGGCCTACTATTCACCCGGTAGCGTGATTCACCCAATGGGTAATAAGGTAAATCGAAGTGAGTGTTTTTCATATCAATCACTTAGTTTCAGAATGGAGCGGTCAACTGAGGAATCTAGGTTCAATGGACCTTCTATGCCACAGGAACCGCTCGATTCGCTAGTCGGCAAACGGGTCGCCCGGCTTGCCCTGCAGGCAAGGGCTAGCCGCCAGCGCCGCACGATCGCCCTTGCGGGCGAGGCCGGCTGGTGCCGGGGGACCGCGCAAGGCCTGCTCGGTGTCCTGCCCGAAACGGCGGGGTTATGGGTCGGCGCCAATGGGGTGGAGGGGATGACGACCCTGGACAACAGCGCGGCGCAGCGCTACCTGGGGTGTGAGACCGGGCTGCTGGTATATGACGCCTTCCTGGGCCTGGACGTGAATGCCTTCGGTGCGCTCTGCGGCAGCCTGCGCGGTGGCGGCCTGCTGATCCTGCTGGTCCCGCCCCTGGCGGAGTGGCCCCGCTACGCCGACCCGCAGCACGCCCGCATCAACGTGGCCGGCTACCCACCCAGGGCGGTGGGCGGGCGCTTTCTCACCCGCCTCGGGCGGCTGCTGCGGGATCCACGGGTGTTCCTGGTGGAGCAAGGAGGCCCCCTACCCGAGATACCCACCGCCCCGGCCCCGCCGGTAACGCCAGGGTTTCACCATCCCAGCTGCCGCACCGCCGACCAGCTGGCGGCGGTGGAGGCGATCCACCGCTGCCTCACCGGCCACCGCCACCGTCCCCTGGTGCTGATCTCGGACCGGGGCCGGGGCAAGTCCTCCGCCCTGGGGATCGCCGCCGCGGGCCTGCTGCGGGAGGGCCATGACAGGCTGCTGGTGACCGCCCCCCGGCTCGCCGCCACCGCCGCCCTGTTCCATTGGGCGGCCCAGGGCCTGGCAGAGGCCAAGGTCGGGAGGGGGACGATCCACTGGCGGGGCAGGGAAATCCGCTTCGTCGCACCGGACGCCCTGCTGCACCACGCCCAGGCGGCGGAACCGTTGCTGGTGGACGAGGCCGCCGCCATCCCCACCCCGCTGCTGGAGTCCCTGCTGCGACGCCACCCCCGCTGCGTCTTCGCCACCACCCAGCACGGCTACGAGGGCACCGGCCGGGGCTTCACCCTGCGCTTTCGCCAGGTGCTCGAGCGGCTGACCCCCCAGTGGCGGGAGCTGCGCCTCGATGAGCCGATCCGCTGGGCCCCCGGCGACCCGCTGGAGCAGTGGCTGTTCCGGGCCCTGGCCCTGGACGCCACACCGGTGCAGGAGGAGCTGGTGCAGGGCGCCCGGGCCGATGAGTGCCTGTTCCAGACCCTCGACCGGGAGCGGCTGGTGGACCGGGAACAGGACCTCAACGACCTGTTCGGCCTGTTGGTACTGGCCCACTACCGGACCACCCCCTTCGATCTGCGCCACCTGCTGGATGGCCCCAATCTCTCGATCGGCGTGCTGCGTCATCGGGGGCGCATCGTCGCCACCGCCCTGCTGGCCCAAGAGGGGGGCTTCGACAGGGCCAACGCCCGGGCCATCTGGTCCGGGCGGCGACGCCCCCAGGGTCACCTGCTGGCTCAATCCCTGGCGGCCCACCTGGGTCTGGAGTCGGCGGCCCGGCAGCGCGGGGCGCGCATCATGCGCATCGCGGTCCACCCGGCCCTGCAGAGGCTTGGGCTGGGCAGCCGGCTGCTGCAGGCGCTGCACGAACAGGCCCGAAGAGAGGGCCTGGACTACCTGGGGACCAGCTTCGGCGCCACCCCGGGGCTGCTCGATTTCTGGCGCGCCAACGGCTTCCAGCCAGTGCGCATCGGCCTGCGGCGCGGCGCCAGCAGCGCCAGCCGCTCGGTGATCCTGCTCCGCCCCCTGAACCCGCGGGGCACGGAGCTGATGGAGGCGGCGCGTTCACGCTTCTCCCGCCAGCTCCCCCAGCTGCTGGGAGAACCCCTGGCGGACCTGGAGGGCCCGATTGCGACCCGCCTGCTGACCGGCATAGAGGCCCCGGCCCGGTTCGATCCCATGGACTGGCGCGACCTGCTCGGCTTCGCCTTCGCCCGGCGTGGCTACGAGAACAGCTTGGGCCCCATCCAGGCCCTCTCCCTGCAAGCCCTCTCGGAGGGTCTGCCCGTGGAGCCCCGGAAGGCCGGCATGCTGGTGATGAAGGTCCTGCAACACCGGGACTGGGGCGACTGCGCCCGATCTTTCGGTCTGCCGGGACGGGCCGGGGTCGAGGGAGAACTACGCACCACCCTGCGCGGCCTGTTTCTCCACTATGCCGACGAGTCGCTACAACGCCAGGCCCTCAGTCTGGGACAGGGATCACCCTGACCGGCCTGCCCCGCTGGCGCTGCCTGGGCCAGACCGCGTAGCGTCCCGCCTCCAGGGGGGTTATCCGCCGCCGGTTGATCAGCGCTACCGCCGCCTCTGAGAGGCTCAGCAGGGGCAGCCGCCGACGGCTGCCATCCACCACCAGGGTCTTCTGGTGGCACAGCCCCGCGGCGATCCAGGGTGGGGTCTTGCGAGTGACCAGGCTGAACTGACTGTAGTCCCACAGCAGCAGTTGCCCCAGGAGGGCGTCTCGCGCCAGCCAGGGTTGCAGGAAGTCGCAGACCCGCTCGTACAGGGTGTCGGGTTGCAGCTTGTCCCAGACGATCCCCTCCCCCTGTGTCGCGAGCAGGTCGTCCCAGCAGGCGCTGACCCGGTCCTGGTAACAGGCCGGCACCAGACGGCTCAGGGTGGCGACCAGATATCCGCTGTTCCACAACCTCTCCAGCAGGACCGCGTAACGCTTGAAGCGGGCAATCTGCTGGAACCCCAGCAGCGGGTGGGAGAGGACCTCGTAGGGTGGGCGGGGGTCCCAGCGGTATCCCAGTTGTTGGGCCTGGGCCCGCAGAGGGGTACCCGGCAACAGCTTGAGGGTGCCCAGCTGCAGGTGCCCGGGGTGCAGGCGGAACACCCGGTCGAGAGAGTCGCGGCAGTGCGCCTCGTCCTCCCCGGGGAGACCGACGATCAGGTCCAGGTGGACCGGGTGGCGGGCCATGGCCACCAGCTCACGGATATTCGCCAGCGCCTTCGGGATATCCATGCGCCGGTTGATGGCGTCGAGCACCGGCTGATTCAGGCTCTGCAGGTCGATCTCGAACTGGAACTTGCCGGGCGGGGCCTGGCGAAAGACCGCCATGGCCTCCGGGGAGATGCGGTCCGGGTTGAGCTCCAGATGAAACCGCAGACCCACCGGGGTGGCGGCGAACCGCTCCAACAGCCGCACGGTGCGCTCGCGCCCCAGGTGGAAGCTGCGGTCGAGCAGCTTGACGACCTTGTCCTGCAACCCCTCCAGGACCCGCAGGTCCGCCTCGATGCGTTCCAGGGGAAAGGCCCGCAGCTGCTCATCGGCGCTGCCGCAGAAGCTACAGCGGTAGGGACAACCCCGGGAGGTCTCCCAGTAGACCAGGGGCTTGTCGAGATCCATCAGGCCCAGGGCGATGGGGGCGGGCAGCGCCTCCGCCGGCAACAGGGTCTGGGGGTTACGCACTGGCCTTGACGGCCCGCGCCAGATCAGGCCCGAGATCCGGCCCGGTTTCCCCTGGCGCAGGAGCAGCAGGCGCAGCAGGTCGCGCCAGGCGGCCTCGCCTTCCCCATCGACGACATAATCGAGCTCGGGGTGGTCCCCCAGGAGTTCCTCACCGCGGGGCCCCGCCTCGGGCCCGCCCAGGACGATCCGGCACTCCGGCAGCAGCCGCCGCAACCGGGCCGCCAGACCCAGGGTGGCATCGATGTTCCACAGGTAGGTGGAGAAGCCGACCACCCTCGGCTCCAGCGCCAGCAGTTGCTCCAGCAGGCGCTGGTGACTGATATTGACCAGGGTCTCGAAGCAGTGGATCGATGGGTAGAAAGGTTGGTCCCGGCAGTGGGCGGCCAGGGACTTGAGCGCCAGGGAGGAGTGGCTGTAACCGGCATGCAGGGCCACCAGGGCGATCTTCGACCCGGGCTGGCCGGTGGTGGCCTGGATCAGATCAGCAGCTCCCACCGGCTCGCAATCTGTGGCGGCAGGGGCTAAGATTCCGGGGTTTTGTGCCGACAAGGTACGCACTCGATCCATTCAACAAAAAAAGGGAGTCCTTATGTTCGATCTGGGGAAGACGCGCATCGGCGTCATCGGTCTTGGTTATGTCGGTCTGCCGCTGGCGGTGGAGTTCGCCAAACGATACCCAACCATCGGCCTGGACATCAACCCGGCGCGCATCGCGGAGTTGCGGGCGGGGCGGGACAGCTCCCTCGAGGTGACCTCCGAGGAGTTGCAGGCGGTCCCCAGCCTCGGCTATACCAGCGAGCTGGAGGATATCCGCGACTGCAATGTCTATATCGTCACCGTACCCACCCCGATCAACCAGCACAAGCAGCCGGATCTCAGCCCCTTGGTGGGCGCCAGCCACCTGCTCGGCCAGGTCATGCGGGCGGGGGATATCGCGGTCTTCGAGTCCACCGTCTACCCCGGCTGCACCGAGGAGGAGTGCGTGCCCATCATCGAGGCCGACTCGGGCCTGGCCTGCAACCGGGACTTCTTCGTCGGCTACAGCCCGGAGCGCATCAACCCGGGGGACAAGGAGCACCGGCTGGTGACCATCAAGAAGGTCACCTCCGGCTCCACCCCAGAGGCGGCCGACTTCGTCGACGCCCTCTACGGCAGCATCATCAGCGCCGGCACCCACAAGGCCAGCAGCATCCGCGTGGCAGAGGCGGCCAAGGTCATCGAGAACACACAGGGGGACGTCAACATCGCCCTGATCAACGAGCTGGCGCTGATCTTCAACCGCCTCGGCATCGACACCCTAGAGGTCCTGGAGGCGGCCGGCAGCAAATGGAACTTCCTGCCCTTTCGCCCCGGCTTGGTGGGGGGCCACTGCATCGGCGTGGACCCCTATTACCTGACCCACAAGGCCCAGGCCATCGGCTATCAGCCCGAGATCATCCTCGCCGGGCGCCGCCTCAACGACGGCATGGGGGCCTATGTGGTGCACACCACCGTCAAGCTGATGATGCAGCGGGGCATCGCCACCCCCAACCCCCGGGTGCTGGTGCTGGGACTGACCTTCAAGGAGAACTGCCCGGACCTGCGCAATACCCGGGTGGTGGATATCGTACGGGAATTCCAGGATTACGGTGCGACGGTGGATGTCCACGACCCCTGGGTCGATGCGGACGAGGCGGAACGGGAATACGCCATCCGCCCCATCGAGGAGCCGCAGCCCGGCCGGTATACGGCAGTCATCCTTGCGGTGGCCCACCGGCAGTTCGCCGAGATGGGCAGCCAGCGGATCCGTGACCTGTGCGGCCCAGGCGGGGTACTGTTCGACGTCAAACACCTGCTGCCGGTGGCGGACGTGGACGCGCGGCTTTGAGGAGACCCACCATGAATAGATACCAACAACTGCAAGAGACCCTGCCCCGCGAACCTGCCCGCTGGCTGGTCACCGGGGTGGCCGGCTTCATCGGCTCCAACCTCCTGGAGACCCTGCTGGGGCTCGGCCAGCAGGTGGTGGGGCTGGACAACTTCGCCACCGGCCATCGCTACAACCTGGCCAAGGTCGAGCGGGCCGTCGGCCCGGAACAGTGGCGGAATTTCCGTTTCATCGAAGGCGACATCCGCTCCCTGGACGACTGCCGGGGGGCCTGCGAGGGAGCCGACTATGTGCTCCACCAGGCCGCCCTGGGCTCGGTGCCCCGCTCCCTGGAGGACCCGATCAACACCAACGAGAACAACATCAGCGGCTTTCTCAACATGCTGGTGGCGGCGCGGGACGCACGGGTCAGACGCTTCGTCTACGCCGCCTCCAGCTCCACCTACGGCGACCATGCCGAGCTGCCGAAGATCGAAGAGCGGATCGGCAACCCCCTGTCGCCCTACGCGGTGACCAAGCTGGTGAACGAACTCTATGCCAGCGTGTTCGCCCGCTGCTACGGCTTCAAGTCCATCGGCCTGCGCTACTTCAACATCTTCGGCCGCCGCCAGGACCCCAACGGGGCCTATGCCGCGGTGATCCCCAAGTGGGTGGCGTCGATGATCCACGACCAAGAGGTCTACATCAACGGCGACGGCGAGACCAGCCGGGACTTCTGCTATATCGACAACGCGGTGCAGGCCAACCTGCTGGCGGCCACCAGCGACCACCCGGAGGCGGCGGACCAAGTCTACAACGTGGCGGTGGGTGAGCGCACCAGCCTCAACCAGCTCTATGAGGCGATCCGCGGGCTGCTGCAAGAGCGCTTTCCCCATCTGCAGGATGCCTCTCCCAGCTACCGTGACTTCCGCCCCGGCGACGTGCGCCACTCCCTGGCGGACATCTCCAAGGCAAGGGAGCGCCTGGGCTATGAACCGAGCCACCGCATCGATGCCGGTCTGGCCGAGGCGATGGAGTGGTACGTGGCCGATCTGAGCCAAAACAACCCGAACAAAACCTGAAGGACAACCATCATGCGCGTACTCATCACCGGTGGTGCCGGTTTCATCGGCTCGGCCCTGGCCCTGCGACTGCTGGAACGGGGCGACCAGGTCATCAGTATCGACTGCCTCAACGACTACTATGACGTGGAGCTGAAGAAGGCCCGCCTGGCCCGCACCCAGGGCCACCCCGACTTCACCGACCTGCGACTGGCGCTGGAGGACCGTCAGGGGATTGCCGAGGCCTTCAGCCAGTACCGGCCCCACCGGGTAGTCAATCTGGCGGCCCAGGCCGGGGTGCGCTATTCACTGGAGAACCCCCTGGCCTATGTGGACTCCAACCTGCTGGGCTTCGCCAACATCCTCGAGGGCTGCCGCCACAACGAGGTGCAGCACCTGGTCTACGCCTCCAGCAGTTCGGTCTATGGCGCCAATACCTCCATGCCCTTCTCGGTGCATGACAACGTGGACCACCCGGTGAGCCTCTACGCCGCCACCAAGAAGGCCAACGAGCTGATGGCCCATACCTACAGCCACCTCTACCGCCTGCCCACCACCGGACTGCGCTTCTTCACCGTCTATGGACCCTGGAGCCGCCCGGACATGGCGATGCTCAAGTTTGCCCACAAGATCATGCGCGACGAGCCCATCGACGTCTTCAACTACGGCAAGCACCGCCGCGACTTCACCTATATCGACGATATCGTGGAGGGGGTGATCCGGGTCCTCGACCGGGTGCCCGAACCCAACCCGGACTGGAACAGCGACCACCCCGACTCCGCCAGCAGCACCGCCCCCTACCGCCTCTACAACATCGGCAACAACCAGCCGGTGGAGCTGATGCGCTATATCGAGGTATTGGAGGAGAACCTGGGCCGCAAGGCCCGACTCAATATGCTGCCGTTGCAGGATGGGGACGTGGTGGCGACCTATGCCGACGTGGCCGACCTGATCGCCGATACCGGCTACCGCCCGGATACCCGGCTGGAGGACGGGGTGGCCGAGTTTGCCCGCTGGTTTCGCGAGTACTACGGATATTGAACGGGGGGCAAAAAAGAAGCGAGGGATGCACCCCAGGAGGCAGGGTGGGATGACATCCCTCGCTCTAGACTAGCGCTTTTCACGGAAACGACCAACCGTGTGCGTTAGGGAGAAGTCTATCGACAGACCCCGGCAGGGGCATTGACGCAGATCAATAAACCCTAAAATACACTCAGTTATTCGCCATGCCTCCGAACAGGGAGAGCAGGCGCGGGATCAGGCGCCGGAACTCCAGGCACATCAGCGAAAACTCCACATCGAACCGGGCCACCTCGTCTTCCGTCTGGACATCCGTCGCCTGCTCCTGGATCAGGTCGAGGAACTTGACGCGTTTCAGCGCCAGGTCGGCCTCCAGGCTGCAGGCGATACGCTCGTCCCATGCCACCATCAGCTTCACCGCCTGCATGCCCGCCGCCAGGTGGCCGCGGATCTCTTCCCCCGCCAGATCGAGACCCTTGCAGCGGATCACCCCGCCATCCTCCGCCGGGTCACGCAGTTCACAGCTGTCCAGCAGCTCGAAATCGGGGTATCGCTCCGGCTGCTCCAGCCACCCGGTGAACACCGCCGCCGGCGCCTGGTTGACCTCGAAGGACCGGACCGGCAGGCTCCCCAGGGTCTCGCGCAGCAGGCCGATGAGAATCTCCGCCTTGTTGGCGCTGACCGCATCCACCAGGATCCAGCCCTGCTGCCGGTCGATCATGGCATAGGTCTTGAGCGAGCGGGCGAAGGCCCTGGGCAGCAGTTGCTGGATGATCTCGTCACGCAGTTCGTTGCGCTCGCGCCGGCCGGGCCTGCGCCCTTCCCCTTCTTCCAGGGCCTGCAGCTTCTCCTCCAGGGCCTCGGAGATCACCGCCGGGGGCAGCAGCCGGTCCTCCTGGCGGACGCAGACCATGAGGCAGTCCGACAACTCATGGGCCAGGGCCTCGCGCCCGCGCCCCAGGGGGGCACTCCAGCCCAGGGAGCTGGGTTCATGGCTGCCGCAGGGGCGGAAGGCCCGCTGCTGCAACAGCGGGTCCAGTTCCTCGGCGGACAGGGAAAAAGGCTGCGACAGACGGTAGAGACGGAGATTCTTGAACCACATCGGAAAGACCACTCGGCAGAAAAGGAGGCGGGATTATGGCGAATGCCGGGGTCCGATACCAGACTTGATCTTTCTCCCGCCTGGCACCATGGTAAGGGTGAGCTAAGGGTCATGGTGAGAGGTCGTCCAAAATGATGAAACCTTCCCGCCATGACCGCTCCCTCACCCTAGCCCTCTCCCAGAGGGAGAGGGGTTCAAGGAGACGCTTCGCGTTATTCCACACTAAAGCAGCAGGAGACCCGTCCATGCCCCAGGCAATGGCAGAACGATTGAGCGAACCGGCCCGCCAGACCCTGCTCAGGGTCGCCCGCGACTCTATCCAGAATGGCTTGCGAGAGGGGCGTCCGTTGCGGGTCCGGGCCCAGGACTTCAACGACGAGCTGCAGGCCGTCCGCGCCAGCTTCGTCACCCTCGATCGTCTTGGGCAGCTGCGTGGCTGTATCGGCCACCTGGAGGCCTATCTGCCGCTGGTAGAGGATGTAGCGGAGAATGCCTTTGCCGCCGCCTTTCGCGACCCGCGCTTCCCCCCCCTGGCGGCCAGTGAATTGGCCGACCTGGAGATCCACATCTCGGTCCTCACCCCGGCCGAGCCCATGAGCTTCGATTCGGAGGCCGACTTGCTGCGCCAGCTGCGTCCCGGCGTCGACGGGCTGATCCTGCAGGATGGTCTCGCCAGGGGCACCTTCCTGCCCTCGGTCTGGGAATCCCTGCCGGAGGCAGAGGATTTCTGGCGCCACCTCAAGCTCAAGGCCGGCCTGCCCGAGAACCACTGGTCGGACAGCCTCAAGGTCTATCGCTACCAGACCGAGTCATTCTCCTGAGAAGGCAGCCCGGCTACCGACAGCGGCCCAGCGAGCCCTCGCCACAGGTGCGTCCGTCGACCCAGATCGCCCGCGCCAGGCGGGCAGCCCCCAGATCGGCGCCTCCCAGACTGGCTCCCCGCAGATCGGCGAAACGCAGGTCGGCCCGGCGCAGATCGGCGGAGACCAGGCTGGCCCGGCGCAGGTCCGCCCCCAGCAGGCGCGACCCCACCAGCAGGCTGTAGCTGAGATCGGCCTGACGCAGGTCGGCGTAGCGCAGATCGGCGGCTGAGAGATCCACGCCCATGAAACGGCCCTGGCGCAGCAGCGCGCTGTTGAGGTTGGCCCCGACCAGGCTGGCGGAACCCACGTCCACCCCCGGCAACCGACACTGCCGCCAGTTCACCCCCGGGGCGGGCCTGGCCTGGCAATCGGGCCCATCCAGGCCGTCCGGCCGTCCCACCCAGAGGGCCAGCCCCAGGATGGACGACAGACCCAGCAGCAGCACCAGCGCCGACCGCCAGGGGAAGCCCCGCCCCTCGCCCACCCGCTGCAGCTGCGCCATGAGACGACGGCTGTGGAGCCGCTGCTGGGCCGCCCGGTCACCCTGGAGGGCGCGCAGCTCGAGGGGCATCACCTCGGCCACCGCCTCCAGAGGTTGCCAGCGCTCACCATCCGGGCTGATCTCGTCGTCCAGGTCGAGACTGGACTGCAGCAGCAAGTGGCGCACCCGGGCGCTGCCCAGGGGGCCCAGGACAACACCCTCGTGGCGCACGTACCAGAGGCCCTCACGGCTTGTCGGTTGCTCTGCCATACCCAGCTAACGGCCGCCGGGCCGTGGAATTGAGCAACCACCGGGCTATACTTCCGACCACCATGCAGATCTCCGGCACCAGGCTATTGCTTCCGCTCCCCCCCGTGGCTTCCCGGCCACCGCCGCTCCAGCGGTTGCGGGTGGGACAGGTCCTGCAGGCCACCAGCCTGAGCGGAAATATCGACGGCAAGGTCGAGCTGCGCATCGGGGTCACCCGGCTGATCGCCCAGACCCAACTGGCCCTGGAACCTGGACAGCCCCTCAGCCTGCGGGTGGAGAAGGCCGGACCCCTGCCTGAACTCCGGCTGCTGATCCCGCCCGACCTGGCGCAGCTGCGGGCCAGCGCCCTCAAACAGGTGCTGCCCCGCCAGCAACCCCTGGGCCCCCTGCTGCAGCGACTCTCCTCCCTGGCGGGAGGCGGTGACCCCGCCCTGCCCGGCCAGGTCAGGCAGGCGGCGGCGGGTGTCCTGGCGGGTCTGGCGAAGGTCGACTCCCGCGCATTCACCGCTGAGTTAGGCGCGGCACTGCTCGACAGCGGGCTGTTCAGTGAGTCCAGGCTGCTGCATGGCGTTGCCAGGCCGACCGATCTGAAGCTCAACCTGTTGCGGCTGCTGGGCCTGGTCAAGACCCTGAGCGGTGATCCGGCCCTACTGCACCGGACCCCGGCCAAGACCGCCACCCCGCCGGCCGCGGAGGTCCCCGGCGAGCAGGCCAGACAGGCCCTGGACAAGCTGGGCAGACTGCTCGACGGCGCCCTGGCACGCATCCAGACCCACCAGCTCGCCTCCCTGCCCGGGGATGACTCGGGCCACCAGGCCTGGCAGTTCGAACTGCCGATCATGGGACGTGGCCAGATCGATCTATTGCGGATCCTGGTGCGCCGGGAGGCGGGGCCGGGCTCGAAGGCTATCGCCCCCAGGCCGGTCTGGAGCCTGACCCTGCAGCTGGAACCCCCCGGGCTGGGTCCCCTGCGGGCGCACCTGCGTCTCCAGGGAGAGACCCTCTCCACCCGTCTCTGGGCAGAGGTACCGGCCACCGCCGGCCTGCTGCAGGCCCATCTGCCCGAGCTACGCGAGACCCTGGAGAGCAGCGGTCTGAAGGTCGACAGGCTCGAGGCCCATCGGGCCAGGCTGCCGGCCGACAAGCCGCTGCCCAGTGACATCTCCCTGCTGCACGAGAAGGCATGAACGGCCAGGACGAGCCACCTCCCGAACGGGCCATCGCCCTGCGCTACGATGGAGAGAACGCCCCCAGGATTACTGCCAAGGGGGATGGTGAGCTGGCCGAGCGGATCCTGGCCCTGGCCGAAGAGCAGGCCGTCCCCCTGCACCAGGACCCGCAACTGGCCGCCCTGCTGAGCCAGATCCCCCTGGGTGACGAGATCCCCGAGGCCCTCTACCGGGCGGTGGCCGAGGTGATCGCCTTTGCCTATCTATTGTCGGGAAAGCGCCCCCCCGGTTTCGACGCGACTGAAGGGGGGGATTGAACACCCCCCCTCCCCAGGGCACCACTCGGTTGCAGGAGCCCCGCCCGCAGGACCTCACCGGGCGCCTCTACTCCTCGGTGCGCTGGCCCCGGTCGTCGCTCTCCTTCTGCTCCTTGCGCTCGCTCTCCTGCCGCTCCCGCTGGCGGTAGCGGTCTGCCACCTTATCCAGGGCCTGGCTGCGAGTATGGGTCTGGCGCCAACTCTGCTTGCTGGTGGAGTGGGCCAGCAACCGCTCTTCGACCGCAGCTCGCTGCTGCTCGATCGCCCCGTCCAGCTTGGCCAGAAAGGCCCGGTATTCCTGCAACTGGGAGGCGCTCATGCCCTGTCGCGCCGCCCGCTGATAACGCTCCAGGTACTCCTGCTGATACTGCTTGAGCTGGTGCAGCTTCTGCTCCTCCTGCTGCAGGGTCTGGTGTGCCCGTCCCATCTGGCGGGCGGCCTTCTGCTCCCGGTCCAGGGCGATGCGCTGCACGGGTTTCAGGCGTTTGGATGGCGACATGGTCGGTTCCTGTCAGGTTTATCTATCGTCGTTGCCGAGCAGGGCCGGCAGGCCGGTATCCGCTTCGGCCGGAAACAGCTCCTGCAGCTCCCGCAGGCTCTCTTCGATGGTCACCGGTGTACGCATCTCCTGGCGCAGAAAGCGGTTGAGCGCCGGCATGGCGGCAATTGCCATGTCGATCTGTTCATCGCTGCCCGATTCGTAAGCGCCGACGCTGATCAGGTCGCGGTTCTGCTGGTAGAGGGAGTAGAGGTGCTTGAAGGAACGGGCCGCGGCCTGGTGGTCGTCGCTGGTGATATCGTTCATGGCCCGACTGATGGAGGCCTCGATGTCGATCGCCGGGTAGTGCCCCGCATCCGCCAGCCGGCGGGAGAGGACGATGTGGCCGTCGAGGATCGCGCGTGCCGCATCGGCGATAGGGTCGTTCTGGTCGTCACCTTCGGCCAGCACGGTATAGAAGGCAGTGATGGAGCCCCCCTCCCGGTCGCCGTTACCGGCCCGCTCCACCAGCTGGGGCAACTTGGCGAAGACCGACGGAGGATAACCCTTGGTGGCGGGGGGTTCGTGGATCGCCAGGGCGATCTCCCGCTGGGCCTGGGCGAAGCGGGTCAGGGAGTCCATCAGCAGCAGCACCTGTTTACCACGATCGCGGAAGTGTTCGGCGATGCTGGTGGCCAGCATGGCACCGTGCATGCGCCGCAGGGGCGGATTGTCCGCCGGCACCGCCACCACCACGGCCCGCTTCAGCCCCTCTTCGCCGAGGATGTTCTCGACGAACTCCTTGACCTCCCGGCCACGCTCACCGATCAGCCCCACCACCGTGACATCCGCATTGGTGTAGCGGGTCATCATGCCGAGCAGCACGCTCTTGCCCACGCCGGAACCGGCAAACAGGCCCAGGCGCTGGCCCCCTCCGACACTCAGCAGGGCGTTGATGGCGCGCACCCCCACGTCCAGAGGCTCGCGGATCGGCGTGCGCGCCAGGGGGTTGAAGGTCTGGCCGGTGAGGGGGCGGACCTCGTCGGTGTGGATCGCCCCCAGGCCATCCAGGGGCTGGCCGGCGCCATCGATGACCCGCCCCAGCAGCTGGTCCCCCACCACCGCCTCGCAGACCCGGCCGGTGGGGATCACCCGCGCCCCCTGCTCCAGGCCATGGATGTCTCCGGTGGGCATCAGGTAGAGCGACTCCTCGCCGAAACCCACCACCTCCGCCTCGATCTGGGTGCCATTGCCGCTGACCACGTCACAGCGGCCGCCGATGGCGGCACGACAGCCGATCGCCTCCAGGGTCAGACCGACCATACGGGTCAGTCGCCCCTCCACCACCAAGCCCCGGTCGTCCCCCAGGCGTTGCTCATATTGGCGCAGCCGCCCGGCCCAGCGGGCCTGGCGGCGGGCGCGCAGGGCCGGGCCTCTCATGTGCTCCGCTCCCGAGCCTCGTCCAGGGCCCGCGCCCCCGCCAGCAGCGGGGCGATCAGGCTGGCCAGCCGGCTCTCCAGGGTGGCGTCGATCTGCGAGCTGTCGGTCACCACCCGGCAGCCGCCACGATTGATCACTGGATCCTCCACCAGTTCCCACCCCAGCTCGGTATCTCCCAGGGCGTAGACCTCACGCACCAGCAGGGCGTCCTCCGGATGGAGCATGAGTCGCACATGGCGCGAGGCCACCGGCAGGATGGAGAGGGCCTCGCGAACCACCCCGACGATCAGATTGGGGTCGCTCTTGACCTCCCGGCGCACCAGCTGGCGCACGATCACTATGACCAGGTTGAGCAACTCCTTCTCCACCTGGTCATCCAGATCCCGCAGAGGTTCGTCGAAGGTCTCCAGCAGCTCCTGCATGCGCCGGGCGTAGTCCTGCATCTCTCTCCGGGCCTGTTGCACGCCCTCCTCATGGCCCGTCTCCTGGCCCTCGTGCCGACCCTTCTCGAACCCTTCCTTGTAGGCCTCCTGCTGAATCGCCTCCAGCTGCGCCGCCGTGGGCGGGGCGCTGGTAGGGGACGGTTCGCTGTCCGCCCGTGGGCGCCTGCGCTCCGACATGTCCGGTGGCAGCCACTGCCTGACCTCGACCCCCGCCTGGCGGGCGATCCTGCCGAACGGCTTCTCTCTATCCGCCATGGGCCCGCCCCCCAGGAGCGGCAGTGACATCAGACGAACTCATCGCCACTGCCCCCCAGCATGATCTCACCAGCATCCGCGAGACGCCGAGCCACCTGCAGGATCTCCTTCTGCGCCCCCTCCACGTCACTCAGTTTGGCTGGCGCGGCCGCCTCCAGATCGTCCTTGAGCATCTCCGCGGCGCGCTTCGACATATTCTTGAAGATCTTCTCCTTGAGCCCCTCCTCCGCACCGCGCAGGGCCAGCAGCAGCTGTTCCGAGGCCACCTCGCGCAGCAGGGTCTGGATCCCACGGTCGTCCACGTCGATCAGGTTGTCGAAGACGAACATGTTGTCCTGGAGTTCCTGACCCAGGTCGGCATCGGCCTCCAGGATCTCCTCCATGACCTTGCTCTCCACCGTTCCGTCGAGCAGGTTGAGGATCTCGGCGGCGGTCTTCACCCCCCCCAGGCTGGAGGACTTGACGTTGTTGGCGCCCGAGAACTGCCGCTCGAGGATGGTATCGAGCTCCTGCAGCGCGGCGGGCTGGATACCGTCCAGGGTGGCGATGCGCATGACCACGTCGGTGCGCACCCGCTCGGCGAACTGGCTGAGCACCTGGGCCGCCTGGTCGGCCTCCAGGAAGGAGAGCACGATGGCGATGATCTGCGGATGTTCGAGGCGGATCAGCTCGGCGATGGAGCGTGGGTCCATCCACTTGAGCTGCTCCAACCCCTTGCTGTTGCGCCCCAGCAGGATGCGGTCGATGACTCCGCCCGCCTTGTCCTCGCCCAGGGCATTGGTGAGCATGTTGCGGATATATTCGTCCGAGCCCAGGCCGAGGGCGGTCTGTTTCTCCAGGGTGGAGACGAAGTGGCGCATCACCGCCTCCATCTGGTCGGTGGTGACATCGGTCAGGCTGGCCATGGCCATGCCCACGTCCTGCACCTCCTTAGGTCCCATGTGCTTGAGCAGCTCGGCGGCGTCCTTCTCGCCCAGGGCCAACAGCAGGATGGCGGCGCGCTGCACCCCACCGATCTTGGCGACGACCGCGGTCTGCTCCTCGCTGACCTCGATCTGTTTGGCGGTCTCTCTACTGGCCATCTTCGGCGATCCACTTCTTCACCACCTGGGCCACCCGCTTGGGATCATCCTCGATCATGGCGCGCGCCGCATCGATGGTCTTTTCATAGCTCATGGGTCCGGGCAGCTGCATGGCCTCGTCCAGGTCCAGACCGAGGCGCTGCGCCTCTTGCGCATCCAGCTCACCTGCCACTCCCTGACCCCCTGCGGCGGCCACGGCCGTGCCGACCCTCGCCACGCCTTCGCCCCCTTCCAGCGCCTCCGATTCCAGGCTCGCTGACCGGGTCAGGCGGGTCATGGTCGGCTTGAGGACCCCGAAGATCAGCAGCAACACCAGCAGGGCGCCGCCGCCCTGGCGGACCAGGTCCCAAAACCAGGTCTCTTCCCAGAACGCGGGCTCCGGCAGGGGCTCCGGCGCTTGGGGGACGTAGAAGGACTCGTTGATCACCCGCACACTGTCGCCTCGCTGGGGATTGAAGCCGACCGCCTCCTTCACCAGATTGGTGATGCGGGTGATCTCCTCGGGGGTGCGCCGGATCTGTTTGACCGCTCCGGACTCATCCACCAGGCGGCGGTCGTTCACCACCACCGCCACCGACAGCCGACGCAGCCGGTTACCGGGCTGGCGGATGTGGCTGATGGTCTTGTCCAATTCGTAGTTGCGGGTCGCCTGCTTGCTGGTATTGAGGGGCGTCGACTGGTCTGCCTGGCCGCCGCCCTTGGCCTGCTCGGGCGCCTTGCCTGCGGCAGGGGGCTGGTTGGAGAGGGCGCCGGGCACCCCCTGGACCTTACTGAGGCGACTCTGCTGTTCGTTGACCTGCTCCGAACGCAGGGCGGCGGCGTCCGGGTCGTACTGCTCCTGGGTCTGTTCGGTGGTGGTGAAGTCGACCATTGCCGTGACCTCGGCGCGCAGGTTGTCACGTCCCAGCAGGGGGGTGAGGATCTCCTCCACCCGCTGCTTGTAGTGTTCTTCCAGACCCCGGGTGTACTCGAACTGACTGCTGGTGAGCTGCATCTCCCGGGAGTCGTGTTTGCCGCTCAACAGATGCCCCTTGGTATCCACCACAGTGACCTTGGAGACAGCCAGTTCCGGAACGCTGGAGGAGACCAGATGGGTGATCGCCTCGACCTGGTCCGGCTCCAGGTTGCGTCCGGCATAGAGCCGGACCACCACCGAGGCGCTCGGCACCTTGCGCTTGCGCACGAACACCGACTGTTTGGGTGTGGCCAGGTGGACCCGCGCCGACTCTACGTTCGCCAGGGTCATGATGGTGCGCGCCAGCTCCCCCTCCAGGGCGCGCTGGTAGCGGGCATTCTCCACCAGCCGGCTGGTGCCGAAGCCGCTATCTTGCTGCAGCAGCTCGAAGCCCAGGGCGTCGCTGTGCGGCAGACCCTGGCCGGCAAGCTTCATCCGCGCCTCCTGCAGGTCTGCGCTGGGCACCATGATGGCGCCGGTGGACTGGTCGATCCGGTAGTCGATATCCACCTGTTGCAGGGCCTGGGCGATCTCCGTGGCGTCCTTCTGCGCCAGATTTCCGTACAGCAGGCTGTAGCTCGGGGTCCTTGACCAGAGCACCACCGCCACCCCGAGGGCCACGCTGGCGGCGATCCCCACCATTACCGCTACCTGGCGAAACAGGGGATTGTCCTGCAGACGCTGCTGCACCTCGAGGGCCTTGCCGCCCTCTTCTGTGGTTGTGATTGCCATTCCTATAACCCGTGTTGCCGTCTGTTATCTACTACGCCATTGCCCGCAATACTCGGACAGGCTCCTAGATGGGCATGTTCATGATGTCCTTGTAGGCCTCCACCAGCTTGTTGCGGACCTGTACCATGGCATCGAAGGAGAGACTCGATTTCTGGGATGCGATCATTACCTGGGCCAGATCCACGTTATCGTCCCCGGTCTCGAAGGCGGTCTTCAGGGCCGCCGCCTCCTGCTGGATCTGGTTGACCTGATTGATGGAGTCGCTCAGCAGCTCGCCAAAACCGGCCTGCCCCGTCTGGGGGAGTTGCGATCGGTTCTCTGCCTGGGCGGTCATGACCCGCATCTGGGCCAGCACCTGATTGATGTCCATGTTGTTCATATTCCACTCCCGAATCGGAATCTTCTCTGTATGCCAATAAGCAGAATTCGCACCCGGCCACTCAACCGGGGATGGCCACACCCGCCTCACGCATGCGTGCGATCTTGTAGCGCAGGGTGCGTTCACTGATGCCCAGCCGCCGTGCGACCTGCCGGCGGCTGCCCCGACCAGTCTCCAAGGCCTCGAGGATCATGCGTTCCTCGACCGAACGCAGGTCGTCCGGCAGGCGTCCCCCAGTGACCCGGGGTGGTTCAGTGGGTCCCACGGCATGCGCCGGGGACTCCTCGAAACAGAGGTCCGCCGGGCCTATGGGGCCCTCCTCGCGCAGGATCATGGCCCGTTGCACCATGTTGTCCAGCTCCCGCACGTTGCCGGGCCAGCTGTGGGCCAGCAGCTGCGCCTCGGCCTCCGGCGTGAATTCTGGCAGGGGGCGGCCCGGACGCAGATGGGTGCGCAGCAGGTGTCTGGCCAGGGGCAGGATATCGCGGGGGCGCTCGCGCAGCGGCGGCAGGTCCAGGGGAAAGACGTTGAGGCGGTAGAACAGGTCTTCACGAAAACGCCCGGCGCCGACCTCCTCGCGCAGATTGCGGTTGGTGGTGGCCAGCACCCGCACGTCCAGTTCGATCAGCCTGCGGCCGCCCAGGCGCTCCAGCTCCCGCTCCTGCAGCACCCGCAGCAGCTTGGCCTGCAGGGCCAGGCTCATCTCCGATATCTCGTCCAGCAGCAGGGTGCCGCCCTGGGCCTGTTCGAACTTCCCCGGCGCCGCCTGGTAGGCGCCGGTGAAGACGCCCTTCTCGTAACCGAACAGCACCGCCTCGAGCATGTTTTCCGGGATCGCGGCACAGTTGATGGCGACGTAGGGCCCATCCCGGCGTGGCGAACTGCGATGGATGTAGCGGGCAAAGACCTCCTTGCCGGTACCGCTCTCGCCGTTGAGCAGCACGGTGACGTCACTGGGGGCGACCCGCCGTGCCAGCTCCAAGACCTCGCGGCTGCGCAGATCCTCCACCAGGGGACCTTCGCAGAGCGCCTCCTGGGGGCTGCTGATGTGTGCCGCCACCTTTTCGAGCAGCCGTTGGGCCTCGAAGGGCCTCTCCAGGTAGTCCACCGCCCCCGCATGGATCGCCTGCACCGCCTTCTCGATGGTGCCGCAGGCGGTCACCAGCAACACAGGCAGTTGTGGGAGGCGCGACTTGATCCGGCGCAGCAGGCTGTAGCCGTCCATGGGCTCCGTCTGCACGTCACTCACCACCAGGCCGACCGGCTCACGGTCGAGGATCTCCAGGGCCCCAGCGGCTGACGCCACGACCCTGACCGGATAACCGGCCAGCTCCAGGGCCCTGCTCAGGCTCTCTCGCAGGGGCGGATCGTCCTCCACGATCAGCACGGTCGGTGGTGGCGTACTGGAGACCCGTCCCGGTGGCAGCGGGTCAGATCCTGGTTTGGTCGTCTTGGCTGTCAAGGCTCGGTTCCCCTGTTGTCGTGCGTGTGACCTCACGCAGAGACAGTAGCTAGGAACGTGCCAAGTTTTATTCTAATTGTATTTCAATAGGTTGGAATATCTCATCAGGACCAACGTCAAAAACCCGACGACTCCTGCTGACGCTGCAGACCATATTTGCGCAGCTTCTCCACCAGAGTGGTGCGGCGCATGTGCAGGCGTTTCGCGGCATGCGCGACGACCCCGCCGGACTCCTCCAGGGCCTGTTGGATGAGGCTCTGTTCCAGGGTGTTGAGGTGGGCCTTGAGATCGAGTCCCTCGCTGGGCAGGCGCGGGGCATGCACCACACTGTCGAGCTCGTCCCCCTGCAGGGTGACCTCCGGCAGGCGCAGGGTATCCATCAGTTCGCTGGAGGGTCGAAACTTCTCTGGCAGGTCGGGCATATCCACCACCCCGTAGGGATAGAGGATGGCCAGGCGCTCGATCAGATTGGCTAGTTCGCGCACGTTGCCCGGCCAGGAGTAGTGACTCAGGGCGGCCACCGCCGCAGGCGTCAGACGCACCGAACCCCGCTTCTCGTGCTCGATCCGGTGGATCAGGTCATTGACCAGCACCGGGATATCCTCCACTCGTTCCCGCAGGGGCGGCATATCGATGGGAAAGACGTTCAGCCGGTAGTAGAGGTCCTCACGGAACCCCCCGGTCTTGATCGCCTCCTCCAGGTTTCGGTGGGTGGCGGCGATGATGCGGACGTTACAGTGGATGGTCTTGTTGCTACCCACCCGCTCGAAACTACGCTACTGAAGTACCCGCAGCAGCTTGACCTGCATCGGCATGCTCATATCGCCGATCTCATCGAGGAACAGGGTGCCCTCCTCGGCCATCTCGAAGCGCCCCTGGCGGGCGCTGATGGCGCCGGTGAAGGAGCCCTTCTCATGGCCGAACAGTTCGCTCTCGAGCAGGTCGGCCGGGATCGCACCGCAATTGACCGGCACGAAGGGCTTGCCGCGCCGCACCGAGTGGAAATGGAGCTTGCGCGCGACCACCTCCTTGCCGGTGCCCGATTCGCCGAGGATCAGTACCGTGGCATCGGAGTCGGCCACCTGCTCGATCATCCGATTGACCTGCCGGGTCGCCCGGCTGCTGCCGGAGAGACTGCGAAACAGCTCCACCGGACGGGTCCGCCCCTCGGACTGGGTGTGCGCCTCCCGAAAGACCTGGGCCTTGTGGATCAGGGCCATGAGGTTGTCGTACTGGGTTGGCAGTCGGATCGCCCCGATCACGTTCTCGCAGCCATCCAGGCCGCTGGGGGGCCTGGCCTCGTCCGTATAGATGGGGAAGACCGGCAACTCCGGGAGACGCTGGGCGAGTTCATCGACGATGGCCCGGCGTTGCTTTGCGCCCAGGTCGGGGCCGATCAACACGGCCGAGCAGACATCGATCGTGGCCCTCTTCTGACAGTCTGCGATCGCCTTGGAATCCTCCACCACCTGCAGGGTTCCATCCACGAAATCGAGGATGTCCTTCAGATAGTCCTGACGGCCCTTATCCTTGTCGATCAAATAGATACAAAGTTTTGGAAACACCTGACGCTCACTCGATTGATACGGTGTGGACCCTTGTTTCCTGCTGCAATCCCTTGGCCCGGGGCGCTGGCAAGGGGCTGCCCCTTCCACCCTTCGGGGTTCCAGGGAACCCCGGACCACCCGGCCGCCCTTATCTGGATTAGGTAACCCGCTGATTGATATTGGAAGTTAAACAGTTATAGTGCTTGATGTCAAAATTATGTCGCTTATAGACTTCTTGACAGGAATCCATCTCAGCCCACTGTTTTTTTTAGTGGTTATCTCTGGCTGGTCATGACCCTATAGAGGAGCTATGGCATTTGTGACGGACCGCACAAGATTGCAAGTCACAAAAGTCGGGGGGATGAGTGGTCTTCCCCGGCCGGCTCCATATATACTTGTGCCACTAGTTGTTTTCGACGATTCTTCAATGCCAAAACTGACACTCTCCTTCAAGGGACGCGTGCTCGACGTGTTCCACCTGGATCAGGGCGAGACCCTGGTGGGCCGCAACGACGACTGCGCGATCACCATCGACAGCCTGGCCATTGCACCCGTCCATGCCAGCTTCCGGCTGAATGGCGAGGAGTGCCAGCTGCAGGCCCTGGATCAGGAGTTCCCGATCCTGGTCAACCACAACCAGACTGCCAGCACGCGACTCGAACACGGCGACGTCGTCCAACTGGGGAAACACACCCTCAGCTATGCCGAGGACGCCATCGAGCTGGCAGGCGACCTGAAATCAGGACCGGATGGCGACGCGGCCCCGCCGGAGCAGCCGGAAGAGGAAGCGGAGGAGACCACACCCAAGGGCATGCTGCAGATCACCAGCGTGGAGAACTTCGGCCGGATCATCCCCCTCACCCGCAACATGACCCGCAGCGGCCGGGTCGGTGGTGACTGCGCCATCATCAGCCGCCGTGATTCGGGTTACTACCTATCGTACCTCGAAGGACCCAACCCACCCCGGATCAACAGTCAGGAAATCGCCGATGGCGGCCAACTGCTGCACGACGGCGACAACATCAAGGTGGGCAAGACCGAGATGCAGTTCCACATCTGATGGACGGGCATCCCCCCGCCGACGAACGCCGCCGCTTCGCCCGGGTGCTGTTCGATGCGCCCGTCACCCTGCAGACCCGCGAGAGCCGCCTCGCCAGCCGCCTGATCGACATCTCCCTGAAGGGGGCCCTGGTGCGCTTCCCGGATCACTGGCTGGCGGTGGTGGGCGAGCCGGTGGAGCTGATCGTCTCTCTGGACGAGGCAGACACCCAGATCCATATGCGGGCCGAGCTGGCCCACACTGAGATCAGGCAGGTGGGCTTCATCTGCAAGGAGATCGACATGGAGAGCATTACCCACCTGCGCCGCCTGGTGGAACTCAACCTGGGAGATGCCAGCCTGCTGGAACGGGAACTCGAGGCACTGGGTTAACCCGTACGTCATTCAGTCCCCACGCAATAGAGTCCAATACCCGGCATCTGGAGTTTGACCCTAGATTCCTCAGTTGACCGCTCCATTCTGAAACTAAGTGATTGATACGAAATACACTGACTTCAATTGACCTTATCACCCATTGGGTGAATCACGCTACCGGGTGAATAGCAGGCCTACGGGGGCACATGGCGGCGTCGCCTACATGGACGTAGGTGAGGGGCGTGAGCTGGGAGCGGCAAGCTTTACAACTCCTTGGAATAGACAGAAAATTGCTCCTGCAT
>Ga0114931_10002752_pt1 | contig 22342 bp, 19 predicted proteins | sample 2SBtaG_FD_89579 | JGI IMG/M metagenome (GOLD analysis project Ga0114931, IMG submission 89579) | Deep subsurface microbial communities from Kolumbo volcano to uncover new lineages of life (NeLLi) - 2SBTROV14_V59a metaG | ecosystem: Environmental > Aquatic > Marine > Volcanic | place: Kolumbo... | reverse complement strand
GGATTGTATTCGCTGAAGATATTTGAGTTAATTTCATAATTCAATTCAATTTGCCGTTGTCCCCAATGATCATCAATCAATGGAAAAATAGGATGGTAAGCCCCACTGCCCAGTAGTTCTAATTTTCCATCAGTTACGGCCCTATTGATGGACGAGACCAAGTCCGGTGCTTGTGTAGCCAGGTTCTCTAACAGAGAGGCATTAAAATTGGCAACTAACTTTGCATTACTTTCAAGGAGTTTTGTAATCACAGGTCTGTAGCAATTGCCTACTACCTTGTCCACAATCCATGTCTCCTGAACAGGGTAGGGAGGTTGATATGCATGGAGGACAAGAATAATCTGAACCATACTTTTAACTTGAGAGATCTGATTTTAACTGGATGTTCGTAACACAATCCTAGCCTAATATATCGGGAAATTACTTGGTAAAGGTTTATTGAGAAAACTAACTCTGGGTTAGAGTTTAAGAATATCCCCGTGAGGAAATTGTTAATACTATGGAGAAAAGGAAGGGTTATGGTAGAAGTTCAAGTTTTGGGGATAGCTCAGGATGGAGGGATACCACATCTGGGGTGTGATTGCAAGAATTGTCAGGCTCTTTCCCATATGGTTGCATCTCTTCTTGTTCAAGACATGAATACGAGGATTCTTGTAGACGCAACACCGGATGTTACAGCCCAGATTGGTCATGAATTACCTGATGCTGTGATTCTCACACATCTTCATATTGGACATTATTTAGGTCTCCTACACTTTGGCAAGGAGATTGCAAATACGCATCTTCTTCCGGTATATACTACCGAAAATGTAGCAAAGTTCATAATCAGCAACAAACCATTCTCATACTTGGTAGAACGTCAAAATATTGAGGTGAAGACACTTGTACCGAATAAACCAGAAAATATTTTGGGGATAGAGATAGTACCCTTCCAAGTACCTCATCGCAATGAAGATGGAAACACTATAGGTATGAAGATCAGAGGAGAAAGATCACTCTGTTACATCCCAGACATTGACAATCTCACTTCAGAGGTTATTGAACGACTGACTGACTCAAATATAGTATTATTTGATGGTACATTTTACGATAAGAGTGAAATTGGAAGGCAACAGGAGGTACCACATCCAGACATCCTCAGCACGATGAAAATATACGGAGAACCGGAAAATGAATTCTATTTTACTCACCTGAATCACAGCAATCCTGCCTTTGATCGAAATTCGAAAGAATACAAGAATATAATTGACCATGGGTACAGAATTGCTAAAGAGCATCAAACAATACACCTTTGAGTATTGTTGTGTTATGACAAACTTAAAATTCCAGAGGAGTTGCAGAATCTGTGTACACACCTCTCACTCGTATCAACAATATACTTGGTAAGTTCTCACTTCTCATGATAGTCATCGCAATTATTCTTTTTCTTGTAGGGAATTATACCTCTGAAGCTTGGAACGTTATTGGATCTTGGTTTTTTATGATAGGAGTAGTGGTGATATTTCTGCTCTTCATCCTATTTGGGGTTGATGCATATCTTCAGTACAAAGCTGAGCAAAATCTTCCTGAAGAGTGAAGATGTGGTTATTCTCACACCATCATATCTTGAGTAAATTTATGTCTGTTTGCTACGTACGTTATTTTCTCTTTAGTGAATTCATTTCGAATGAAGTGATCAAGCAAAAAGGTTTATCAGCTCAAATTTCTCTACATCTACCAGACCTTTGTCAGTGAGTTTGAGTTTGGGGATAACTGGAAGAGCCATAAATGAGAGGGACATGAATGGGTCTGTGATACCGGGGCAGACCTCTTTGGAGAATTCTTTCATGTCCACCATAATTTCTGCAATTTCCTTGGGTCTGAGAGTAGACATAAGCCCTGCATATGGAAGTTGGAGCAATTTACTTTCCATTTTCCCGTCCTTCTTCCTGACAATTACCTGACCACCTTTTGCATCAAGGAGGAGGTTTAAGGCATGTTCCATACACTCAGGAGAATTACCAGTTATTAGTAATTGATGTGAGTCATGAGCAACAGTGGATGCAACTGCTGCTTTACCAACAAAACCAAATCCTCGGACTATGGACTTTGCAAAATTGGTGGTTTTTGCGTGACGATCGAGCAGAAAGTAGTAAGCCAGACCATCTTCTAGAATTACCCGTGAATTTTCAACATTTACCTCCTCAATGAAATGATCTGTGACGAGTGAGTGTTCAATGACTCCTATTACATGAACGTCGAGTTTTCCGTTTTCTACTGGGCTCTCTATGAAGAAGTCTTCTTTCTTCGGTATGAAGTTTGGACGAACCGTATCAAGAACCCATTCGGGATAACTTTTCTCCGGGAGTTGGAGGAGGAGTTGGTGTTCATGTGCCACATGCACACCTTGTGAGATGACATCCATTACCTCAAACTCTTTGAGATTGTTAACACGTACAATATTAGCTATACGTCCAGGTGCAATTGCACCCAAGTCAGGTCTCATTAGATGACGAGCAGGGTTGATAGTACAAATCTGTACTGCTGTGATTGGATCAAGGCCAACTGTGTTTACAAGTAACCTGAGTGAGTGATCAAGGTGTCCGTGGTAAAGGATATCATCTGCGTGTTTATCGTCGGTACAGATGATAACTTGATCCCACGGGTTCTTAGCGTCACCCATCTGTTCCTTGATACCACTAGCCAATTCAACAAGATTCCTAGCAAAACTACCTTCCCTGAGTTGAATACGACATCCAGCTCTCAATTTCTCAATCACCTCCTCAGTGGTATAGCTCTCATGATCTGAGCTGACCCCAGCTGTGACATAAGCTTGTAGTTCCTTTCCTCTGAGACCCGGAGCATGACCTTCCCTAATTTTCCCTGCCTGTTCTGCATAAGATAACTTTTTGACGACCTCATCATCACCGTAGATCACACCTGGAAAGTTCATCATCTCGGCAAGTGCATAAAATCTATCATCAGCAAGAAGAGGTTTGTACTCTTCTGCAGATATAATGTTGGGACCTGTTTCGAGGGTAGGTGCAGCAGGGACACAACTAGGAATTTCCACAAGAAATTCAAGAGGAAGATTCTTGACCTCTTCTACATAGAGTTCAAGTCCGGGAATACCCAAGACATTTCCAATTTCATGTGGATCAACAGCAACAGTTGTCGTACCCCTTGGGAGTGCAGCCTCGGTGAAATGTGTTGGTGTCATTAAGGTAGATTCTGTGTGAAGGTGCGCATCAATGAGACCAGGTATGAGATAAGAATCTGTGCAATCGATGATTTTAGTTTCAGAATAATTCTCGATAATATCACTGACATCTCCAACTCGCACAATCCTTTTGTCTTTTATCGCTACATCAGCAAAATATATCTCACCGGTAAGTGTATTGATAATTTGAGCACCAGTAAGGAGTAAATCAGGTGGGCTCGTTCCCATGGAAGTTGAAATATGTGATTTAAGAGACATTGGGTCTCTAGAAAAATTTGACATGAATACTTGGAGAATAGCCTTACTTAAGAAAATTTCTTTACTCAAGACTGGACTCGTAGCATTACTCTTGAGAATTTGTTGTCAATTCCCTTGAGCACCCGTTTGTCACCGGAATCAAGGAGGTCGAAGTATTCGTCAATTAACCTGAATGCCTCATCTAAATCCATATCCTCAAAAGTAGGGTGGGGAACTTGATCTGTAGTTACTGACATAAATCAATTGAGGTCATCAAGATAGATATAGCTGAGAAATACCAAGATGTTACCTAAGTCACTCTAAATTTGCGAAGAGTTTTGCTTCCTCCTCCTCCATTCGTTTGCGAGTTTTGTACTTTCGATAAGCCCTCATTACGTCACTTCTTGTGATCCACCCAACAAGTTTCAGGGAGTCTTTATTCTCGACAACAGGAAGTCTATTGACATGCTGCTCGTCCATTTTTAGGAAAGCAATGGAGAGCGGACAATCCTCGAAAGTCATCACAATTTTCTTGGTGCACACATTATCGACAATCCAGAATTTCATATCGAGATTATCCACCGCAATATTGATATCGTGTTCGGTGATAATTCCAACAATTTTGCCTTCAGATATGACAGGAAAACCAGTGTGTTCTGTTTTCTTCATCACGGCCATAACATCTTCAAGTCTATCCTTGGGAGACACAGATATTACATCTCTGCTCATGATATCAGCAACTGTGATCTCATCGAGGAGATCAGATTCATCTTCAAAATTGATACCCCTGCGTATAAGTTTGATCACATAGATATCGCTTGCAAGTAGCGATTTACTGATGATCCACGCAGTTATGACCACAAACATCAGTGGGAGAAAGAGTTTGAAATCACCAACCATCTCGCTGGTCATGATGATTGCTGTGAGAGGAGCTCGTGTAGATGCAGCAAATAGACCGGCCATTCCAAGAACTGCATAAAATTCAATTGGAAGATCCTGGATACTAATATAAAAGAGTAGGGAGCCAAATGCAGACCCCAACATTGCACCCATAAAGAGAGTGGGGGCAAAGATACCACCAGATCCACCGGAGCCGATAGAGAATGAGGTGGCTAAAAATTTCCCGAGAATAAGGAGAAGTGCAGAAGTAAATAGGACTTTTCCACTTAGAGCTTCATTGATAGGTGCGTAGGTTAAACCGTTCACAGAAGGCATCCCGAGTAGAATGAAACCAACGAGAAGACCACCAAGAGAAGGGATCAGTATTGGATTTATTTTCATATTATCAAATATATCCTCGAAAGCGTAAAATCCTTTAATCCAGAGGACGGATGCAATACCTGTAATTACACCAATGACGAGAAATATAAGGAAATGAGCTGGAATGTTTGAGGGTACTAAAGAAATATTTGTTGGAAAAGAGAAAATTGTGGCAGAGCTGAGAATAACTTCTCCAATTGAAGTTCCAACAACGGAGGAAACAATAAGAGGGAGTACTGCTCGAGCCTTTTTGTCACGAGGGATAATCTCTAATCCAAAAAGAACACCACCAAGGGGAGCATTAAAAATGGCGGATATACTACCAGAGACTCCAGCCATAACGAGTATCTTTGAATGTTCTGGAGACAGATGAGTACGTTCTGCTACAAAGGATGCAAATCCACCACCAATCTGAGCAATAGGTCCCTCAGAACCTGCAGAACCACCGGTACCAATAGTGAATGCTGAGGCTATGATCTTTATGAAAGGAACACGTAGTCTCATTTTACCATTCTCCACATTCACGGAATAGATAATTTCTGGAACTCCGTGTCCCTTTGCCTCAGGTGCCCATTTGACTACCAGAATACCTGCAAATATTCCACCCACAGCAGGAATTAGAACAATGAGAATTGGATTCCCAACTGCATTGATACTCTCTGCAAAAATAGCGATACTATCAGCAACCAATTCTGTTGTTTTCCTAAATACCCATGCACCTAACCCAGATATAATACCTACAGCAACTGCGAGAAAAATCATGAGGAGTTTATCATCTACTGTTCGATCCCACATGAGTTTTGCCTGTTTCCTCACGTATTCCATATAATTTTCTCTGAGAGAGCCCTATTAGAAGAATTTCTATTAATTTTCTTCCATTTAATCAAAAAACACCTATTCAATTAACTACAATTATATGAGAACCTAATTCGTAAATTCTTGTTTCGACATTGATTAAGACTGGATAAAGGTAATTAGTCTATTCCAAAATGGCAATAGTTTTCACACTTATGGGGAAATTTTTTGAAAAGAAAGGATCAAAAGGCTTGTTGCAAAATTCACAGAGGGTAATTTGAGCACATGGGGTCAAAAATTTTCTGTTTCTGCAAATTATCAATTTGACTGGATTTACAGTAAGCGCAGATATCAATTTGAGGTAACTGTCAACATTGCCCTTATTAATGCCTTTATGAATTGTGACAAGTGTCTGTTACTTCTGAAAGGATTGACAAGAGGTTATCAACTAGACTGGATCAGTTGATTCAGATCCTAGAGATTTCCTTTATCTTTCTCTTTACATTCTCCTTGATCGCTCTCATTGACACCACATTTAGTAGATTAAATCTCTATTCAAATATAGCAGATATATAGTTAGGTGATAGTGGCATTGGTTCTCTTGATGGAGGTAATTGGGAGGCAATTGTGAGAATCACATTTATATTCAACTTCTTTCTCTTTGGGTTCAGCCTGACCTTTGGAACTTGGATACGAAGAACCAGAGATGGTTGGGGATGGAGTAAATTTGGATATGTTTTCTCCACGGATGAATTTAGTTTTCTGTCGCTAGTCAGGAGAGGGATTCTTTTGGGGCTTATTGCAATGCTCATATTCTACATTGGAAGGATGACTGCAATGAGTCTGTCAGGAGGAGATCCTCGTTATGCATTCGTTTATGCCACTTCAGATCTCACATTCTTCACTTCTAAGCAACTCTATGCAGAATATTACTTTGGGTTCGTCGAGATGGGAATTATCTGGCCAGTATCTGCTGGATTCTTCTTCTTCGCATACAATTACACCTCACTGCGGGAGAAATTCCCACAAGGAGTAGCAAATACACTCTCTACCTTATTCTATGTCTTCTACTTACAATTCTTCTTCCTTATATCCGAACCAGATAAAATCACCCAGTACTGGAATAGATTGAGTAACCCTGAAAAGTACCCTGTTTTCTGGGTAATGAGTATTGCACTTTTAGTAATTCTATACATCAATTTCTCTGCCTTTGCGGAAACCAAAAGTATCATACTTCCATTTACAATGAATTTTGTTCTTAATGTAGGAACGACTATCTTACAGGCAGCAAATACATTGTACTTTACAAGTATAAACCAAGGGGTACTTGTCCTCCCAACATTGTTGGTCGTAGCTATACTAGGATGGTTGGTGGTAAGAAGGAAGGACTTTTCAACAATATACACTGGTTTAAGAGATCTCAAGGATCTGGGAAGATCGTATCCTCTTCGAATTCTTGGTCTATTAGTGATATTTATCACCCTCTCTTTCCTTCTTCCCCGAGTCATTAATGATCTTCTGTACTACTCTACAACTGGGAAGATCAGTCTTCCAAGATATGCGATTCCGCTACTATACTCCATGAATTTAATTCTGCTCATTTCCCTTGCTATTGTCATCCTGACCTATGAGCCCACAAAAGTCTGGGATGTTCTTCTGATATCTAAGAATCAAGGAATCCCACTTGCTTCTCACATCGAACTTTTTGAGACAGATGACGTTCTGATCTCTGGTTTCTTCACGGCTCTATCAGCAGTTGATGAGGAACTTTCGAAGGATGGAGGACTGTCTGCAATCCAGAGGGGAGAACGTGCCATTCTAATTGAGGATGGGGTTCTTACTCGACTTATAGCCTTGGTTGATCGAGACAAGGATACCCTTAGATCTCGTATCCAAAAAATGCATAGAAAATTTGAATCCGAAAATATCGATAAATTAAGTGTAGATCACATTCAAAGCGAGTTTGATGAAGCAAACGAGTTTGTTGAGAAGGTCAATGAGCAGGAAGTTACATTTGAAATTCCACAGCAGACTAAATGGATTGGAACTATATCCCTACTGGTCTCTTCATTAACTATTTTTCTTGTCGGAATGCTGTAATTATTGAAGATAACTAACGCTAAATCCAATTGCATCAACTCTTATCAATTCGACCAGAAGCTGTACGAGTGAGTCTCTTGCGTCATTCCACAATTCCTCAGGATTGGTTTGTTCAATTTCTTCATTTAAAACACTCAAATCGATGTATTCACCAGATTTCAATCTTTCAGAAACTGAGGAAAGTACGTCTATATCGAGACCAGTGATTTCCTTGAAGGAATCTTTTTCATCAAATGCAGGAAAAGTGATGACTGATCCACTAATAACACTATTAAGGTCAATCTCTGTATTGAGTGCATAAATTGTTGCATGCGCATCAAGAAGAATCGAGATATAAAGCTCGTCAGTTACAGTGGGAGGTCTTGTAAAATTCTGATCGATGATCTTAAGGATGGGGGAGACGAAGTTATACTGGAATCTTCCCGTAAATTCGATCCAGTATAGTAGAATCTTTCCCCATTGGATGAGGTGAAGAACTGATTCTGCAGACATTTCAGATTCAATGTACTCAATTTTCAAATTTACTGTTTCATAGTTAGAAGCGAGGTCAATTATTCCAGATTTCTTCAGATTCAATTCTTCGATTGTATTTTCAACAATGATCTCCATATTATGGGACTTGGAAACTAATTTGAGTGACTTGCATGCAAATAATTCCGTTCTGAATGTCTTCTTGATTGCCCGGATTTTGGGGGAAGGTAGTCCTCCTTTTTTGTTTCTGACAGCTTCTTTTATTCTTATGGGATCATTAGATCGAACTTGATAGTTAGGATCGATAAATAGCCTTACACCATGATCTGCACCAGGTACATCTTGATTTGAGTGGATATCTATATATGAGGCTAATCCTTGTATTTTCAGATCTTGCCGGTTCTGATGGACTCTTTTGTCAAGATTGACACTTCTTCTTGCTCCACAACTGTTGCAGATATAATTACATGATACAATTGCAGAGCTCATAATATAATATTCTCGTTAATTCTATAAAACCTTCCGAATATGATTTTTCTAATATAGTTCAGAAAGTGAATCGAGAACATATGACTGTATCTTTGGAGCAATGTCATCTCTTCCTTCCCAATATCGCACACGGTCTCTGAGATTCTGATCAATTTTCTTGAGAATAATTTTGAGCTTCTCCCGAAACTCCATATGCTCTCGATCCACAAGAAGAACTGCTGCTGCATTGTCATCTCTCTCAATAATAATTTTAAAATTACCTGCATCTATTGTCCGCAGAGAGGAATCGGAGACCTCTGAGAGAAGTGCCATAATTGCAGTAATTATACCAGAAAAGACTACACTCTCAATATCAGATTCTTCCCATTTGGAGTCAATGATTTTCCCGCTTGTGATCATCCGTCCATCAAGAGCTATAAGGAAGAATGTAGGGGGTGGAAGTGGAATAAAGGCATCTATTTTTGTATGGAGATAGTTTATCTGCTGCTCTTCCTGACCTTTTTTACTTTTCTGCAATTGAAGATTTTCCACTAATTTTGTAAATTTTCTAACAACAGAGAGGTTCCTCCGTCGCTTACCCTCAATTGCTAAAATCTTTGAAGCCATATTTAGAATATTTTTACTCTCAGAAACTAGGGTATATCTCTCTCTCGTCTCTATATGATCGTATGCACGGAGCATTAATCTTAGGGAGTTCCATGCGTTATATTCTGCAGTTTCGATATCACCCTCTGCTCTTTTCCTTGCAGATTGTACCATCTCCCAATAGGAAAGTACCATTTCTTCCTTAGAGGCAGATGTTCGGTAAGTGTCTGCAAGAGTCAGATCACCAGCAGAAAAAGCCAGTGAAGAGGCAGTAAGATAGTTTCTAACAGCTTCCTCTGGGAAGTAGTTATCCGCATTATACTTCCCAAAAAATGCGTATGCTTTGAGAATCCACATAGGCTCTGCAATATCTGACTCCGCTACATCTATGGCAGAGAGATAGTATTTTCGAGCAGTGGCCAGGTCACCTTTGTTTTCATAAGCGATTCCAAGCAGCGTGAAGTATATCTCTCGATCTGATTGATGAGCTTTGTCTAGATTTTTCTTTTCTATCTGATTCAGAGTACTGATGATGAGCTCATCACTCATTGGGAAGTATTTAAGATAAAGTTGAGCAATTTTCACCTGACTGGCTATCCAGAGAATAACCCGATTTTTATGCATAGCCAATGGTACAATCTTTTTGTAAAGTTCCAGAGCAAGATGGAAGACCTCTCGTTCCCTGTAGTTTTCTGCCACAGTGTATGCTCCATCGAGACCTAAGTCTATATCTATATCAATTTCACTGAGATTTTCTAGGTACGTCAACATCTCATATGCAAGATAATGAATCTGTTCGAGAACATCATTGCTAAGCTCTCCAGATCTTTGAATGAGAGAGAGAAGTCTCCCCACTTGATTCACATCCATCTCGGAAACATTAATACTTTCTAAAATTTCCAGTGCTTTGCTCAGAGTGAGTTTCTGATCTTCCATCAGCAACTTTTTGTTCTTGAGAAGATCAAGAAGTTCATTGAAGAATCTTTTTGGAGAGTAAAGTCCTCCTCGTTGCGTGACAGAACGCATAGCGAGTTTCACATCTTTCTTTATCCGCTCTTCCTTGGTCACAAGTGCATAGATGGAGCTTCTTGGAGATCCGACTGGTGTAGTTTCGTAGTAAATTATTCTCCAATTTCCAGAGATCTTCCGAACAGATCCGGGTGGTGGTCTCCGTCTAAGAACTTGTATCCCAACTTTTGAGATCAAACCTCGAAGCTTACTTTCATCGATTGGTTGCTTGTGCGCATCATGAAGTTGTCTCCATGCTATTTTAGAGGGATACCTCTCTCCTATAAGCACAATCGATTTCGAGATTAGATCCTCATACATCTAGCAACTCTCCTTATAAATTATCTAATAAAATCATTTGTATTTCCTTCAGAACGTGTTGAACATGACTTTTCCGATGTATTGTCGGTATGTTTATTGGCACAAACAGTAAGGAGAAGATATGGATTTCAAGCGAGACAAGGCATTTGCGGAAAAATTAGACGATCAAGATGATCTTTCCAAATACAGGAAGGAATTCTTTATTCCACCTCACAAAGATGGAGAGAGCATATATCTCTGTGGAAATTCACTCGGCCTTCAACCGCGAAGTGTCAGAGAAGCAATAGAGAGGGAATTGGAGTCATGGGAAGTAAATGGAGTTGAGGGACATTTCAAGGGTACTAAATGGGTTTCTTATCATGAGGAGATAGGAGAATTGATGGCACCTATTGTTGGGGGAGAATCGAATGAAGTGGTTGTGATGAATACCCTTACAGTGAATCTTCACCTTCTCATGGTATCATTTTATCGTCCCAGTCCAAAGAGGTACAAGATAGTTATCGAAGGGTCTGCCTTCCCATCAGATCAATACGCTGTGAAATCTCAGTTACAATTTCACGGATTTGATCCAAAGGATGCATTGATCGAACTTCATCCAAGGAGCAATGAAGGTTATATCAGGACGGAGGATATCCTTGCTACATTCGAGCAGAACGCAGATGAAATTGCTCTCGTCATGCTTGGAGGAGTAAATTACTATTCTGGGCAAGTATTTGAGATGGATATTATAACTAAAAAAGCGCATGAGATAGGAGCAGTTGTCGGATTCGACCTTGCACACGCTGTAGGAAATGTCCCCCTTAAGCTCCATAAGTGGGGAGTCGACTTTGCAGTATGGTGTACATACAAGTATCTCAACAGTGGTCCAGGAGCAATTGCGGGGGCATTTATTCACAGTAAACATCTTGACAAGAATCTGATTAGATTTGCAGGATGGTGGGGTCATGACAAATCTCGAAGGTTTCTGATGGAACCTGACTTTATCCCTATGAGATCTGCAGAAGGATGGCAATTAAGTAATTCACCAATATTCTCAATGACACCAATTAAAGAGTCCTTAAATATTTTCAATGAGGTAGGGATGGAACGATTAAGAGAGAAGAGCAAATTGCTGACTTCATATTTGGAATTTCTACTCAATTCTCTTGAATCGGACCGGATTTGGCTCTCACCACCATTCAGGATTCGGGGAAGCCAAATTTCAGTGCATGTCCGTGAAGATGGGAAGGAGCTCTTTGAGAGAATAACAAAGGAGGGAGTTGTATGTGACTGGAGAGAACCGGATGTCATCAGAGTGGCACCAGTTCCACTTTACAATTCATTTACTGACATCTACAATTTCTACAGGACCCTCAAGAGAAATCTCTAGTACTACTGACGAGGGAAAAGGTTTTCTTTTCCATCAGAAGAGGCTCAATATGGAAGCACCGAAAGAGAAAGTAATCCTTATCGGTGCAGGGCTTGCAGGATCTCTTATGTCACTGTACCTTGCACGAAGAGGATATGAGGTAGAGATTTATGAAAAGAGACCAGATATGCGAACCGAAAATATTGGAGGAGGAAAATCAATCAATCTTGCACTTTCACCCAGAGGGATGAGACCTCTTGAGGAGCTTGGGATCTTGGATGAAGTCCTAAAAATAGCGATTCCTATGAGAGGAAGAATGATACATCCAATATCTGGGCAACCGAAATATCAACCATATGGAAAATTCGAGCATGAGTACATTAATTCTGTCTCAAGAGCTGAGCTCAATATAAAGCTCATGGACGCTGCAGAGGCTACTGGTCAAGTGAAGATTCATTTCAATGAGCCATGTGAAGGCTTTGATCCAGAAAGTGGGGATTGTCTACTTGGGGGAGGTCGAAGCATTAGAGGACAGACTATTATTGGGGCAGATGGGGCAGGGTCTGCAGTTCGATACAAAATGCAGACATTGGGCAGGTACAATTACTCACAGAATTTCCTAAAGCATGGATATAAAGAATTGGTCATCCCACCAAGTAGCACAGGTGAGCATGTCATAGACAAAAACTCCCTTCATATCTGGCCGAGAAAGAATTTCATGCTGATAGCCCTTCCAAATCCAGATGGATCATTCACAGCAACACTTTTCCTGCAATTTGAGGGAAAGATTAGTTTTAAGAATCTGCAAATGAAAGAGGACATCCAGAGATTCTTTGAGAAATACTTTCCTGATGTAATAGACATCATGCCAACGTATTACGAAGACTTTGTTGCGAATCCCATTGGACTTCTTGGAACGATAAGAACTGAACCGTGGTACTACTCAGATATTGCAGTTCTTATCGGGGATGCAGCCCATGCAATTGTCCCATTCTATGGCCAGGGGATGAATGCAGCATTTGAGGATTGTTGGGTCTTCAATCAGTTAATCGAGAAATATAACGGTGATTGGAGCATTATATTCCCACTATTCAGTGAGATGCGAAAAAAGAATACAGATGCGATTGCAGATCTTGCCTTAGAGAACTTTATTGAGATGCGAGATAGTGTTTCTAGTGACGAGTTTCTTTTCAGAAAACAGTTAGAGTTAAAGCTGTATGAGATGTATCCCTCAGAGATCATCTCCAAATACTCCTTAGTTACCTTCAGCCATTATCCATATAGTGTAGCTAAACTCAAGGGTGAGCTTCTGATGGATGTTATTGCTCGGAAAAGTAAAGGAGTTGAGAAGTTAGAGGATTTTGACTATGAAGGCGCACGGGAAGAGTTATTAGAATTATACAAAAAAATCAGCGAATAACTCTAATAGGGGCAGGGGAATTAAGACTTAGGAATGAGTTTCAAAGTTGATATCCACAGCCACATACTTCCGGAAATAATTCCGGATTTCCACAATGAATTTGGTTATGGAGATTTCATCCACCTTGACCATCACAAACCGAATTATGCGAATATGATTAAGGGGAAGAGCTTTTTCAGAGAAATATATTGCAACTGCTGGGATCCAAAAGTGAGAGTATCTGAATCAGATGAGAAAGGAGTGGATGTTCAGGTTCTCTCGACAGTTCCAGTGATGTTCTCCTATTGGGCAAAACCAAAGGATGGAGCAAGAGTTGCTAGATACATTAATGAGGACATAGCTAAGACTGTAAATGGACAACCGAATCGTTTTGTAGGATTAGGTACCCTACCCCTTCAAGATCAAGAACTTAGCCTAGAAGAATTGGACTATTGCATAAAGGACCTAGGCTTATCAGGTATTGAGATAGGCACCCATGTCAATAATTTAAATCTGAGTGATCCAGAACTATTCCCCATATTCAAACGCGCTGAAGAATTGAATGCAGCAATCTTTGTCCATCCATGGGATATGATGGGCTTCGACAAAATGGAAAAATACTGGTTACCTTGGCTTGTAGGCATGCCAGCAGAAACCTCGCTTGCAATTTGTTCTATGATCTTTGGAGGTGTATTCGAGAAATTACCAAATCTTAGAGTTGCATTTGCGCACGGAGGAGGGAGTTTTCCAATAACAATTGGAAGGATCGAGCACGGGTTTAATGTGAGACCAGATCTCGTTGCGGTAGATAATCCAGTAAATCCAAGAGAATACATTGGCAGATTCTGGCTTGATTCAATCTTGCACGATCAAAATGCGCTCAAATTTGTTGCAGATCTAGTAGGAACTGAGAAGATTTGTCTTGGGACAGATTACCCATTTCCACTTGGTGAAGCTGAGCCAGGAGAGTTAATAGAAGCCTCAAGCTTTGATTTTAACTCGAAGGAGAGGATGCTAGGTCTAAATGCTTTAGAGTGGCTGAATCTCAGCAGATCACAATTTGACTGAATTTTCTACACACATATGTGATATCCGAGCTCCAATTTATAAGTCACAAAGAGTTACATTGTACGTGCCTGCTAAAGCAGATCTCAGAGAGTTGGAAAAACTTCAACTTGCACTTTCTCTTCTCAAAGCCCAGCATAAGGAGGCTTATTCAGCCATTCAAACAGTCATCAAGGATTACAGAAGTATTGGGTACAAGAATATCTGCAAACTTCTTCTTGAAGAGGTAACTCCTGAGGATCTCAAGAAAGATTGAGGTCAAGTATTTGAGAGATGAACGCGAATTTGTAAGCTAAATCATCAATGAGTTTTGTCAGAGGCTTTCCAAAGCCATGTCCTCCCTTCCTTTCAATTCTCAATAAAATTGGGTTATCACCTTTGTATATATATTGAAGAGTTGCAGCAAATTTTAGAGAGTGAGCAGGAACAACACGATTATCACCTTCCGCGGCAGTTATAAAAGTAGGTGGATATTCTACACCTTTTTTGATATTGTGCAATGGTGAGTATTTTATGAGGAACTTAAAGTGCTCGGGATTAGCTGAATCTCCGTACTCTTTCATCCAGAAGCGTCCAATAGTAAAGTACTGATATCTTAGCATGTCAAGAACCCCAACTTGGGGGATCGAGACACCGAATAAATCTGGACGTTGTGTCATCACAGCACCAATAAGGAGTCCACCGTTACTTCGTCCATTGATAGCGAGTCGTTTTGGATTGGTATACTTCTCTTCAATAAGGTACTCTGCAGCAGCGATGAAGTCATCAAAGACATTTTGTTTTTTCTCCAAAAGTGCTTGGTCGTGCCATCTTTTTCCGAATTCTCCACCTCCTCTGAGATTTGCCACTGCATAGATTCCTCCAAGTCTAAGCCAAGTCATAAAATGAGCTTGGTAGTTTGGAGTCTGAGAGATCTTGAATCCACCATATCCGTAGAGATATGTAGGATTATTCCCATCATGAAGAAGACCTTTTTTGTACGTTATGTACATCGGAATTTTTGTTCCATCTTTAGACTCATATTGGACTCTTTTAATTTCAAATTCATCAATATTACCTTCAGAAATTCCTCCGAGAATCGAGACTTCCCCAGATTCATGATTGAGATTAAAAGCAACCCTTGGATGGAAGTAGCTTTCAAAGAGATAAATGAAATCTTTGTCCCCAATCTCACCCCATAATTGGAGAATAGAGCCAATAGTGGGTAGCATTATGTCTCTCACAAACTTACCATCCATATCAAATAATTTGATCTGATGGTGCCCATCTACAAGATAGACAATTGCAATATATTCTCCAGTCGTGGTAGCCATTGAAATTGCATATTCACTCTCTACGATCAATTCCTGCAGTGAGTTCGATCCAAGTTCTAAGGCCATTATCTGCAGGTTAGGAGCATCTTGACTTGTCATCACAAATGCACGATCATTTTTGACACCAAGAACGGTGTATGAAAAACCATTCTGTTTCTCAATTATGGGAGTGAAATCCAAAGATCCTTCTTTTCTGTAGAAAAGGCTATTCTCAGGCATTGTAGAGTTTGAACTGTAGATGAAAAGATGCTCATTTCCATACATAACTGGAGAAGCAGAGAATGTTTTATCCTCAGGAGTAAAAATAAGTTGATCGTCATCCTGTGATGTCCCGATTCTATGGAAGTATATCTTCGCGTACTTCGCCTTGTCTTCTATAGAGACAGTAGTTTGATCAGGATATCCTTGGTAGTAGAAACCACTGGAATCTTTATTCCAAGCGACTGTGGTGAAGCGAATCCATTTTAAGGTCTCAAGCACTTCTCCCGATTCTAAGTTCTTGATATACATTTCCGGCCAATCACTCCCATGTATGGATAGGTTAACCGTAAGAATGCTTCCATCAGGAGAGAGAGACATCGCGGTGGATGCAGTTGTTCCATCATCACTGAGATTGTTGAGATCAAGAATCTGTTTAACTACACCATTCTTCTTAGAGTAGATTACTGGCTGAGGTTGGTTCCCCTCTCGCTTCTGAAAATAAAATGTATCTTTCCTCTTTGTAACTAATGAGATGAGGGTATAGTCTTGGTAATTCTCCTCGAAATTTCTTTTGAAGTATGAAATTCTCTGAGGATCGATATAGCTGTCAACTAACACATTATTTTTCCTAATAAAATCCAGAGTCCTTGGATCCTCTGGATCTTCCATATATCGGTAGGGGTCTTCAACAATAGTTCCATGATAATCTTCCTTAACATCAATACGCTCAGGATTAGGATACTTCAGATTCATTCTAAGGGTTAACCATTGCCGGACAAGAAAAGGATTATCTTGAGGGCTATTTCGATAATGGGCTGTGGCAATAAGTTATATTCTTGGGGACAGATAGTCAATTAGAATGGAGAAGTTGGCAAATTACATCGAAGGAAAACTTGTCGAGCCCATATCAGGGAATTACATAAATAATATACGCCCAGCAACTGGAGAAGTTTATTCACAAATTCCAGATTCAGAGGCAGATGATGTTGACAGGGCAGTTGAAAGTGCATTATGCGCATGGGAATCATGGAAGACAACACCTGCAAAGACCAGATCAGATATTCTACTGAAGATAGCAGATCTGATAGAAGAAAGACTTGAGGATCTTGCTATTGCAGAAAGTATTGATAATGGGAAGCCACTCAAGCTCACTCAATCTGTTGATATCCCACGTGCAGCTGCAAATTTCAGATTTTTTGCAACAGCTATACTCCATGAATCGACCGAGACATTTGTCAATGAGGACACATCATTGAACTACACAATTCGACAACCTCTTGGAGTGGTTGGATGTATTAGTCCATGGAATCTCCCCCTCTATCTCTTCACTTGGAAAATTGCACCTGCGCTCGCTGCTGGAAATAGTGTGGTTGGCAAACCTTCAGAGGTGACACCAATGACCGCATTCCTTCTCTCCAAGATTTGTATTGATGCAGGACTCCCAGCAGGAGTACTGAATATTGTCCATGGCTATGGTCATAAAGTAGGTGCAGCAATTACCTCACATCCTAAGATAAAAGCAATTAGCTTCACGGGTAGTACTAGAACAGGTGGTGAGATTGCAAGGGTAGCTGCCCCTATGTTCAAGAAGCTCTCCTTAGAGATGGGTGGCAAGAATCCATTTATCGTTTTTGCAGATGCAGATTACAATCGAGCGGTGAAGACTGCAGTGAGAGCAGCATTCAGTAATCAAGGACAAATTTGCCTTTGCGGTTCAAGGATGTATATTGAGGAGAAGATCTACGAGACATTCTTAAAGGATTTCCTTCAGGAGGTGAAGAAACTCAAAATAGGGGATCCTCTGGATCCTACAACTAGTATAGGTGCAGTAGTTTCATCAGAGCATCGGGATAAGATACTCTCATATATCGAACTTGCTAAGGAAGAGGGAGGGGAAATACTCTCTGGAGGGAAACCATATCACCTTGAGGGAGCGAATAGTGGTGGATATTTTATCGAACCCACAGTTATTACTGGTCTTGAAAATTCTTGCAGAACAAATCAGGAGGAGATATTTGGGCCAGTAGTAACAATTCAGAGCTTTAGGGATGTCGATGAGATCATAAATATGGCAAATGAGTCAAAATATGGCCTTTCGGCTTCATTGTGGACTGAAAATCTTACATTGGCACATAGCATAGCAAATCGAATCGAGACAGGGATAATTTGGATAAATACATGGATGCTCAGAGACCTCAGAACATACTTTGGGGGGGTCAAACATTCAGGGATAGGGAGGGAGGGGGGATTCGAATCCCTGAAATTCTTCACAGAACCTAAGAATATCTGTATCAATTTAGCAAAGTCTGAAATCCCAGATCTTTAGAAATAGGAAAACTACAATCCACCAATCCTTCCACCATTTATGGGAAGATTAATCCCATTGATATAAGACCCGGCAGGGGAAGCGAGAAAGGCAACTGCATAAGCAATTTCCTCGGCCTTTGCAAACCTATTAGCAGGAACTGTTTTGAGCATCAGTTCTTCTTCTTCTTCAATACTTCTACCAGACTTTTCAGATCTGGTGGAGAGAATAGAAGACAGTCTCCCCGTTCTAGTCATTCCTGGGAGGATATTGTTCACCGTAATACCGTAGCTCCCCAACTCATTAGCTAGTGTTTTAGCCCACTGTGCAACAGCACCACGTACTGTGTTTGACACCCCTAGATTATTGATAGGTTGTTTCACAGAGGTGGAGAGAATATTAATGAAACGACCATATCCCTCTTTCTTCATCCCTTCTGATGTTGCTTGAAAGAGTATCTGATTGACCAGAAGATGCTGTTTGAAAGCGGATAGATATTGATTTAATGTTGCATCGAGAGCTGTACCTGAGGCGGGACCACCTGTATTGTTGATGATAATATGGATGGTTGGATAATCCTGTATGACCTTTTTTATAGCATCATGTACTTCATCTGGATTGCTATAATCAGCAACCATAATTGTATGATTCTGTGATGCAGAATTTTCGAGTTCTCCCAACACATTTGTGAGTTTCCCCTTATTTCTTGCTGCGAGAATAATGGTTGCACCAAGCTTTGACAATTCGATGGCAATTGCTTTTCCAATTCCCTGAGTACTTCCTCCGACAAGAGCTATCCTGCCTTTTAGATTCAGTCTGGAGATCATAAATATCAAAATATTTAGTGTGATTTAAGTCTGCACATTGTCCGAAAGCATAGCAAGAGCTACCGAGACTGGAACTTCATTAGTTCGAATACGAGGAGGACTAATGACACAATAGTAGTACCCTTCCTCTAAATCATTGAAGCGTGCAAGTTCTACAATTGCCTTTGAAGTGTTGTCTGTAAATTCATGTACCTCTGGTGGAATTTCAAAGAATGCACGATGAGCAAGAAGCTTTCCTCCATCATTTTCTGGGTCAGCAGAAGGAAGATCGAGGAGAAGTGTGGAGACTTTCTCACCATTCAACTGGAATTGGCTAATCTCCTTAGCTGCTTCTGGAGTTAGACTTAAGAAATCCTTCCCACTAAAATCATAATTTGGATCGAGTAGACTTGCTCTAGTTTTTATTGCAAGAAGTGATATGGGAAGTTCAATGCAGTCTAATACCTCTTTGATATCATTCAATGTTATATTTTCTGTATTCTGTGATAAATCTACAAGATAGCAGATACCAGTTAGATTCACCTGAGGAATATCGGAGACAAATTTTCCTCCCTCTGCAAGGATGTGTGCACTAGTTTCTAAATGGGTGATATTGTGAGGAGTAAATGTCAGGAGATCTACATTACATGTACCACCCTGTGTCATATCCCCAATGAATCCTTCTTCCTCAATGGGAGAAATTGTTATCTGGGGGAGAAAAAAGCAGTTTGGGCTAGTTTCCTGAGAAACTACACGTCCTACATCTTTGAATTCAGTAAGAGAGTATGTTATTCCATTATAGGTGTACTGTAATCCCACATATTTCACTCGGAATACGAGAATTTAATCTTATTCGACAGATAGTTATAGATCACAACTAGGTTGCTATTATGAACGGAGAAGAGATTATTTCTGAGAGAGCACCAGGAGCAGTAGGAATTTATCCACATGCAAGAAAGGTAGGGGATCTTCTCTTTCTTTCAGGAGTTGGTCCAAGAAAGAAGGGAGAGACAAAGATTCCAGGGGTATTCTACAATGAGGATGGGGAAATGGCGGGTCATGATATCACAGAACAGTGCAAGTCAGTCTTTGAGAATGTGAAGTTAATATTGGAAGATGCAGGTAGTTCATGGAAAAATATAATTGATGTTACGGTTTTTCTCACAGATATGGCAGGTGATTTTGAGATCTACAACAAGCTCTATGCAGAGTACTTTAGAGATGTCAGACCTACGAGAACGACACTTGGGATCACTTCCCTCCCCACCCCCATAGCTATAGAATTGAAGGTTATTGCTACAATTTAGGTCTAGAAAAGTATATGAAAGAATAGTTTTACAATATATTATGGTCAAACTGAATCCAGTCTACAATATCAAGGAATGGATCGAAGAGAACAGAGATATGCTCAAACCCCCTGTTGGAAATAAACTGGTCTATGAAGACCCAGATATCATAATTATGATGGTGGGTGGACCAAATGCTCGAAAGGACTATCACGATCATGACAGAGGTCCAGAATTCTTCTACCAAATTCAGGGTGACATCATTCTAAAGATGATGGAAGAAGAGGGACCAAAGGATGTTAGGATCAATGAAGGAGAAATGTTTCTTATGCCAGGAGGGACGACTCATTCACCTCAAAGACCACCAGATACCGTAGGATTAGTCGTTGAAATCAAGGCAAAAGCAGGAGAGATAGATCGTCTTCGATGGTACTGCGAAGGATGCAACCACATGCTTCATGAAGCTTCTTTTTCCTTAAACAACATCGTGACAGAGCTTCCTCCTGCAATGGAAGGGTTCTTCAGTAATGATGATCTAAGAAAATGTGAGAAATGTGGTACCATTATGGAGCGTCCGTCTCCGATGAAACCTCTTGACTGAGAAAAGCTCGTAACAAACCAAGAGGACCTGCCATCATCATATTTCCTTCAGGATGAGAGAATTCACCAAGACCAGAGATTTTCATTCGATTGGGCCCTATAACCTTGATAGAATAATTTTCTGGATTCGATACAGAGGATCGTCTATAAACACCATGACCATGCTCTTCGAGTATCTCATTGTGGCTCAAGTTTCCGTGAAGTAATTTCTGTACATGACCTTTGATTTTTTCTCGGTTTATGAATCCACTATGATGCTCATATACAGCAATGACTATCCCATTCTCAATAAGCATAACTACTGTATGACCATTCCCCACATTGATAATCACTTCATTCCCAGAACCGTCCATTGTCCCCAAAATCACTGCAGGGCTGGAATCCATCACATAGATATCAGCGTGTGGAAATTGACGAGATGCATGTTGTGACATGGATTGTAGTCGTGGGAAGCTAGGAGGAATTTGTTTCGCATCCATCATCAGATCGCAAAGATCTCCACTTGCATCTAGTTTCCTATATATTTCGGTCATTCGATAATCTCTGGCACTTCTCTCTGGATCTACCGGTTCTCCATGATCCTGGGAACAAAGGAGTACGGTTTCAATCTCAGATATAGATATTCCAGACAGATTAAGGAGAGGAATGAGTCTCTCCCAGTATATATCTTCTAAAATTATTGTACGTTCAGGAGGGGGGTTACCAATATCTTCAACCACATGGATTCCTCTGGATCTTACTTGATTCAGATTATATCTCAGACTCCGTGCAGCTTGATAGTCCATAATAATTGTCCCCGGAAACTTGGCACAATGATCATAAACTACCTTATGCCATGGTTCTCCTGCAATTGTGTCTCCAGTAAAATAAAGTGGTACCTGAGGTGAAATTAATTTGGAGATCTTATCTTTAAGTAATTGAGCAGTGGAAGGAAGTACGAGCTGAATTGAATTCTCAATTTGTGACTGCCCATCCCAGCAGATGACATCCTCTGTTCCCTTTCCAACGTCTATGGATAAGATCATAATTTGGAGAAAAAAAGGATATTATTGAATATTTAGATAATTATTTCCCGATTCTGCCACTCTAATCATTTTAGCGAATTGGGTGAAAATTATAGCCACTTGGTTAATAGAATATTAACAATATTTATATGAAGAGAGTGAAGCATACATCTTGTGAAGTCAAGAACTGCTATAATAATAGTTTTGATTGCTTTCGGATTTGTGCCTCATGGTATTTCTGCGGATGTTCCACACTATGTGGCAACAACAACAGTCTTGCAAGATATCGTAAAGAATGTAGTAGGAGACAAAGCAGTCGTTGATACTCTGATGGATATCGGAGTGGATCCCCATGATTACCAACCTTCAGCAGAAGATTCCAGTAAATTACAAGATGCAGATTTTGTATTTTTCTTTGGAGGAGGAGTTGAGGAAGTCCTTTCAAATACACTAGATACTCTTTTAGCAGATGGCAAAGCATTCTCAGTGACTGATGCACTCCCAAAGGACGTGTTACTTCCTTCAGATGAACAAAATCATGCATTTAATC
>Ga0114931_10002751_pt1 | contig 22343 bp, 21 predicted proteins | sample 2SBtaG_FD_89579 | JGI IMG/M metagenome (GOLD analysis project Ga0114931, IMG submission 89579) | Deep subsurface microbial communities from Kolumbo volcano to uncover new lineages of life (NeLLi) - 2SBTROV14_V59a metaG | ecosystem: Environmental > Aquatic > Marine > Volcanic | place: Kolumbo... | reverse complement strand
TCATCCCGGCTTGAAAACCGTTGGCAATCCAATTATTCAGATTATCTATTTCAGAAGACAAAGGAACAGTATCCGAAAAACCGACAATATCAAATCCAACTTTTTTCGCTTCGGCAGAAACGATTTCTTTGGTCAATTCCATTGTTACCAATTAAATTTTTTGTCGATTACTTTTACGTAAACATTTTCGTCATTTATTATTACTTCGTATGAATCAAGACCTTTCCGGTTGTTGTTTAACTTTCCATCTTTTAAATTAAACTCCCAGCCGTGAGCAGGGCACACAACTTTGCAGTCTTCAACAAAACCGTCATATATTATTGGTGCGTGCTGATGAGGACAGTGATTTTGAAGCGCATAAATTTTTTCATCAACTAAAAAAACGGCTATTTCAATATCATTTACTGTAAATCTTTTTCCCTCTCTGTCCTTGAGTTCACCGATATTACATACTTTTGTAAACTCTTCGATTATTTCAATCATACAAGGTCTTTCATTTTTTCCGAAACAAAAAAGCCTTTTTCTTTCTTAGCCACTTTTCCTGCTGCAAAAAACGGGTCGTGTTCAAAAAACAGAAGCCAATCTTCATCAACAGCTTTCGGTAATATCGAAAGTTTTTCTTCAATTGTTTTTACCGGCTGCAAATCATATCCCATAACATAAGGAAGCGGGATATGTGACGATGTTGGGAAAAGGTCTCCGCAATAAAGCAAAGTATTGTTCCCGTCAGAAATTTTTACAAGCTGCTGTGAAAATGTATGTCCGTTTGAAACAACAAAACTAATTTCATCATCGAGTTGAAAATTTTCATCTGTAAATGTCAAAACACCTTCTTCGGCAAGAGGTAAAAATCTGTTTGTAATAAAACTACCCTTGTCTTTAATACTAGGATTTTTTGCCCAATCAAAATGTTTTTGCTGAATGTAATATTTTGCATTCGGGAATGCCGGTTGGGGTTTTCCGTTATTGAAAACTACAGCTCCGCCTGTGTGGTCAAAATGTAAGTGAGTGAGTATTACATCTGTAATATTTTCTCTTTCTAATCCCGCTTTCTTTAGCGATTTTGCTAAAAACGAATTTGAAAAATCCAGATTATAAATTTTGCTGAATTTTTCATCCCAGCCGTTTCCTATTCCCGTATCAATGAGTACGTTTCTTTTTTCACTTTGAAGCAGCAAACATCTTCCACCAAGGGTAATGCGGTTTTTCTCGTCCGCTGGATTGCTGCGTTCCCAAAGTGCTTTGGGAATAATCCCAAACATTGCCCCGCCATCCAGAGCAAAAGTGCCGGTTTCGATTGCTGTTAATTTGTATTTTCCAATTTGCATATTTGTCCTTCGTTTTGATATTAGTCTGAATTTATTTGTGAAAAATAAGAATAAAGATTGAAAATAAAAATTTGAGTTAAAATCTTGCGACTTGTAATAGAACGCAGATAACGCAGATTTTTTATGATTTTCACTGATATTTTTTAAATGGTTTCAGCTGAAATTCACTTTTTAATTTTCTTAAAAATGTTTGTCTGTGAAGTGGTGTATAACCAAATTTAATTATTGCTTCACGATGCTGTTTTGTTCCGTATCCTTTATTCTTTTCCCATTTAAAATTTGGATATTTTTGCGCAGCGGTCTGCATAATTCTGTCCCGTGTTACTTTTGCGATTATTGAAGCTGCTGCAATTGTGAAAGATTTAGCATCGCCTTTTACGATGCACTGCGCCGGAATTTCGGAGTCAAAAACTTTGTTCCCGTCAATTAAAATTAGTTCAGGCTGCGGATTAAGATTTGCAACTGCAATTTTCATTGCTTTTAATGCTGCATTTAAAATATTTATTTCTTCAATTTCCCTGCAATCAATTATGCCGATACCAACCGACAATGCCTTTTCCTTAATAATATCAAAAAGTAATTCTCGTTTTTTTTGAGGTATTTGTTTGGAATCATTAACGCCTGCAATAGAAATATTTTTAGGAAAAATAACGGCAGCCGCTACAACAGGACCAGCAAGAGGACCACGTCCAGCTTCGTCTACTCCCGCAAGAAATGAAATATTGTCTTTTAAATATTTTTTATCAAAACTATTTAAACTCATAGCATAATTACATCAAATCTGCAAGAGAGCTGTAATCAGGATCGAACAATCGTTTGTAATTCCGCATTGCAAACGCATCTGTCATTCCCGAAATGTAATCACAGACAAGTCTGGCACGCATATTTTTATCTTTTTCCCTTCTTATAAGCGTATCGGTAAAATCGGGAAGTAATTTTAATTTAGTTAAATTATTAACATAATTATCTTCCAACAATTCAAATATTTTACGAAGCATTTGCCCGCCTTTGTATTCCATCTGATGCAAATGCGAAGATTGGAAAACCAGTTCAACCGAAAGTCTTTTATAAAAATCTGCTTTTTTTAATACTTCCGGCTCAATAACAATTTCATATTTATATCTGTTCGTTTTTGAATCCATAAATGTCTTACGTTCTTTAATATCACAACCATTTATAAAACCACCGATATTTGCACCAAAATTAGCTTTGTAACTGCCTTCTTTAATCCAATCGATAATTTCATAAAGATAACCTTTTTCTTTTTCGTCCAAATTTTCGCTTGTTTCCGCCCAACTCATTAATTTTACCAGAGTTAAAAATCCGCCTGAAATACTATCGACAATATCATTAATCGCATAAGCAGTATCGTCTGCCCAGTCCATAATTTGGCATTCAATACTTTTGAATTTATTAAGATTTTCTCCCGCCAATAATTCTTCGGGAATCTCCACCCCATCGAAGACAAAATCGATATAGTCTTTTTGTTCATTGTATAAAAAATGATTTTCTTTTCTTGATGAATTGTCGTAAACTATTTTGTATTTAAGAATACTATCAAGAAATGCCCGAACCGGATTTAACCCGCGATGCTTATCGTTTTTACGATAAAATGTTTTAGTAAGTGAACGGAGTGTTTGGGCGTTACCTTCAAATCCTCCGTATGGTTTCATTAATTCATTCAAAATCCTTTCTCCTGCGTGCCCGAATGGCGGGTGTCCGAGATCGTGAGCCAGGCAAGCGGCTTCTACCAAATCCTCATCAATAAAATAATTTTCAGTAAACAAATCTTTTCGCTTGTTGTAAAGATAATTACAGATTGACCTGCCGATTTGTGCTACTTCAATTGAGTGGGTTAAGCGTGTGCGATAAAAATCGTATTCGCCGGGCAAAAAAACTTGAGTTTTGCCCTGCAGTCTTCGCAGTTCGGATGAATGTATAATTCGGTCTCTGTCAATTTGAAAAACCGTTCTGTAATCGGAATCACGTTTGCTTTCTTTTAACCTCGTTTTATCAAAATCATTATAGAATGTATTTTTCATAATGCATTAAGTTTGTTAATAGGAATTGAAAATTAAATAAAAATAGAATAAAAGATAAGTTTTGTTTATAAATCATTCTTGGTTTAACTTCTTGGTTTAAGGAAAGACCCAAATGAGAAGAATCGGGGCAAACCTGATTAACAGCAACTCTATTATGTTTTTTACTAAATTTAAATAGCTGCAAAAAATATTAATATTTGATTTAAGCATCCATACTACAATGTGATATATTTATGTGTGCTGAAATTTAAAACCAAATTGTTTAACAAGTGGTAGAGAAAGCATGGGAGCTAGACAAAAATCTTCAAATAATTATAGAAAATTGCGAAATAAATTATTGGCTGCACCCTAGCTACTACGCATAAATAAAAATAGAACTGACTATTTGAATGAGACTAAAAAAAGACTATATTTTAGTCGAACAAAATTGAGGAAATAAAATGAAATTCAGTGAATCAATAAAACCAATAAGCTACTTAAAACTCACGCATCTGAAGTTATAAGGGATGTTTCGGATAATCAAAAGACAATGGTTATAACTCATAACGGGGAAGCAAAAGTAGTACTTCAAGATGTAAAGGTTTATGAACATACTCAAGAATCAATCGCATTATTAAAATTGCTTGCTTTGAGTAGAAAGAATCTTCAAAAAGGGAATTACAAAACATTGGATAAAACATTTAAAGACGTAAGAAAAAGGATAGACGAATTCAAACTGGGACAAAATGAAATACAAAGTTAGTTTTGTCTCAGATGCTGAAGAAGACTTATTTGAGATTTACAAATTTATTTATCTAAATGACTCGAAGATAATGCTGAGAAACTATATTCAAAACTAAGAGAAAAAAGTTTATTACTTAAAGAATTTCCTGGAAGAGGGCACATTCCACCGGAATTGAATTTGCTGGGAGTTAGTGATTTTTTAGAAATACATTACAAGCCTTTTAAAATAATCTACAGGATAATAAAGCAAGAAGTCTTTGTTCACTGCTTTATAGATGGGCGAAGAGATTTACAAATATTATTACAAGAAAGATTTCTAAGGTAAAAATTCAGATTTAAATTATTTACTTTCTTTCGATTTTGAATTGTAGAATATCCAATTAGTTGTTTAACCGAATCTTCATTTTATTTTAACGGCACTACATAAAACAATAGTGTTCATGCTAAAATTTGTTCAGGTATTCCCAAAATCGAATTAATTATCCAAATTAAAAAAATTGGACGTCAAAAAAATACTTGACTCCGTACCATACTACAGGTATTATATTGGTATTTAGAAAAAGAGGTTAATGTTATGAAAAATCTTAAAGTTGGTGAAATAGCAAAGATAGTCGGCATAAATGTAGAAACATTACGTTATTATGAAAAGATAAAAATAATGCCGGAGCCAAAAAGGAAACAGTCAAATTATCGTGTTTACGACAATTTTGATGTTCAACGTTTATTATTTATAAAAAGAGGGAAAGAATTAGGATTTACTCTTAAGGAAATTAAAGAACTTCTCGAGCTTAAAATTGAATCAACTGCTACCTGCGGAGATGTAAAACATTTATCAGAACATAAACTTAAAGATGTAAATGAAAGGATAGCAGATTTAACAAAGATTAAAAAAGTTTTAGAAAAATTAATTAACCAGTGTATCAATGAAGAAATTACCAGTAAGGAATGTCCGATTTTAGAAACAATTGAAATGAACAAAAAATAAAGGAGTTACAAATGAAAAAGGTAAAGTTTTATTTCGTCACATTTTTGATTTTAACCGTATCAGCAGTAAGCGCACAATCTTCCAAAGGGAAGGTAACGAAAAATAAAACAGCTAAAACAGCATATAAAGCGAGAACAACATTTATTGTGAAAGGAATGACCTGCCAGGGTTGCGTTAATTCGGTTAAACATACATTTGGCAGCATTGATGGTGTAAAAAATTATGATGTAAATTTAGATAAGGGCAAAGCAGTAGTAAAATTTGATCCTAAAATAACAAATATTAAAAAAATCGAAAATAAATTTAAAGGAACTCCTTATAAGGTTTTTGAACAGAAAACAAAATCGAAAAAAGCACTTAAATCAAAAGATTAAGTTTTTATTAAAAAATGAATACAAGTACTTAGTAATTAAATAGCAAAAATTTTTATTTTAACAAAGAAATATTTCAAAAGAAAATGGTATAATAAATTATGGCACAGAAAAAATCAACAGAAAAAAAATGGGCGGGAGCCGGATTGTTTGCAGCAATAGCTGCTTCTCTTTGCTGCATAACACCTGTGTTGGCAGTAATAGGTGGATTAGGAGGAATAGCTTCATCGTTTTCATTTCTTGAACCGCTAAGACCATATTTAATTGGTTTAACTGTATTGGTACTTGGGTTTGCCTTTTATAAAGCATATAAACCCCAAAAGGAAGAAGATATAGAATGCGCTTGTGAAGAAGATGAGAAAAAAAGTTTTCTTAACTCAAAAGCATTTTTATGGGTTGCTACGGGAGTAAGTATTCTTATGTTTAGTTTTCCCTCTTATTCAAATATTTTTTTCCCTAAAACAAATAAGGTCGTTGTTTCAAATAAAAGTAATATTTCCGAAGCTACCTTACAGATTGGGGGAATGACTTGCACAAGTTGTGAACATTCAATCGATTACTCATTAAAAACTACGGAAGGAGTTTTAGATGCAACTTCATCATATAAAACCGGAGTTGCAAAAGTAAAATATGATAAATCAAAAGTAAGTGCTGAACAATTGAAAAAAGCAGTTGAAGAAAAATCAGGATATAAAGTAAAAGATGTTAAAAAATTAAGTGAATAATAAGTTAATGGGAATAAATAATTATGGCAATAGAAACGATAAAATTAGAAATAAAAGGTATGACTTGCGACCACTGTGCAAAGTCTATTGAGAAAAAACTTGAAGGAAGCAACGGTTTGGAAAGCAATCGCGTAAGCTATTCCGAAGGTTTTGGTGTATTTACTTATGATAATGAAAAGTTGACCAAAAATACCATTATTGAAAAAATAAATTCAACGGGGCATTACAAAGTTGTAAATGAAATAATTGAAAATAATGGTAACGGCAGTAGTACCACAAATGTTAGCACTGAAGCTGCAAACAATAATACACAAAATACAAATTATGATTATGATTTGATAATAATCGGAGGAGGCTCTGCTGCATTTTCCGCAGCAATAAAAGCAAGCTCATTTGAAAAGAAAGTTTTGATGATAAATGACGGATTGCCAATCGGAGGTTCTTGTGTAAATGTTGGATGTGTCCCGTCAAAAACTTTAATCAGGAATGCCGAACAATTCCATAATTCCAATCACCCTCATTTTACCGGAATAAATCCAGGGAACAACATTCTTGATTTTAAAGAAGCTATCAGACAAAAAACCGAGTTGGTTACAGAACTAAGACAAGGTAAATACATTGATGTTTTAAAGGACGATGAAAATGTAACAATATTAAAAGGTAGGGCAGAACTGATTGACAACAATACAGTATCTGTTGGTGATAACTCTTATTCCGCAATGAATATACTTATATCAACCGGGTCATCTACCTTTGTCCCAAATATTTTCGGTCTAAACGAAATTGACTATCTTACAAACGAAACTCTTTATGACTTGGAAGAATTACCCGAACATTTAATTGTACTCGGCGGAAGATATATCGCTTTGGAAAATGCTCAGCTTTTTAGCAGACTGGGAGCAAGAGTTACAATTCTGCAAAGGTCAAATAGGATAATTCCAAATGAAATGCCGGATGTTAGTGAACAATTAACGGAATACTTAAAAGAAGAAAATCTAAATATAAAAACTGGTGTGAAAATAAAATCGGCAGAAAAAAGTGGAAATGAAATTAAAGTAGTTGCAGTAATAAATGATAAAGAAGAAATAATTAAAGGAAGTCATATTTTTGTAGCAACCGGTCGAAAAGGAAATACGGGCAATTTTGAAAGTAAAGGTATTGAAGTTTTTGGCAACGGTTTTATTAAAACAAACGAATATTTGCAAACGTCTATTCCAAATATATATGCTGCAGGAGATATAACGGGAGAATATTTGTTTGTATATTCCGCAGCTTACGAAGGGGCTTTAGCTGTTTCAAATATGTTTGGTAAAAGTCCTGCTAAAAAAGATTACTCCGTTTTCCCGTGGGTCGTATTCACCGATCCGCAAATAGCCGGTGTTGGAATGGACGAAAATCAAGCATACGAAGCTAAAATAGATTATGATGTCTCTATTGCTTCATTATCGGAAGTTCCGCGTTCACTTGCAGCAAGGAATACAAAGGGATTTATAAAATTATTGCGTAACAAAAAAACAGACCAACTTATTGGAGCCAGGATATTAGCTTCCGAAGGATCTGAACTTTTGATGGAAATATCTTTTGCAATTAAATATGGGGTTACAGTTAACGAATTGAAAAATATGTTTCATCCATATTTAACGCTATCGGAAGGAGTTAAAATTGCAGCAATAAGTTTTGATATGGATGTGCATAAATTGAGTTGCTGTGCAGTTTAAGAAATTAAAAAGAAACATAAAAATTAATTGAATATGAATAATATATTCTACGATTAAATAACGAGATTAAAAATTATTAAATGTTCTTTAAAGGCATAAAGTTAGTACAGTAGGCAAAAGGAATGATGAACTGAAAGGTTTGCAACCCGTAAATGGATTAAGGACAAAAAATAATTTTACTATTTAAATTCTAAATATTTTGAGGAATAATCAAAATGAAGAAAAAGAAAAGTTTATTATTTATCATTGCAATCATATTTTTGGTAACTATAAGTCAATATAGAACCATCTATGGGCAGCAAAAGGCACCCGATACTTATTTTTATGTCAATTCAAAAAAAATCTCACTTAAAAAATTTGAAGGTAAAAAGATTATGTTGTGGTTGTTTTCAACTTGGTGTCCAAGTTGTATTGTTGGCTTTCAAGCTTTAGCAAAGAAACAAGATGAGCTTAAAAAAAATAAACTAACGATTATTGTTTTACGAAATTATAAAAATGGAGGATATCCGGGGCCTACTGTGATTGAATTTGCAAAAAAATACGGAAAGAATCTTTTAAAAGCTAAAAACTGGGTATTTGGTGAAGCATCGAATAATTTGGAGAATATTTACAATCCTAAAAAATATCCCGATATATATTTCTTAATTAACTCAAAAGGAATTATTGTTGATATGAACGGGGCACCTGCTGCAACAATAGACAATATTCTCAGTTTTTCAAAATCCATAAAACTGAAATTAAAATCTAAAAAATAGGATGTAAAATGCAGAAAATTAAAACATCAATGTCTTTTGTTTTTGAAGAAAAAAAATACAAAATAATAAGTATAATAAGTTTTATCTTCTTTTTGCTTTTGTATCTTATAACTCTTCCGTCATCATATACAGGAGGCAAAATTGGATTAATATCTTTTAAATTTTTAACTGTACGAATGATAATCTTTGCGTTTATTTTTGCACTTTTGATTGGAATTCTAATTCCTTTTATTATTTTTTTATTTAACAGAAGCAATAAAACACACACCGGCACTGCTGCAGGCGGTATTTTTGTAAGTATTATAACACCATTTTTATGTTGTTCACCTCTTTTGCCTATTGTACTCGGATTTATCGGTGGTATTATCCCTATTTTGAAAGGTTCGTTTGGACTCACAGTACAAGCATTTGTAGCAACACATGAAACAGAAATTTATTTGGGTGTAATAGTATTACTGTTGTTATCAATTTATCAAAATGCCAGATCAGTGGTACAATGTCCTGATTGTGAAATTGAACCACAAAGGCAGGAACAACCATAATAATTTTAATTGAGGTAAACTTCTATATATGCTATATAAATATTAACAAGAAAAATTTTCTAATTAAATAACATTTTCTATTATTAAAACTTAAAGGTATAAAAATGAAAAAGACCGGTCTCAAAAATCTAATAATAATTACAATTTTCTTGTCTTTATTTGTTGGTAAAATAACAAATGCATCTCCCAAAAAGAAAACCGTTTTGGTTCACTTTGTAGCAGATATTAAAAAAAATGACGGTCCCCCTTGTGTTGCTTTTGACATGGCATACACTAACATTATGCTGGGGAACAAAGTAGTTATGCTTTTTGATGCAGATGCTTCGTGGAATCTGAAACTTTTGAAAAAAGACGGCAAAAATGATTTTGACAGATACACAATTCCTGCTGATTTGAAGGCATTGATTTACGAGCAGTTTAACGATAATTCTCTGAAAAAGTTAAAAACATTCGGTGATTTCCTTTCCTATATGAAAAGAAAAGGTGCGGAAATATACGTAAACGGAACTTGGAATGCTTTAACAAGTGTGGAAAAAACAATCAAAGGGAAAACGAGAATGCCGGCTTACGTTACTCCGCTAACTCTAAAAGAGATGGCCAAGTTGATTAATTCTGCCGATTCTTATATGAGATATTAATACGCGTTACGAAGTTCTAATTAGCCAATTATGAGGGCTGCATTTTTACTATTCAATAATCAGCTATCATGCTGCAAAAATCACCTTTATTTCGGCGTGCCACGATTACTTTTTGGGAAATGCTTGTAGTAATTAGATTGTTCGGACGCATTCGATCTGCTCTTGCGTCCGAACTTTGCTTAACTATTCGGTTGACTCCGGACTACTACCTTTAACCGCAACTCATTCAATTCCTAAAGCTTATATTCAGGCGAATTTTATACTTAATAATTTTAATTATGTATCACTCTTAAAATCAAAATGCCTCAAAAAGATACGGATACAATTATTTCAAAAAAATCATTTTACGAGCTTGTGAATATTTTCCCGATTGCAGCTTATACAAGTAAATTCCGCTTGCAACGCCATTATCAGGCTTAAAGTCAATCGAATATTTCCCGGCGGATTTTTTGCCATTAATTAAAGTAGCTACACGGTTTCCGAGCATATCAAATACAGAAAGATTGGTTTCTGCTGTTTCCGGAATTTGAAATTGTATTGTAGTACTTGGATTAAATGGATTCGGATAATTCTGTGAAAGGCTAAATTTAACCGGAGTAATTTTATTTTCGCCAGCACCGGTTACAGAGCCCACATCTTTTAATATCCAATTATTCGGATCAAAAGTTAAGCTTGCCGGTTGCCCCGCGATGGTAAAATTAAATTTTTGTGATTGCTGATTATTAAACACAGTAACCGTTGTATCAATACCACCGGCTCTGATTTTCAATTGAACCGGCATAGTAAAAAATTTTGGTTTTGTATTTTGTGTCTGGTTTATATCTATCCAAACATCATAATTTCCGTTTCCCAAAGATGAATAACCCCAATCATAAGAATACACTGGATAATTTTCTCCGTAAATCCATTCATTGAAAAAGTAGTTTAAATCTTGTCCTGAAACATTTTGAGCAACCTTTTGAAAATCCTCCGTAGTTGCAACACCATAAGCAAGAGTTGGGTCGGCAATGTATGCTTTAAGTACATTAAAAAATGTATCGGTGCCGAGTATCCCTCTTAGCATGTGCAGAACAACTGCACCTTTGGCATAACTTCTACTACCGTTAAAAATTTCATTTATTGAATTAATGTTTTGTACCCAAATTGAACCGTGAGCATTCTTTGCACTGTTCATATCACCTTGAATTTCACTGTCGTATGCACTTTTGCCATGTGTAGCTTCGATATAAACAGCTTGTCCGTAAGTAGCAAAACCTTCATTAAGCCAAATGTGATGCCAGTCCTTGCATGTAATAGCATCTCCAAACCACTGATGCGTTAATTCGTGTGATACAATAGATGTCCCGAAACTTACAATTGATGTAAGAGTTTGGTGTTCCATTCCGCCGCCCCAGCCGAATTGTGCGTGTCCGTATTTTTCTTTTATGAACGGATAAAGTCCAAATTTATCTGAAAATATTCTAAGCATATTTACAGTTTCATCTATCTGAGATTTAACCTTGCTGTTCCAAGTTTCCGGAAAAATGTAATGCGTTAATTCCATTGTTTTGCTCGGAGCATAATTAAATTGATTGTGGTATATAAAATAATTTGTCATAGCAATTGAGATTAAATACTGAGCAATCGGGTAATGATTTTTCCATTTATAACGGACTAAATTACCTCCGAGTGTATCAATCCCTTCAAGAGTTCCGTTTGATGCAACTGTGTAGAAACTATCGCATGTAACCCAAACATCTGAGGAATCTACTTTATCACCAGGTGTATCTTTGCATGGGAACCAATCCTTAGCTCCATACGGTTCTCTTAAAGTCCATATTATAGGGTCGTTATTAATTCCGTGAGTACTAAAGACAAAACTTCCGAAACCACCGGAACTTTCAGGATCTCCGTGATAATATACATTTACAGAATTTGAATCACCTGTATTCATTGCTTTTGGAAGTACTATTGTAATTGTATCATTTGAATGAGTGTAACTTACATTGTTGTTGTTCATTAGTATTGAATCGACTTGCATTCCATTGACCAAATCCAAGAAAAATTTTTGGAGTCCGTCACTTGTACTTTTAAAATTTACAGTAACATTTCCGCTTAATTGTTTTGGAGTATAAGTAATCTTCAAATCTAATTTGTAATAAGTAGCATCAATATTGGAATCACCCGGATAGTAAGCTGCTACAGAATTCTGCTGTTTCGTTAAAGCAGCAATTTTCCCCTTTGAACATATTTCAGCACCATTTTGGTTTTGCGCCGAAATAATTGAAGATGAAATTAATAATAACAAAAAAAGATAAAACTTTTTCACAACACCTCCTTGAAATTAAGATTTTAAAAATATCAATTTTTAGATAAAAGTTGTAGGTAATTCTGAATAACTAATAAATGTATAGAGGTTACTTGTTTCTTTCGGCATGACTGCTTTTTCTCCATTGTCATCCCGAAATGCTTTTATTCGGGATCTGTTTCATTTCACGAGATGCTGATACAATCTGCCTCGACGAACGGCATAACGGTTTTTCTCTATTGCATGACGACATTATTACAACTATACGATGAATTATTTGTAAATCTAATATTCAATATTTATATTATTTAATATGATGAAATAAAATTATATAAAGAGAATATTTTATGTGTCTTAAAAAAATAGCAATGATAATTTTGTTTTCCCAATTGCTTGTTAATGCACAAGAAATTATCAAATACAACTCAGATAATTCCCCACTTGTTTCTGCCAATATTAGACATCTTGCCATTGATTCATTAAATAATGTTTGGGTTTCGGATGGAGAATTTCTTCACAAATTTAATGGAAGTTGGAGCAATAACCAAGCCAAATTCGACTCTTTTATTATTTCCGACATAGAAGTTTCTCCAAATAATACAATTTGGATTAGCACTGCAAGCGGGTTGATAAATCATGCAGCTCACAAGATGTTTTTCAGCTCGGATGGTGTTTGGGATAGCGTTCTTTTTAATGATTTCGGATTGTATGACCCTAAAAAAATCTTTATTAAAAATGATTCAACAATTTACTTTACATTAATTAACAATTGGTCGAACCAACTTGGAGAAGATGAAATTGGACTATATTCTAATAATAACTTTTCAGTTAATCGACCACAAAGTTTATACGGAATTAATAGCGTAGTAGCTTTAACAGATGATTCATTATTGGCAACAGACTGGCAGGGTGTCAATTTATTTGACGGTTCAAATTGGACTCAAATAAATCCGGCCGGCTGGATTCCGAAAGCAATTGAAAAGAGAGGAAACGCAATTTATGCTATCGGAGAAAGGTTGAGCAAATATGAAAATGGCACTTATTTATCGTTTCCGTTGGTAAATTCAATTTTGTCGGAAGATACTCTCATTATAAGTTCATTAGCCATGGAAAAAGGTAAGGTTTTATGGATAGGAACTAATAAAGGAACATTAATAAAGTTTTTTGAGAATACTATTGATACATTCAATATTACGAATGAATCAATTATTGATATTGCCGTTGATAGAGATGGCAACAAATGGTTTTTAACCGGTAGCGAGTGTTATGAGTTTAATGAGGATCATATTGTAGAAGTAAAAGAAAATTTACCTATCCCGTCAGAGTTTTCTCTTTCACAAAAATTATCCTAATCCGTTTAATCCGACAACAATTATAAAATATTCCCTGCCTGCCGTTGAGACAAGGCATTCCTTGTCTGTACAACTGAAAGTTTACAATGTGCTCGGGCACGAAGTTGCCACGCTTGTAAACGAGGAGCAAGCACCCGGTAATTATGAAGTGGAATTTTCCACTACCAAGGAAACTCCCAAACTTGCAAGCGGAATATATTTTTATAAATTGGTTAGCGGTAGTTTTTCGGCAGCAAAGAAAATGATTTTGTTGAGGTGAGATTTAATTCAAATTATATTTGAATTTCACTTTCTTCATTTATGCTTTTAGTTGGAATCTCAGACATTTAACGAGAGGTTGTTCGCCGCAGCGAATCGTTAAACCTTGCCTGCCTACCGTCAGGCAGGTTCTTAAATCATTTTTTATTGCAGCTTGCTGCGCTATAGTAATTACGACTAAATTCTCGTTTTTTATGTAAGAAAATTATGCACGCCATCTCACAGACTCTGTCCACGGGACTCTGTTCGCAGAACTCTGAGAGTGATTGAGCGACCTTTGGAGATAATCTTTTTGACATTATCAATTATCCATTCTCAATTATCCATTTCAGCTTGCTGCGCAATGAATATATCTATTGTAAAAATGTATATAACTCAATAATTTAATCTATTTTTTCTTGCCTTTTTTTGAAAGGAAGTAATTTAAACCTTTAAATATTTTATCAGCAAATTTGTTTTTATTTGCATCAAAATAAGATTCCGTGTTCATCGACGAAGAAATAATACCGTCTTTTGCATTACCGTACATTTGCAATGTAATAATTTTGTTATCATCGGTATCAATTCTTAATTTCATAGTAGGGTTGTTTAACAAATCTTTTGAAGGATTATCAACAAAATTATTATTTCTTAGTCTCATCAATTGACGCAGATAATTTGCAACTTTAGCAGAGTCAAGCTGCTTTCCATTTGATTTCCATTTATTATTCACTTTTATCATTTGAAACGAACTGTCCGCCTGATAATCAAAAGCAAGACGAACCCAATGGTTGTTGTTGCCTGAGATCAGTCTTGAATTACGGTACGCGTTTTCACCCTGATTAAATGTCATTGAAAGAAAACCGTTAACTTCGTAAACATCTTTATCATCTTCCAACCGTACAAACGAGTTCATAGAACGAAGCTGCGGGTGGTAGGAAAATTTTCCAATAACAATATCCAAAGTAACATCATTCCCTTCATATACTTCAACCCGGGTTCCTGTAGTATCTACTTCAAATTCATGCCATTTTGAAGATTCCCGTGCTGCAAGTCTATTCGGTTTTATTGATAGAAGCTGCCTAAACAAATTTTTGATTTTTTCTTTCGGTACGGAAACCGTTTTCCCGCTTTTCAAATCAATTTTCCAATTACCATCTTTTTTATAAAGTTTAACCTCATGATGATGCTCAGATTTCGGGTAAAGCAAAATAGAAGTTACCGAAGCGGTATCGATACTTACAAGATTATTTTTAAATGTTCTTTCAGGTTCTCCTGTATTAAACACGAACATAAAAAGTACGATGAACAATAGAACACCGAAAATGATTGCATATTTTTTTAATGAATTATTTGCTGCCATAGTCTAACGATTCAATTTTATTTCGAAGTGATTTTTTTATTCTAAAACGGAAAAACCCGTAAATTAATACCAAGAAAATCGGGAGAAGAAAATTTAAGTACTTAATTAATGTTCTTGTTCCGTCATCTAAATCCGCTTTTAACGGACGAGAAGTAATAGCTTTTGTTCTAAGTGCGTTTAATCCTGTATCGTCCGAAAGCCAATCGATTGAATTTACCATAAAGTTAATATTATCAGGCTGTAACTTTTGTGCCTGCTGACCTTCGCCGTTTACTGCAAAGTCGCCATCACCAATTACAACAATTTTGCTTTTAGTATTATTTACAAAATTTCCTTCAAGTGCAAGTGCCAGTGTAATTTTGGATTGTGGGAAATCCGACCTGCTCCAGTTTTTCCCAACTTCGAAAGTAAGAGGAATTTGTTTCAACGCCGCTTTGTCCGATGAAAAAGCAAGTTTGGTAACATGAACGGTTGAATCTTTGCCAACATAATTAACACTGCTGATTAAAGGGAAAATAACTTGTTCAAGTCCTTTTGTAATTGAAAAATCAGCAAAGTGATTAACAATTGGAATATACGGAAAAGAAACAGGCGTATTCATAATAAACATTCCCTGCTGCTGGCGTACCATAACGTTGCTGCTTTTGGCATCAAGTACAAGGTTGTTACCGATTTCTACGCCGTATTTTTTTAACCAAGTTGTTAATCCTGTTTTTACCGGTTCTGCTCGCCGTGTTTGAAAATTTGCTTTTGCTCTGTTTACGGCAAGTAAAAGTCGTCCGCCTCGTCCGAGAAATTCATCCAAATATTTGAAATACTTATTTGGTATTGAATCGGTCGGAGCAATAATTGCAAGTGTTTTATATTTTGCCGGAACGCCGGAAGTATCGGAAAATTGAATAGTTGACACATCATTTGTTACGTTTAAAACACCGGTTAACTGCTGCATAGAACTTAAAGCAGGTTCTCCGTTTCCCTGTAGAATAGCTAATTTCGGCTTATCTTTAACAGTTAATTTTTTGATATTTGAAGATATCTCATATTCAATTGGAGAACCGGGTTGAATAAAAGGAATAACTTCTTTTGAATTGCCGTATTGAATTACCGCACCGAGATAAGCTCGTTGCTGTTTAACCTGGTCGCGTTCGCGAACATTTATCATAACAGGACGAATACCGCTTTGCTGTGCTTTTTGTTCTGTAGCCCGGTCTTTGTTGGGATTAACAAATTCATAAACCACCATTCCGCCGGAACGGTCGTTATATTCGGTTAACATATCTTTAAAATCCCGTCTAACTTTTGCAACATTAGGTGGAAGATTTTCTGAAAAATATGCCGTAATTGTTACAGGCTGATCGAGATTATCGAGTATTTTTTTTGTGGCATCACTTAAGCTGTAAGCCTTATCGGCTGTAAAATCCAAACGTAATAAAAACCTGTTACCGATAATGTTAATTAGTACAACAATGCCGATTGCAAATAAAATAGACGCGTAAAATTTCTTTTTTGTCAACATAATGTATTATTCAACTATATTTCTTTTTGATAAAACTGATGCCGCCAGCATCAAACTAATAAATAAAATAGAACCGAAATAAATAATATCTTTCAAATCAATTACACCGCGTGCCATTGAATCATAGTGAGTCGAAATACTTAAATAGCTTAGCAGTTGTCCTACAAATCCTGTAGAATTACCGGCAAGCACATTAAATATTATTAAGAAGAAAACACCGATAAACAACGACAACAGAAAAGCAACAATTTGATTGTTGGTTAAGCTGCTTGCAAAAATTCCGATACCGATTAGTGCACTGCTTAAAAGAATCATTCCGAGATAACCGCACCAAACTGCGCCGTGATCAACCGGGCCAAGCATTGAAATTGTAATATAGTAAGGCAAAGTTAAGGCAAGCGTAATAAGCACCAAATAAAGTGCCCCTAAAAATTTACCGATTACTATTTGCCAATCCGATATTGATTTGGTTAAAAGCAGTTCAATAGTTCCGCTGCTTTTTTCTTCGGCAATTGAACGCATTGTAATTGCAGGAATGAAGAAAAAGAGTGTCCAATAAGCAACGGAAAAAAACGGCTGTAATGTGGCTTGACCGATATAAAAAATATCACTGCCGTACAACCATGTAAAAAATCCGCTCATCCCGAGAAATACTACGATCAAAATGTATGCGGTGAGAGAATCGAAATAAGATTGAAGTTCTCTTTTTGAAATAATTAAAATTTTTTCCATAATTAATTTTTTGTCAAATCTCTAAATATGTCTTCTAATTTAGTTTCAATTGGCGTCATTTCCGTTAAAACCCAATTGTTTTTAACGCACATCTCAAAAATAGGTTTCCGCGATGTTACGTTTGATTTACTGCTAATCATAAATGAGTTAACAACGTCCGGCTCGGAAATCGGGTCTACCATTTCAACCGTTTCAAGATTTTGAAGTGCCGAAATAACAGCATCATTTCCGTCAATCTCGGAAATTTGAATCCGCAGCATTTCATTTCCTTTTGCCTTTTGTCTCAATGATTCCGAAGTGCCGTCAGCAACAATTTTGCCTTCGTTGATGATAAGAATTCTATCGCAAGTCGCTTCAACTTCGGAAAGAATATGGGTGCTTAGGATAACGGTTTTCTCCTTTCCCAATCTCCTAATCAATTCTCTGATTTCAACAATTTGATTCGGGTCCAGTCCCGTAGTCGGTTCATCGAGGATTAATACTTCGGGATCGTGGATTAGTGCTTGTGCCAGTCCGACTCTTTGACGAAATCCTTTGGACAGTTCGCCGATTTTTTTGTGTTTTTCGTTATTCAAACCTGTTTCGCGAACCATTTCTACAAGCCGGTTTTGAATTTTGTCTTTTGGAACTCCCTGAAGTATCGCAACATATTCCAAATATTCCAAAACAGGCATATCAAGATACAGCGGATTGTTTTCCGGTAAGTATCCGATATTTTTCTTTATTTCTTCCTGATTTGTATGAATGGAATAATTACCGACTTTTACATCACCTTTTGACGGTGCCATAAAGCAAGTTATTATTTTCATTGTGGTTGATTTTCCCGCCCCGTTTGGTCCAAGGAAGCCAAGAATTTCGCCGGTTTTAACTTCGAAAGATATGTCGTTTACTGCTTTTTGAGTCCCGTAGTTTTTAGTTAAATTTTCAACAACTATTCTCATTTAATTTATCATTTTTATTTACAGAAAACTCTTCAGAAAAATATTTATGCGTTTATACAGAACTATTTTTTTCTAAGTTCCCAAAACTTTCCATAAGCAATAAAAAATTTTCAGATGCTTTGAGCAGAAATCTCAAAAATAATTGTCATCCATGCCTAACAGTGCAGACAGGCCGACCTGTTCCTTTTATTTTTCGGGTAATGTATTTATTCGGGATTCCAGACAATTTATAGAGATGCCAAAACGATTCCCTGCGGCGAACAGCCTAACTACTGTTTCCCACATTCCGAGCGGACTTTGCCGGTTAAGTCGATGTTTATTCCTTGAATATATTACTGTTTAATAATTTTAGTTCCATTATTTTATTTACTCCCGGGGTTACTCACTCACAGAGTCTGGGACAGACTCGTATCGAGGATTTCGTGAATAATGCATAAACCAAATTTAAATGAAAGCAAAGTTATGTAACAAAAAAAAATCCCGATTGAAAACACATAACAATCGGGATTAAAATATTGAAGAATCAAAAATTACTTAAGCTTCTGCAGTTTTTGATTTAATCTTAGAAATGATAAACTCTCTGTTCATTCGCGCAATATTAAGAACAGAAATTCCTTTAGGACACTCGGCTTCACAAGCGTAAGTATTAGTACAACTTCCGAATCCGGCTTCGTCCATAGCGGCAACCATTTCTTGAACACGTTCGTATCTTTCCAGTTGTCCTTGAGGTAATAATGCAAATTGAGAAACTTTTGCACCAACAAAAAGCATTGCAGATGAATTTTTACAAGTAGCGACACAAGCACCACAACCAATACATTCGGCAGCATCCAATGATGCATCCGCCATTTCCTTTGAAATTGGAATTGCATTTGCATCCGGTGCACTTCCGGTATTAAATGATACAAAAGCACCAGCCTGTTGGATTCTATCGAAAGCTGAACGATCAACAACGAGATCTTTAATTACAGGAAAAGGCTTTGCACGCATCGGTTCAAGATAAATTGTATCGCCACTATGAAAATCGCGCATATGTAGCTGACAAGTAGCTTGTTTTGGGTTTGGTCCATGCGGATGTCCGTTAATTACAATACCGCAAGTACCGCAAATACCTTCGCGGCAATCACTTTCAAATGCAACGGGTCGTTTCCCTTCTCTTTCAAGACGGTTATTTATTTCATCAAGCATTTCCAGAATTGAAGAATCGGGAGAAACAGAAACATTGAAATCCTCAAAATTACCTGTGGTTTCGGGAGTTTCCTGTCTCCAGATTTTCAACGTCAAATTTAATTTATTGTCTCCACTCATTATTTATAACTCCTCGTGCTAAGTTTCACATTTTCAAATTTAAGGTCTTCCTTGTGGAGTTCCCATTCCCCCACTTTTTTGAATTCCCAAGCAGCAACGTAGGTATAATCTTCATCGTTTCTTAAAGCTTCGCCTTCAGGTGTTTGATATTCTTCTCTAAAGTGAGCACCGCATGATTCATTACGGTTAAGAGCATCTTTTGCCATTAGTTCACCGAGTTCCAAAAAGTCAGCCACCCTTCCGGCTCTTTCAAGCGTTTGGTTCATTTCATTAGCTTTGCCAACAACTTTAGTGTCAGTCCAGAATTCTTCCCGTAAATCGGTAATTTCTTTGATTGCTGTTTTTAAACCTTCTTCTGTTCTTGACAAACCGACCTTGTCAATTAGAATATCGCCAAGACGTCTGTGAATTTCATCAACTGTTTGTTTCCCATCAAGTGAAAGAAGTTTCTTGATGTTATCATCAACATTTTTTTGTGCGTTCTTAAATTCAGAACCTTCAACATCTACTTTTTCAGGTTTTTCAGTAGCAAAGTAATTGCCTATTGTGTAAGGAATAATAAAATAACCATCTGATAATCCTTGCATGAGTGCACTTGCACCAAGTCTGTTTGCACCGTGATCTGAGAAGTTGGCTTCCCCAAGTACAAACAATCCGGGAATAGTTGACATCAGATTATAATCAACCCAAACACCGCCCATTGCATAGTGAGGTGCCGGATAAATCTGCATTGGAACTTTATACGGATCAACACCGGTAATATTTGCATACATATCAAATAAGTTACCGTATTTATCTTTAACGCCTTCTCTACCGATTCTTTTAAAAGCATCTTCAAAATCAAGATAAACCGCACGTCCGCCATTTACACCGCGCCCTTCATCACAGACATATTTGGCGTTACGCGATGCAACATCACGGGGTACAAGATTACCGAAAGCAGGATATTTCCTTTCAAGATAATAATCTCTTTCATCTTCGGGTATTTGATTTGGCGGGCGATTATCACCGGCTTTTTTATGCACCCAGATTCTACCGTCATTTCTTAAACTCTCGCTCATAAGAACAAGTTTGGATTGTCCTTCGCCATGAACAGGCAAACATGTTGGATGAATTTGAGTATAGCAAGGATTTGCAAATGCAGCACCACGTTTATGTGCACGCCAAGCTGCGGTTGCATTTGAATTCATTGCATTAGTTGAAAGATAGAAAACGTTCATATATCCGCCTGAAGCCATAACAACAGCTTGTGCGGAATATTTTTCCAATTCACCTGTAAGTAGATTTCTAACTATTACGCCTTGTGCTCTTCCGTCAACCAGAACTACATCAAGAAATTCTCTTCTTGGAAATACCTTAACATTACCGAGCTTAACCTGACGATTCATTGAACTGTAAGCACCGAGTAATAATTGCTGCCCTGTTTCACCGCGTGCATAAAAAGTTCTTGATACTTGTGCACCACCAAATGAGCGATTTGCAAGAGTTCCGCCATATTCGCGAGCAAAAGGAACACCTTGAGCAACGCATTGATCAATTATATTATTACTGTTTTCTGCAAGACGCCACGTATTGGCTTCACGCCCGCGAAAATCACCGCCCTTAATAGTATCGTAAAATAATCGATAAACCGAATCGGCATCATTTTGATAATTTTTTGCAGCATTAATTCCGCCCTGTGCAGCAATTGAATGTGCACGGCGAGATGAATCGTGAAAAGTAAATACTTTTACTTTGTAGCCTAATTCGCCCATTGTTGCTGCAGCCGAAGCTCCCGCAAGTCCTGAGCCAATAACAATAATATCAAATTTTCTTTTATTGGAAGGATTTACTACTTTCATACTGAATTTGTGGTTAGTCCACTTTTCAGCAAGATTTCCTTCCGGTACGTTTGAATTTAATTTCATCTTATTTACCTCCCATTAAAAAAAAGTAAAGTGGAATTGAGGCGAAAACTGCAGAAACAATTACTGCATACCAAAAACCCAGCTTTTTAACAAATGTACCATATTTTCTGCTATTCCAGCCAAACGTCTGAAATGCACTTTGAAAAGCGTGGTTTAAATGGTAACCGAGAAAAATCATTGCTACAAAATACACACCGGCAAACAACGGATCTTTAAAAGCCGTTGTAACAAAAGTATAAAATTTTTCACTTTCCTTTAATTCAGAAAAATTAAATTTTCCCCAGAAAGTATAAAGGTGAATTATTAAGAATAGTAAAACAAAACTACCGGTAATAATCATCGATCGTGATGAAACGTCAGTATTCTGCCGTGTAGCGTTTACTGCATATTTTGTTGGATTGGCGCTTTTATTTTGGAACCAAAGTCTAATACCATTATAAATGTGGTAAATAAAAATTATTGCAAGAATAACTTCAATCACCCTAATCAACGGTTTAACACTGTCGAGAATTTTTACATAAGTATTAAAAGCATCCGGACCAAAATACAGCATAATATTGCCAATAAGATGAACTAACAAGAACATCATAAGTAGAGTACCGGTTAAAGCCATAATAAACTTTTTCCCGATAGACGAGTTTAAACTATCTGAAACCCAGCCCATTAATTTCCTCCTGCATTTGGTTTAGTGTATATCGAATTAAGTAAATCTAGTTTTAGCGTAGTGATAGTAAGACTTGAAAATAGGAATGTAAATGTATTTATAAAATTCATATTAATAAATAATTTTTAATATGGTAAAATAATTCAATTAAAAAGAATATCAAAATTATTTTGACAAAATGGTCTTTTTTTCTTTTTGTTTTTAATTGT